>Ga0180222_1000708_pt1 | contig 44270 bp, 40 predicted proteins | sample eDN5th37CKraftOP_FD_151336 | JGI IMG/M metagenome (GOLD analysis project Ga0180222, IMG submission 151336) | Enriched Organic Plus compost microbial communities from Emeryville, California, USA - eDNA 5th pass 37_C Kraft OP (version 2) (version 2) ...
GGAGGCGGCCCCGGCATTTCGGTAGGCGCAGCGCTGGCGTTGAAAGGCTCCGGCCGGCTGCCGGTCGCGATCTGCGGCGACGGCGACTATTTGATGGGCGTCACCGCGCTCTGGACAGCGGCGCATTACCGCATTCCGCTGTTGATGCTGATCGCCAACAATCGCTCCTTCTTCAACGACGAATTGCATCAGGAGCGCGTCGCCCGCATGCGGCACCGGCCGGTGGAAAACCGCTGGATCGGCCAGCGCATTTCCGATCCCGATATCGATCTCGCCGCCATGGCGCGCGCGCAGGGCGCGGAAGGGTTCGGACCGGTTCGCACGCACAGCGAATTGTCCACCGCCCTCCAGTCGGCGATAAATGCGGTCGAGGGCGGCGCAGTCGCCGTGGTCGATGTTCGCGTCGAACCGGGTTACGCTCCGGCGACGGCCGCGGTCATGACCAGAATGACCGAGTAATCCGGGAGGAGACATGTCCGCTGCAACCGCGAATGCGATCCGCGCTCCAGCCGCCGCGGCAGCGGACCCCATCCTGGTGGTCAAGGATGTCACCAAGCATTTCCGCACGCCCGATGGTGTCGTGACGGCGGTCGATGACGTCTCGCTCAGCGTGCGGCAGGGCGAATTCCTCTCGGTGATCGGCCCTTCGGGTTGCGGCAAATCGACATTGTTCAATGTCGTGGGCGGATTGCTCGGCGACTACGAGGGCGAGGTTACGGTCGGCGGCGAACGCATCACCGGTCCGCACGCGTCCGTCGGGATGGTGTTCCAGGAGGAATCCACCTTCCCGTGGCGCACGGTGATCGAGAATGTGTCCTTCCCGCTCGAGATCGAGGGCATGGCAAAGGCGCAACGTCACGACAAGGCGCGGCACTTCATCAACATGGTCGGCCTCGATGGCTTCGAGAACCGCTATCCGAACGAGTTGTCCGGCGGCATGCGCCAGCGCGTGTCGCTGGCGCGCACGCTCGCATCCGAACCGAAAATCCTTCTGATGGACGAGCCCTTTGCCGCGCTCGACGAGCAGACCAGGCTTCTCCTCGGCGACAAGGTGCTGCAAATCCAGCAGCAATTGAAGCAGACGACGCTGCTCATCACTCACAACATCACCGAAGCGGTGCAGCTCTCCGACCGCATCCTTGTGATGACCTACCGTCCCGGCAAGATCAAACGCGTCGTCGATATCGATCTGCCGCGCCCGCGCACGTCCGAGGTGGTCGGCAGCGACGCATTCGGTCATTATGTGGCGCAGATCTGGGCCGATCTGCGTGAGGAAGCGAGCCGCGGCCTCTCCGACGACGAGTCGCGCGCGCGCGCAACAGGAACCCGGCGATAGTGAACGCAGCCGCCCTCGCCCGCTCCCGATCAGCGCCGATCCTGCTCGGCATCGCTACGCTCGCGGCATTCATCGCGCTGATGCAGGTTCTGGTCGAGACTGGCCTCCTCAATCGCTTCATTGTGCCGCCGCCATCGGACGTCGCGCTCGCCTTCGAGCGGGTCATCATGGAGGAACATATCCTCGCCCGGTTCCTGCTCACGATGCAGGAATGCGTATCGTGCGCCGTGCTCCTCGCGGTGTTTGGCATTTCGATCGGCACGCTGCTTCACAAGGTGAACATCCTGCGGCTAGCGACCGAAACCTGGGTCGCCGCCGCCGCGGCCGCGCCGACGGTCCTGATGTACCCCCTCTTCATGGTGATCTTCGGTCGCTCCGCGACGACGATCGTCATGATGGGATTTGTCGCGGGATTGCCGGCGGTGATCCTGAAAACCATCGAGGGCCTCTCGGGAACGAAGCGCGTCCTGATGAATGTCGGCATGAGCTTCAAGCTCACGCCCTGGCAGATGTTCTGGAAAATCCAGTTTCCCTCGGCGCTGCCGACGATCTTCACCGGCTTCAAGCTCGGGCTGATTTTCGCGCTGATCAATGTCGTGGGCGTGGAATTCCTGATCAATTTCGGCGGGCTCGGCCAGCTCATCAACGATCTTGCCGAACGGTACGATCTCGCCGGCACCTACGCCGCGATCTGTTTCGTGATCCTCGTGAGTGTGTGCTTCTTCGTCGTGGTGGAGTGGTTCGAGCGATGGCTGACGCGGGCCGCCTGACACAAGCAACCGGAATGCGGACACCGGCGATTGGCCCGGTGACGCTCGTGCGCCTTGCCATCATCGCTGCCATATTGGTGGGATGGGAAGCGCTCGCGCAATCGGGCCTGCTGTATCGCGACGTGGTCCCTTCCCTGCTCGCGATCGGCAAGGCGATCGTCGGCCTGCTCACCGACCCGGACTATTACTGGCATCTCGGCGTGACCGCCTATGAGGTCGGCGCCGCGCTCCTGATCGGCGGGATCAGCGCGATCGTGGTCGGGCTCATCCTCGGCGGCAACAAGTTCCTCAGCCGCGCCTATGAACCCTATCTCTATTATCTCGGCCCGACGCCGAAGATCATCTTCTTCCCGATCATGATCATGTGGTTCGGTGTCGGCCCACCGTCCAAGATCGCGCTCGGCGTGCTGTCCTGCTTCTTCCCGATCGCGCTTTCGGTCGCCGCCGGGATGCGCCAGATCGAACCGGTGCTGATCCGCGTCGGCAAGAGCTTCCGCGCCAATAGCTGGCAGATGGCGACCAAGATCTATCTGCCGGCGATGCGCCACCCGATCATCAACGGCATCCGGCTCGGCCTCGGTGTCGGCCTGATCGGCACGCTGCTCGCGGAAACCAAGCTGTCCAACCGCGGCATCGGCTTCCTGATCATCCAGGCCTACAGCCTGTTCGACATGCCGCGGATGTACGCGATGCTGATCGTGCTGTTCATGCTGGCGATCGGTGCGAATGCGCTGATCGGACGGCTCGGCGGCCTCGACCAGATCAAGCGGTTCTGAGAAAGCCCGAAGCGGTGGTCATGCGCGGGCTTGACCCGCGCATCCATCAATCGTTTTCCAAGCGATGGATTGCCGGGTCAAGCCCGGCAATGACGATGGGGCTCCGGTCAGATCTTCGCCGTTTCCAGAGTCGCCGGATGGAACAGATCCTCCGGCGTGACGAGGCGCGACGACAACCCCTGCGCGTAATGGTGCCGGAAGAACGTCTCCAGCACATGACGGTTCGCCGGCACGCCGTAGGACCAGTAATCCTCGCCCATCAGCGCCTTCGCTTCCATGATGCGCTCCTCGATAAAAGGCAACGTCACCTTCACCGCCGACACATCGGCGAGCCTCTCCATCGCGATCGCTTTCGACTGCTCGAAGGCCTTGAACACCGCGGCCGGCAGCCATGGATGCTTTTCGGCCAGAGTCTTGCGCACCCCGACGATATGCATGATCGGGAAGATTTTGGTGCGCGCGTAATAATCCTTCGCCGCAGCTTCCGGGTCGGGAAACAGCCAGCCGACATTAGGCGTATTCGGCGGCAGCGCCGGCGCACGCGGCGCCATGAAGGCATCGATCTCGCCCGATGCGAGCATGCCTGAAATCGTCTTGCCCTCCGGCGCGTCCTCGAGCCGCACGTCTTTCGGCAGATTGAGCTTGATCTTTTCCGGACGGCCCGCATGGGCGATGCCGCCGCGCACCCAGGTGATGTCGGAGGGCTTCACGCCGAATTCGTCTTCCAGGAGCGCGCGCGCCCAGACCACCGCGGTAAGCTGGTATTCCGGCAGACCCATGCGCTTGCCCTTGAGGTCCTGCGGCTTCTTGATGCGATCGGTGCGCACATAGATCGAGGTGTGCCGGAAGCAGCGCGACAGAAAGGCCGGCACGCCGACATAGGGAAAGTTTCCGTCCGCCGTCTTCACCGTCGAACTCGACAGCGACAATTCGCAGATGTCGAAATCGTTGGTCTTGAAGGCCCGGAAGAAAATCTCTTCCGGTGACAGCGTCATGAAGACCGGATCGACGCCGTCGATCTGCACGGCGCCGTCCATCAGCGGACGATTGCGGTCATAATCGCCGATGGCGACCGAAAGATTGAGCTTGGCCATTCCTCACCCTGGCTGGTGGCGGTTCTTATCACGGCTGGGCCCACTCGGGTCCGGCCACGCGAGCCGGAGCATTCATAAGGCCATGGACGAAGCGCACAAGGCCGTCCGGCACAAAGCCCGTATGCCGATTTGCCAAGCGTGCCCGATCCGGGGTGGCGCGAAGGAAAGCGAATACTGAAGCTATGAGGCCCGCGCCACGTCGAGCAGCCGCAATTGCACGCGCTCGGCTCCCTGCCAGCGGTCGATCGACAGCGTCCCCGCGACATGCATCGCCTGACCGCGGCCATCGATCAGCGCCCGGCCGAGATCGCTTTCGACCGCCCGGAACGCGACCGCATTCAGAAATGCGCCGTCGGCACTGCGCAGGCGCACGCGGATGTGCTGACCGCCAACAACGTCGGCAAACGCGATGGTGTGGCCGGGCAGTGCGAAAACCGGATCGGGATTGCCAGCTCCGTAGGGTCCGGCCCGCATCATCGCGGCGCAGAAATCGAGGCTTGCCGCAGCGGCGCTGAGCGCGCCGTCGATCAGCAGGACATTGTCGCGGCGCGCTGCCTCAAACGCTTCGCCGAGCGCGGTCTCAAGATAGGCGCGAAACTCCGCCAGACGATCGCGGCGAATGGTGATGCCAGCAGCCATCGCATGGCCGCCACCCTTCTCCAGCAAGCCATCCGCTACCGCCTGCCGCACCGCCCGGCCGAGATCGGCGCCCGCGATCGAGCGCCCGGACCCGGTGCCGATGCCACCTGCGCCAAGCGCAATTGCAAAGGCGGGCCGGCCGAATTTTTCCTTCAGGCGCGCGGCGACGAGGCCGACAATGCCGGGATGCCAGCCCTCGGACGCGGTGACCAACACGGCGCCCTTGTCTTCCAGGCCGAGCGAGGCCAGCGCCTCGGCTTCCGCCTCCGCCAGCATGTGCTGTTCCATCGCCTGCCGTTCGCGATTGAGCCGGTCCAGCTCGGCCGCGATGCGCGCGGCTTCCGTCGCGTCCGCTTCGAGCAACAGATTGGCGCCGAGGTCGGCACGGCCGATGCGCCCACCGGCATTGATACGCGGCCCCAGCAGGAAGCCGAGATGATATGGCTCCGGTGGTCCGTCGAGCCGGGCGGCGTCCATCAATGCGGTCAGACCGGGATTCTCGCGGCGCCGCATCGAGATCAGGCCCTTTGAGACGAAGGCGCGGTTCAGTCCCTTGAGCGGCACCACATCGGCGATCGTGCCGAGCGCAACAAGATCGAGCGCCCCGAGCAGGTCGGGCTCGGCGCGTGCGGCATCGAAGAATCCGCGGCGACGCAATTCGCGATTGACCGCGACAAGCGTCATGAAAACGAGCCCGACGGCCGCGAGATGATTGAGCCCGGACAGATCGTCGAGCCGGTTGGGATTGACGATCGCAAGCGCCGGCGGCAGCACCGGATCGCATTGATGATGGTCGATGACGACGGTGTCGAGCCCGAGCCGCTTCGCCTCGGTCAGCGCGTCGATCGACGTCGTCCCGCAATCGACGGTGACGAGAAGCGTCGCGCCGCGGCCGGCAAGGCCCCGCACCGCCTCGACATTGGGGCCATATCCCTCGAACAGCCGGTCCGGGATATGGATGATCGGCTCGAGGCCGCAATGGCGGAGATAGCGCGCCAAGAGGGCCGAGGATGTCGCGCCATCCACATCGTAATCGCCGAAAATCGCCACCGTCTCGCCACGCATGATGGCGTCGGCGATGCGCGCAGCGGTTTGCGGCATGTCCGTCAGCGTATCGGGGTCCGGCATCAGCCGCTTCACCGCCGGATCGAGATAACTCGCCGCCTCCGCGGGATCCACGCCGCGGCCGGCGAGAATGCGCGCCAGCATGTCGGGGACGCTGTGACGCTGGGCAATCGCCAGAGCGAGCGCGCTGCCGCGCGCATCCAGCCGGTCGCGCCACGCGCGGCCGCGCGCGGATTTTTCGACGCCGAGAAAGAAGCGAGGCTGCGCTTCCGGCACGGCGGCCAGAATGGACGTGGCAGCGGCCATTGGAACCGATTCGGTCTCTGTCAGAACAGTTTGCGATACTGGATGAAACCGGAGCGCTCCGCCACTTTGTCGTAGAGCGCGCGGGCGGCGTGATTATCTTCCTTGGTCAGCCAATGCACCCGGCTTGCGCCCTGCGCCCGCGCCGCCTCTTCGACCGCCGCGATCAGCGCACGGCCCGCGCCGCAGCCTCGCGCCTCGGGGATCACGAACAGATCCTGCAGATAGCAATAATCGCCGATGGTCCAACACGAGCGGTGGAAGAGATAATGCGCGATGCCGATTAGCTGGCCTGCGGCGAATGCGCCACGCACGAACATCGGCTCCTGCGGATCGTGCAGGCGCTCCCAGAGCACGCTGGTGGTCTGCGGCGTGACCTCCGACTCATAGAAGGTCAGATAGCCCTGCCACAGCGGCTCCCACGCCGCGCGCTCATCGGGGCGTAGCGGCCGTACCAGCACATCAGGCAGCGGCTTCGGCATGAATGCGCAGGAGTTCCGGTATCGTTGCGGGGTCGCGGCGGCCGAAGCCGCATTCGGTGCCGATCGAGAAATCGCGCACGAATTTCTCCGCAGTCGCAAGCCGCCTGCGTGTGCCTTCGACCCCGTCGGTGTAATGCACGAGGCCGAGGCACAATTCCGTCTCCGGCCCCAGCTTCAACGCGCGCAGCGGCTCGAAATACCTTTCGTCCGAGCGATCGCGCGGCACCGGCATATGGATCAATTCGATGGTCCGGGCGATACCGCTGGAGAGCCTGTTCGCCAGCTCCACCATGTCGCCCATGTCGGTCGGTTCGACCACATGGCGGTGACCGGCGTCGCCGTAGCAGAAGTGATAAAGCAGCTCGACGTCCTTCGGCACATGATTGCCGAGATCGAGCAGGATGCGGCTGAAGGTCTCGACCATCTCCGCCTTGGACGCGCCGTAGCTCGACACGTCCCCGCGTTCGAGCCGCGCGAACACCGCCGAGGCGACGTCGAACTGGATCGCGAGTTGATCATGCGGGATCGCCGCGGCGAGCTTGTCGACCTCGCGCTTCACCGCCGCGTTGTAGAGCGGGTCAATCGCTGCGTGCAGGTCTTCGTCGACGAACAGCCAGATCACCGAATGCGCCGGCACGAGATCGACCTGGAATCGGGTACCCGGCGCGATCTTGCCCTCGTCCTTCAGCGCCTTGAAGCTGCGATACGAGTCGATCGCAACATCGGCATAGAAGAGGTTGTCGAACGACACCTCGCGTGCCGTCACACCCGACTTGAGCCGGTAGCGCCGCGCTGTCCCGCTGGTTGCGTGAAGCTGGAAATCCCTGTCGGAGCGTTCGAAGCCCGGATGGTTCGCGAACAGCTTTTCCTGCCAGAACACCCAGTTGAGGCGCTCGCCAGTCTCGCCGTCCGGAATGCGCTTGATGCGCGGACCGAACGCGGCACCGACTGTCTCGAATACCGTCGGTGCATCGGGCAAGGGGATGCTGCCGACGAGATAGATATCGCGCGGCATGGCCCCACCGTTCTCAGTCGAGATAGAACTTGTCGAGCTGGCGGTGCTCGGCCCGGATATAGCGCACCGTGCCGGTCACCGAACGCATCACCACCGTCTCAGTCTCGATCACGTCCTTGCGGAACTTCACACCGCGCAGGAACGAGCCGTCGGTGACGCCGGTCGCGGCGAACAGGCAATCGCCGCGCACCATGTCGGCGATCTCGTATTTCTTGCGTGGATCTGAGATGCCCATCTTCTTGGCGCGCTCGCGCTTCTCGTCGGAATCGAGGATCAGCCGGCACTGCATCTGGCCGCCGATGCAGCGCAGGGCCGCCGCGGCCAGCACGCCTTCCGGCGCGCCACCGATGCCCATGTAGATGTCGACGCCGGTCTGCTGAGGATCGGCGCAATGAATGACGCCGGCGACATCGCCGTCGGTGATCAGGCGCACAGCGGCGCCCGCCTTGCGGACGGCCGCGATCAGGTCGGCATGGCGTGGCCGGTCCAGAATGAGCGCCGTGATGTCCGCGGGCTTGACGTCCTTTGCCTTGGCGAGGCTGAGGATGTTCTCCTCGGCCGGCGCATCGAGATCGACCACTCCGGCCGGGTAGCCCGGACCGATGGCGATCTTGTCCATATACACGTCGGGCGCGTTGAGCAGCGTGCCGCCCTCCGCCATCGCCATGGTTGCAATGGCCCCAGGCATGTTCTTGGCGCACAGCGTCGTACCTTCGAGCGGGTCGACGGCAATATCCACCCGAAAACCGCTCTTGGTGCCGACATTCTCACCGATATAGAGCATCGGCGCCTCGTCGCGCTCGCCCTCCCCGATCACCACCGTTCCATCGATCGGCAGCTTGTTGAGCTCACGCCGCATGGCATCGACCGCGGCCTGATCGGCCGCCTTCTCATTGCCGCGCCCGCGAAGCCGCGCCGACGACACCGCGGCCCGCTCCGTTACGCGCACGATTTCCAGCGACAGGATTCGCTCGAGAATCTGGTGCGGCTGAACTGTGATCGTCGTCGACGCCATATCGCCCCCTTCTAACCCCCATGCAGCATGGCCGCGGCCAAAGCTGCATCGCTCTTCTATCGGTTTTTCTCGATGCGGATCAATTGCGGTTCGCCGGAAATCACCTGATCGGCCTTCACTGCGGCGATTGCGCGCCGCACAGCGTCCTCGGTGGTCGCATAGGTGATCAGGATCACCGGCACCGGACCGCTGGCGGTTCTCGCGTCGGTGCCGCCCTGCGGTGCCGCCCCGGGCGTCACCAGGTGGCGCTGCACAATCGATTCGAGCGAAATATCCTGCTCCGCAAGCCGGGTGGCGATGGTCGCGGCCGTGCCCGGCTTATCCACCGCCAGAAGACGAATGTAATAGCCGCCCTCGTGCATTTGCATCGGGGCCTTCCCTGCGACCGATAAGCTGTCCACCGCGCGTCCGAATGGTGCAATGCGTGCGCCGCGCGCGATGTCGCCGATGTCGGCGACCACGGACGAGGCGGTCGCAAGCCCGCCGGCGCCCGGCCCGACCAGCGTGATCGGATCGATCCCGTCCGCGTCGATCGTGACCGCGTTGGTGACCCCCATCACCTGGGCGATGGCGGAGCTCTTCGGCACCATGGTCGGGTGCACGCGCTGTTCGATCCCGGTGTCGGTTTTCACCGCAACACCGAGCAACTTGATGCGATAGCCAAGCTCGTCGGCGGCGATCAGATCGGCCGGGGCGATCGAGGAGATGCCTTCGACATAGATCGCATCGGCGTCCACCTTGGTCCCGAAGGCGATCGAGGCGAGGATCGCGAGCTTCTGGGCGGTGTCATACCCCTCGACATCGAATGTCGGGTCGGCTTCGGCATAGCCGAGCCGCTGCGCATCCTTCAGACATTCCGCAAAGGACAGCTTCTCCTGCTCCATGCGTGTGAGGATGTAATTGCAGGTGCCGTTCAGGATTCCGTAAATCCGCGCGAATGAATTTCCGGCGAAGCCTTCGCGCAACGCCTTGATGATCGGAATGCCGCCGGCAACGGCGGCTTCGAAATTCAGGGCCACCTGGTTGGTCTCGGCAAGCTTCGCCAGTGCGACGCCGTGCTTGGCCAGCAACGCCTTGTTCGCGGTGACCACCGACTTCCCTGCCGTGAGTGCGGCTTCGACCGCGGCCTTGGCCGGATCGCCCTCTCCGCCCATCAGCTCGACAAACACGTCGATGCCGGAATCGGACGCGAGCTTCACCGGATCGTCGAACCAGTGCATGCCCGAAAGATCGACGCCGCGATCCCTGTTCCTGTCGCGGGCACAGACCGCGACAACCTCGACGCTGCGTCCGCAGCGCGCCGCAAGCTGTTGCTGAGCGATCAATTGGACAACCGATGAGCCGACAGTGCCTAAGCCGGCAAGACCCACTTTGAGTGGCGCGACCATATTCAGATCCGAGAGAGAGGCGAAGCGCTAGCGCCGATTGGCGAGCGGCACGACGTTGTGCAGCTTGTCGACGCCGGTTTCGAGGAAGCGGCGGATGTTGCGTGCGGCCTGCCGGATACGCTGTTCGTTCTCGACCAGCGCGATGCGGACATGGTCATCGCCGTGTTCGCCGAAACCGATACCGGGCGCCACCGCGACATCGGCTTTCTCGACCAGAAGCTTCGCAAATTCGATCGAGCCCATCCCGGAAAACGGCTCCGGCAGTTTCGCCCATGCGAACATCGACGCCGAGGGCGACGGAATATGCCAGCCGGCGCGGCCAAAGCTTTCCACCAACGCATCGCGGCGCTTGCGGTAGATCTCGCGCATTTCGCGGATGCAATCGTCCGGACCGTTGAGTGCTGCCGTTGCCGCCACCTGGACCGGCGTGAAGGCGCCGTAATCGAGATAGGACTTCACGCGCCCCAGCGCCGCGATGATCCGTTCGTTGCCGACAGCAAAGCCCATGCGCCAGCCCGGCATCGAAAAGGTCTTCGACATCGAAGTGAATTCGACGGTGCAGTCGATCGCGCCCGGTACCTGCAGCACCGACGGCGGCGGGTTGTTGTCGAAATAGACTTCGGCATAAGCGAGATCGGACAGGATGAAGATCTCGTGCTTCTTCGCGAAGGCGACAAGGTCGCGATAGAAGTCGAGGCTCGCGACGCAGGCAGTCGGATTGGCGGGATAGCAGGCGATCACCGCGATCGGCTTCGGAATCGAATGCTGAAGAGCGCGCTCGAGCGCGGCAAAGAACTCAGGATTGGGCTCGGCCGGGACCGACCGGATCACGCCGCCCGCCATCAGAAAGCCGAACGCGTGAATCGGGTAGCTCGGATTGGGGACGAGCACGACGTCGCCGGGCGCCGTGATCGCCTGCGCCACATTGGCGAAGCCTTCTTTCGACCCGAGCGTCGCGACAATCTGTGTATCCGGGTTGAGCTTCACGCCGAAACGGCGCGCATAATAGCCCGCTTGGGCGCGTCGCAGGCCCGCGATGCCCTTGGAAGCGGAATAGCGATCGGTACGCGGCTTGCCGAGCGTCTCCTTCAGCTTTTCTATGACATGCGCCGGGGCCGGCAGATCCGGATTGCCCATCCCGAGATCGATGATATCGGCGCCGGCGTTACGTGCGGCCGCCTTGGCGCGGTTGACCTGCTCGAAAACATAGGGGGGCAAACGTCGGACGCGGTAAAATTCTTCCATCGATCGCTCGTCCTTGGCCCCAGGCGAAGTGCCCGCGGGCATCCCTGAGCCGGTTCCAGGGCGATTGTCGTCGATTCAAATGGCCGGCAATGCGATTGCTTTTATCACGCGCGGGCGGTTCCGCCAGTATTCTAACGCGGTACCGGCCAGGGAGCCGCTTCCCGCGTGGCCTGCCCGGTTGCCGCTGGCGGCTCTGCCGTCAAAGCTGGCTGACCTTTTGCAGCGCGCTTTGCCTGTTGCTTGGCCTTGGCCGCTTGGGCATTAGCCTTCTCGGCCGCGCTCGCCTTCCCTTTTTTGGGCTGCTGCCGATCGCGGGCGGCGATCAGGTCGGCCTCGAGCTTCTTTTGCTGCGCTGCATCAAGAGGCTCGGGGCGCGGCGGCGGCGTGTCGTGGACATGCGGAAAGGCCGGGGTCTCCGCGGGCCGCGCCGGTGCATCCGCTGGAAGCCCGCCGACGGCCGCTGGTATCGCATCGATGGTGCCGGCGCACCCCGACACCGCCAGGGCCACCGCCAGCAGAACCCATGCGCCGCGGCAGCGGTTCGGCACGGGAAATGCACTCATGCGGCGATCGGACATCTGCAGCACTGTTCTGACGGGAATTTGCGCGGCTAACGGGTTAATATGACGAAAGCAAGGATGAAAGAATGGGCGGTTAACGTCCATAGCCGTCGCCGCGTCACCTTGCGGCAGGCGCGCGCGGCAGCCATCTGGAGCTGGGGAAACGTTGAGCGGGGCCAATGAACAAGGTGCCGGACCGACTGGCGGTGGCGCAGGCAAGCAGCGTCGATATCGAACGCTTTGCCTTTAATGTCGCGCGTCTGGTCGAACAGGGTGGCAAGGCGCTCGCCGCCTATCTGAAGCCGCGCGAGGAAGGCGCCGCAACGGTCGATTTTCCGGATCAGATCCGAGACGCGGTCAAGACGCTCGGCCAGGTGCTGGAATACTGGCTGTCGGATCCGCAGCGCGCGCTCGAATTGCAGCGCAGCATCGGCGCCGCCTATCTCGAGCTGTGGGGCAGCGCCGTCAAGCGCATGGCCGGCGAAGAGACCAAACCTGTGGTCGAGGCGGACCCGAGGGACAAGCGCTTTGCCGACCCGGAATGGTCCAGCAATCAGTTCTTTGATTTTCTGAAACAGCTCTATCTGCTCTCGACACGCTGGGCCGAGCATCTCGTCTCAGGAGCCGAGGCGCTTGATCCGCATACCCGTCAGAAAGCGGAATTCTACATCCGTCAGATCGCAAACGCGCTCTCTCCTTCGAACTTCGTCCTGACTAATCCGGAACTGCTGCGCGAGACCCTGTCGTCGAACGCCGAGAATCTCGTGCGCGGCATGCAAATGCTGAGCGAGGACATCGACGAGAAGGGCAATTTCAAGATCCGGCAGTCCGATCCCACGATGTTCGAGGTCGGACGCAATCTGGCGATCACGCCGGGCAAGGTGATCTTTCAGAACGAGCTGATGCAGCTCATCCAATATGCGCCGTCCACCGAGACGGTGCTGAAGACGCCGCTGCTCATTGTGCCGCCCTGGATCAACAAGTTCTACATTCTCGATCTCACGCCGGAGAAGTCCTACATCAAGTGGTGCGTCGATCAAGGCCTGACGGTTTTCGTGATCTCCTGGGTCAATCCCGATGCGAGGCTCGCGACCAAAGGCTTCGCCGAATACATGCATGAAGGTCCGCTGACCGCGCTCGAGGTGATCGAGCAGGTGACCGGCGAGAAAGAAGTGCATGCGGCCGGTTACTGCGTCGGCGGCACGCTGCTGTCGGTCACGCTGGCCTATATGGCGGCGAAGGAGGATACGCGGGTCAAGTCGGCGACGTTCTTTGCAACGCAGGTCGATTTCCGGCACGCCGGCGATCTGAAAGTCTTCGTCGACGAGGAGCAACTCGAGGCGCTCGAGCAGCGCATGAAGGAAGTCGGTTATCTTGAAGGTTCGAAGATGGCGACCGCCTTCAACATGCTGCGCTCGAACGATCTGATCTGGCCCTATGTCGTCAACAATTACCTGCGCGGAAAGGCGCCCTTCCCGTTCGACCTGCTGTACTGGAATTCCGACGCGACGCGGATGCCTGCGGCCAATCATTCGTTCTATCTGCGCAATTGCTATCTCAACAATGCGCTGACCAGCGGCAAGATGACGATCGCCGATGTCACCCTCGATCTGAAGAAGGTGAAGATCCCGGTCTACAATCTTGCGACGCGCGAGGACCATATCGCGCCGGCAAAATCGGTCTATCTCGGCTCCAAATATTTCGGCGGGCCGGTCCGGTTCGTGCTGTCCGGATCGGGCCATATCGCGGGCGTCGTCAATCCGGCTGCCAAGGGCAAATATCAATACTGGACCGGGCCCAAGCCCAACGGCACCGACGTCGAAGCCTGGCTGAAAAAGGCGAAGGAACATCCCGGCTCGTGGTGGCCGGACTGGCTGGCCTGGATCGCTTCACATGGCGACGAGCGCGTTCCGGCCCGGGCACCGGGCGGCGGCAAGCTCACCCCGATCGAGGACGCGCCGGGCAGCTATGTGAAGGTCAAATCCTGATCGGCCTCACGCGGCGACGCCGAAGTCGACCTTGCCGGTGGCAATGTCATAGACCGCACCGGCGACCTTGACGCTGCCATCCTGCAGCCCTTTCGTCACGATCGGCTTGGCCGCTTTCAGCCGCGACACCACGCGCTGCACGTTGGCTGTCACCGCTCGCTCCGCGAGATCGTCGCCGCCCTTGAGGCTGCGCACGGCTGGTATGATGGGCGCTACAATCGTACCGATCGAGCCCGGGAATTTGGCCTTTTCGGTCACCGCCTTCACCGCGGCGTTCACCACACCGCAATGGGTGTGGCCAAGCACCAGAACGAGCGACGCACCAAGAACGCTGATTCCATATTCGATGGACCCGAGCCCGGAACTGTCGACGGTGTTACCGGCAACCCTGATGATAAAAAGATCGCCCAGACCGCGATTGAACAGCGCGCTCGGCGGCGTTCTGGAATCCGAACAGGCGATGATTACAGCAAACGGAGCTCGGCCGTCCGCAAGTTCGTGAATACGTCCCGGCGCGCCGGTGGTGCAAGCGCCTTGCACGAAGGCGGCGTTGCCCTCCTTAAGCAATTCGAGCGCCTTCTCCGGTTTGATCCCTCTTTTGGGCTTGCCTTTCGCGAAGGCCGGGAGTGCCGCAAACGGTGACGATATAGCGAGACAGCCGCACCCTGCCCCGCAAAGCAAACTCCGCCGAGAAATCATGGCCGCCTCTTCCTGACGCCCCGCGATTCTGATCCAGTACCACACTGCGGCCCTCAAATGTGGCCCGGCCGCTATCGCGCCGCGGTCGACATCGCGCTATAGATATTTGCGACAAGCTGACGGGAGGCGACCGTGCTGAGCGAAATGACGGGGCAATTGTCCAAGGAATTGTTCTGGCTCACGATGACCTGCATTCTGACGCTGGTCATCTGGTTGCCGTATCTGCTCGACCGCATCAAGGTGCGCGGACTTTGGGGTACGCTCGGCAACCCGTCACCCGGTGACAAGCCGCAATCGCCATGGGCGCAACGGCTTTATTTCGCTCACACCAATGCCGTCGACAATCTCGTCACATTCGCGCCGCTGGTGCTGATCCTCAACACGCTCGATATCTCCACCCGCACCACCGCGATCGCCTGCGCGGTTTATTTCTGGTCGCGGCTCGCGCATGCGATCGTCTACGCGGCGGGGCTGCCGGTGTTCCGGACGCTGGCCTTCTTCGTCAGCTTCCTCGCCCAGGTCGTGCTGGTGCTGGCGATCTTCCGCATCGTGTAACGGCGATGGAGACGCGCGCTAATGCGCGCGTCCCAAGCCCACGAGCGTTGTCGTCTGTCGGCGGCTTACGGAAACAGCGCGATCTGATCGATACCCATCGTTTCGGGGTATCCCATCATCAGATTCATGTTCTGAATCGCCTGCCCCGACGCGCCTTTGACGAGATTGTCCAGCGCCGAAACGATGATCGCGCGCCCAGGCACGCGATCCCGGGCAACGCCGATGAAGGTCCAGTTGGACCCGCGCACATGGCGCGTATGCGGCGTCTCGCCGAACGGCAGCACATGAACGAAATCGCTCTTCTCGTAGAACTTGCTGAGAATCTCGTGCAGCTCTTCGGGCGTGCGGCCGCGCCGGCCCTGCACATAGATCGTCGAGAGGATGCCGCGGTTCATCGGCACGAGATGCGGCGTGAAGCTCACGATCACCTCCTTGCCGGCGGCAAGTGAAAATTCCTGATCGAGCTCGGCCATGTGCCGGTGGCTGCCGACGCCATAGGCGTTGAAGCCTTCCGACACTTCCGAAAACAGCATCGCCTCTTTCGCCGCGCGGCCGGCCCCGGTCATGCCGGACTTGGCGTCGATCACAATGCCCTCGGTCTCGATCGCCTTATTCCTCAGAAGCGGTACCAGCGGAAGCTGCGCACAGGTGGTGTAGCAGCCGGGATTGGCGACGAGGCGCGCCTTCTTGATGTCGCGCTTGTGGATCTCGGCCAGACCATAAACCGCATCCTTCTGCAGCTCGGGCGCATGATGTTCGTGCCCGTACCATTTGGCATAGGCGGCAGTATCGCTCAGCCGGAAGTCTGCCGACAGATCGACCACCCTGGTTTCAGGCGCCTCCGCCAGCAATTGCTTCAGAACCTTCTGGGTGGTTGCGTGCGGCAGCGCGCAGAACACGATATCGAGCGCCTGCGCCTTCCAGTCGATCCCGTCGATCGCAACGAGGGTCGGCAGATCGAATGGCGAAAATTGCGGGAAGACGTTGCGCATCTCCTGCCCGGCCCTGCGGTCGGCGGTGAGCAACGCGATCTCGGCGCGCGGGTGGCGCAGCAGCATGCGCACGAGTTCGGCCCCGGTGTAACCGGACGCCCCCAGAATGCCGACCTTCGCTTTCGTCGCCATGTCAGTCTCCGCAACGCGGCCATGCTTCGCCGCCGGTTCTTACGTCGTCGCCAAGGCCTTTGAAAGCGCGGATTTGAAGGAGAAGGCCGCGGCTTCGAAGGCTCGCGGCAGGGATCGGATCAGGCAGACGCACCCGTCCCGGCCGCGAAGGCGGCACGGCGGCGGCGGGTGCTTGAATGGCTGATCGTCATGCGGCGCATATAGGTGGCGCCGGACGTGCGGTCAATTGCGCGCGGGCCGCCCGTCAGGATCGCGGCACGCCGGCAACTCGCAGGCCTTCGCCGAGCCGCTGCAGGAATGACGGCGGAAATGGCCAGGCGGCCTGCGCTCCATGCACGGTAAGGTTTCGGTCCTTGCGGAGCAGGCTGCGCGCCAGCCGGCGCGCCTGCGCCGCTCTGCGCGACCGCGGCGATCCGGGACGAAACCAGGCGCAAGGCGCTGCTCGCCGATCTCGAAGCGCTGATCGCACGCTTCAACCGCGCGACCGACGGCACCATGGTGGTGCCGGGCGAGTATCTCGAGGCGGTCATCGTCAAGCGTTGACGCACCGCCTGTGACAGCAAGGCCACGCGCATTCATGCGCGTGGCCTCTCGCCGTTCTCAAGCCGCCGGCACGAAGCAGTAGCCGCCGCCGCTCTTTTCGATGCGGCCCAATGCCGGGAACGGCAGGTGATAGCCGGCCATCGGCATCTTATCGGCCGCCAGCATGTCGTAAAGCTTGCGGCGCGTGGCCACCGCCTGCGGCCCGTCCATGTCGCCGCCGCCGAACCAATCCGGGTGACGCACGAAGACGACGGCGACGCCGGATGTGACATCCGCCTGCACCAGCAATGTGTGCGAGCCGGACGATATGATGAAGGACGTGTGACCCGGCGTGTGACCGGGCGTCGCCATTGCGGTGATGCCTGGTGCAACCTCCTTGCCGCCTCCAAACTTGGTCACGTATTTGCCCGGGATGGCGCCGAATACACGTCGCACATTGGCGTGCGCGTTGCGCAGGTTCGAGCCCTCCGCCGCCTTGTTCATGTTCGCGTCGTCGAGCCAATAATTCCATTCGTCGAGCGGCACCTTGATCTCGGCATTCGGAAAGGCCGGCGCGCCCTCCAGCGTGACGAGACCGCCGATATGGTCGCCATGGAAATGCGAGATGATGACCGTGTCGATCTTTGCAGGATCGACGCCGGCCGCCGCGAGCCGCTGCGCGGTCAGGCCCGTGCCGGCGTTGAGCGTGCGTGGGCCATTGCCGGTATCGATCATGATCAGGCGGTCGCCAGTCTTGAGCAGCAGCGGGTGGAACACCAAAGCGATTTCGTCGCGGGGCATATTGTCGGCGGCAAGCGCCTCCTGGTACTGCTCGAGACTGGCGCTGCGCGACGGGCTCGCGACCAGCTTGCCGCGCCGCACGCCGTCGAGAATCGACGTGATCTCGATGTCGCCGATCTTGATGCGATGAAGTCCGGGCGCGCCCGCCTCCGTATTTGATGCGCCCGGACTTTGCGCCACGGCTGTGCGAACCGTCGATGACGCCATGGTCAGTGCTGCGGCTCCGCCGAGAACGTGACGTCGTGACACTGGGGTCATCGCTTGCTCCTCTCACATGGCGGCTCAGCCTACTCCATCAGAAAAAAGGGCCGCCTCGCGGCGGCCCTTTCCTTTGCTCCTCGTCTCAGAGCGTCGGATTCCATCCGACCGGCACAATCCGGTATCCGTTGCCGTCCTTCTCGACATAGGCGAGACCGGGGTACGGGAAATGGTAGCCCTGAACCGGTATCTTCTCGGCAATCACCATGTCGTAGATCTTCTTGCGCGACTGGACGGCCAGCGGCTTGTCCATGTCGAACATGAGCTGCCAGTCCGGATTCTTCACGAACAAAAAGGCCATGCCCGCGGTGATGTCCGACTGCACCAACAGACTGCGCGGCCCCGAGCTGACCAGATAGGACATGTGGCCGGGCGTGTGGCCAGGCGTTGCAATGGCCTTGATGCCACCGACCAGTTCCTTCCCGTCTTCATATTGCGTGACCTTGTTGCCGAAGGCACCAAAGACCCGCCGCGCATTCTTGTAATTGCCTTCGAGCGGCGTGCCGGCCGCCTTGCTCATGTTGGAATCGTCCATCCATTGCTTCCACTCTCCGGCCGGAACCATGATCTCGGCATTCGGAAACGCGAGCTTGTTCTCGGCATCGAGCAACCCGTTGATGTGGTCGCCATGGAAATGAGAAATGACGACCGCATCCACCTGTTTCGGATCGATGCCAGATGCCACGAGATTGGAATGGAATTGTCCGGCTGCGCCCTTGGTCTGCCCGAACATGCCCAGTCCGAGACCGGTGTCGATGACAACGAGCTTCGAGCCGGTGTTGATGACAACGGGGGTGTACAGGTGGGTTGCGGTATTCTCGGGCAGATAGCTTGACGCAAGGACCTCGTTGACCTGGTCCTTCTTCGCATTCGCGACATAGGTGTCAGGAAGCGGGGTTGCGGTCCTGCCGTCGGTCACGACGGTCACTTCGAAATCGCCGACCTTGTAGCGATAATAGCCCGGCACCTGCTTGCCGACGGCGGGCGCCGCGGCGTGCACCGTGGTACCGGATAATCCGCCGGTCATTGTTGCGGCTGCGACGGTAGCGGCACCGCTCAGCATCGTCCGGCGTGTCAATTTGGTCATGCTGGTCTCCCTCATGGTTTCGGCCGATCTCCTGGACGTGGGTCAGCCGTTGTGGTTGCGAGTTTAGCCGAGCCGATAGCGGCAAAAACACCCCAAAAAAGCGACGCGCGTTTGGTCCGGTAACACCGGTCAGGGGCGATTATTCCCGCGCCGCCAATTGGTCTGATTCACGGGTGTCGGGACGGGCCTTATGGGACGTCCGCAATATTCGTGAAGTAATGATCGATGTAGTTGGTCTTAAGGTAACGATAGCCGAGCTTCGAAAACAACGCTTTCAGATCATCAAATCGGTCCGAATAGAGCTCGACCTGGAGATAACATCGATTGTCGCGCAACGTGCGCTCCATGCCGGAGAGTGCATGAAATTCCGAGCCCTCCACATCCATCTTCACAAGGATCGTCTTGCCGGAAAACCGGAACGTATCGTCGAAGCGGATCTGCCGCACCACGTGGCTCGCAACGCCCGGCGCCTCTTCCGGCGGCTTGTCAGGATGGGCGATCCATGACTCGCCACGATTGTGGCTGCCGGCCTCCATCAGCACGACCTCTCCGGCCTTGTCGCCGACGGCATCCGGGACAACGCGAATCCTATCCTGCAGGTTGTTCGCGGCGATGTTGGCGAGAAGGCGCGCGCGGTTGCCGGGGTCCGGTTCGAAGGCGATGATTTCGCCGCCCAATCCATTCATCGCAAGGAGGACCGAATACACGCCGGCATTGGCGCCGATATCGAGAAAGCAATCGACGTCGTGGGTGCGGCAAAGCGCGGCGAAATCCTCGAGCTGCTCCGCCTCCCAGATCGCGTTGACTGCAATCTCCCGGTCGATCAGGTCCGTGGTATCGACCACAAAGCGTGCGCCCTGCGCGCGTGCGACATACGGCACGCGTCCGAGCCTGCGCATGGCAGCGTCATAGAGCTCTCGCCCCTTGCGCTCGATGGCTCCGATCGGATGGCGGAAGGTTCGGACGACCGTCGTCATCTGGCGCGGTTTGACCTCTTCACTCGAACCACGGTGCAAAGCCAAACCATTTTGCGACCCCCATGCCGATATCGCCGAACGCGAGCAGCACATAGGCCCACACCAGTGCCGAAAAGACATTGGCGAACTGGAATTTCCAGTAATCCATTTCCAGGATGCCGGCGATCAGGGGAACAACCGCGCGCAAGGGACCGAAAAACCGGCCGATGAAGATGCCGGGGATGCCCCATTTCTCCATGAAGGCGTGGCCACGGGGCAGCAGGTCCGTGTGGCGCGATAATGGCCACATATGAGCGATGCGATCCTTGAAATGGAAGCCGAACCAGTATGACACCCAGTCGCCGCAGGCGGCGCCGGCGCCGGCCGCAAGCCAGATCGGCCAGAAAACCAGCCCCGAAGCGTTGATCAGCGCGCCGATCGCCACAAGCAGCGCCCAGGCCGGGATGATCAGCGACAGAAACGCGAGCGACTCGCCGAAGGCGAGCAGGAACACGATGGGGAGTGCCCACCAATGATTGTGGCGGACAAACGCTATGACAAGGTCGGTATATTCCTGCATTCTTTTGTGAAGGAACCGGCGGGGGCCATGGTCTAGCCCGACCTTGTTGAATGTTCCAGCGCCGAATAAGTAAATCCTTGGCGAGATGGGCGGATTCAAGACTTCGCCATCGGCGTGGCATAGTGACTGCTGCGCGATTCGCACCCCCGATCAACACAACGACGAACAAGCATGGCCGAAACGACCAAGCCAGCCCGGACCGCGACCAAGAACCGCAAGGCAGAGAAAAAGACCCAGAAAGCGGGCGACCTTTTCGACGCGGTCCCGGCCGTCAAGAAGCGGACCGCGGCGGGCCGGGCCTCCCCGGCGCGGGGTGGCGACAGCGACTATACGGCCCATCACATCGAGGTGCTGGAGGGGCTGGAACCCGTACGTCGCCGCCCGGGCATGTATATCGGCGGCACCGATGAGAAAGCGCTGCATCACCTCTTCGCCGAAGTGATCGACAATGCGATGGACGAGGCGCTGGCCGGCCACGCAACCTTCATCGAAGTGGAACTCGATGCCGAGGGCTTCATCGCGGTAACCGACAACGGCCGCGGCATGCCGGTCGATCCTCATCCGAAATTCCCCAAAAAGTCCGCGCTCGAAGTCATCATGTGCACGCTGCATGCGGGCGGCAAATTCGACTCGAAGGCTTACGAGACCTCGGGCGGACTGCACGGCGTCGGCGTGTCGGTGGTCAACGCATTGTCGGAGAAAACCGAAGTCGAGGTCGCGCGCGGTCAGCAGCTCTACCGCATGACCTTCACGCGCGGAAAACCGAAGGGCGGATTGGAGAAGCTCGGCAAGGTCGCGAACCGCCGCGGCACCAAGGTGCGCTTCAAGCCCGATCCGCAGATCTTCGGCGAGAAGGCGAAATTCGATCCGGCGCGGCTGTTCCGCATGACGCGCGCCAAGGCCTACCTGTTCGGCGGCGTGGAAATCCGCTGGAGCTGCGATCCTTCCCTCATCAAGGACGACACGCCCGCGGGAACCGTGCTGCATTTTCCCGGCGGGCTGCAGGATTATCTCGCTGCCTCAATCGAAGGCGCGACCCGCGTGCACCCCGACATTTTCGCCGGCGGCACGGAGAAGAAGGCCGGCCACGGATCGGCCGAATGGGCCATCGCCTTCGTCGCCGATGCCGACCCGTTCGTGTCCTCCTACTGCAACACGATCCCGACGCATGACGGCGGCACGCATGAAAGCGGACTGCGCACAGCGCTGCTCAAGGGCCTGCGCGACCACGCCGCCCGCATCGGCCAGGACAAGCGCGCGGCGGTGATCACATCGGACGATGTCATGGCCGGCGCCTGCGCCATGATCTCGGTGTTCATCCGCGAGCCGGAATTCCAGGGCCAGACCAAGGACCGCCTGGCGACGCCGGAGGCCGCGCGCGTCGTCGAACAGGCGATCCGCGATCCGTTCGACCATTGGCTCGCCGGCAATCCGATGCAGGCGAACAAGCTGCTCGACTTCGTGATCGAGCGCGCCGAGGAACGCGTCCGCCGCCGCCAGGAAAAGGACGTGGCGCGCAAGAGCGCCGTACGAAAGCTCCGCCTCCCGGGCAAGCTGGCCGACTGCACGAATACCGCGGCGCAGGGTTCGGAAATCTTCATCGTCGAGGGCGACAGCGCGGGCGGCTCCGCGAAGCAGGCGCGCGACCGCGCGTCACAGGCGGTTCTTCCGCTGCGCGGCAAGATCCTCAACGTCGCCTCCGCCGGGAAGGACAAGCTCGCGCAAAACCAGCAGCTCGCCGATCTCATCCAGGCGCTGGGCTGCGGCTATGGCTCGCATTATCGCGAATCCGACCTGCGCTACGACAAGGTCATCGTGATGACCGACGCCGACGTCGACGGCGCCCATATCGCTTCGCTGCTGATTACCTTCTTTTACCGGCAGATGCCGAAGCTGATCGAGGACGGTCACCTCTATCTCGCCGTCCCTCCCCTTTACCGATTGTCGCATGGCGGCAAGACCTTCTATGCGCGCGACGACCGGCACAAGGAGGAGATCCTGAAGAAGGAATTCCACGCCAATGCCAAGGTCGAGGTCGGCCGCTTCAAGGGCCTCGGCGAGATGATGGCGAGCCAGCTCAAGGAAACCACCATGGACCCGAAGAGGCGCACGCTGCTCCGGGTCACGCTGGAAGAAGCCGCCCGCACCGCGACCGCCAAATCGGTCGATCAGCTGATGGGAACCAAGCCCGAAGCGCGCTTCGCCTTCATCTCCGAACGTGCCGAATTCGCGCGCGAGGAATTGCTCGACGTGTAGTCGTCCCGTACGGCGCGGATCGCGCCGATTTGAGCGTGCGGTTTATCAACAAGAAAACGCGGGGCGTTTGTGCGCCCCGCGTTTTTGACGGATAGCTTCTTATTGTTTTCCCGGCACCGCCCTGTCGTATGTCGCTCCGGCAGCTAGTTGCCGAATTTCAGATTGCCGGCCTTGATCACCTCGGACCACAGCTTCTGCTCGTCGGCGATGATCTTGGCGAACTCCTCCGGCCCCGACCCCTTCGGTCGTACCGCCATGCCGCGCAGCTTGCCGGTCACGTCGCTGTTCATGATGACGGTATGCAGCTCCTTGTGAATTTTGTCGACGATCGGCTTCGGCGTTCCTGCGGGAACGAAAAAGCCGCTGAACAGGCTCACATTGACATCGGGGAAGCCGGATTCCGCCATGGTGGGAACATCCGGCAGGTCTGGGAAGCGTTCCGTGGCGAGGACGGCGAGCGCGCGCATCTTGCCGCCCTGCACCTGCGACACCAGCGGCGGCGGATCGACCACGGTCATGGCCGCGTTGCCGGACACCACTCCGAGGATCGATTCTGCCGAACTCTTGTACGGGATCGCGGTGCCGTTCGCGCCCGACCTCATCTTGAACAATTCGGTCGGCAGGGTGAAGGCCGGCGAGGATGTCGCGTAATTGGCCTTACCCGTATTCGCCTTGGTCCAGGCCACGAGCTCCTTCGCCGTCTTGGCCGGATGATCGGCTGACACGGCGAGGAAAAGCGGGAAATCGCCGATCATCGTCACCGGCGTGAAGCTCTTCAGGGTGTCGTATTCGGTCTTGTAGATCAGCGGCCCGATCACCATCGCGCCGCTGGCGCCGACCAGGATCGTGTAGCCGTCGGCCGGCTCGCGTGCGACCTGTTCGGCCGAAAGCCTGCCGCCGGCCCCCGGCTTGTTTTCAATGACGACCGTCCAGCCGGTCCGCTTCTGTAATTCATTCTGGATCAGCCGCGCAAAGATGTCGTTGCCGCCGCCGGCAGCAAACCCGACGACCATGCGGATCGGCTTATTCGGAAACGATGCTGCGGGATCCTGCGCGGATGCGATCCCCGCCGTGAACCCGAGCGCCAGAATCGCAAGCGACGCCCCAAGGGCCCAGCTCCTTCTCATGCGCACCTCCCGTGTGCGGCCTTGGCTACGGCGGTGTTGCCGTGCGGCCTTGGTGCGCAGCATAACGGTGCGGCAATGCGCGGCGCAAGCGACACCGCGCCTGCCGCGCTCAGGCGATGGGCAGGCCGGTATATTGCTCGGCGAGCGAGGTCTGGGCCGCGACGGAGTGGGCAATGTAGTCGAGTTCGGCAAGCTGGCGCCGGCGATCGAACGGCACCTCGTCCGGGAACACGTGGAAGATCTGCGTCATCCACCAGGAGAAGCGCTGCGCCTTCCAGACCCGCTCGAGGCAGGTCTTTGAATAACCCGCCAGCAGATCGCTGTTGTTTCGCTTGTAATGGGCATCGAGCGCGCGCGACAGCATGCGCACATCGGCGAGAGCGAGATTCATGCCCTTCGCCCCGGTCGGCGGCACGATATGCGCGGCGTCGCCGGCCAGAAACAGCCGGCCGGTCTGCATCGGCTCGCAGACGAAGCTGCGCATCGCGGTCACCCCCTTCTGGAGGATCGGGCCCTCCTGCAGGGTGCGGGTACCGCCAAGGCGAATATGCAACTCTTCCCAAATGCGGTCATCGGGCCACTTGTCGAGGTCCTCGTCAGGCTCGACCTGAAGATAAAGCCGCGCCAGTGTCGGGGAGCGCATGGTGTAAAGCGCAAAGCCGCGATCGTGATAGGCATAGATGAGTTCTTCGTCCGGCGGCGGCGACTCCGACAGGATGCCGAGCCAGCCGAACGGATATTCCCGGTCGTAGAAGGTCAGCACATTCGGCGGAAAGCTCGGCCGGCAGATGCCGTGAAAGCCGTCGCAGCCGGCGATGAAGTCGCAATCGATTCGCTGCTCCTTGCCATCATGACGGAAGGTAATGAACGGCTTGTCGGTGGCGATGTCGTGAACCTTGGTGTCGTCGACCTCAAATATGATCTGCCCGCCATCGGCGAGCCGCCGCTCGACCAGGTCTTTCACCACCTCCTGCTGCCCGTAGATCGTGATGCCCTTTCCGACCAGTTTGCGGAAGTTGAGGTGATGGGTTTCACCGTTGAAGCACAGGTAATTTCCGTCGTGGAAAATGCCTTCGCGCGCCATGCGCTCGCCAACCCCGGTTTCGGTCAGCATGTCGGCCGCCCATTGCTCGATCAGGCCGGCGCGGATTCGCTGCTCGATATAATCGCGGCTGCGGTTCTCGATGATGATCGAGGAGATGCCGTTGAGATGCAGAAGATGCGACAGCATCAGCCCTGCCGGGCCCGCACCGATGATTCCGACCTGTGTTCGCATTGACGTTTCTGTTCCGTGACGGCGATTGTGCGCCGCGTGTTAGCGCGGCGATGCCATTGCGGCAAAGTCCTTTTTGCCGGAAGCGATGGTACGGTTGGCTGTGCCGTCTCGGCGAGCCAGAACGTTTCTGCGCGGAGCCCTTCCGCCTTACCGGTTGCCGCGCGGATCGGCCCGATAGGTCTTGACCTCGGAAGTCGTGCCATCGCGATAGGTCAGTTCGACCGACATCACCTTGGTCTTGGGCGGCAGCTTCATGTAGGACTGGGCACTCGAGGGCACCGACGACGGATCGCGCAGATCGCAGGGCGGCAAAGCCAGCTTCTTGTCCGGCACTGTCGAGTCGATGCCGATCCGCACCTCGCGGATCGCACAACGATATGACAGGAGGTGCGTGTAATAGACCATCAGCCCGTTGAACTCGCGGAAGGACAGCCAATTGCCCGAGGTCATCTCCAGGATCTCGCGCTGGCTTTTCTCGAGAGCACCGACAGGATCGAATTTCACCGGGAACGGCTCGGCCCATTCACCACGCGCATCGGCGTAGCGAATGTAGAGCGTGCCTTCTGGTGTGTCGGCATCGAGCTGGATCGACGGGTTGGGCATGCGCTTTCGCGTGCGGGGGTCGAGGGTGTTGAGATGCCCGGTTTCGCGGAACGCTCCGCTTTCGCCGAAACGCCATGAGATTGCGGTAACGGGATCGGCAAAGGACAGCGTCACCGACCAGCCGCCGTTGTGGCGCATGAAGCTTGCGAGGGGCGCGTTGAGCTGATCGGGTTCGCTGCGCTGTGGCAACGGTGAGGGCTGCACCGGCGTGACCGCGGCGACCTGCTGCGGAACGGTTTCCTTCGCCTTGGCCGGGTCGAGCGTGCCGTTGAGCACCACGTCACCCACGATCTCGTCATAATAGGCGGGGCGCTGGTTGTGTTTGACCTTACGGGCAAGCGCCGTGACGCTCGCCTGGGTGCGTTTGGCGACCTGGACCAGCGATAGCCCCGGCGTCTCCAGCTCCTTCACGAAAAAGCGGGTGAACACCGAATTCGGGTCCTTGTCGTCGTCGGAGGTGTAATCGAGCGCGGTCTGGTTTTCCGACGCCGAGTAGATCACGAAGGCGCCATCCTCGCTCATCGCCGCGAGGCCGCCGCCGCCGCGCACGCCACGCGTGCCGGCCCGCTCGAACGGATTGTTGCGGCAGGCATCGAGCACCACAATGGTCGTGCGCACGCCCTTGTTCCTGACGCGCTCCATGATGCGGCGCGCCAGAAAGGAATTCTCGTGGACCTTCTCCTCCTCTCCGTCGAGTGCGAGCGGCACGTCGGTCGGCAGGAGATAGTTCTCGCCCTTGATCTGGAATCCATGACCCGCGAAGAAGAAGAAAGCGGTGTCGCCGGGGCCGAGCGCGCGCTCGAAATTGGTCAGGCTGTTGCTCATGGCGCGCCGGTCCTGATTGGTGCCGGCGATTACCTCGAACCCGAGCCCCTTGAGGGTCTGCGCCATCCGCTGCGCATCGTTGGCCGCCTTCCGCAACGGGGTGACGTTCTTATAGCTGTCATTGCCGATGACGAGGGCCACCCGCTTCTGCGCCGCTGCAGGCGTAAGGCTGAGCATGAGGCCGAGCGCGACGAGGAAAAATGTCCTTTTCGGCATGCAGCTCCCCCGGGGTGGTCGCCAGGCGCCGCGTCGGGCGAACTGGTCAGGCATTGTCGCACAAGGACCGCGTCAGGTTCAATTTAACGTACGACCACGCGGTGCAACCGAATTGTGAGCTTGCGAAATCGCAGCTATCAATAGTCGCAACATCGACAGGCACCGTGAAGTCACGAACAGGCGAGGACGCGATGAATTGGGGAGCTTGCGGATGGCGTCACGCGGCCGGCGCACTCATGATCGCGGCGGTGGCGGTTCTGCCGCTCTGGGCGGCCTGTTCTCCCGCCCAGGCCCAGACCCAAGTTCAGTCCTGGCCGCAGCGGCCGGTGAAATTCGTCCTGCCCTTTGGCGCCGGCTCGGCAACCGATGTCGCGGCGCGGCTGATGACCGACAAGCTGCAGGCCAAATGGGGCCAGCCGGTCATCATCGAGAACAAGCCGGGCGCCGACGGCTTGCTGGCCATCAACGCCTTCCTGCAGGCCAATGACGACCACACCCTGCTCTACTCGTCGAGCGGCTCGTTCATGGCGCATCCCTATACGCTCGCCAAGTTGCCCTACGATTTTGAGCGCGACATGACGCCGATCGCGCGGGTCACCGACACCGTTCTCACGGTGAACGTGCCGGCCTCCTCGGCGAACAGGACACTCAACGAATTCGTCGCCGAGGCGATGGCGCGGCCGGGCAAGCTGAACGTGACCGGAGCGCCCGGCGTGCCGGACTTCACCCTGAACTATTTCATCAAGACGCGCGGTCTCAAGGTCCAGAAAATACCCTTCAAGAATATCGTCGAGGCCGCGACCGCACTCGCCGGCAACCAGATCGATTTCCTCCTGACATCGGCTGCGATCGTTCAGCCGCTGGCGAATGCCGGCAAGATTCGCATCGTCGCGGTGACAAGCCGTGAGCGGGCCTTGTTCGCACCGGATATCCCGACCGTGCATGAACTCGGTTTCGGCGGGCTTGCCGTCGAAACCACCGCGGGCTTTTACGGACCGAAGGACATGCCGCTGGCTTTGCGTGAAAAGATCGCCCGCGACGTGATCGAGGTCGTTTCCGACAAGGCGATCACCGACAGATTGCTGGCAACCGGTCAATTGGTGCGGCCCGGAGGCCCGGCCGAACTCGCTGCAACCATCAAGGAGCAGTCCGAATTGACGACGCATATCGCTAAAGCGTTGGAGCTCAAACCGAAGAATTAGATCAGTCCGATGCGCCGCAAACATCCATGGGCCACGTTGCCGGATGACAAGCTGCTGAAGGTTCGGCTGCGCAATCTCAAGCTCACGATCGAAGGCACCTGGCTGGAAAGCTGCCTCGAGGATCTGCAAGCCGAACTCGAGGAGCGCAATCTGCGCATCCGGCCTCATGCCTGGCTGTCGGAGGAATGGTTCAGCCCCGATACGACTCCTGGCATCGCGATCCCCTTCTATCTTGCGCATCCGCGTCTGATGCGGCTTGAACGCAAGATGATCATCGACGTGGAAGGCGGCACGCGTCGCGAATGCATGCGCATCCTGCGCCATGAGACCGGCCATGTCGTGCAGAATGCGTTTCGGCTGCAACGCCGCCGCCGCTGGCAGCAACTATTCGGACGCTCGTCGACCCACTATCCACGGTTTTACCGGCCCAATCCCGCCAGCAAAAATTACGTGCAGCATCTGCGCTTATGGTACGCGCAAAGTCATCCCGACGAAGACTTTGCCGAAACCTTCGCGGTGTGGCTCAAGCCACGATCCGACTGGAAAAAGCGCTATGCCGGCTGGCCCGCTTTGCGCAAGCTCGAATATGTCGACGAGATCATGAACGAAATCGCCGGACAGCGTTCGCAATTGCCGCGCGGTCCCGCCGTGTATCCGCTCAGCCAGATCGACACGACGCTTGGAGAACATTATCGCAGGAAACAGGCGCTCTATGCGGTGAACACACCGCGCACCTACGACCGCGAGTTGCACAGGATTTTCTCTTCCGACACAAGACATCGCAGCGCACCGACAGCAGCCTCTTTCATTCGGCGGAATCGTTCTTATTTTCGCCAAACCGTCGCACGCTGGACTGGCGAATATCAGCTTACTCTCGACTCATTGCTCGATGATATGATTGATCGTTGCCAGGAATTGAAGCTGCGTGCTCCCGGCTCGGAGCGGCAATTGCTTACGGATTTCACCGTATTGTTAACGGCGAAGACGGTACATTCGCTCTACAGTCCGTCCCGCCGACAATGGTTCGCTCTATGAAAAGAACCCGCGTTCTGGTGCTGTTGCATCCGGAACAAGTGCCACCTGACTCGATCAAAGGTTACACCGAGCAGGAAATTCTGGCCTTCAAGACCGGTTACGACATCGTCAATACCTTGCGAAAGGCGCGCCATGAGGTGCGCGTCCTCGGTGTGCAGCACGAATTGCGACCGATCCGCAACGAGATTGATTCTTTCAATCCCGATATCGTGTTCAACCTTCTCGAGGAATTTCACGGCGAGCCAGCCTACGATCAGAATGTCGCAAGCTATCTCGAACTGATCCGCATTCCTTTTACCGGCTGCAATCCGCGCGGCCTGATGCTGTCGCGCGGCAAGGACCTGTCGAAGAAGCTCCTGCACTACCACCGCATTCCGGTGCCGGCCTTTGCCGTTTTTCCGATGCACAAGAAGATCCGGCGGCCGCCGCGCTTGAAGTTTCCGCTGATTGTGAAAAGCCTCTCCGAAGATGCCTCGCTCGGCATCGCTCAAAAATCGATCGTCGATACCGACGAGAAACTCGCCGAGCGCGTCGCCTTCGTGCACGAGAAGATCGGCACTGCGGCGATCGCCGAGCAATATATCGATGGGCGCGAACTCTATGTCGGCGTGCTCGGCAACGAGCGCATGCGCGTCTTGCCGATCTGGGAATTGTATTTCGGCGATGCCGCCAGCAAGATCGCGACGGCGAAGGTGAAGTTCGACGTCAAGTATCAGGAAGAGCGGGGAATCCTGCAGGGTCCCGCGGAGAACCTGCCGCCCGAAATCTACAAGCGCATCCAGAATCTGACCCGGCGCATCTGTCGTACGCTCGAACTGGACGGCTATGCGCGCATCGACTTCCGGCTTGCGCCCGACGGGACACCTTATTTCCTCGAGGCCAACCCGAATCCGGAAATTGCCCGCTATGAGGTCTTCGCGGAGGCGGCCGCCTATGACGGGATGAAATATTCGGAGATGCTTCGGCGCATCATCGCGCTCGGCATTCAGCGCGCGCGGGCCAAGGCGCGATAACAAGCGCCTTGGATGATGCGTGACGCTGAAGCCGCTATGGCTTCAGCCAATCCAGCAGGGCCTTCGTCACCGCCTCGGGCCGCTCGAGGGTCGATAGATGACCGCAATCCGGCACCACCACGAGGGTGCTGCCGGGGATGAGCCCGGCCATTTCTTCGGCGAGCGCCGGCGGCGTGAGCTGATCGCCGTCCCCTACGAGAACCAGCGTGGGGCATTTGATCGCCGGCAGGCCTGGGCGGGAATCCGGCCGCGTCATGATCGCGGTCTGCTGCCGCACGAAGGCGTCCGCGCCCGCCGAAAGCGCCATGTCGCCGACGATCTTGCGCAGCGCCGCGTCGCCCTGACGGTTCTTGTGCACCAGAACCGGCCACAGCATGGCATTGATTTCGTCGAGTTTTCCGGCCTTGGCGAGCGCGATCGATCCCTTGCGCCGCTCGGCGGCCTCCGGCGTGTCAGCGCGCGATCCGGTGTCGAGGAGCGCAAGCCGCATCACCCGTTCTGGCGCGATCCGCATGATCGCGAGCGCGATATACCCGCCCATCGACAGCCCGGCGAGCGCGAACCGCGGCGGCGCCACGTCCAGGATCTGCCGGGCGATCGCGTCCATGTTGTCGGCCCTGCGATGGTCGGCAACGGTGACCGGACCCTGGGTCCACAAGGCCGGCACCTGCTCCGTATAGAGGCGGGCCGTGCATCCCAGCCCCGGAATCAGCACGATCGGAAGGCCACCAGCGTTATCCATGTCATCGATCCGTCATCGTGTGAGAGCCAAAAACGCTTGTCTTTATTTAACTTTAGCGCCGTCCAAGCATTGACTTTCGCCGGGGCGCCCCTATTTTCCGCACCAACGGTCCGACAGTAGAGATTCGGCCGCCCCTCCCTCGCGCAATAAGTCCTCAGGTCATTCGGCGCGAGCCCGAAGCTCGGCGGCACCGCCAGAGGTCTTATGTCCTTTTCCCAACTCGGCTTGTCCGACAAGGTTTTGGCCGCCGTCAAGGCGGCTGGCTACGAAAATCCAACGCCCATCCAGTCCGAAGCAATCCCGCACGTGCTCGCGCGACGCGACGTCCTCGGCATTGCCCAGACCGGCACCGGCAAGACGGCGGCCTTCACGCTGCCGATGATCACCATGCTGGAGACCGGCCGTGCGCGCGCACGCATGCCGCGCACGCTGATCCTTGAGCCGACGCGCGAACTCGCCGCCCAGGTGCAGGAGAATTTCGAGAAATACGGTGTCGGCCAGAAACTGAACGTCGCCCTCCTGATCGGGGGCGTCTCTTTCGACGACCAGGATGCGAAGCTGACGCGCGGCGTCGATGTTCTGATCGCGACACCCGGCCGCCTCCTCGATCATTTCGAACGCGGCCGCCTCCTCCTCACCGGCGTGGAATTGCTGGTGATCGACGAAGCCGATCGCATGCTCGACATGGGCTTCATTCCCGACATCGAACGCATTTGCAAACTCGTGCCGTTCACCCGGCAGACGCTGTTTTTCACCGCAACCATGCCGCCGGAAATCCGGCGCATCACCGAGCAATTCCTGTCGAGCCCGGTCAAGGTGGAGGTCGCAAAGCCGGCCACGGCTGCCTCGACGATCACCCAGCAACTGGTCAAATCCGGTCGGGAGCCACACGAGAAGCGCGAGACGCTGCGCCGGGTGATCCGCAACACCACCGAGAATTTCAAGAACGCGATCATCTTCTGCAACCGCAAGCGCGAGGTTGCGCTGCTCCACCGGTCTCTGGTCAAGCACGGATTCAACGCAGTCGCGCTCCATGGCGACATGGATCAGCCGGCGCGGATGGCGGCGCTCGACAAGTTCCGCAAGGGTGAAGCCGACCTGCTCATCGCATCGGATGTCGCCGCGCGCGGCCTCGACATTCCGGACGTCAGCCATGTGCTGAATTTCGACGTCCCCTTCCACGCCGATGACTATGTCCACCGGATTGGGCGCACCGGCCGCGCCGGCAAAAGCGGCACCGCCTATACGATCGTGACTTCCGCCGATCACAAGGCGGTCGCGGCCATCGAAAAGCTGATCGGTCAACAGATTCCGTTTGCGGAGCCGGTCGGCCTCTCCGCTCCCGTCGAAGACGAAGCAGAACCCGCGCGTGACACTCGCCCCCGCGAGCGGCAGCGTGGCGGGCGCGGTCGTGGCGTCGGTCGCAGCTCCGTGCCACCTGCTCCGGCGCCGGTGACGCGCCTCGACCAGGCCCGGCGCAAGCCGCAGCAGCCTGCGGCCGAAGTTGAAGCGGACCATTCCCACCTGCCGGCATTTCTGCTGCGTCCGGTCCGGGTCAAAGTCTAGGCGCACACCGCACGTCGTAGACGCGCGCAGGGCACGCGTTCGTACCTGTTTACCCGTGATTCACGGCTGTGAAATAAGTTCCCAAGGGATCGGAGGCGGCGCCGCCGGGGGGACCGGCGCGTTGAGTGCCGATTCGCATGCCTTCCGGGGGTCCGAGGATGTCCAACAGCGGTGACGAACATAAGCGGACAATGGCGTTCGCTGAAATCGCTCTCGCACAGATCAAAGCGCTTCGGCAGCCGGCAAATCCGCGCAATTTCGAAGTCTGGTATTCCTACGCGACCGGCTATTATCCCTCGCTCAATGAAGCGGTGAATCAGCTTCTGTCGCTCAACGGCAATCTGACCGAGGCCGAGCTCGAAAAGATCTACGCCACCCATCTGTCGCCACTGCGCTTCAGCGAACGCATCGACAAGGTCGGCGATCGCGTCCTCGACGAGATCGAACAGGTCATGGCCATGGTCGATGCCGCGGTCGGGACCACCAACAACTGCTCCGAAAGTCTCGCCGGCGTCGCGAACCACATTCCGGCCGCAGATCGAGACGGCCTGCGTGGCATCGTCGAAAGCCTGGTGCAGACCACCAAGGAGATGGAGAATCTCAATCTGAAGCTGGAGGCGCGGTTGGTCGCATCCAGGAAAGAGATCAACGAGCTCCAGGAAAACCTCGAGCTGATGCGCCACGAGAGCCAGACCGACCCGCTGACGTCGCTCGCCAATCGCAAGTATTTCGACGAGGCGCTGGTCAAGGTCATCGCCGAGGCCAAGGCTGATAACGAGGCGATGTCGCTCCTGATGACCGACATCGATCATTTCAAGACCTTCAACGACACGTATGGCCACCTCACCGGCGATCAGGTTCTGCGGCTGGTCGCGCTTTCGGTGAAGCAGAACGTCAAGGGCAAGGACATCGCGGCCCGCTATGGCGGCGAGGAATTCGCCGTCGTGCTGCCGAACACCGTCCTGCGATCGGCGGTCACGGTCGCCGATCACATTCGGCGGGCGGTGATGAGCAAGGAATTGATGAAGCGCTCGACCGGCGAGCATCTCGGCCGCGTCACCATTTCGATCGGCGTCGCGACGCTGCAGGCCGGCGACACCGTTCAGACGCTGATCGGCCGCGCAGATGCGTGTCTTTATGCGGCCAAGCGCGCCGGGCGCAACCGCGTGGTGTGCGAAACCGATCCGGAAGCGAAGGCCTCGCACGAGCCTGCCGCCGCGGTCGCCTGATCGTTCAGGACCCGCCGCGAGCCGCGCCCCTTCTGCGCGGCGCGGCTTTTTTCTTCATCACAGCGCTTCGTTGCGCAGCCTGAAGGGCACGTTCGGCCCAGCGGGCTAGCTCGTCCGGATCGTCGTAGAGTCCATCCGGCATCTCTCGGTACGGCATCACGGCGTGCCGGCCGCTGTTCTTCATCACCGGAGCGAAAGACGGCATCCCCTCGCGGATGAAATCGGCTTCGTTCTGAGCATCGACCTTCAGATACAGCGTACCGCCCGACGATAGCAGCCCGAACATGACGCCGTCGGCATAAAGTCCGGCGCCGCCGAACATGCGTCGTACCGTCACCGGCCGAAAGGCGGAAAACAGATCGCGCAGGAAAGCAGGATCCATTCGCTCGCCGGTCGCTGAAAGCTGAATTACGCAGGACTAGTGCGCGCGGCCTCAGCGCCCTCGCCTTGCGCTGGGCGTCAGTTGCACGGATTCCCCGCACCCGCAGGCCGAGGTTTGATTCGGATTGTTGAACACGAACTGGGCAGAGAGCTTGTCCACCTTGTAGTCCATCTCGGTCCCGAGCAGGAACAGCACGGCCTTCGGGTCGATCAGGATGCGCACGCCCTTGTCCTCGACGATCTCGTCGGTGGGATTGGCCGCTTCAGCATATTCCATGGTGTAGGCCATACCCGCACATCCACCGTTGCGGACACCGACGCGCAATCCCGCGATCGGGCGCTCGGATTTCGCCATCAATTCCTTGATCCGCTCGGCGGCGGCATCGGTGAGGCGCATTACCTGCGGCCTCGGTCTGGCTGTGGCCATCTCGTACTCTCCTGGCACCGGGTTCAAGGTCCGGTTCGGGACTCGTATGCTCCTAACGTAGCAACGAAATTCCTCGTGTGAAGCCCTCCGAGACTGGATTAGGTCCAGCACCGAAGGCTGTCTCAATAGGTCGCCCAGACACCGGGCGTCACCAGTTCCAGAAGGTGACCGTCGGGGTCGCGGAAATAGAGGCTCCGGCCGCCGCGGGGCCAATCGGTGCGGCCTTCGACTACGACGCCATAAGCCCCCAGCCGCTCCTCCCATTTCGGGAGTTCGTCCGCGCCAACGGCAAAGCCCATGTGGATCGGCCCATGCCCGTCATGCGGGGGGATGGTGCCGCCCGGCATCTGCACCGTCTCCAGCGTCGCGCCGCGCTTGAACAGCAGCAGCACGCTGACGCCGGCGACGTCATAGGCGCAAAACCGCCCGTCCCGGCTCAGCGCGGTCAGCCCCAGCACACCCTCGTAGAATTGCGACGCGCGTTCGAGATCGTCGACATAAAGCGCCGTCTCGAGAACACCGCCAAGCTTCGGCGGAGTGTTCATCACCACATATTCAGGACCAGCCGCGCCTCGTCGGACATGCGGCTCGGATCCCATGGCGGATCCCAGACAACCTGGACCTTGACGGGGCCGACACCCTGCACGCTCGACACCGCGTTTTCCACCATCTGCGGCAATTCCGCCGCGGCCGGGCAATTCGGTGTGGTCAGCGTCATGTCGACATCGACGGTCCGGTCATCCTTGATGTCGACCTTGTAGATCAGGCCAAGCTCGTAGATGTCGGCCGGAATTTCCGGATCGTAGACCGTCTTCAGCGCCTGCACGATGTCGTCGGTGAGACGCGCGATCTCTTCCTGCGGCAACGCTGACTCCTGCGCCGCAACCGTCGCCTCGGCAGCCGGCGCCGTCTTGGTCTCGTCGGATTTGATGTCTTCGGTCATGCAAAGAAATCCTGCGCCTTGATCAGGGCCTGGGCAAGGCTGTCGACTTCATCCTTGGTATTATACAGGGCGAACGATGCCCGGCAGGTGGCCGTGACACCGATCCGGTTCAAAAGCGGCATCACGCAATGAGTTCCCGCCCTCACGGCCACGCCCGAGCGGTCGATGATCGTGGCGACATCGTGCGGGTGGGCGCCCTTCATTTCGAAGGACACCACCGCACCCTTTTCCTTGGCGGTGCCGATGATCCTCAGTGAATTGATCTCGCGCAGCCGGTCGTGCGCGTAGCGCATCAGGGCGTCCTCATGCGCCTTGATGCGCTCCTTGCCGATCGAATTGACATATTCGATCGCAGCGCCCAGCCCGATTGCCTGGACAATTGGCGGGGTGCCGGCCTCGAATTTGTGCGGCGGATCGCCGTAGGTAATGCGGTCCTCGAACACATCGCGGATCATCTCGCCGCCGCCGTTGAACGGCGGCATGGCTTCGAGATGCTCGGCCTTGCCCCACAACACACCGATGCCAGAGGGGCCGTAGATCTTGTGTCCGGTGAAGACGTAGAAATCGCAGCCGATGTCCTGCACATCGATCGGCAGATGCACCGCCGCCTGGCTGCCATCGACCAGCACCGGAATGCCGCGCGCATGTGCGATCCGCACGACCTCCTTCACCGGAACGTAGGTGCCGAGCGCGTTCGACATGTGGGTGATCGCGACCATCCTGGTGCGCGGGCCGAGCAGCTTCTCGAATTCGTCGATCAGAAAATTGCCGTCTTCGTCGATCGGCGCCCATTTGATGACGGCGCCCTGCCGCTCCCTGAGGAAATGCCACGGCACAATGTTGGAATGGTGCTCCATGATCGAGAGCACGATCTCGTCGCCCTCTTTCAGCCGCTCGCGGCCAAACGTATAGGCGACGAGATTGATCGCCTCGGTCGCGTTGCGGGTGAATATCACCTCATCCTTTGAGGGCGCATTGAGGAATTTTGCGACGATTTCGCGGGCGCCTTCGTAGCCTTCGGTCGCGGCATTGGCGAGATAATGCAAGCCACGATGCACATTGGCGTATTCGTGCGTATAGGCATGCTGGATGCGATCGAGCACCGCCTTCGGCTTCTGCGCCGACGCAGCGTTGTCCAGATAGACCAGCGGCTTGCCATAGACCTGCATCGCCAGCGCAGGAAAATCCTCGCGAATGCGGGCGACGTCGTAAGACCCGTTGGAGACGGCGGGGTGCATGGTCACGCCCGTGCCTTGAGCCAGCGGCGCGCCAGCTCCATCAGCGCCTCGCGCACCGATTCATTCTCGACCGCTTCCACCGCCTCGCCGACAAAGGCTTCCACCATCAACGCCTCGGCTTCCTTCAGCGGAATACCGCGCGCCCGGAGGTAGAACAGAAGGTCATCGTCGAGCGCGCCGGCCGTCGCACCGTGGCCACAGACTACGTCGTCGGCGAAAATTTCCAGCTCGGGCTTGGCGTCGGCCTCGGCATCCTCGGACAGCAGCAGCGCATGCGTCGCCATCTTGGCGTCGGTCTTCTGGGCGTGCGGCTCGACGATGATCTTGCCCTGGAACACAGAACGGCTTTCGCCGTCGAGCACCGACTTAAACAATTCGCGGCTCTCGCAATGGCCGACTGCATGATCGACAACAAGCGTGTTGTCGGCGTGCTGGCGCCCCTTGAGCAGGGTCGCGCCGCGGATACCGACATGGGTCTGCGCCCCTTCGAGCCGCATCGCGATCTGATTGCGCGTCACCGCCCCGGCCGACGTGAAGGTGAAAGTGTTCAGGTGCGCCGTTGCCCCGATATCGGCCAGGAGCGAAGCGACATGAAGAGCCCGATCGCCCTCGCAGGCGATCTTCACATGATCGAGGCGCCCGTCATCTGCGACTGATACATCAATCGCGTGATTGGCCTGGTTGTCGACACCGTCAGCGCTCTCGTGGCTTTCGATAACCGAAAGCGATGCGCCCTTTCCGACGGTGACGAGAGACCGGGTGAATACGGAAACCGGCTTTACCGATGTGGTGATGAATGCCAGATGGATCGGACGCGCGATCTGCGCGCCCTCCGCGACGCGGATGACGACCCCGTCACTCATCATCGCGGTATTGAGCGCGAATGCCGGATCATCCGAGAATAGCGCCTTGCGGCTGAGCCGGTCGATCAACGCCTTGTCGGCGATAACCAGTGCCTCGGCAAGCGAGACGATCGTAAGCCCCTTCTCGAGTGCCGCCAGATCGGACAATTCAGGGACGAACGCGCCGTCCACAATGACGACGCGGCGGGCGCCGACAGCGGAGAGCAAAGCACCCGCCGCCTTGGCTTTCACTTTTGCTGCCGCGTCCGGAGGAGCGGCCAGCGGCTTGGCATCGCGCATCAGCGCGCGCAAATCAGTATATTTCCACTCCTCGATCCGCCGGTGCGGCAGGCCTTTGATCTCGAAGATGCGGAAGGCGTTGTCGCGCAGCGACTTCACCGCTGCCGCTCCCGGCAGCGTCGCACGCGCACCCGCGAAGGCCTCTGCGAGGCCTTCTTCGGCAGCGGTCTTGATCAGTTTCAGTTCGGCCATGTCCCAACTCGTCATTCCGGGGCGCGCCACAGGCGCGAACCCGAAATCCATTCTCTCATCCTTGATCCTTTGTCTGGATTCCGGATCGTCGCTTCGCGACGTCCGGAATGACAAAGGGAAAACCTACGCCGCCTCGCCGACATATTGCGCGTAGCCCTTCTCCTCGAGCTCCAGCGCAAGTTCCTTGCCGCCGCTCCGCACGATGCGGCCCTTCGACAACACATGCACGACATCGGGCACGATATAATCGAGCAGCCGCTGATAATGCGTGATCACGATGAAGGAGCGCTCCGGCGATCGCAGCCGATTGACGCCATCGGAGACGATCTTCAGCGCGTCGATGTCCAGCCCGGAATCGGTTTCGTCGAGCACGGCAAGCCGGGGCTGCAACATTGCCATCTGCAGGATCTCGTTGCGCTTCTTCTCGCCGCCGGAAAAGCCGACATTGACCGCACGCCGCAGCATCTCCTGGCTGATACCGAGTTCGCCAGCCGCCTCGCGCACCTGTTTCATGAATTCGGGCGTCGACAACTCGCCTTCGCCACGCGCCTTGCGCTGCGCATTCACGGCGGTGCGCAGGAAGGTCATGGTCGCGACGCCGGGAATTTCGATCGGATACTGGAAGGCGAGGAACAGCCCCTTGGCCGCACGTTCGTCCGGCTCCATGTCAGCGATGTTCTCGCCGTTGAACAGGACTTCGCCTTCCGTGATTTCATAGTCCGCCTTGCCGGCCAGAACATAGGACAGCGTCGACTTGCCCGAGCCGTTCGGGCCCATGATCGCGTGGACCTGACCCTTATCGACGGTCAGGTCGAGGCCGTTCAGGATTTTCTTGCCGCCGATCTCGACGTGCAGGTTCTTCACTTCCAATAATGGCATCGGTCTATCCAGTCAGTCGTCGAGCGTGACGATTTCGTCGATCAGCTCGTTCAGTGTCGTTTGGCGTCCGCCACCCGCATCGACGGCATTGGTCGAAGGAACGGCGACATTCTCGGTGATCCGGAACGCGTCTGGCCCGTCGCGGCGCACCACGAGGAAGCGGGCGCCGCCCTTGATGATGAGGTCATCGTTCTCGCGATAGACCTCGACATCGGGGAAATGCTCGGCGATGCAGTCGACAAGATCGCCCGCGGGCTTGTTCTGCGCGAGACAGGACGTGGCCGCATCTCGAAATGCAGCGCTCATCCCACGCTCCCCTCGAGCGAGATCGAGATGAGCTTCTGTGCCTCGACGGCGAACTCCATCGGCAGCTGCTGCAGCACGTCCTTCACGAAGCCATTGACCACGAGCGCGGTCGCTTCCTCGGCCGACAATCCGCGCTGGCGGCAATAGAACAGCATGTCCTCGGAAATCTTCGAGGTGGTCGCCTCGTGCTCGAACACCGTCGAGGAATTCTTCGCTTCCAGATACGGCACGGTATGCGCGCCGCATTTGTCGCCGACGAGGAGCGAGTCGCAGTTGGTGAAGTTGCGTGCGCCGGTCGCCTTGCGGTGCGCCGAGACGAGCCCGCGATAGGTGTTCTGCGAGCGACCGGCGGAGATGCCCTTCGAGATGATCCGGCTCGTGGTGTTCTTGCCAAGGTGGATCATCTTGGTGCCGGAATCGACCTGCTGCATGCCGTTCGAAATCGCGATCGAGTAGAACTCGCCGCGCGAACCGTCGCCGCGCAGGATGCAGCTCGGATATTTCCAGGTGATCGCAGAACCAGTCTCGACCTGGGTCCACGAAATCTTGGAATTCTTGCCGCGGCAGTCGCCGCGCTTGGTGACGAAATTGTAGATGCCGCCGCGCCCTTCGGAGTCGCCCGGATACCAGTTCTGCACCGTCGAATATTTGATCTCGGCGTCATCGAGCGCGACAAGTTCGACCACTGCGGCATGCAGCTGGTTCTCGTCGCGCATCGGCGCGGTGCAGCCTTCGAGATAGCTCACATAGGAGCCCTTGTCGGCGATGATCAGCGTGCGCTCGAACTGACCGGTATTCTTCTCATTGATGCGGAAGTAGGTGGACAGCTCCATCGGGCAGCGCACGCCCGGCGGCACATAAACGAAGGAGCCGTCGGAAAACACCGCCGAATTCAGCGTCGCATAGAAATTGTCGGTCACTGGCACCACCGAGCCGAGATACTTCTGCACCAGCTCGGGATGCTCGCGGATCGCCTCCGAAATCGGCATGAAGATCACACCGGCCTTGGCCAGTTCGGCCTTGAAGGTCGTGGCGACCGAAACGCTGTCGAACACCGCGTCGACGGCGACGCGCCGCTCGCCCTCGGGACGCTCGACGCCGGCCAGGATCTCCTGCTCCCGCAGCGGGATGCCGAGCTTCTCGTAGGTGCGCAGGATTTCCGGGTCGACCTCGTCGAGCGACTTCGGGGCGACGAATTTCTTGGGCGCTGCGTAATAGTAGATGTCCTGGAAGTCGATCTTCGGATAGGAGACGCGCGCCCAGGTCGGCTCGCGCATGGTCAGCCAGCGCCGATAGGCGTCAAGCCGCCAGTCGAGCATCCATTGCGGCTCGTTCTTCTTACCCGAGATGAATCGGACGGTGTCCTCGGAGAGGCCCTTTGGGGCCTTTTCGGATTCGATCTGGGTCTCGAATCCATACTTGTATTGATCAACGTCGATACGGCGAACCTGTTCGACGGTCTCTTGTACGGCCGGCATTCTTGTCTCCCCTTGCGGTTTCAAGGACCGCAGCGGATCTGTCGGTTATGGTCGATCAGCCTTGCGTCGGTTTCCCTCCGCGCAGCCGCTCAAGCGGCGATAAATCTTCGCCCCTTAAGTAGTGATTCAGACAGCTTTGTCCAAGCACTTAGAAAGCGCTCAATATGGTCTTCCGTGGTCGCAGGCCCCGTGGACACCCGGATGGCGCCCCGGGCCAGCGCCGGTTCCACGCCCATCGCCGCCAGCACATGCGAGCCCTGAACCTTGCCCGAGGAACAGGCAGAGCCCGACGACACCGCGACGCCCGCGAGGTCGAAGCCAATCACGGCGGTCTCGGCTTTTAAGCCCGGATGAGTGAACGCGGTGGTATTGGGCAACCGCAGTACCCGGTCACCGAAGACGACGACGTCCGGTGTGATGGCACGCAGCCCGGCTTCCAGGCGATCGCGCAGCTGCGCGGTATGTCGGCTCTCCTCGGTCAGCCGCCCGGGAATATCGGACGCTGCGGCCCCAAATCCGGCGATCGCCGCGACATTTTCGGTGCCCGCACGGAGTCCACGCTCCTGACCGCCGCCGCGGATCGGCGGTTCGGCGAGGTGCAGGCCGCTCCGGCGCAGCAGCGCGCCCGCGCCCTTCGGGCCGCCGATCTTGTGTGAAGACAGCGTCAGAAGATCTACTGCTAAATTTCTGAAATCAATAGAAATCCGTCCCGGCGCCTGCACCGCATCGATATGCAGAAGACCGCCCGCCTCGTGGACCAATTCAGCGACCTCCGAAACCGGTTGAAGAACGCCGGTCTCATTATTGGCCAGCATCACGGAAACCATGGCAGGTTCACCGGCCAGCAGGCGCCGCAGCGCCTCAAGGTCGACCACGCCCTGCCCGTCAACCGGTATGATACTGACGCGATCGGGGGAAAATCCCCCGCCGCTCAGGACCGAAGGATGCTCGACGGCGGATACGAGAAGCCGTGCAAAGGGTGGGTCTCCGGCGGCACGCGACCACGCCGGCGAGAGGGCCAGCGCGTTGGCCTCGGTGGCGCCGGACGTAAACGTGACCGAGTCCGCTTCGGCCCCAACCAGCGCGGCCACCTCGCCCCGCGCACGCTCGACGAGCTGTCGGGCCGTGCGACCTTCGCCATGCACCGACATCGGATTGCCGATCTGGTCCAGTGCCGCGACCATGGCGGCGCGCGCCTCCGTGCGCAGCGGCGCGCTGGCATTCCAATCAAGATAGGCACGCTCAGTCATGTCACCGCATTACCGACGGGCAGAGGCTGGCCAGAGGTTTAGCGTAGCATGGGCCACGGAAAGCTTGCATTTCGCCCCATGCCTTATGGTAGAAACCGCCGCCGCCTCCGACGGCCCGATCCCGGCTGGCAATCCACCGGAACCGCTCCTGTTTAGAATAATTCTAAAAGGTTACGTGCGGCTGATCGATCCGTCAAGCGCACCAACAAAACCTGCGCGGCCTGGTCTTTGAGACCTTGCCGTATCCAGCCGAGGTCTTTCATGCCTGAAGTCATTTTCACCGGCCCGGCCGGTCGCATTGAGGGCCGATATCACCCGGCGGCGCAGAAGAATGCTCCGCTCGCATTGATCCTTCATCCGCACCCGCAATTCGGCGGGACGATGAACCACCAGATCGTCTATCAGCTTTATTACGCCTTCGTGCACCGCAATTTTTCGGTGGTGCGCTTCAACTTCCGCGGCGTCGGCCGCAGCCAGGGATCGTTCGATCACGGCGTCGGCGAATTGTCGGACGCCGCAGCCGCGCTTGATTGGGCGCAAACGATCAACCCGGAAGCCCGATCCTGCTGGATCGCCGGCTTTTCGTTCGGCGCCTGGATCGGCATGCAGCTGCTGATGCGCCGCCCCGAGATCGAGGGCTTCATCTCGATCGCGCCGCCCGCCAACCTGTACGACTTCTCGTTCCTCGCGCCCTGCCCCTCGTCCGGCCTGATCATTCATGGCGACAAGGATGCCGTGGTGCCGCACCGCGACGTCACGACGCTGGTGGACAAGCTGAAGACCCAGAAAGGCATCGTGATCGAGCAGAAGGTCGTGACCGGCGCCAACCACTTCTTCGATCAGAAGATCGATGCGCTGATGCAGTCGGTCAACCAGTATCTCGACAAGCGTCTCGGTACGACCGGACGCAAGCCGAGCGCGGCGTAGTTCTGACGCAGACCACAAAAGCTCTGACGCGCGATCTGCAGAGGGCGCCGCAAGCTCTGCGACATTCTGGAACGGAACTTTCCTCACCGCGTTGTGCCCCGCATCTCGCTCGGGGCCATGCGCCATGTCCGAAAGGAACTCCACGTCCAGTATGCCGGATCGTCCGGCGTCCGATCGGCGTGGCCAGGACGCCCCGGAACATACCGCCCCTGAAAATACCGCGCGCCCTGACAGGCGCGAAGACGACGCCTCCGACGTCTCGCTGGACGACGCCGCTGCCGAGCCCGAAGCACCGGTCTCGCCCGACAGCGACACCGATGCCGAGGCTGAAAAGGAAAAGTTGCGCCGTCGCGCGCTGCTGGGCCGGTTCTGGTCGTCGGCTAGAGGCTTCTGGAATCCGCGTGAGGGCGACCGCCTCGCCTGGCCGCTGACGATCGGGGTCGCGCTGCTCGTGATCCTTGCAGTGCTCGCGCAATACGGCATCAATGTCTGGAATCGCAAGATTTTCGACGCGCTCGAAAAGCGGGACTCCGCATCCGTCCTGACGCTGGCCCTGGTTTTCTTCCCGCTTGCTGCTGCAAGCGTCGGTGTCGGCGTTGCCAGCGTCTATGGACGCATGTCGATGCAGCGGCGCTGGCGCGCCTGGCTCAGCGACCATGTGCTCGACCGCTGGCTGAAGAACGGACGCTATTACCAGCTCAATCTCGTGAGCGGCGATCATCAGAATCCGGAAGGCCGGTTGACCGAGGATCTGCGCGTCTCGACCGACGCTCCGATCGATTTCGCAGTCGGCGTGTCCACGGCCACGCTTTCGGCGCTGACCTTCATCGCGGTCCTGTGGACCATCGGAGGCGCCCTCACCGTTCCGCTCGGCGGTTCGGCGATCACCATCCCCGGCTTCCTGGTCATCGCGGCCATTCTCTATGCTGTCATCGCGAGCGGCGCGATGGCGATCGTCGGCCGAAGCTTCGTTGCTGTCTCCGAGGCCAAGAACCAGGCCGAAGCGGATTATCGCTACAACCTCACCCGCGTGCGGGAGAATGGCGAAAGCATCGCGCTGCTTGGCGGCGAAGCCGAAGAGCGCGCCGGCCTGAACCGGTCCTTTGTCGAGGTGCTGCGCAAGTGGCGCGCGCTGTGCGCGCAGCACATGCGCACGACGGTCGTCTCTCATGGTTCGGGCATCATCGCGCCAGTGCTCCCGATCATCCTGTGCGCGCCGAAATTCCTCGATGGGTCGATGTCGCTCGGCCAGGTGATGCAGGCGGCCTCGGCCTTCACCATCGTGCAGGCGGCGTTCGCCTGGCTTGTCGACAATTATCCGCGGCTTGCGGAATGGACCGCGGGCGCGCGGCGCATCTCCTCTCTCATGGTGTCGGTCGACGCGCTCGAGAAGGCGGAGACCGGCGAAGGCATCAACCGGATCAAGCGCGTGGAAAGCGATGACGCGGCGATCCGCATGAAGGATCTGGTGGTGGCGCTCGATAACGGCACCGCCGTAGTCGACGACACCGACGTCGTGATCAAGAAAGGCGAGCGGGTTCTCGTCGCCGGCGCTTCCGGTTCGGGAAAGAGCACGCTGGTTCGCGCGATCTCAGGGTTGTGGCCCTGGGGTGGCGGAGAGATCGCGGTGCAACGCGACTCGCGGCTGTTCCTTTTGCCTCAGCGGCCCTATGTCCCGACCGGCACATTGCGCCGTGCCATCGCCTATCCCGGCGCGGCCGAGGACTGGGACCTCGATACGATCCGGGATGCGCTGGAC
>Ga0180222_1000711_pt1 | contig 44198 bp, 43 predicted proteins | sample eDN5th37CKraftOP_FD_151336 | JGI IMG/M metagenome (GOLD analysis project Ga0180222, IMG submission 151336) | Enriched Organic Plus compost microbial communities from Emeryville, California, USA - eDNA 5th pass 37_C Kraft OP (version 2) (version 2) ...
GCGGCATCGGCGGGACCCAGCACGACATAGCGGTGCGCGACATTCCCGGCGAGCACCGCTTCCGGATCCTCCGGCGGACGCTGCGAATCGATGAGCTCGATCGCCGGTCCCAATTTCGCGATGGCCGTCCGCGCGGCGTCCTCGCTCGCGCCGCCCGGCAGATCGCGCCCCATGTACGCGGCGACTTCCGGCTCGGCCACCGGCTTCACCCACCCCGCGACGGAAACGCTCGCGCCCGATTGCACCGCATTGCCCTGCGACAGGAAGCCGACGAGCGGGCCGCCGATACCGAGCTTCTCCTGAATGGCCTTGCCGCCGAACGCGACCTTCCAGCCGATCGCCCTGTCTCCCGCCGCCACGCGCTCGCTGCGCAATGCGAGCTGCTTCTTCATCCCACGCTGCACGCGCGGATCGTTCCACGGCGCCGTCATCGCCATCTCCCCCGCAAGCGGATTTCCCGCCCTTCATACACGAACGCGGGAGGTGCGGCCGGGCTGACGTTTCAGTTGTGGATACGCGTCACCGCGCGAAACTCGCGCACGAGATCCTGGTCGAGCTTTGGACCCATGTCCTGCAGGATCTGATAGGCATCGGTGCTCGAAAGCGGCGGCTTGTAGGCACGGCGCTCCAGCAGCGCGCCATAGATATCAGCGATCGTCATGGTGCGGACGAGATCGGAGATTTCGTTCGCCTGCAGGCCATGCGGATAGCCCGATCCGTCGAGGCATTCGTGATGATGCACGACCATGTCGCGCATCTCCGGCTGCAGCCCCGGCACGTCCTTCAGCGCTTCGAGGCCGAGGAGCGGATGCTCCCGCATCACCACCAACTCTTTCTCGTTCAGCCGCGCGGGCTTTTCAAGAATGTCGAGAGGAATGCGCGCCTTGCCGATATCATGCAGGAGGCCGGCGGCCGCGACCCGGCGCTTGTCCGCGCCGCTGAATCCGAGCAATCGCCCAAACGACACCGCCACTGCGGTCACGATCAGGCAGTGTTGATACGTCTGGCTGTGATGCCGGCGCACGAGATCGAGCCAATCCGCGAGCCCCTGTTCTTCGATGCTCTCGACTACCGTTTCGCTTGCCCTGTCGAGGGATTGCAGGTCGAGCGCTTCGCCGGCCAGCGCCGCAGCAAAGATGCTTTGCAGCGCATTCATGCCGGCGAGCACGCCGGCTGACCGCTCGCTCGCTTCGCCGGCTCTCGCAAACGATGCGATATCGCCGGCGAGCTTCAGCGCCAGAAGCTTTCCATCGACTGGCCGCGGCAAGAGCCCCGTCGCGCCGATGGCGTAGGCCTGCACGGCCTGCAGATGAGAGTCGCGGTCGATCCCGAAAATGACCTGCCCGGCTTGCGGCCGCCGCTTCAACCAGCGGCGCAATTCGGAGAATTGCGCTGGATCGCGCAGGCTGACATCGACCAGCGTGCATTCGCCGGGCGACGCGTCTGGAAGCTCGTGCACGCCAAACGCGTCGGCAACGAAAAAGCCGGCGAGCCGCGCGGCAATCACACGCGCGTTTTCCGATGAGTCCGAAACCACGGTCGCGCGGTTCATCGTCGAAGCTGCCCAGGATGGAGGTTCGTCCCGCCCCGATTCCGGACAGAAGCAGTATTCCAATACTGGTTGCAAGGTCGTTACCTGCAACCAGTACCCAATATTATTAAATTATGACAATGACTTATCGGGTTCCATCAACGGAACCTCGTGCCGGCGACGGGCTCGAGCCGGCGCCGCGCCCGATCCTAGTTCGCTCCTTTTCCAGCCGTCACATCCACGCCGAATGCGGCATAGATCTCGCGCAGCGCCGGATTCATCGTGAGGAATGTATCGCGGGTCTTGCCGGTATGGCCCATGCGCACGAGCACCAGCTCATTGACGCGATCGACCATCACGATCTGATCTCCCGAACCGGAAATAATCATTACGTGATCGGGAGCGGAATAATAGCGCGCCCTGTTCAGCCACAGCATCGCGCCGTAAGCGCCGCCGGGATACCCTTTCGCCGGCTCGCCGGAAAAGCGCGCATAGTCCTCGCTGAAGATGCGGACGCCGTTGAAGCTGCCGTTCTGCGCATAGAGCAGCCCGAGCTTCGCCCAGTCGCGTGCGCTGCCATAGACATATCCGGTGATGACCGGCATGCCCTGGTAATCGGTCGACATGATGATGGTGTCCATGCCGAGCGGCTTCAGGACGCGCGCACGCAGGAGATCGCGCAACCCCTTCGCATCGAGCGAAAGCTTCTGCCGGATATAGGCGAGCAGCAGAATGGGGTCGGCGTTGTTGTAGTCGCCGGCTTCCCCGGGCGTATGCGCGAGCGGCCGTTCGGCACAGTATTTCGTCACGTCGCCGACGTTGTCGTAAACGCGCGCGTGCTCGCTCAACAGAAAGATCGGATAGAACCGGGTGACGTTCGACATCGCCAGTCCGCCCGCCATGCCGAGCATGTCGCGCACGCGGATGTCGCGCCGCGGATCGCCCTCCGGCCAAAGGTCGAGCGTCACACGCTCGTCGAGCGAGAGGTCGCCGCTCTCGATCAGGGAGCCGACCAAGGCGCCCACGAGCGTCTTCCCGAATGACCAGCTTTCGCTCGGAACCGCGGGACCTCCTCCCTGAGCGTAAACTTCCCGGATCAACCGCCCGCGATGATAGACGAGAAAGGAATGCGTACGGTGCTCCGGCCGTTCGAACAGCGTCGCAATCGCGCGGTCCATGCGCTCGCCGTCGACGCCCGTCGGCACTTCCTCGCGCGTCACCACCGTCATCTCTTGATAGCGCTCGGCCTTCGCGGCTGCGTCCTTGCTCGGCGGCGGCATATCGCGAACGCCGGGCGGAAGCAGCACGCATCCCCGATCGTCCATCAGCACCGCGTGAATATCGGCGATCAACGGCGCCCGCGCGGTAACGCGCCGGTTCTCCCGATCGATCACGAACTCGATCCGGCTATAGAACTTCTCGCGAGGCGGCTCGTAGGAAAAAGTCTGTTGCGCGACCTCCTCCTGGCTGCGCCCGGTGATGAATACGCCGGCACACATCGACATCGCCCCCGTGCTGGCGAGGGCCTGAAACACCCGCGAGAAGCTGAGCAGGAGCGTTCCCCCTGCGGCAAGCACGCAGACAAGCACGATCAGCAGCACTGCCCAGCCAACGCGACGCAGCACGCTTGATCGCTTTCTTTGCGGCGTCTCTTCAACCATTGGATCAGAACCGCGCGTTCAATTTCGCTCCGAACGTGCGTCCTTCGCCGATCGACGCTTCCGTGGCGCCGGTCGAGATGCTCGTCAGATATTGCTTGTCGAAGAGATTCTTCACGAACACGACCGCCATGAAGTTGCGCGCCTCGAAGCCCAGCGCGGCATTGGCGACGACATAGTCGTGCACCCAGCGGATCGGCGTATTGGCGATATCCCGCACGCTGTAATAGCCGTCGGTGTAGCGCACGTCCGCGGAAGCAAACCATCCCGAGGCGTGCTTGTAGATCGCGCCGGCATTGAAGGTGACGGTCGGCGCCTCGGGAAACTCGTTGCCGGAGAAATCGCCCGTCGAGGTGACGAGTGAATCGAACTTGGTCTTCAGCAGGCCCAAGCCGGCGAAAACCGTCAGCGCCTCCGTCGCCCGCCAGCGGGCCTCGAACTCCGCGCCATAAAGGTGTGACTTGCCCGCGTTCTTTGTAATGCCGACGTTGATGTCGGGGCCGCCGATCGGGTGCGGCACAAGATTGTCCACCACGACCTGCTGATCTTGATAATCATACCAGAAGAAATTGCTGTTGAACTGCAAGCGATCGTCGAGCCAGCTCGAGCGATAGGCAAGCTCGTAGGCCGTGAGATACTCAGGCTTGACCTCGTTGATCTCGCCGGTGGCGGTGACGATTTCCGTATAGCCGCCGCGAAAACCCTCGCTGCGCGTGAACGCGATCGTTTGCGTCGGCGTCAACTCGAACGAAAGACCGATCTTCGGTAGCACGACGTTGTAGGATCGCTTCGCATCGAACATATAGGCGTAAGGAAAAGAGAAATCGGGGTCCACCCCGCTTGCCTGCCCCCTGTTGTGCACCGTGTCGCGCCCGATCCGGCCGCCGGCCAGCAACGACCAGCGATCGGTGAGGCGGTAACGCAGATCGGCATAGGCGGCCACCGAAGTGTTCTTGGTGATTCTCGTCAGATCCTGCAGCGGCGTAGTCCCGAGTATCGGGGGGACAAAAATCGTGCCGTCGGCGTCGTTCTTGAAGTGACCGTAGGACAAGCCCACAACGCCGGACATACGGCTTGCCGGATCGGTAATCTCGAGACGGAGATCCTGCGTGAAGTCGCGGCCCTTGCGCGTTTCATCGCGGATAAACTGCGACGACTGCGGCGTGAAAATTTCCGTCTCGCTCGCCGTATAGGCCGACACCGACCGCACGATCCATCCCGGCCTGAATTCGTAGGAAATGTCCGCAGTGGGCATCAGCACCTTGCCGGTGCGGAACTCCAGCGCCGAAGCCAGCGGATCGTAATTGAAGGTCCGCGCAAAGAAGTCCGGGCCCGATACCGTATTGATCGAGGGCTTGTCTTCTCCATAGTTGATTGCGAGCAGCGCGCGATAGCCCGGCAGCGAATCCGGCGTGAACAGGAGCTTACCGCGGAAGGAGCTGAACTCGTCCTCCACCAGAGGACCGAGCGTCGGGTCATTCGTGCCCGACCCATCGATGACACGGATGTCCTTTTCGCTGCGATGCATGTGGCCGGCGACGCGAAACGCGAGCTGACCCGGAACAAGCGGGCCGGACAACATGAACGCGCCCGATCGCATCTCGTCGGTGCCGACCATGCCCTCAACGGCCCCCTCCCAATACATGGTGGGGTCCTTCGTGTTGATCACCACCGCGCCCGCGAGCGCGTTGCGGCCCTGCAGCGCCGATTGCGGCCCGCGCAGGATCTCGACGCTCTCCACATCCCACAAGCTGCGCACCCCGCGCCGCGTGGCGTCGCCGTTCAGCGAAGCGCCGTCGACGATGTAGGAGATCACCGGAGAATCGTTGCCCGCGACCGTGACGCCTTCCGAATTCATGCCGCGGATGACAATTCCGTTCTCCCCGCGGCTGCTGGACGACGCGAATGAGTTTGGCGCGTAGTCGATCGCCTGACGCACATTGGGAATCTCGAAGTCCTTGACCTGCTGTTCGCCGACCACGGTGACGGCGGTGTAGGTCTGTTGCAGGCTGCGATCGACCTTCTCGCCCGAAACGGTGATGGTATCGAGCACGATCGTGCCGGCGACCAGATCGCCCTCGGATTCCCCCGCTTGAGCGGAAGGACCGAAAAGTGTCGCCGTGTTCGGTCCCGTCATGCGGGCGACAACGCCCGTTCCGCCCAGCAGCCGGCCCAATGCCGTGGCCGGAGCCATCGTACCGGAGACGCCCGGCGATCTCACTCTCGCCGCGACCTGCGAGGAGTATCCCACCTGCCATCCGGTGACACGAATGAACGCGTCGATCGCACTGGTGAGGGACTGACTTGGAATCGCAAACGATCGGAGTTCGTCGCCGCTCTGCGCGAAAGCCGGCGCGGTCCAGAAAATGACGGCCGGCGTTGCGCCACCTGCGATCAGCGCGGACCAGCTAAGAAGTTTCAGAATGATTCTAACGAACGTTCCACCACACAGCCCGCTCCGACAGGATTCGGCGCCCATTATCTTTTGTCCCCCACGCAATGGTTCGCGAGCCGCCAACGGCAGCCGCCCTCCTCACTGGGGTTGACGTTTGTCGAGGACCGATCTCACAACGACAATGGTCGCAGGAGCGAAGAAATTCGATCAGTGCAGGATCAACACATGGTCGGACAGCCGCGTGAGGGTCGCACCGACGGCCTCCGCGAGCGAAGCCACGATCAACGCGGGATTGTCGAGGCGGTAGTTGCCGCTCACCCGGACTTGTTCGACATGTCCTTTTGCCACGACAATAAAGCCGCGGTGATAGCGGCGGAGTTCGTCAAGCACCTGGCCGAGCGGGCGGTTTTCGAAGCGGATTCGCCCCTGCACCCACGCGAGATCGTTCTCCAGGTTCGCCGGGCTGATGACGCCCGCCCCGGCCGCGGAGACCGCAAGACTCTGGCGCTCCGAGAGCGTCAAGGCCTGCGCACCACGGACATTCGGCAGGATCGCGACGTGTCCTTCCTCGAGAACAATGTCATCGCGCTCTTCCGCGGCGCGCACGGAAAACGCGGTACCGATCGCTTCGACCTCCGCGTAATGTCCCAATACCCGGAACGGCCGGGCCGGATCCGAGGCCACTTCGAAATAGGCTTCCCCTTGCAGCAATCGGATCGTGCGGCGCGGCCCATCGAAGTCGACCGCAACCGCCGAGGCGCTGTTGAGCATCATTGTCGACCCGTCGGGAAGGACGACACTTCGTTGCTGGCCTGTCGCGGTGACGTAGTCCGCGTTCAGATAGTCGTCGAGGCCGGCAAACCGCGCGATCGCGACCGCAAGCAATAGGACGGCGGCCAGGGCGGCGACGCGCGTTCCCCAGCGGGGCATCGATGCGGCAGACCGCCCCGCCACGGAACTCGCGTTCGTCCGGTCCTGAACGGGAGCGCTGAAATCACCTCGGTCGCGATGAAGCGCCAAGGCCCCGCGGAGCTCGGGCGAATCCCAAAGTCCCGCGACCTGCTCGAAGGCAATCGCGTGCCGGGAGTCGCGCGCGCGCCATGCCTCGAATTCCTTCCGCGTGACGGAATCGCCGGCAGCGGCTTCCAACTTGACCAGCCAGCGCACCGCCTCGTCCTCGATCTGTGAGAGGCCCGCTGAAGCGCCAGAATTGTGACGGCGCCCGGCGCCCGGTGGATGAGTCATAGGCGGCAAATCGCAATTTGGAGCAACTCCACTTAATTAGACGTTTTGAGTTCAATCGTCTCCTACAATTTCTCCCCGTCCAATCGATTCATCTTCTCAAGCAGATACGACATCGCGAGACGAACGTCGTTATAGACCGTGTTCGGCGAAACGCCGAGATGGTCCGCGATCTTCGGATAGGGCCAGCCGTCCACGCGATTGAGAATAAGCACGCGCCTCGTTCTTTCCGGCAGGGCGGCGAGCAGGCTCTCCAGTGAAGAAAGCCGTTGTCGATCGATCGTGGCGGTCTCCGGCGAGGGCAGATGACTGGCGACGTCGAGAATTTTCCCGGCATCCGCCTCTTCGATTTCTATCCGGCGGCGGACGGCTTCGTGGCGCAGATGATCGAACGCCAGATTGCGGGCTGTCTGGTACAGAAATGCGCGGATCTGTGCGACCGGCCGATCCGCCACGGCATGCGCCACCCGCAGATAGGATTCGTGTGCGAGATCTTCCGCTGTCTGCCTGCAATGCACGATGCGGACCAACGTGCCGATCAGGGCACTGCGCTGTTCGAGAAACAACAGGTCCAAAGCGCTGCGCACGCTACCCCCGCAGACCCCGCCAAGTGTCGACATGCAACGGCAAACCGGGCCGGCGAGCCATTTCGAAATCGAAATGGCTCTGACCGAATACTAAATCGGCAAAAGACCGAGCGCAAAAATGGAACGACTCCAAGAAAGCGATCAGCCAGTCACACCAGTGATCGTAAATCAAACGGTCACCGCGCCACGCTCGCCCGGCTGCGGACCGACAAGATCGCCGGCGCCCGCGTGCATTCGCACGCGAGCCTTTGCCGACGAACGCTGAGGAAGAGAATGGTGCGGGCGGCCGGACTCGAACCGGCACGGGCAAATTAGCCCAACGGATTTTCTTACCAGCTACGGCTTTCGCCGCCGCCCGAAGGCGTTTGTGGTCTGGACTATCCCTTCACCCTGGCCGCGTGGCTTTAGGTGCTGCCCGTCTAGTCTCTACACCTTCCCCTTTTCGGGGCTTGGCTCGGGATCGCCAGTGAAGGTTTCCCCGACTTTGAGCAGTTCTGCATCCCCGGTTTCCCGAGGCGCACTCAACGAATTAAGTCCGATGCGTCTACCATTCCGCCACGCCCGCGTGACGTACTCTTTATATCCCCGGCGGGATTTGCCGCCAAGCAAATGCGCAAATTGCAGGCACTTTCGGCTTGAAGTCCCATGCGTCTCCCGCTCCGCCACGTCACAACGACCTGATGGACGCGCCTCCGCCGCGCCTGCAAGGCGCGCATGGGCCGCCCGCGCGCAAGCTCCCCCGACCGCCGGCTTTCTTCTATGATCCCGCCAACAACAGCAGGACAGCGAGAGGAAACGCCATGTTCAAGACGACGATCGCCGGCAGCCTGCCGAAGCCGTCCTGGCTCGCGGAGACGGACAAGCTCTGGCCCGCGTGGCGGCTCGAAGGCGACGAGCTCGCCGCGGCCAAGGCGGACGCCACGCTCCTCGCCATCAAGGAGCAGGAGGACGCCGGCATCGACGTGGTGACCGACGGCGAGCAGTCGCGCCAGCATTTCGTCCACGGCTTCCTCGAGTACGTCGAGGGCATCGACTTCGCCCACAAGGTCGAGATGGGCATCCGCGCCGACCGCTACAAGGCGATGGTGCCGCAGGTGACGTCCGCGCTGCGTCTGAAACGCGGCGTGCACGAAACCGAGGCGCGGCTCGCCCGCAAGCATACGAAGCGCGGCCTCAAGTTCACCCTCCCCGGCCCCATGACCATCGTCGATACGGTTGCCGACCGTTACTACGGCGACAAGGTGAAGATGGCGATGGCCTTCGCCGGCCTGCTCAACCAGGAAGCCCGCGCGCTCGAAGCTGACGGCGTCGACGTGATCCAGTTCGACGAGCCGGCCTTCAATGTTTACATGAGCGAAGTGAAGGACTGGGGCATCGCGGCGCTGCACCGCGCGATCGACGGCCTCCAATGCACTACTGCCGTCCACATCTGCTACGGCTACGGCATAAAGGCGAACATCGATTGGAAGAATTCACTCGGCTCGGAGTGGCGCCAGTACGAGGAGGTATTTCCCGCGCTCGCGCAAAGCCGCATCGATCAGGTTTCCGTCGAATGCATCGACTCGCACGTGCCGATGAGCCTGCTGAAACTTCTTGACGGCAAGGACGTGCTCGTCGGCGCAATCGACGTCGCCACCGACACGGTCGAACCCCCGGAACGCGTCGCCGAAGTCCTCGGCGAAGCGACGAAATACGTAGCGAAGGAAAAAGTCATCGGCTGCACGAATTGCGGCATGGCGCCCATGCGCCGCGACATCGCCTATGCCAAGCTCGCCGCCCTCGCGCAGGGTGCGGAGCTCGCGCGTACCCGCTACGGCTGAGTCCAATTGTCAGGACGGCCTGCGAGTGGTTCTCTTAAGGGTCACGGAGGGCGACCATGATGCGCATCAGCGTGCGATCATTCGGCATCTGCATCGGCTTTCTTGCGCTGCTCGCGGGAACGGCGTCCGCCGAGACACTGCGCCGGATCGAGGACAGCGGCACGATCCGCATCGGCTATCGTACCGACGCCCTGCCGCACTCCTATGAAGATGCCTCCGGCCGCCCGCAAGGCTATATCATCGATTTATGCCGCGAGGTGGTCGTTGCCGTACAGACGGAGCTCAAGCCCGCCACGGTGCGCGCCGAATTTGTCCGCGTCACGTCGCAGGACCGATTTGAAGCGGTGCGCGACGGACGGGTCGACATCCTGTGCGAGGCAAGCTCCATCACCATGGCGCGGCGTTCGATGGTGGATTTTTCCATTCCGACTTTCGTCGACGGCGCGGGAATCGCTTTCCGTGGCAAGGAGATCACGCGCTTCGAGGATTTCGCCGGCCGCAAGGTCGGCGTGCTGGCCGGCACCACGACGCACGATCTGTTGCGCACCACGCTTGCGGCGCTTGGCATCAAGACAGAAATCATCCTCGCGAACGACCACCGGTCGGGAATTGGCAACCTGATTGACGGCAGGATCGACTCCTATTTCGCCGACCGAGCCATCTTGGCTTATCTCTATGGACGGACCGACACCAACCGGAATTTCCGGATCGGCAGACAGTATTTCAGCTACGAGACCTATGCGCTCGCGCTGCCCCGCGGCGACACGGAATTCCGCTGGCTCGTGGACCGAACGCTCGCCCAACTCGCGCGCGATGGGCGGATGGCGGCGCTCGCAAGCCGAAATTTCAGCATCGCCAGCGACCGCATGCTGGACGCGCTGATCGCGATCAACTCCGTGCCGGAAGATTGAGACGAGCCACGAGAGATTACCGCTCCGCGCGCTCGATCACGTCCATCAATTCCGCGATCTTCTTGCGCTGTTCCGCGGCGTTGCCGCTCTTGATCGCGCCCTCGACGCAGTGCGCCACGTGGTCGCGCAACACTTCCTCCTCGGCCCGGCGCAACGCCGCGCGCACCGCGGAAATCTGCGTCACCACGTCGATGCAATAGCGGTCTTCCTCGACCATGCGCGTCAATCCGCGCACCTGTCCTTCGATCCGCTTCAGCCGTTTCAGTACCGAGGTCTTGGCTTCCTTGTGCATGATCGCTATATACCCCTACAGGGTATGGGTTGCAAGCAGGGTCCAGAGGGACCCCGGCCTCATTTTTCGAGGCTCCCGTCCCAGGGAAGGAACAATGACTCATCAACACGGGCATCACGACCATGCGGCCGCGCCCGCCGAGCACCTCGCCACCGACCCCGTCTGCGGCATGAAGGTGGACCCCCATACGGCGAAGCATCGCGCCCAGTACGCCGGCCGCACCTACTATTTCTGTTCCGCGCGCTGCCGCGAGAAGTTCGAGGCCGATCCCGCCCGCTATCTCGAAAAGGACAAGACGCCGGCCGCGCCCGTGCCCGAGGGCACCATCTACACCTGCCCCATGCACCCGGAGATCCGCCAGGTCGGCCCCGGCTCCTGCCCGATCTGCGGCATGGCGCTCGAGCCCGTGCTCGCGACCGCCGACACCGGCCCCAACCCTGAGCTCGCCGACATGACGCGTCGGTTCTGGGTCGGGCTCGTGCTGACGCTGCCGGTCGCCATCCTCGAGATGGGACAGCACCTGTTCGGCCTGCATCTGCTCGAGCAGCAAACCTCAAACTGGGTTCAGTTCGCCCTCGCAACGCCCGTCGTGCTCTGGGCCGGCTGGCCGTTCTTCGTGCGCGGCTGGCAGTCCATCCTCACGTGCAACCTCAATATGTTCACGCTGATCGCCATGGGCATCGGCGTCGCGTGGCTCTACAGCGTGGTGGCGACCTTCGCACCCGGCGCCTTTCCCGATGCGTTCCGCGATCATCACGGCGCGGTCGCCGTCTATTTCGAGGCTGCCGCCGTCATCACCGTGCTGGTGCTGATCGGGCAGGTCCTCGAACTGCGCGCGCGTGAACACACCTCCGGCGCGATCAAGGCGCTGCTCAATCTCGCGCCGAAGACCGCCCGCAAGATCGCGGACGACAACAGCGAGGCCGAAGTCCCGCTCGACTCCGTCATCGTCGGCGACCGCCTGCGCGTACGCCCCGGCGAGAAGGTGCCCGTCGACGGCGAAGTGCTCGACGGCCGCTCCTCCCTTGACGAGTCGATGGTCACCGGCGAGTCGATGCCGGTCACGAAACAGGCCGGCGACAAGCTGATCGGCGGCACATTGAATCAATCGGGCGCCCTCATCATGCGCGCCGAGAAGGTCGGCCGCGACACGCTGCTCGCGCGCATCGTGCAGATGGTGGCCGAGGCCCAGCGCACCGCGGCGCCCATCCAGCGCCTGGCGGATCAAGTGTCGGGCTGGTTTGTCCCGCTCGTGATCCTGATCGCGATCGCCGCGTTCATCGCCTGGGCGATGTTCGGTCCCGAGCCGCGCTTCACATTCGGCCTCGTCGCCGCCGTGACCGTGCTCATCATCGCCTGCCCCTGCGCGCTCGGTCTCGCGACACCCATGTCCATCATGGTCGGCGTCGGCCGCGGCGCGGAGCTCGGCGTCCTCATCAAGAACGCCGTCGCGCTCGAACGCATGGAAAAGATCGACACCCTCGTCGTCGACAAGACCGGCACGCTCACCGAGGGCAAACCCAAGGTGACCGCGATCGTCCCCGCCCCCGGCTTCGATGAGCAGGAGCTTCTGCGCCTTGCCGCCAGCGTCGAGCGCGCGAGCGAGCATCCGCTCGCCGATGCCATCGTCGCTGCCGCCGACGAGCGGAAGATCGCGCTCGCGCAGGTCAGCGACTTCGACTCCCCCACCGGCAAGGGCGCCCTCGGGAAGGTTGACGGCAAGCGCGTCGTGCTCGGCCAGGGGAGGTTCATGACGGAGCTTGGCATCGACACCGCTGCCCTTGAAGGCGAAGCGGACAGGCTGCGCCAGGACGGCGCCACCGCGATCTTCGCGGCCATCGACGGCAAGGCCGCCGGCATCCTCGCCATCGCCGACCCCGTGAAGGCGACGACGCCCGCCGCCCTCAACGCACTGAAGGCCGAAGGCATCCGCATCGTCATGCTCACCGGCGACAATCGCACCACCGCGGAGGCGGTCGCCCGCCGGCTCGGCATCGACGAGGTGCAGGCCGAGATCCTGCCCGATCAGAAGAGCGCCGTCGTCGAGAAGCTCCGCCGCGAAGGCCGCGTCGTCGCCATGGCCGGCGACGGCGTGAATGACGCCCCTGCCCTCGCCGCCGCCGACGTCGGCATCGCCATGGGCACCGGCACCGACGTCGCCATTGAAAGCGCCGGCATCACGCTCCTGAAGGGCGATCTTTCCGGCATCGTGCGCGCCCGCCGGCTTTCGCACGCGACCATGAAGAACATCCGGCAGAATCTCTTCTTCGCTTTCGTTTACAATGCGGCCGGCGTGCCGGTCGCGGCCGGCGTGCTCTATCCGTTCTTCGGCATCCTGCTGTCGCCGATGATCGGCGCCGCCGCGATGGCGCTCTCCTCGGTGAGTGTCGTGGGTAACGCGCTCCGTTTGCGGCGCGCCCGCATTTGAGGACCGGCGCAGTTAACGCAACCGCTTAATCCTAATAGCGGGCGCCGCTTGCACACCCGCGCACAATCCATGATTGTGCGATGCCGGAAAGGCAATTCGCTGGGAGGGGATCATGCTCGACCGCAGACGCGAGCCGCGGTTCACGGTGCGCAGCGCCACGCGCATCGATCTCCATCCTCGATGGCCGACGATCGATTGCACGCTTCGCAATCTCAACAAGCACGGTGCGTGCATCGAGATCGCGCCCGAGTTGAACACGACGCTCGAATTCGATCTCGTCTTCCGCGCCGGCAGCGAACGCCGCCGCTGCCGGCAGGTCTGGCGGAACGAAGATCGTCTCGGCGTGGAGTTTACCGACGCCGCCTAGAACACGGCGAGATAGCGCAACAGCGCCAGGATGCCGATGATGATGACGATCGCGCGCACGATCTGGCGCGTGCGCCCGTCGAGCGGCAGCCGGTCGGCGAGATAGATCACGAGAACAACAACAAGAAACGTGATCAGAATGCTGATTAAAATATTCATGTCGCGCCCCTTCGGTGATTCCTTCCGGAGCAGATAACGCGCTGGAACCCGCCCAGTTCCGTCGCCGGAACCGTCCGAGCCCCCGCGCGACTTCCTGGAGCGCTACTCCAGCTCGATCGATCCCGTCGCTTCATAGGTCAGGTCGACCTCGCCGAGCGTCAGCACGACTTTCGCCGGCAATGTCTCGTGGCCCTTGAGCTTGCCGGACGCAATCCCCTCCCGCACCGCCTTCTCGATTTCCCGCTGCGAGGTGACGCCGACGATCTTGAGAAACTTGCGGATGCTGGTGTTGAGCGCATCTTCGTTCATGGCCGTCTCCTGCTTTCTTCACGCTCCGCCTTCGCGGATCGGCGGCTGGAACGCAAGTCCCGTGTCCCACGGGAAGAAGATCCAGGTGTCCTGCGAAACTTCCGTGATGAAGGTGTCGACCTGCGGCCGGCCTTGCGGTTTCGCATAGACGGTCGCGAAATGCGCCTTCGGCAGCATGTCGCGCACGAGCTTCGCCGTCTTCCCGGTGTCCACGAGATCGTCGACGATGAGCACGCCCTTTCCGTCTCCGCCGCCGAGCGAGGCCACGTGATCGGCCACCGCCTTCAACACGCGAAGTTCGCCCTGCGATTGATGATTGTAGCTCGCAACGCACACCGTTTCGATGATCCGGATGCCAAGCTCGCGCGCGACGATCGCCGCCGGCACCAGACCGCCGCGCGTGATGCTGACGATCGCCTCGAACGGACCCGATGCCGCCAGCCGCCAGGCCAGCGCCCGCGCGTCGCGGTGGAATTGGTCCCAGGAAACGGGAAACGCCTTTTCGGCGGGCGGGGTGGCGGACATGCGTTCGAGTCCGATGGTTTGAGCTTGCACGAAGAAGAAATAACCGAGCCCTCGCGGCTGCGCGAGTCGCAAGCTACTTCGCTATGGCCACGTCGGTGTGGACGAAATCGTTTCCCTTGAACAGCAACGGCTCTCCAATGTCCTTGGCAAGCGCGTAGGCAAAACAGTCGCCGAAATTCAGGCGGGCGGGATGGCCGCTACCCGGCCCGAAGTCGCGGTACGCGGCTCGCGCAATCCGCGCTTGCAGCTCGGTAACCGGCTCAATGATAATGTTTGCTTCCCGAAGCAATTCGTCGACACGCCGGCTTGCGACCGGATCGCGACTGCCGTCAATCACCGCGGCCGCCTCAAGGTAGTTGGCCGCCGAAATGCGGCGCGCCCGCGCCGTCTGGATCGCGCGTGCGAAAACCGCCGCGTCCGGTTCCGCCCGGAGAATCGCGACGAGCGCCGACGTATCGACAATCATCGCGGCAGTCCGTCCTCGTCATAGAGGAGTTCCCCATGATCAATGGATCGAAACGGCTCCTTCAGGCGCGCCGCGCAGTCCCGGCCGATCGCCAACAGCCGCTCGGCCAGATCAACGTCCTGTTTGCGTTCGACGCGCTCCAGCCGCTCGCGCACGGCCATCGTGATGGCCTCGGTCTGGCTCTCGCCTGTCAGCTTGGCGAGCTTGCGCACAAGCCGATGTGTCTCTTCGTTCTTGATGTTCATGCCCATGCAAATATACCATATAGTGAAATATTTATACCTTTATACCATTACTCTCAAAGTTTGCAATTTTTCCTTTTTCTCAAAGATCAAGCCATATCCAGCACGAAATCGAACTGGCCCGCCGCCGCACCCTTGGCCTCCGCCATGCGGATCAAAAGCGCGCGCCGGAACAGCCGGTCGCTCTCGTTCGAGGGCTCGTCCGGGAAATAGAGCTGCGTCGTCAGCACCGGCCCGTTCGGCGCCTGCACCTTCACATGGATATGCGGCGTGCGGCCGGGATAGCGCGCGGGGATGATCGTCAAGAGCCGGTAGCGCCCGTCCGCATCGGTGAACTGATGCCCGCGCAACCGGAAGCCCGCGTTATCGTAGGCGCCGTTCGCGTCCGCCTGCCAGAAATCGACGAGCGCCTTCGCCACCGGCTCGCACGAGCGTGTCAGCACGAACCCCGTGAGCTCGAGCTGCCGTCCCACAACACCGCGCTCGATCAGCGATTGTCGCTCCGGCGATCGCGGCTTGAAATAGGGACCTTCGGTCTGCCGCAGCGTCGGTGCACTGTCGGCGCCGCACGCGGGCGTCGGCGAAAGTCCGCCTTGCGCGAACACGTCGTCCGCGAACGCAAGGCTCGTGCTGACAGCAGCACCGCTCAGGATGATGTTGCGGCGCGTCGGGTGTGTGGACATGGCTGTCTCCGAACCGTGCGCGCCCCCGCCACGTATAAACCTACGGGCGCGCAGCCGGCGATAACAACCGTGTCATAAAAGACGACGTGCCCCGGACGCGCTGCAGCGCGGAGCGGTGCAGCGCAGAGCCGGGGCCTAGAACTTCGGATGCCGGTTGGTGGGTCCCGGTTCTGCGGCGCACCACTTCGCGTCGCTCGCGCTGCGCCGCGCCCGGGACACGTATGCTCTCAAAACATCCCGTTATTGTTCATCGCCTTCTCGGGAATGGGCTGCACCACGTCCCAGTGCTCGAGCACCTTGCCGTCGTCGTCCATCCGGTAGATGTCGATGATCGCGTTGCCACGCGTGCCGGGCTCACGCACCGCATGCACGTGCACGATCACGTAATTGCCTTCGGCGAACACGCGCTTGATCTCGCTTTTGTTGTTGGGAAATTTCTCGCGCAGGAAATTGATGAAGCCTTTCAGCCCTTCCGGGCCGTCCGGCGCGGTCGGGTTGTGCTGGATATAGGTCGCGCCAATGTATTTCGCGGCCTTCTCGAAATCCTTCTCGTTCAGCGCGGCGTTGTAGAATTCGACCACGTTCTTCTTGTTTCGCTCGAGCTTCGCCGCATCGGCGGTCTGCGCCTCCGCTTGCGGCGAAACCAGCGCGATTGCCGCGAACGCGGCCAATAAGGCGAGCAGCTTTTTCATGATTTCCTCCCCGTCGTTGGCGGCCGAGAGCGCCAACGCAAAATCTTGATGCAACGTCAGCGCCTTGTCGATCAGTCTTGAATTCAAAAGGCCGACATTGGACGCCGGGGCAGCCGGTCTCCAATCCCCGCAATGAACAGCATGCACACCGCTGTCATCCAATCTTCATCGAGCGGTCGAGAGCGTGTCAGGACCGGGCGTCATGCTTTGGAATCATTGAAAACTTGAGGAGGCAAGCATGACCCATCCGGCTTCCCGTTCCATCACGCGCCGCCGCCTGCTCGCGACGGCGGGCTCGGCCACCGTCCTTTCGGCAGTCGGCGGCCTTGCCCTGCCCTATCTGAGCCGCGCCGCGGATCGGCCGGCCCTCACGCTCGGCCTTCAGTCCGGAGACGCCTCGCTCGATTCCGGCGTCGTCTGGGCCCGTCCCGACAGGCCTTCGCGCGTCACCTTCGAATTCGCTACCACCGACAGCTTCCGGGACGTACGCCACGCCGTGACGCTCGATGCCCTGCCGGAAAGCGATTTCACCGTGAAGGCGCTCGCGGAGAACCTGCCCTCCGGCCAGGACATCTTCTATCGCGTGCGCGCCGCCGATCTCTCGTCGCTTTCCTCGATCAGCGAGCCCATGACCGGCCGCTTCCGCACCGCGCCCGCCGATCGCCGCTCGATCTCCTTCGTCTGGTCCGGCGATACCGCCGGCCAGGGCTGGGGAATCGACGAGAGCCGCGGCGGCATGCGCACCTACGAAACCATGCGTGGCATGCGGCCGGACTTCTTCATCCATTGCGGCGATACGATCTACGCCGACGGCCCGATCGAGGATGAGAAGAAGCTGCCCGACGGTTCGATCTGGCGGAACGTCGTGATGGAGGAGAAGGGCAAGGTCGCCGAGACGCTCGACGAGTTCCGCGCCTGCTACAAGTACAATCTCCTCGATCGCAACGTGCGCGCATTCAACATGGAAGTCCCGATGTTCTGTCAGTGGGACGACCATGAGGTCACCAACAACTGGTCGCCCTCGAAGTCGCTCGCCGAAGACAAGCGCTACAAGGAAAAGTCGATTCCGCTGCTGGCGGCGCGCGCGGCCCGTGCGTTCCATGAATTCATGCCGATCCGCGCAACACCGCAGGAAGCCACCCGCGTCTATCGCAAGATCGCTTACGGGCCGCTGCTCGACATCTTCTTCCTCGACATGCGCACCTATCGCGGCCCGAACACCGACAACGACCAGACAACCGAGAGCCCCGAGACCGTATTCCTCGGGCGCGACCAGCTCACCTGGTTGAAGCGCGAACTCATCGCCTCGCGCGCCACCTGGAAGGTGATCGCCGCCGATATGCCGCTTGGCCTGATCGTTCTTGACAATGCGGACGCCAAGCGCGGCTCCGAGGCGATCGCGCAAGGCGACGGCCCCGCGCTCGGCCGTGAGCTCGAGTTCGCCGAATTGCTCTCGTTCATGAAACGCGCGCGCATCCGCAATGTCGTGTGGCTGACGGCCGACGTCCATTACACCGCGGCCCACTATTACGATCCCAACCGAGCGGTGTTCCAGGATTTCGATCCGTTCTGGGAGTTCGTGTCCGGCCCGCTGCACGCCGGCACCTTCGGCCCGAACCCGCTCGACAACACATTCGGCCCGCAACTCCGCTACGTGAAAGCGCCGGCCGAAGGCCAGGGGCAGAATCTATCGCCGGCGCTTGGCATGCAGTTCTTCGGCCACGTCGCCATTGACGGCGCGAGCGAAGTGATGACCGTCTCCCTGAAGGACGTTGCCGATCAGACGCTCTGGTCCACGAAGCTGGAGCCGACGCTGGGCTAGATCGACATACGGCGTCATCGCGAGAAGCGCAGCGACGAAGCAATCCAGGAAGCGGGCATCGGCACTGGATTGCTTCGCTTCGCTCGCAATGATCAACTGCTCCGAGGGCTAGTGCTACAACATATTCCGTTGAGTGCGAGTCGAGATGCTTGCAGCGAACTCGGATCACCTCTCTCCGGCGGGGAGAGGCGGCGCGGAGTTTGTGGTGCGATCGTGCGCCAAACTTAGCGGAGATGTATTAGCCCGCCTTCGCTTTCGCTAGCTCGGCTCTCACCTTCGCGAGCATCTCTTCCACCGCACTCTTGGCGGCCGCAAGCTTTCCCGCGTCGCGCGAACGCACGACAATGTTTGTGTTCGGCCCTTTCTCCGGATCGAAGAACGGATAGCTGCCGATCGAAACTTCCGGGTGCGCCTTCGCGATCGCCGCAAGCTCCGTGCCCACGTCGCCCTCCCGCGCGTCCGCGCGCACCGTTTCCGACAGCATCTTCACGCCGGTCTTCAGCGTCGGCGCGATCTCGTCGAGCATCGCCTGCATGATCGCCGGCACCCCCGCCATCACGTGCACATTGCCGATCCGGAATCCGGGTGCGGCCGAAATCTTGTTGGTGATGAGATCGGCGCCGGCAGGAATACGTGCCATGCGCAGCCGCGCTTCGTTGAGCTCGCCCTGGAAGCGCGACTTGATCAGCGCGATCGCCCGCGGATCGTGGTCGATCGAAACGCCGAACGCCTTGGCGACGCTGTCCGCCGTGATGTCGTCGTGCGTCGGCCCGATGCCGCCGGTCGTGAACACATAGGTGTAGCGGGTCCGCAGCGCGTTCAGGGCTTCGACGATCGCGGCCTCGTCGTCGGCCACCACCCGCACCTCTTTCAGGTCGATGCCGATATTGGTCAGGAACTCGGCGAGGTAGCCGATGTTCTTGTCCTTGGTGCGCCCGGACAGAATCTCGTCCCCGATCACCAGCAGCCCCGCTGTCACGATCTCCACAGAACCTTCCGACATCCGCTCCTCCGAACCGCCCTTCTGCACGGCAGGTTGCCCTGAAACTGGGCATTTGCCGTTTCGATATCGTGTCTTGCCGCATTTTTGCACGAAGGTGCCGGCGCTGGCATGCTCCTTGTAACTGAGCCTAGTGTGGTGGTTCAGAAATTCCCTTCATTGCGCGCCGCGAGTCCATCAAGGGAATTTCTGAACCAAACCACACTAGAATCATAGGTTTGCTAGTGTCCTACGAATCCGAAGTTCGCTCACGAAGATGCCGCAGGATCGAGCGAACTTCGGATTCGGGACACTAGCCGTGGGGATGGAATTGGCGTCGACCAAGCCAGGCAACGCTTCCCCGGCCGCCTTCGACGAGATGCGCGCGCCGGACGGCTCCCTTCGGCCCGCCTACGCCGCCATCGCCAACTGGCTCGACGCCACGCCCCGGGACGTCCTCGAATATCGCCGGCGCGAGGCCGAGTTCATCTTCCGCAGGATCGGCATCACCTTCGCCGTCTATGGCGAGGCCGAGGCGCAGGAACGGCTGATCCCCTTCGACATCATCCCGCGCGTTCTCACGGCGGTCGAGTGGGTGAAACTCTCCCGCGGCCTCGAGCAGCGCGTGAAGGCGATCAACGCCTATATCCGCGACATCTACGGCAAGCGTGAGATCCTGCGCGCGGGCATCCTGCCGGAAGACCTCGTCTATCAGAACGAGGCCTTCCGCCCGGAGATGAACGGGCAGCGGGTGCCGCACGACATCTACGTGATGATCGCCGGCATCGACGTGGTCCGCACCGCGCCCGACGAATTCTTCGTGCTCGAAGACAACACGCGCGTGCCCTCCGGCGTCTCCTACATGCTGGAGAACCGCGAGATCATGCTGCGGCTGTTTCCGGAATTGTTCGCCGAACACATGGTCGCGCCGGTCGAGAACTATATCGACGACCTGCTCGCGACGCTGATTTCGGTGGCGCCCGCCACCGCCCCGCGCGAGCCGACGGTCGCGATCCTGACGCCCGGCATCTTCAATTCCGCCTACTACGAACACTCCTTCCTCGCCGACAAGCTCGGCATCGAGCTGGTCGAAGGCCGCGACCTCTTCGTGAAGGGCGGCATCGTCTATATGCGCACGACCGAAGGCCCGAAGCGCGTCGACGTCATCTATCGCCGCGTCGATGACGACTTCCTCGATCCGCTCGTCTTCCGTCCCGATTCCGTCCTCGGCATCCCCGGCCTGATGAGCGCGTATCAGGCGGGCAACGTGACGCTCGCCAACGCCGTCGGCACCGGCGTCGCCGACGACAAGGCGATCTACAGCTACATGCCCGAGATCGTGAAGTTCTATCTCGGCGAGGAGCCGCTCCTGAACAACGTGCCGACCTGGCGCTGCCGCGAGCCCGAGCACCTGAGCTACGTCCTCGAACGCCTGCCCGAGCTCGTGGTGAAGGAAGTGCACGGCTCCGGTGGCTACGGCATGCTGATCGGGCCGACCTCCGACAAGAAGACGATCGAGAGCTTCCGCGCGAAGCTCAAACACAACCCGGCGAACTTCATCGCCCAGCCGACGCTCGCGCTCTCCACCTGCCCCACGCTCGTCGAGAAAGGTGTCGCGCCGCGCCATGTCGACCTGCGCCCCTTCGTGCTCACCGGCCGCGACCGCGTGCGCATCGTGCCGGGCGGCCTCACCCGCGTCGCCCTCAGGGAAGGCTCGCTCGTCGTGAATTCGAGCCAGGGCGGGGGCATCAAGGACACCTGGGTGGTGGACCTGTAAGATGCTCGCCCGCACCGCCGATAACCTTTACTGGCTCGCGCGCTACATGGAGCGCGCCGACGCCCTCGCTTGCATCCTCGACGCCGCCCAGCGCCTCGTCGCCATGCCCCAGGCGACCGGCGCCACCACCAACGAATGGGAATCTGCGGTCGCCACCGCCGGCTGCGTGCCGAGCTTCCGCGCGAAGTACGACAAGGCCGACGCCCGCACCGTGGTCGAATTCCTCGTCTTCGCGCCGGAGAACCCCGCCTCCATCCGCAACTGCCTCGACATCGCGCGCCAGAACGCGCGCGCGGTCCGCACCGCGCTCACCGGCGAGATGTGGGACGCGATCAACGGCGCCTGGCTTGAGCTTCGCAACTTCAAGCCGGAGAAGACGCGCGGCGAGGAGCTGTCGCGTTTCATCTCCTTCATCCGGGAAACCTCGCTGCGCTTCGACGGATCGGCCTTCCGCACCATGCTGCGCAACGACGCGTACCTCTTTTCCCGCCTCGGCATCCTGATCGAGCGCGCCGACGCCACCGCCCGAATCCTCGACGTGAAGTATCACGTGCTGCTGCCCGAGCCCGCGCGCGTGGGCGGCCCGCTCGATTATTTCCAGTGGGTCTCGATCCTGCGCACCGTTTCCGCGCGCACGAGCTATCACTGGGTCTATCGCGACAGCGTGAAGCCCTGGCTCGTCGCCGACCTGCTCATCCTCAACCGGCAGATGCCGCGCTCGCTCGCGAGCTGTTACGAGAATCTCTCCCGCTATCTCGACGACCTCGCGCAGTTCTACGGCCGCCAGGGTACCTCGCAGCGCCTCGCCCGCGGCATGCTGACGAAACTCTCCAACGCCCGGATGGAAGACATCTTCCAGTCCGGCTTGCACGAGTTCATCACGAGCTTCCTTGCCGAGAACAACCGCCTCGGCGGCGCCATCACCGAACAATACCTCGCGTGAGATCATGCGCATCCACATCTCGCACGAGACGATCTACCGCTACGACACGCCGGCGAAATCCGCGATCGAGCTCCTGCGCCTCACCCCGCGCAACCACGACGGACAGTATGTCGTCCGCTGGCGCATCGACGTCTCGGAGGACTGCCGGCTCGAGCCCCATGAAGATGCCTTCGGCAATCTCACCCACACCTTCACCGCCGACGGCCCGCTGCACGAGTTGCGCATCGGCGTCGAAGGCGTCGTCGACACCCAGGACACCACCGGCGTCGTCCGCGGCGCGCTGGAACGCTTTCCGCCAAGGCTCTTCTTGCGCGCGACACCGCTCACCGAGGCCGATGACGCCATCATCGCCTTCGCCGAGGACGCGGCGCTCGCCGGCGACAGCCCGCTCCGGAAGATGCACGCGCTGCTCACGCGCATCTACGAGAGCTTCACCTTCGATCCCGACCCCACGCACCCGGCGACCTCCGCGCACGAAGCGTTCGCGCTGAAGCGCGGCGTCTGTCAGGACTACGCGCACGTCTTTCTCGCCGCCGCGCGGCACCTCGGCATCCCGGCCCGCTATGTCGGCGGCTATTTCCTGCGCGCCGACGGCGAGGTGATGCAGGAGGCCGGCCACGCCTGGACCGAGGCGTTCATCCCCGATCTCGGCTGGGTCGCCTTCGATCCCGCGAACGGCATCTCCGCGACCGACGCCCATGTGCGCGTGGCCGTCGGCCTCGATTATCTGGGTGCCGCCCCCATCCGTGGCGTCCGCATCGGCGGCGGCGGCGAGACGCTGGCCGTCACTGTCCACGTCGATCAGGCCGGGCGGCAGAGCCAGAGCTAGCGTAATCCGCACAACTTGCCGCGCCCGCACAACTTGCCGCTGATTTAGGCATCGCTAGACTGCCCTCCCTCGCGCCTCGGATTCGTGCAGATGACCTATTGTTGCGGCATTCTCGTCAAGGAAGGCCTGGTGATGATCGCGGACACGCGCACCAATGCCGGCCTCGACAACGTCTCGACCTTCCGCAAGCTCCACATCTTCGAGGAACCGGGCAAGTACGTGATGGCGCTCGCCACCGCGGGCAATCTCTCGCTCTCGCAGTCGGTCATCAGCCTTCTCAACGAAGGGATCGAGAACCCGGAGACCGGCGTGCGCGAGCGGCTCACCGACGCGCCGTCCATGTTTCAGGCCGCGCAGCGCATCGGCCGCGCCGTCCGCATCATCCACCACAACGACGCCGAGGCGCTGAAGGAAGGCAAGCTCGAATTCGACGTTTCGTTCCTGTTCGGCGGCCAGATGGCCGGCCGCCGCCTGCGCCTCTTCATGATCTACTCCGCCGGCAACTTCATCGAGTGCACCGTCGACACGCCCTATCTGCAGATCGGCGAGCACAAATATGGCAAGCCGATCCTCGACCGCGCGGCGAGCTACGACATCGATCTCTATGATGCGCTGAAGATCGGCTTGATCTCGATGGACTCGACGATGCGGTCGAACCTCGCAGTCGGGTTGCCGATCGACCTCGCGGTCATTCGGCGCGACTCCCTGCATGCGGAATTGAATTATCGCATCGAGCCGGGCGAGCCCTATTTCCATGACCTGCGCGAGCGCTGGTCCGCGGCACTCCGCGCCGCACACATGGCGATCCCTCGCCCGCCCTATGTGAACGGCAAGCCGGCAAAATAATGCTCGCGTCATCCTGAGGTGCGAGGCGACGTGGACGAAGTCCACATCGCCGAGCCTCGAAGGATGATGCGAGCGTGTGAGCTGTCATACTTCGAGGCCGGCCTTCGGCCGGCACCTCAGGATGACGATCCCCGTTTGGATGCTAGAGTTGGTCCGAAAACGCAAAGCAAGTTGGGAGGACTCGAGCATGGCCACGGAAAAAATCGCTCTCATCACCGGCGGTGGGACCGGCATCGGCAAGGCGGCCGCACTCGCGCTCGCGAAGACAGGTTTCTCCGTCGTCCTCGCCGGCCGCCGCAGGGAACCGCTCGAAAAGGCGGAAGCCGAGTTGAAGAAGCTCGGCGCGAAGACGCTGATCGTCCCCACCGATGTAGGCAAGCCCGACGAAGTGAAGGCGCTGTTCGCGAAGACGAAGGAGACCTTCGGCCGCCTCGATCTCCTTTTCAACAACGCCGGCATGGGCGCGCCGGGCATGCCGCTCGAAGACTTGCCTTATGAAACGTGGCGGCAGGTCGTCGACGTGAATCTCTCCGGCATGTTCCTGTGCGCGCAGGAAGCCTTCAGGATCATGAAGGCGCAGACGCCGCGCGGCGGCCGCATCATCAACAACGGCTCGATCTCCGCCTACGCGCCGCGCCCGAACTCCGCGCCCTACACCTCGACGAAGCACGCCGTCAGCGGCCTGACGAGGTCGTTTTCCCTAGACGGCCGCGCCTTCGACATCGCCTGCGGCCAGATCGACATCGGCAACGCCGAAACCGAGCTCGCCGCGCGCATGGCGCAGGGCGTGCCGCAGGCCGACGGCTCGGTAAAGCCGGAGCCGCTGATGAACGTCGATCACGTCGGTGAGGCCGTCGCCTTCATGGCGAGCCTGCCGCTCGAAACCAACGTGCTCTTCATGACGATCATGGCGACGAAGATGCCGTTCGTCGGGCGCGGCTAACCCCGTCATTGCGAGCCGCGAGTGCAACGAGCGGCGAAGCAATCCAGAACCGCCTGAACGTGTCTGGATTGCTTCGGCGGCTTCGCGGCTTCGCCGCCTCGCAATGACCGATAGTCACACCGGATCCCAGTCGAAATACTCCGCCGTCCCCTCGAGCGGCGTGAGCGCGTCCACCGCCTCGCGCCGCACCGCCTCCGCAAGCGTCTGCGGCGTCCAGCCGTTCGGCTCCTTCAGCGTGCGCACCGGGCGCGGCTGGCTGAAGAGATACACTTCGTTCCCGCGCGCGCTGAAAATCTGCCCCGTGATCTCCTTCGCCTGGTCCGACGCGAGATAGACCACGAGCGGCGCGACGTGCCCGGGCTTCAGCGCCCGCGCGCGCTCAACCTCGCCTTTCATGTGCTCGCTGTCCGCCGGAATCGCCTCGATCATGCGGCTCCAGGCGAACGGCGCGACGCAATTCGAGCGCACGCCGAAGCGTGCCATGTCGAGCGCGATCCCGCGCGACAGGCCGACGAGCCCCATCTTCGCCGCCGCGTAGTTCGCCTGTCCCTGATTGCCGATGAGGCCGGAGGTCGAGGTCATATGCACGAACGCACCGCTTCCCTGCTCGCGAAAGCGCCGCGCGCAGGCGAGGCTCATGTAGAAGCTGCCGTTGAGGTGCACGGCAAGCACGTCCGTCCAGTCCGCAACGCTCATCTTGTGGAAGAAGCGGTCGCGCAGGATGCCGGCATTGTTCACGAGGATGTCGACACGCCCGAACGCGTCAAGCGCGGCGCCCACGATCCTGTCCGCGTTCGCGGGCTCGGTGATCGAGAGCGTCGAGGTAATCGCCTCCCCGCCCGCTGCCTTGATCTCGTTCACGACTGCCTGCGCCGGTCCGGCATCGCTGCCTGAGCCGTCGAGGCTTGCACCCACATCGGCGACGACGACGCGGGCGCCCTCCTTCGCCATCAGGTGCGCGATCGCGCGCCCGATCCCGCGCCCCGCGCCGGTGACGATGGCGACTTTCCCCGCGACGATGCCGGCCATATAGTTCTCCTTATCATTCCCGAACAACACAACGTGTCCCGGACGCGGTGCAGCGGGCGGCCTTTAGGCCGCGTGCTGCGCCGCAGATCCGGGACCTGTTGGATCGGACTCCGCGGTGGGTCCCGGTTCAACAGCGCACCGCTTCGCGCTGCGCGGCTCCCGGGACACAGGAGTGCCCTTCGGATCCTAACCCCACACCTCGTCGGCGATCTCCACCACGTGCCGCAGCTTCGCCCACTGCTCGTCCTCGCTGAGAAGATTCCCCTCCTCCGTCGAAGCGAAACCGCATTGCGGCGAAAGGCAAAGTTGCTCCAGCGGCACAACCTTCGCCGCCGCGTCGATCCGGCGCTTGATCTCGTCCTTCGGCTCGAGCTGCGGATACTTGGAGGTGATGAGGCCGAGCACCACGGTCTTCTGCCTCGGCAGGAAGCGCAGCGGCTCGAACCCGCCCGCGCGCTCGGTATCGTACTCCATGAAGTAACCGTGCACGTTGATGCCGTTGAGCAGCACTTCGGCGATCGGCTCGTAGCCGCCCGAGCCCACGAACGTCGAACGGAAATTCCCGCGGCAGAGATGCATCGTCACCGTCATGTCCGCGGGCAGGTCTTCCAGCGCCGTGTTGATCACGCCCGCTTCCAGCAGCGGAATCTTGTCCGGATCGTCGCCGCGCGCCGAAACCCCCTTCCGGTATTCCGGATCGCACAGGAGCACGAGAAACACCTCGTCGAGCTGCAGGTAGCGGCAGCCGGCGTCGTAGAACGCACGCACCGCCGCGCGATAGGTCTTGCCGAGATCGCTGAAGAACTCCTCGATCTCGGGATAGGCTTCGGCGCTCACCGCTTCGCGCGCTGCCGCCCTTGCATAGAGCGCCGACGGGCTCGGGATCGTCATCTTCGGCGTCCGCTTCGTGTGCGCCTGCACGAACTTGAAATGATCGAGCATCGGATGGCCGTTGAAGCCAAGCTTGCCGACCGTGCGCACGCCGCGCGGCTTCGTCTGTGTGCCGTGGAACTGCACGCCCGACTGCATCTCGTAGCCTTCGGTGCCCTGCAGCCCTTCCAGGAAATCGAGATGCCACCACGCCCGCCGGAATTCACCGTCGGTGATCGACTGCAGGCCCACGTCCTCCTGCTTCTTGATGATCTTCTCGATCTCGCGGTCTTCCACCGCCTTCAGTTCGTCCGGGCCGATCTCGCCGCGCGCACGCTTCTCGCGCGCCTCCTTGATCGGCGTCGTGCGCAGAATGCTGCCGACATGGTCGGCGCGAAAAGGCGGCGTCTTCCGTTGCATGGTTCCTCCCTGGATGGATTGTTGTTTGTGTTCGGCTTGGCTAGTCGAGCGCCGTGACCTTGATTTTTGTCCCCGCGCGCACGCTTTTCAGCGTCTTCACGTCGCCGAGTGCCTTCGCCCAGATGTTGCACGGGCTCGCGAGCCGGCATTCATCGCCCCTTGAGATCGGCGTGCGCCCGAAGCCGATCGCAATCGCGGTCCCGTCCGGCCAATAGGCGATCTCGCCCGGCGTCACCACGGCGCGCGCGCCTTTCTCGCGCGCAACCTCGACCGGAATGTCGAAATAGACTTCCTCGCCCCAGGTAAGCGCGCTCGCCGAGATCGGCAGGGCCGCAGCGATGGCCTGGGCCGTCGGGGTGTCCAGAAGCGCAGCCTCGAGCTGCACGGTTCCAAAATCGAAACGGATACGCGAAGTCACGTCTCTCCTCCCCGGCACCGAAAGGTTGCATGACCGCGCGGCCGGCGCCAGTCAGGCGTACGAAGCCACACAATGCAGGGGATCGCGTCCGAATACCGTCGAAGCCGCCGATACAAGGTAGTAAGTGTGAGGTTGTCGAGACTTGCGCTGGATTCTTGGGGCGGCCATGCAGGAACGGCGGACTTCGTCGCGGAAGAAAAGCTTTCTCAAGGGCACCCTCTATTTCGACAACCGTTTGTCGAGCGCCGAGTGCCTGGTCCGCGATCTGTCGGAGCAGGGAGCCCGGGTGCAGTTCTCCTCCCCCGTCCGTCTGCCGGACATGGTGGAACTCTATATCCCGGTGCGGGATCAGACCTTCGAAGCCAAGGTGCGCTGGCGGCGCGATGACGAGGTCGGGCTTGCGTTCGCGGCGAACGCGCTCGGCGGCGCCGCGCCCGAAGGCGATCTCGAACAGCGGGTCAAGACGCTCGAGCAGGAGGTCGCCCGCCTCCAGCGTCAGGTCGCGGAAATCCGCCGCGAGTACAAGCGAGTGCGCGGCGAGGACTAATTAGTCCCCGGCCGGCCTCAGTGCAGCACGAACATCCCTTCCACCGGCCGGATTTCCGACGGCTTGATCAGTTTCGCGTGCGCGACCGTCACCGAATGAACCGGCCCTTCGAGCTCCCGGCGCCAGAAATCGAGAAACCGCATCAAGGTTGGGAATTCCGGCCACAGATCGTATTCCTGCCAGACGAAGGTCTGCAGGAGCCGCGGATGGTCCGGCAGCCGATACAGGATCTTGGCCGTGGTGAGGCCATAGCCTTCCAATTGCTTGCGGAATGCGTTCGACACCATGCGAATCCTCCGGTCGGAGCCAATTATGTTGGCAGCCGGCAGTTCCATGACAAGCCCAAAAAGTAATTAAACTATTTGTTTTCAATGCATTAGCAGCAGATCGCGGAGGCGGCTAACAACCCCTTGGCACTCCGCCAGAGAGAGTGCTAAAAAATTTTGGGAAGGCCCTTGCGGGGCCGAAGTCGGCGCCTATCTCGGCGTCGGGAGCGGCGGAGTTCCCCTGTCGCTCCATTCCTGATCGATTGGAAAATCAAGGCTTTGGAGGAGTTCCCATGCGATTCCGTCCATTGCACGACCGCGTTGTCGTGCGCCGCGTAACGTCCGATGAGAAGACCGCGGGCGGCATCATCATCCCCGACACCGCCAAGGAGAAGCCGTCCGAAGGCGAAGTGCTCGCCGTCGGTCCTGGCGGCCGCGACGAGACCGGCAAGCTCATCCCCATCGACGTCAAGGTCGGCGACCGCGTGCTGTTCGGCAAGTGGTCCGGCACCGAAGTGAAGATCGACGGCGAAGACCTCCTCATCATGAAGGAGTCCGACATCCTCGGCGTCATGGAAAAGGGCGCCGCCGCCAAGAAAGCGGCCTGAGGCTGTTGGACCAACAAACCGCTTAAACGGAGTCACCGACAATGGCTGCCAAGGAAGTCAAATTCTCCGTCGACGCGCGCGACAAGATGCTGCGCGGCGTCGACATTCTCGCCAACGCCGTGAAGGTCACGCTCGGCCCCAAGGGCCGCAACGTCGTGCTCGACAAGTCGTTCGGCGCCCCCCGCATCACCAAGGACGGCGTCACCGTCGCCAAGGAAATCGAGCTCGAGGACAAGTTCGAGAACATGGGCGCCCAGATGGTGCGCGAGGTCGCGTCGAAGACCAATGACGCCGCCGGTGACGGCACCACGACGGCGACCGTGCTCGCCGCCGCGATCGTCAAGGAAGGCGCCAAGGCGGTTGCCGCCGGCATGAACCCGATGGACCTCAAGCGCGGCATCGACCTCGCCGTCAATGCGGTCATCGAACACCTGAAGAACAACTCGAAGAAGGTCACCTCCAACGAGGAGATCGCCCAGGTCGGCACCATTTCCGCCAACGGCGACGCCGAGATCGGCAAGTTCCTCGCCGAGGCCATGAAGAAGGTCGGCAACGAGGGCGTGATCACGGTCGAAGAGGCGAAGTCCCTCGAGACCGAGCTCGACGTGGTCGAAGGCATGCAGTTCGACCGCGGCTACATCTCCCCCTACTTCATCACCAACGCCGACAAGATGCGCGTGGAGATGGAGGACCCCTACATCCTCATCAACGAGAAGAAGCTGTCGAACCTGAACGAGCTCCTGCCGCTCCTCGAGGCGGTGGTGCAGTCGGGCAAGCCGCTGCTCATCATTGCCGAGGACGTGGAAGGCGAAGCGCTCGCGACCCTCGTCGTGAACAAGCTCCGCGGCGGCCTCAAGGTCGCGGCCGTCAAGGCCCCCGGCTTCGGCGATCGCCGCAAGGCCATGCTGCAGGACATCGCGATCCTGACCGGCGGCCAGGCGATCTCGGAGGATCTCGGCATCAAGCTTGAGAACGTGACGCTGCAGATGCTCGGCCGCGCCAAGAAGGTCGTGATCGAGAAGGAAAACACCACGATCGTCGACGGTGCCGGCAAGAAGAAGGACATCGAGGCCCGCATCACGCAGATCAAGGCGCAGATCGAGGAGACGACGTCCGACTACGACCGCGAGAAGCTGCAGGAGCGTCTTGCCAAGCTCGCCGGCGGCGTCGCGGTGATCCGCGTCGGCGGCGCCACCGAGGTCGAGGTGAAGGAGAAGAAGGACCGCGTGGACGATGCGATGCACGCGACCCGCGCGGCCGTCGAGGAAGGCATCCTTCCGGGCGGCGGCGTTGCCCTCCTCCGCGCGACCGAGGCGCTGAAGCGCCTGCGTCCGGAGAACGAGGACCAGAAGCACGGCGTTGAGATCGTCCGCAAGGCGCTCCAGTCGCCGGCACGGCAGATCGCGCTGAACGCCGGCGAGGACGGCTCGGTCGTGGTCGGCAAGGTCCTGGAGAAGGAGCAGTTCAACTGGGGCTTCGACGCGCAGAACGGCGAGTACGGCAACCTCGTGTCGAAGGGCATCATCGACCCGACCAAGGTCGTGCGCACCGCGCTTGAGGGCGCCTCGTCGGTGGCCGGCCTTCTCATCACCACGGAAGCGATGGTCGCCGAGCTGCCGAAGAAGCAGGCTCCGGCCATGCCGGCGGGCGCGCCGGGCATGGGCGGAATGGATTTCTAAGAAATCCATTCTCGCCCAATCTCTAAAGTGCCGAAGTCGGGCAAGCCCGACTTCGGTGGCGGAATGGATTTCTGACGCCGAAGGCGTCATCCCGGGCGCAGCGCGCAGCGGTGCGCTGCAGACCCGGGATCTCGCGAAGCAATGAGAAGGGCGCGGCACTCGCCGCGCCCTTTTTTCGTCCGTCAAACCGGATCGATTTGGGCTCGCCTTGCCGCTCCGTCCTATGCGCGTATCGTTACGCACGTTCTTGAAGGGCGGACCTCCGACATGACGAAGCCGAAACAAATCCTCTCTCCCAAACGCATCTCCACGGAGTCCTTCACCGACGCACCCGCCGCCGTCGCCCGCCTCGCCGAAATCTACGAGCGCAACGCCGCCTTCCTCCGCGAGCATTTCGAAGCCTATGCCACCGGCGCGGCCTTCGCCGGCCGCGTCCGCGCCACCTACCCCTTCGTGCGCATCGCCACCGACACCTATACGCGTCTCGACCAGCGTCTCTCCTTCGGATTCGTCTCCGGCCCCGGCGTGCACGAGACCACCATCACGCGGCCCGACATCTTCCACGACTACCTGACCGAGCAGATCGACCTCCTGCTCCGCAATCACCGCGTGCCGGTCGAGATCGGCGAGTCGGACGAGCCCATCCCGATCCACTTCGCCTACCGCAACCACATCAACATCGAAGCGGAATTCCCGCTGCGCGACCGCCCGCTGCGCGACCTCTTCGATACGCCCGACCTCGCGACCATGGACGACGCGATCGCGAACGGCACGCTCGCGCTGCCGCCCGACGCGCCGGCACCGCTCGCGCTCTTCCGCGCCGCGCGCATCGACTACTCGCTGCACCGCCTCTATCACTACACCGGCACCGACCCCGAGCACTTCCAGAACTTCGTCATCTTCACCAACTACCAGTTCTACGTCGACGCCTTCGCCCGCATGTGCCGCCAGCGCATGGCCGCTGGCCACCCGGAGGGCGATTGCTTCGTCGAGCCCGGCAACGTGATCACGAGGAACAGCCGTCTCGGCGGAAGCGCGGCAAGCGGCACCGCCCCCGAACGCATGCCGCAGATGCCGGCCTTTCATCTCGTCCAGCCGAATTCGGGCGGCGTCACCATGATCAATATCGGCACCGGCCCGTCCAACGCGCGCAACATTACCGACCACGTTGCCGTGCTGCGCCCGCACGCCTGGCTCATGCTCGGCCATTGCGCGGGGCTGCGCACCACGCAGAAGCTCGGCGACTACGTGCTCGCCCACGGCTACGTCCGCGAGGATCACGTACTCGACGACGAGCTGCCGCTCTGGGTGCCGGTGCCCGCGCTCGCCGAGATGCAGGTGGCACTCGAACAGGCGGTGGGCGAAGTGAGCGGCCTCGCCGGCTACGAGCTGAAGCGCATCATGCGCACCGGCACGGTCGCGAGCGTCGACAATCGCAACTGGGAGCTCAGCGACCATGCGGCAATCATCCGCCGCCTGTCGCAGTCGCGCGCGATCGCCCTCGACATGGAATCGGCCGCGATCGCCGCCAACGGCTTCCGCTTCCGCGTGCCCTACGGCACCCTCCTCTGCGTCTCCGACAAGCCGCTGCACGGCGAGATCAAGCTCGCCGGCATGGCGGGCGAATTCTATCGCCGCCGCGTGGGCCAGCACCTCGAGATTGGCCTGAAGGCGCTCGAGCGCCTCAAGTCGCAGGAGCGCGAGCGCCTGCACTCGCGCAAGCTCCGCAGCTTCGCCGAGGTGGCGTTCCAATAAATTCTCAAGCGTCATCGCGAGGAGCGAAGTGACGAAGCATCCGGAACGCAGATGTTAAGCAAGAAGCCAACGCGAGAGCGAACGATGCTGATTGAAAATCGAATGCGCTCTCTTCACCTCTCCCCAACGGAGAGAGGGAAACAGCGCTGCCCAATCAGGACGACACTCGCCCACACTTCCACTTTCAATGACAGGCATTAGATTACGCTCATGCCTCCCCTCTTCACCATCGGCTACGAGAAGACCGCGCTCCGCGACGTCCTGCAAACGTTGAAGCAGGCGAAGATCGAATTGCTCGTCGACACCCGCGCCGTCGCCGCCTCCCGCCGCGCCGGATTCTCGAAGAAGATGCTCGCCGCAAGCCTCGACGAGGCAGGCATCCCCTACCTGCATCTGCAGAAGCTCGGAACCCCCGCGGAAGGACGCCAGGCAGCGCGCACCGGCGACATCAAAACGCTATGGCGCGTGTACGACAAGCATCTCAAGACCGCCGAGGCGCAGGCGGCGCTCGACGAGCTGGAGTCGCTATTACGTTCCGGCAAGCGCGTGTGCCTGTTGTGCTATTGCCGCAATCCCGACGAATGCCACCGCAGCAAAATCTCCGGGCTGATGCACGAGCGCACCGGACAGAAGATCGAAAACCTCTTCGCCTCGCCGCTGGGAATCTAGTAATGAAATCTACTCACCAAATTTCCACGTCATCGCCGGGCCGCAACGTCCCGCGAGCCGGAGGCGAGCGACTGACGCTGCGAGTCCCGGTGACCCACGTCTTCCAGTCACGCGCCGCAGAAAAGCGTGGATGCCCGCCGCGCTGGCGAGCGAAGCGAGCGGCCAGCGCGGCTACGATAAAATGCGCGCGCCGAGCACTCGCCCTGAACCGGCCTCGTCGGCGCGCGACAAGCCCGGGCATGACGGATTGAAACGAGGAAACGCCAATGACTGCCAAACAGGGACGTACCTACATCGGCATCGGCGGCTGGACCTACGCCCCGTGGCGCGGCGTCTTCTACCCGAAAGGTCTCCCGCACGCGAAAGAGCTCGAGTACGCGAGCACGCACCTCACCTCGATCGAGGTGAACGGCACCTTCTACCGCACGCAGTCGCCGAAGACCTACCGCAAATGGGCAAGCGAGGTGCCCGACGGCTTTATCTTCTCGCTCAAGGGTCCGCGCTTCGCCGTCAATCGCCGCGTGCTCGCCGAGGCCGGCGACTCGATCAAGCGCTTCCTCGATTCCGGCGTGACGGAGCTCGGCGACCGGCTCGGGCCCCTCCTTTGGCAGTTCGCGCCGACGAAAAAATTCGATCCCGCCGATTTTGGCAAGTTCCTCGAATTGCTCCCGCCGAAATATGACGGCCGCCCGCTCCGCCATGTGGTCGAGGTGCGGCACGACAGCTTCCGCGCGCCGGATTTCCTCGCGCTGTTGCGCGAATTCCGCATTCCCGTGGTCTTCTCCGAGCACGCGACCTACCCGGCGATCGCCGACATCACCGCGGACTTCGTCTATGCCCGCCTGCAAAAGGGAAAGGACTCGGTGAAGACCGGCTATATGCCGGCCGCCCTCGACCAGTGGGCGAAGCGCGTCCACGAATGGACGCGCGGCGGCAGCCCCGCCGACCTCCCCCACGTCGGCAAGGACAAGCCGGCGAAACAGCCGCGCGACGCCTTCGTCTATTTCATCCACGAGGGAAAGAAGCGCGCCCCCGCCGCGGCCATGGAGCTGATCGCCCGCCTGCGCGGCTGACGCAACAATCTCGGGCCGTCATCTTGGTGCTATAAGGGAATTGCTTCGCGATGCTTTCGCAAGCAAGCGGGGGGACGACATGCGCACCGTCGAGATCATCTGGAACGCCGCCGCCGTTGCCGGCATCGTCCTGACCGTCGTCCAGTTCTGGATGAAAACGATGATCCCGCTTCGCGTGCTCGGGATCGTGACCAACGTCCTCTTCCTGGTCTATTCCGGTCTCGCCTGGATATGGCCGACCTTCGTGCTGAACTGCATCGTGCTGCCGCTCAACGCCTGGCGCCTGCAGGAAATGCGCGAGCTCATCCGCAAGACCCAGGCCGCCGCCAAAAGCGATTTCGACATGAGCGCGCTTGAGCCCTTCATGTCCCGGCGCACGATCAAGGCCGGCGAGACCCTCTTCCGGAAGGGCGACCTCGCCGACGCGATGTACCTGGTCGTCAGCGGCCGCCTGCAATTGCCGGAGACCGGCATCGAGATGAAGCCGGGCTCGGTGGTCGGCGAACTCGGCCTGCTCGCGCCCGGCCGCACCCGCACCCAGTCCCTTGTCGTGCTGGAGACCGGCGAGGTCCGCGTCCTGCCCTACGAGACTTTCGAGCAGCTCTATTTCCAGAACCCGCAGTTCGGCCTCGCGTTTCTCAAGCTCACGAGCCAGCGCCTGTTCCAGAACATCGCCCGCCTCGAAGACGAGCTCGCCGCCCGCACCGCCGAGCTTCGGCAACTGCGGGCGGCGACACCCTCTTGAAGACGCGCGGTCACTGCCCCGCGAGCAGCGGCCCGATCCGCCGGACGGCGACGCGGCGGTTCTCCCGCTCCGCGCCCGCGGTCGGAACCTTGGGATAGTCCGGCCCATAGCCCTGCGTCACCAGGTTCTCCGGTGGCACGTCGAAGTACTCGGTGAGCGCGAACGCCACCGCCTCGGCGCGCCGGTCGGAAAGTGCAAGATTGTACAGCCGGTCTCCGGTCGCGTCGGTGTGGCCCTCAATCAGGAAGACCTCGGCCGGGTTGCGGTCGATCGCGTCGAGCATGACCGCGGCGATCTCCTCAAGTCCGGCGGCCTGATCCGGAGAAATGAACGCCGAGTCCGTATCGAACGTGATATTGAGGAGGTCGATCCTCGGCATCTTGTCGCGGATACGGTCGTAGTTCTGGACCTCGTAGAGCGAGTAGGCCCGCTCCACCGGCTCTACCGGCGACGCGAACAGCACCGTCTCGAAGTCGCGGCGCGACGCGCGGCGCGAATCGACGATGTATCGCTCGCGCGGGATGTTCACCACCAGCGGCGGCAGGTTGAGCTGCACGAGCGGCGGCCGCCGCACGTCCTCGATGAACACGATCTCGCGTCCCCTCGGGTCGCGCCGGTACCGCCGGATGATTCGGCCGCGGTCGTCCGTGATGGTGATGATCTGCGAGCCGTCCGGACGCGCGACGATCGTCCTCGTCTGGCCGCCGGACAGCCGTTCGACTCTCGGATCGCCGCTACCGCGTCCCCACAGCCGGCGCGTGTCGTCATGCCGAATGACGATCCGGTCTCCTTCGCGGATCAAGGTACGCGTACCGCCGTCGATCCGGACATCCCTGCCCGCATCGACGCGAATCTTCGAGAACTCCTTGACGGAGGTTTTCTGCTGCTCGCGGGACCTCGCGCGCTCCTGCACGCGCGGATCGTCGCGATGGAAATTGCGATCGCGCCGTTCGACACGTTCCCGGTCCTGTCTCGACCGATCGTCGTCCTTCCGCTGGATCGTCTCTCTTTTCAATTCCTGCGAAGGCGGCGCTTTTTGCTGACCGGATTCACGGCGATCCGGCGCCTTCTGCTGAAGTTGACGCTGCGTCTCCTGCGGAGTGGGCGGCGCCTTTTCCTTTCCGGACTCGCGCCGCTCAGGCTGGCTCTGCCGCTGTGTCTCCTGCGGAGCCGGTTGCCGATCGCGGCGGGATTTCTCTTCCGCAGCAGGAGCGGTTTGCTTCGCGCGATCCCGATCCTCGCTCTGTTTGCGGTCCCCGCCTTGCTTGCGGTCGTCGCTTTGCTGGCGGTCGCCGCGCGAGGGTTCGCGCGTCTGCGCGGGCGCCTTGCCCTTGTCGCCCGGCTGGGACTTGGCTTTCCCTTGGTCGCGCTGCCCTTTTTGCTTGTCCTCATCCTGCTGCTCGCGCCGCTGCACGAGAATCACATTGGAAGGCGCACGCAGCGACGGCGATGCCGGCGCGGCCGACGCGCCGGTGGGCGAAAGAAGCGCAGTACCGAGGGTGACTGCGAGGGATGCTCGAAACAGCATGAAATCCTCAACCTCTTGTTCAAGATATGCGCCCGACCATTACGCATTGAATTCTGAACGGCAGATGACCGACCGCGTCATTCATGTGGTGAAATCAGGGCGCAATCCGGCGCGGCGGAACCGCGGCCGAACGATAAAGTCGCGGGCTCAGTCCAGCGTGCGGCGGAATCGTCCGACCGCGATCGTCATCGCGATCAGCATGAGCACGAACAGCATCAGCGTATCGTACTGCAGCTCGGCGATCGTCGCGCCCTTCAGCATGATCGCCCGCACGATGCGGAGATAATGCGTGAGCGGCAGCGCCTCCCCGATCCACTGCGCCCAGAACGGCATGCCGGCGAACGGAAACATGAAGCCGGACAACAGGATATTCGGGAGGAAGAACATGATCGACATCTGCACGGCCTGCAGCTGATTCTGCGCGACCGTCGAGAACGTGTAGCCGATCGAAAGATTCGTCGCGATGAAAAGCGTCGACAGCGCCGCGAGCAGCGTCAGGCTTCCGACCACCGGCACGCCGAACAGCAGAATGCCGAGTCCCACGATCAGCGCCGCCTGGATGAAGCCGATCAGGATGTACGGCACGATCTTGCCGAGCATGATCTCGATCGGCGTGATCGGCATGGAAAGCAGGCTTTCCATCGTCCCGCGCTCGAGCTCGCGCGTCACCGAGAGCGCGGTGAAGATGAGCATCGTCATGGTGAGGATGACGCCGACCAGGCCCGGCACGATGTTGAGCGAGCTCTCGGCGGCCGGGTTGTAGCGGGCGTGATTGCGAATCTCGAACGCCGGCGCCGCCGCGTCGGGGATCGCCCGGTCATGGGCAAGCGCGGTCGTCACGATCTGCCCGAGCGAACTGAGCGCGGAGCCCGCGGCGACCGGGTCCGTCGCGTCGGCGGCGATCAGGAGCGCCGGCCGCTCGCCGCGCCGCACGGCGCGCTCGAAGCCGGCCGGAATTTCCACCGCGAACAGCACCGTTCCCGACGCGAGCAGCCGGTCGAACTCGGCGATGTTGTCCACCTGGTGCGTGACGCGGAAATAACGCGTGTTCTCCAGCGCCCGCACGATCGACCGCCCGAGATCGCTGTGCTCCTGCATCAGGACGGCGGTCGGCAGATTGCGCGGCGTCGTGTTGATCGCGTACCCGAACAGGATGAGCTGCATCAGCGGGATCATCACGATCATCGCGAACGAGATGCGGTCCCGCCGGAGCTGGATGAACTCCTTGATCACCATCGCCCGCGTCCGCAGGCGGAAACCGGCGCCCCCGAAGCCGCGAAAGATGCTCATTGGAAATTGTCCTGCGCCTTGCTCATCAGGTCGATGAACACGTCCTCGAGCGAAGGCTCCGAGCGGGTCCACGTCAGTCCCGGCCGCCCCCGATACGGCGCGATGGCCGATTCCAGCGCCCGTTCGTCGCGCCCCGAAACGTGCAGGCTCACGCCGAACGGCGCGACCATGTCGACGCCCGCGAGCGCCGAAAGCTCGGCCTGCAGATTGTTGAGCTGCGGCCCGCTCACCGTGTAGGTGATCAGCCCCGCGTGGTCGATCACCTCGTCGACCGTGCCGTGCGTGAGCAACTCGCCGTACGCGATATACGCGATCTCGTGGCACCGCTCGGCCTCGTCCATATAGTGCGTCGAGACGAGCGCCGTGATGCCGTCCGCGGCGAGCGCGTGGATCTCGTTCCAGAACTCCCGGCGCGCCTTGGGGTCCACGCCCGCCGTCGGCTCGTCGAGCAGGAGAAGCTGCGGCCCCGGCAGCGTGCAGGCGCCGAGCGCGAGCCGCTGCTTCCATCCGCCGGACAATTCGCCGGCGAGCTGTTCCTCCCGCCCGTCAAGCCCAAGCCGGTGGACCATGTCGCGCGCCGCGGCGGCAGGGTCCGGCATCTCGTAAAGACGCGCCACGAACTCCAGGTTCTCGCGCACCGAAAGGTCCTGGTAGAGGCTGAAGCGCTGCGTCATGTAGCCGACGCGCCGCTTGATCGATTCCGCTTCGGTGCGGATGTCGAAGCCGAGGCAGGTCCCCTCGCCCTCGTCGGGCGTGAGCAGTCCGCACAACATGCGGATCGTCGTGGTCTTGCCGGAGCCGTTCGGACCGAGAAAGCCGAAAATGCTGCCGCGCCGGACGTCGAGCGAAATGTTGCTCACGACCCTGCGGCCCCCGAAACTCTTCGTCAGGCCGCGCACCTCGATCGCGTTGTCGGCGGCGTCGGGCATCGCTACTTCGCCTCGTTCGGCATCAACCTCACGGTCACGGGCTGGCCGACACGCAATCCGTCTGGCGCATCGGGCCGCGCCTCGATCAGGAACACGAGCTTCTGCCGCTCCTCCAGGCTGTAGATGACCGGCGGCGTATATTCCGCCGCGCTCGCGATGAAGCTCACCTTCGCGTTCACGTCCGCGCTGCATCCGTCGCAGCGGACGCTCACCGTGTCGCCGATCGACACCGTCGGCAGCACGGCCTGCGGCACGAAGAAGCGCACCTTCATGGCGCCGGGCGGCAGGATCGAGACCACCGCGCGCCCCGCCGGGACCATCTCTCCCGGGCGGTAATAGACCTGCTGCACGGCGCCCGAGACCGGGCTCGACAGCTGCCGCCGCACGAGCCGCGTCTTCGCCGCGCGCTCCCGCGCCTCGGCCTCGCGCAACTGCGCCTGTACGTCATCGAAGTTCTTTTGGGTACCGGAGCCGGACTTCAAGAGCTGCTGCGCGCGCTCGAATGCTTGCCTTGCGTTGGCCAGCGCCGCTTCGGCGACGCGGAGGTCCGCTTCCTGCAATTCCGCGTCGACCGTGAACAGCGAATCGCCCGCCGCGACGCTGTTGCCCTCGCGCACATACAAGTTCTCGACGCGACCCGCCTCGTCCGGCGCGACGAAGATGAAATCGCCCTCGATCCAGCCCTGGTAGGTCGACTCCTCGTTGTTCCCGCATCCGCCTAACGCAGCGGCCAGCAACGCGACGAGGATCAGGCTTTGCCGGCGGATCATGCATCCCTCCGCTCGAGTCCCTTGAACATCAGGTCGAAATGCGTGCGCAGCATCGCTTCCGGATCGAGCTTCTCGAAACGGTCGAACAAGCCTTCCCACACGATCGCGACCAGCACCGGCGCGATGATCAGTTGCGGGAACCTGCCGATGGCATCGCTTTGGATCTCGCCCCGCTCGACCGCGCGCGCCACGAGCTTCCGCATCGCCTTCATCGCCCGGCCGATGACCTCGCGGTAATAGAACTCCGCCACTTTCGGAAACCGCCGCCCTTCCGCGAGCACGAGCCGCACCACCTGCTTGCGGTCCGTGCGGTAGACCTCCCGCACAAAACGCGTCGCCAGCATCTCGGTGATGACGTGCAACGGCACGTCGGCCGCCGGCGCCGCCTCGATGACCGAAATCATCGGGCTCAGCGCCGAGCGGATCAGCTCCTGGAACAACGTCTCCTTGTCGCGGAAGTAGAGGTAGATCGTCCCCTTCGCGACCCCCGCCCGCTTCGCCACATCGTCGAGCCGCGTCGCCGCGAATCCATTCGCGGAAAACTCCTTGAGCGCCGCGGCAAGGATCGCATCCCGCCGCCCCGCGCTCTGCTGCGAGCGCTTACTGGAAGCCGCGTGCGACAAGCCGCGCTTGCGTGCGCCGCCCCGCTTCTCATGCGTTGCAGCGCTGCGCGCCCGCGGCGCTTTCCTGGCCTCGTGCTTGTTCTTCCGCATGCCGCACTGTCGTAATTTATGACTGACTAGTCAGTCAGATACCAGAAGACAAAACGGATGTCCACCGCTCCCCAGGGAACGGCAACGATTTGATTTAAAAGAAAATTTTAGCCAGCGCGGCGCGGCGTCACTCGGCCGGCTGCACCGCTCTGGCCATGCTTTCCGCCTTCCCCGCGAGGAAGGCGATGGTGACGGTCGCCGCGACGAATATGCCGGCGCAGACGGTCGTCAGCGCGAGCACCAGGTAGAAGCCGCCGAGGCCGTGCAGCGCCGCGATGATCGCGATCGCAGCACCGCTCGTGATGAAGGCGAGAAAGAACCGCACCGCATAGATGCGTCCCCGCCAGCTGTCCGCGGTGTAGCGCGCGATCACGACGTCGGCGACCGTCACCTGCGCGTAGATCGCGGCGATCGCGATCGCGATCCCCGCGAGAAGGGCGGGCCCGTCCGCGAACGTCGCCCAGGTCAGGCCGGCCACCTGCATCACGCCGATTGCGACAAACAGGAGATGCGGCGGGTACATCGACACGAGCCGCCCCACCGTCAATTGCGCGACTCCGCCGAACAGGAACACGAAGGTCGCCACCGACCCGATCAGGACCAGCGGAATATCCTGCGCGAACTTCTCATCGACGATCTTCGGCAGCGCGACCGTGATGATGTTGAACACGAGCCCGCCCGCGAACGCCGCCACCGCCAGCGCCACGAACATGGCGACCGCCACATACAGCGCGAGCGGCACTTCCGCCGTCCGCGACCGCTCCGCGGCCTTCTCGCGGCTTTCGTTCGTGACGAAGAGATACCCGACGCCGATCGCCCCGCACACGAGCGCCGGCAATGCGAAGGCCGCACGCCAGCCGAACGCAACGGCGATCGCCGCTGTCAGCCCGGGCGCCAACGCGACTCCCAGATTTCCGTAAACCCCGTTGCGCGCAAGATCGCGGCCCCGATCGCGCGCATTCGCGATCAGCACCGGGACCCCCACCGGATGATAGATCGCCGCGAACACGCCGAGCACGAACAGCGCCACCGCGAGCACGATCATGTTCGGCGACGCCGCAGCGGCGGCGAGCGCCCCGGCGCAGCCGAGGAAGAAGATCGCCATCAGCTTGCGGCGGCTCCAGTGGTCCCCGAGCCAGCCCCAGGGCAGCGAGAACAGCCCGAACGCAATAAAGCACGCCGTCGAAAGCGCGATCAGTTCGCCATAGGAGCGATGCAGCTCGGTCTCGAGCCCGATCACCACCGTCGGAAAGATCAGGAGGACGTAGTGGTCGACGAAATGCGCAACGTTGGTGAAGCCGACCTGGCGCTTCGCTTCTTTCATTTGTTCGCGACTCCTCAAGGCCGGCGACTATAGCGGCGCGCCACCGCAACGGCACGACGCCCACGGCAGGGCGGCTATGCAGCCAACGGCCCACCTATAGCAGAATCAATCTTGGGTTGCAGTTCCTCAACCTCCGCTTAGTGGAGGGCCCGCCCCGCAATCTCCGATGATTTCGCTTGGCGAAAATTCGTGGATGAGGGGCGGCCCTGTTCCGGGGTCGTGGGGGAATGCGAAATCGTGCGATCCGCGCACTGGCGGGCGCGGCGGCGGCAGCCGTCGTTTTCTCGCCTGTGCCTGCCCGCCCCGCCGATGCCCCGGTCCGGATGGCCTCGCCCGAGCCCTGGTCGCTCCGCGATCGCCTGTTCTTCTTCGGCGGCGCCGATTTCGCCGGCGATTCCCGCTTCGCCTGGGCGGGCGTGACCGCGGCACCTCGTGGCCTCCTTCACGAAGACGGACTGCGGGTCCGCCTCGCCGGCGGTGTGGGCCGCTATCGCTACCGCGCAGGCGCCCTCCCCGGCAGCACGAACGAGGTCGACGTCACGTCCGGAGAACTGCTCGTCGGCTATCGGCTTGGCTTCGGCACGGCGGCGGTGACGGCCTATGCGGGCGCGCACGTCGAAAGCCAGGACCTGCAGATGCCCGACCCCGGCCACGAGACCGCCGGCACGTCCGCGGGCGTGAAGGCCGCCCTCGAATATTTCGATCGGCCGGTGGAGGATTGGTTTGTCGCCGCCTCCGCCGCCGCCTCGTCCGCCAACCGCAGCTACTATGGCCGGATCGCCGCCGCGCGGGAGCATCCCTCCGGCCTCGCGGTCGGCGCCGAAGCATCGATCAACGGCGACAAGCGCTATCGCGAGCCCCGCGTCGGCCTTTTCGTGCAACGGACCTACGGCCGGACAAACTTCGCGCTCGCCGGCGGCTACCTGCACAACTCGGATCGCGGCGACGGCGCCTACGGCTCGCTCTCGGTCTATGCGCCTTACTGATCTCAGCCGCGGCCGATGAATGACGGCTGATGGTTCGGCAGGATCGTCGCCTCGAACAGGTTCACTTCCGGCGGCAGCGAGCACATCAGCACCGCGATGCGCGCCACGTCGTGCGGCGACATCACGTATTCCTGCGGCGTCTTGCCCGGCCCGGCCGGCCGTCCCTGCATGAAGCCCGTCGCGGTCGACCCCGGATGGATCATCGAAGCGACCACGCCGTACTTGCGCCCGTCGAACGTGAGCGAGCGCGTGAGCCCTTCGACCGCGAACTTCGTCGTCGTGTAGCCGATCGAGTCCGGCCGCGGCGTGCGCGCGGAGATGCTGCCCATGTTGATGATGCGGCCGCCGCCCTGCCCCTTCATGATCTTGATGGCTTCGCGGCTGCACAGGAATACGGCGGTGAGATTCACGTCGAGCACGCTCTGCCAGTAGTCGAGCGTCATCTCCTCCGTCGGCGTCGAGGTCGGCACGCCCGCGTTGTTCACGAGCACATCGAGCCGGCCGTAGGCGGCTTTGGTCTTCTCGAACAGCGCAAGGATTTCCGGCTCCTTGGTCACGTCGGTCGGCGCGACAAGCGCGGTGCCGCCGGCCTTCTTGATCCCCGCCGCGACCTCTTCCAGCGCGTCCTTCCGGCGGGCGGCGAGCACCACCTTGGCGCCCTCGGCAGCGAACGCTTCCGCGATCGCGCGGCCGAGCCCGTTGCTCGCGCCCGTCACGACGGCCACGCGATCCTGCAATTGCTTCACGGCTTCCCCCCAATGATGTTCGTTCAGACTTTGGCGTGATCGGCGCGGGCGGCCTGCAGCGCCTCCGGCGTGTCGATGTCGCGGAAGGCGCCTTCGTCGTCAACCGCCACCTCGACCACGGACTCGTTGTGCTGCGCGATCAGGTGACGCGCGCCCACGTCGCCTTCGAGATGCCTGAGCTCCTCGAAGAACCGCCGCGTCCACACCACCGGATTTCCCCGCCGTCCGTCGCGCGTCGGCACGGCGATCAGCATGCCGCGCGCGGGATCGATCGCCCGCGCGAGCCGGTCGATCAGGGCGCCGGTGACCTCCGGCATGTCGCCGAGCGTGACGGCGACCGCGTCCACGTCCGCCGGCAACGCCGCGAGCCCGGCTTTCAGCGACGTGGAAAGCCCCTCCGCGAAATCCGGATTGTGCACGCGCTGAAATTCGAGCCCTTTCAGCGCCGCGGCGACCCGGTCGCCCTCGTGGCCGGTGACGACCACAACGGGCCGCGCCCGCGATGCCGCGGCAGCTTCTACCGCCCAGCGCACGATCGGCTTCCCGCCAATTTCCTCAAGGAGCTTGTTCGGCCCGCCCATGCGCGTGCCGCGTCCCGCCGCGAGCACGAGTGCCGCGACCTTGTGCGGCGGCTCCGCGGCGGCGGCCCCCTCGCGCGGCTGCGGCCGTGTGATGATCTCCATCAGCAGTCCCCCGACGCCGAGCGCGGTCACGTCCTCGCGCTTGACCGGCAGTTTCGCGAGCAGCCGCGCGAGCAGCCAGTCGAACCCGTTTTCCTTCGGGCTGCGCGCGCATCCGGGCGCGCCGATCACCGGCGTCGCGCCCACCGATCCGAGCAGCATCAGGTTGCCGGGATCGACCGGCATGCCGAAATGCTCGATCTCGCCCCCCGCCGCCACGATCGCCGACGGGATCACGTCGCGCCGGTCGGCAATCGCCGAGGCGCCGAACACGATCACGAGTTCCGCGCCGCCCTGCAGCGCTTCGTCGATCGCTTCCTTCAGCGCCGCGGCATCGTGCGGCACGCGCCGGTCGGAAACGATCGCGGCGTCCGCCGGCTTCAGGCGGTCGGCGGTGACGCGCACGGTCTTCTCGATCACTTTCGGCGCGAGCCCCGGCAACTGCGTCGAGACGACGGCCACCCGCTTCACCTGGTAGGGCGCCACCGAAATCAACGGCCGCGCCGCGGCGAGCGACGCGCGATAGACATCCTGCGAGACGGCGAACGGGATGATCTTCACCGTCGCGACCATCTCCCCTTCCTGCACCGGCCGGAACTCGGGCAGCGTCGCGAGCGTCACCGCTTCGTCGACGCGATTGAGCGCCTCGACCGCCGCGCGATCGACGACGAGCACGCCGGCCGACTTGGCGTAAAGATTGGCGCGTCC
>Ga0180222_1000712_pt1 | contig 44165 bp, 44 predicted proteins | sample eDN5th37CKraftOP_FD_151336 | JGI IMG/M metagenome (GOLD analysis project Ga0180222, IMG submission 151336) | Enriched Organic Plus compost microbial communities from Emeryville, California, USA - eDNA 5th pass 37_C Kraft OP (version 2) (version 2) ...
GGCGGCCGCGGCGGCGGGTTCCCTGCAGGAGCAGGCGCAGCAGCTGTCGGAGGCGATCTCGGTGTTCCGCATCCACGCGGCCGAGGTCATAGAAGTCCCCGCCAGGCAACTGGATGGACGTGAACGGACGCAGCCGTCCCTGCCCGCGTCCGGGTCCTCCGGCACGGCGGCGGACCGGTCCGGGCCACAGGGCGCCCCGGCCGGAGCGTTGCGCGGGCCCGCCGCAGGCGCGGCGCCGGCAGGGGCCGACGCGCAGGGTTCGTTGCCGGCACGCCGCGCGTCCGCCACGCGGGCGATAGACCGTCCGGCTTCCCGGACCTCCGCCGCGCCGCCGGAATCTCCGTCGGCGCCGCCCGCGCCCGCGGCCGGGCCGCGCCGACGGACCGCTCCGCCGCCTCCCGCCGCGGCCGCGGTACGCCGCATGGCCGTGGCCGGCAGCGACGACGATTGGGAGTCGTTCTGACCATGGGCATGCCGGTCAAGGCGGCGTGGCTGCTGTGCGCGGCCCTGGCCGCAGGCTGCGCGACCGAAGGACACAACTTCGACGAGACCGGCCTGGGGCGCCTGGAGCCCGGCCGCACGTCGATGGCCGAGGCGCAGCGGATGCTGGCCGCGCTGCCGGCACGGGTTTATCCGCAGCGCGACGGGAGCACGCTGGCGCTGTGGTCGTTCAAGGCCTCGGCCGTCAACGACGGCCTCTACGCACGCAAGAGCGCCTTGCTGGAGTTCGGGCCGGACGGCCGCTTCGCGCGGCTGCTGGATGCCGACAACATTTTGCTCGAACCCTGGCAGCGGCAGAAACTGCTGGGCGCCGGGCCCGGCCGGTAGCGATGGACGCGGATCGCGTCAGCCACGCGGCAGCCGGCCTGGCCGGCCCGGCCAAAACCCGGCGCAACGACGGCGCGCCCGCGCCCGCCCGCACCGAAGAAGGAGAACTTATGGAAACCACGCTCAAGGCTCCCGCCGCTTCCGGCAAGGGACGCAGGAACAAGCCGGCACGCGGTACCCGCCCGCGCAAGGGCATGAAGGACGTGCGCGTCGGCGCATTGCTCCAATGGGTGCTCGGGCTCTTCGCCCTGCTGATCATCACGGTGGGCGCACTGGCCTCGTATTTCCTGTACGAGAACTCCCGGGCGGTGCACGACCTGGTCAAGCTCGATGCGACCGCCGCCCAGGTGCAGGCCATCAACAGCGACATGCTGCGCGCACGCGTGGCGCTGATGGTCGCCGCGCGCTACATGCAGGAAGCGGGGGGCGCCGCGGCCACTTCCGAAGGCGCCCGCAAGGCGCTGGAAGAAGCCACCGGCCGGCTCGACGGCGTACGCAACATGTTTTCCGAGTTCCAGAAGGACATGCTGCAGGACGACGAAGGCCGCCAGCTGTCCATGAACCTGGTGCGCCGCTACCGCTCGTACATCGACGACGGGGTGGACACTATGGTGGAAGCTCTGCGCAGCCAGGACTACGGCACCTTCTACATGGTGAACACCGAGTACGGCATTCCCCGCAGCGCCGCCTTCGTCGACGCCATTGGCGAGTTCGGCGACTACATCCGGCGCAGCCAGACCGCCGTCGAGGCCGAGGGCCAGCGCAAGTTCGAGTTCGCGGTGGCCGCGGTCGGTGCGGCGGCGCTGCTGGCCGTGCTGCTGATGGTTGCGGTGCGTATCGTGTTCGGCCGCATCGTGCTGCGTCCGCTGTCGGAGGCGGGGCGGCATTTCGACCGGATGGCGGGAGGCGACCTGACCGGCCGGGTGGAGGTGCGTTCGGACAACGAGATCGGGGCGCTGCTGTCGTCGCTGAAGCGGATGCAGGAAGGTCTGACGCGCACGGTATCGTCGGTACGCCGCGGGGTGGAGGAGATCAACGTGGGGGCGCGGGAGATCGCGGCGGGCAACAGCGACCTGAGCAGCCGCACGGAGCAGCAGGCGGCATCGCTGGAGGAAACGGCGGCATCGATGGAAGAGCTGGCCTCGACGGTGAAGCAGAACGCGGAGAATGCGCGCCAGGCGAACCAGCTGGCGGCCAGCGCCTCGGAAGTGGCGCGCCGCGGCGGCGAGGCGGTTTCGGAGGTGGTGAGCACGATGGAGGGGATCTCGGCGAGTTCGCGCAAGATCTCGGAGATTGTGTCGGTGATAGACGGGATCGCGTTCCAGACGAACATCCTGGCGCTGAACGCGGCGGTGGAGGCCGCGCGGGCGGGCGAGCAGGGCAAGGGTTTCGCGGTGGTGGCCGGGGAAGTGAGGTCGCTGGCGCAGCGCAGCGCGCAGGCGGCCAAGGAGATCAAGTCGCTGATCGAGGACTCGGTGGGCAAGGTGGACGCGGGTTCGCAGCAGGTGGGCCGTGCGGGCTCGACGATGCAGGAGATCGTGGCGTCGGTCAAGCGGGTGACGGACATCATGGGTGAGATTTCGGCGGCCTCGGAGGAGCAGTCCGGTGGGATCGAGCAGGTCAACCGTGCGGTGTCGCAGATGGACGAGGTGACGCAGCAGAACGCGGCGCTGGTGGAGCAGGCGGCCGCGGCGGCGGGTTCCCTGCAGGAGCAGGCGCAGCAGCTGTCGGAGGCGATCTCGGTGTTCCGCATCCACGCGGCCGAGGTCATAGAAGTCCCCGCCAGGCAACTGGCCGCAAGGCAGGAAGCGCCCGCCGCGCCGGCGTTGGTCGCTGAGTGACCGTGTCGGGAGAGGGCGCCTGCGCTGCGGGCATCGATTCAAGGAACCAGCAAATTGCGCAAGAATTTTCCCGTGTACGACGTAGAAACCGAGGTGGGCGAGGATCAGTTCCTGATTTCGCGCACCGATCCCAAGGGCCGGATCACCTACGCCAATCCCGCCTTCGTCGAGATCAGCGGCTTCGCGCGGGAAGAATTGCTGGGCGCGCCCCATAACCTGGTGCGCCATCCGGACATGCCGCCCGAGGCCTTCGCCGATCTCTGGCGCACGCTGCAGGCCGGCGAGTCCTGGCTGGGCATAGTCAAGAACCGCCGCAAGGACGGGGGGTACTACTGGGTGCTGGCCAATGCCACTCCCGTGTTCGAGAACGGGGTCCTCGCCGGCTATACCTCGGTGCGGATCCGCCCCGGTCCCGAACAGAAGGCGGCCGCACGGGCTTTCTACGACGGGTTGCGGGAAGGGCGCAGCGGCGGCCGGCGGGTGCTGCGCGGCCAGGTCGTGCCGGCCGGCTGGCGGCGGCTGGCGGCCTGGTTGCGCTTTCCTTTCGGCAGCGGGCTGCGCAGCCGTTTCCTGCGGCAGGCGGCGGTGTCGGCCGGCCTGCTGGCGGCGGCTGGCGCGACCGGGCTGGCCGCCGCGTGGCCGCAGCTGTCCCCGGCCCGGGCGGGCCTGCTGGCCGCGGGCCTGGGGGCGGCCGTGGTCCTGGTGTTCCTGCACGGCTGGCGGCTGTGCCGCTCGATCGCCGGTTCGATCGAGCAGGCCGCCGACGTGGTGCGGCAGGTGGCTGCGGGCAACCTCACCGCGCGGTTCGACTCCGGAGGCAGCGACGAGCTCGGCCAGCTGGGCTTCTGCCTGGAAGTCATGCGCCGCAGCCTGCTTGGCATCGCCCGGGACGTGTCCGGCGGTATCGACGGGGCCACGGCCGCCGCCGCCGGCATCGAGCGCGGCAACGTCGATCTCGCCAGCCGCACCGAGGAGCAGGCGGCGTCGCTGGAGCAGACCGCGGCCAGCATGGAAGAACTGACCTCGACGGTTCGGCAGAACGCGGACAATGCCGCGCAGGCCAATCTGCTGGCGGCCGACAGCATGGAGGCGGCGCGCCGCGGCGGCGACGTGGTGGACCGCGTGATCGGCGCCATGCAGGGTATCGCCGCCAGTTCGCGCCAGATATCCGACATCGTCGGCATCATCGAGGGCATTGCGTTCCAGACCAATATCCTGGCGCTGAACGCGGCGGTGGAGGCGGCGCGCGCCGGGCAGTCGGGCAAGGGATTCGCGGTGGTCGCGGGCGAGGTCCGGGCCCTGGCGCAGAAAAGCGCCGAGGCGGCCCGCGAGATCAAGGACCTGATCCAGGAGTCGGCGCAGCGGGTCGACGAAGGTTCGGAGCAGGCCGGCCATGCCGGCGCCACCATGCGCGAGATCGTCGATTCGGTGCAGCGCGTGGCCGCCATCATGGGCGAGATCTCGGCCGCTTCCCGCGAGCAGTCCGGCGGTATCGAACAAGTCAGCAGCGCGGTGATGCAGATGGACGGCGTCACCCAGCGCAACGCGGCGCTGGTCCAGCAGTTGGGCGACACCGTGACGCAGCTGGCCGCGCAATCGGACCGGCTGCGCATGGCGATCGCCGTGTTCCGGACCGAGGCCGGCCGCAGCTAGCTTTTGCGCCCCGCGGTTTCGCGCGGCGCGGCAGGCGGCGCCCTAGCCGCCCAGCTCCCGCAGTACCCGGTCCGCCGTTTCCAGCGCCGCCCGGAAAAGCTGTTCCAGGAAAGGCGCCGTCTGCGGCAGCACCACGGTGAGCAGTACGGCGCCCACCAGCAGGCTCACGGGAAACCCCACCGCGAAGACCGAGAGCTGCGGGGCGCTGCGGTTGAGAATTCCCATGGCCAGGTTCACCGTCAGGAGCGCCGCGATGATGGGAAGCGCCAGCAGCAGGCCCGAGGCGATCACCCGTTCGCCCCATTCGGCCAGCGCGCCCCAGCCCTGGGCCTGCAGGGGCGCGGCGGCGACGGGCAGCAGGTCGAATGAGCGCACCAGGGCGGCCAGCAGCAGCAGGTGGCCGTCGAGCGCGAGAAAGACCAACGTCGCGACGATATTGATCAGGCGCGAGAGCACCGCGGTATTCGCGCCCGTGGCCGGGTCGAAGAAGGATGCGAAGGACAGGCCCATCTGCAGGCCGACGAATTCGCCGGCGGTCTGCGCAACGGCGAAGGCCACCCGCATGGTCAGGCCCATGGCCAGGCCGATCAGCACCTGCCGGCCGGCGATGGCCAGGCCTTCGAACGAGGCGGGCGCTACGTCCGGCATGGGGCCGGCGGCGGGCGCGACGGCCGCGCACAGCAGCGCCGCCAGGCCGGCCTTGGCGCGCATCGGGATGGCCGATTCGCCGAACACCGGCGCGGCGCCGACCATGGCCAGCAGCCGCAGGAAGGGCCAGAGAAAGGTATTGATCCAGCCGTAGAGCTGGTCCAGCGTCACCTCGACCATGCGGCGGCGCCCGCGCGTCCCGTCGCCCCGGCGGCTCAGGACACCAGGCCGGGAATCTGGCCGAACAGCTGCCGGATATAGTCGACCATCAGGCCGATCAGCCAGGGACCGAGCAGGACGAGCACCGCGAACATGGCCAGCAGCTTGGGGATGAACGAGAGGGTCATTTCGTTGATCTGCGTGGCGGCCTGGAAGACGCTGACCAGCAGGCCGACCGCCAGCGTGACCAGCAGCAGGGGCCCTGCCATCGCCAGGGCGATCTTCATCGCCTGGTAGGTCATGCCCATCACGGTGTCGGCGTTCATGGCGTCCTCGCGGGCCGGTCGTTCATCGATAGAAGCTTTGCGCCAGCGAGCCCATCAGCAGGTGCCAGCCGTCGGCCAGCACGAACAGCATGAGCTTGAAGGGCAGGGAAATCGTCACCGGGGGCACCATCATCATGCCCAGCGCCATGAGTACGCTGGCGATCACCAGGTCGATGATGAGAAAGGGAATGAAGATGGTGAACCCGATCTGGAACGCGGTCTTGAGCTCGCTGGTGACGAAGGCGGGGACCAGCACGCGCAGGGGGACTTCCGCGGGCCCGGCCAGGGGCGGCAGCTCGGCCATGTCGGCGAACAGCGCCAGGTCGGTCTCGCGCGTCTGGTGCAGCATGAAGGTGCGCAAGGGCCCGGCGCCGCGCTCGAGCGCGGTCTCGAAGCCGATGCGGCCGTCGGCCAACGGGCGGTAGGCCTCCTGGTAGATCTGGTCGAAGACCGGCGACATGACGTAGAAGGTCAGGAACAGCGCCAGTCCCACCAGCACGTGGTTGGGCGGGGTGGTGGCCGTGCCCAGGGCGTTGCGCAGCAGTCCCAGCACGATGACGATGCGCGTGAAACCCGTCATCATGAGCAGGGCGGCCGGCAGGAAGGACAGCATCGTCAGCAGCAGCAGGGTCTGCATGCTGAGCGAATAGGTCGTGCCGCCGGGGCCGGGCGCGGCCGTCAGGGCGGGCAGGGCCGGCGAGGCGTCCTGGCACCAGGCCGGCCATGCCGCGCCCAGCAGCAGCATGGCCAGCCATAGCCAGGGCCGGCTGCGGACGCGGCGGGCGTGCGGGGCTTGCAGCATGGCTCAGGCGCCGGGGCGCCGCAGCCGCGCCGACAGTTCGCCGCGAAAACCGCGCCCCGGGGCCGGCGCCGCGCCGGCGGGCAGCGTGTGCAGCAGGGTCAGTCCCTGCTGGGCCACGCCCAGCACCAGCCAGGTGCCTTCGATCTCGACCACGGCGACGTGGGCGCGCGGCCCCAGGGGCAGGCTGCCCACCAGGCGCAGCAGGCCGCCCGCGCCGCGTGCGGTCCAGCCGGCGCGGCGCGCCAGCCAGGCGCATCCCAGTATGAGCCCCAGGACCAGCAGCAGGACCAGGACGACGCGGATCGCGGCGGTATCGCTCATGCCGTTTCAGCGCCGGCCGTTCAGGCGGTGGATACGCTCGGAAGGCGTGATGATGTCGGTCAGGCGGATGCCGTACTTGTCCTCGACGACCACGACCTCTCCCTGCGCGATCAGGTAGCCGTTGACGAAGATGTCCATGGGTTCGCCGGCCAGGCCGTCGAGCTCGACTACCGAGCCCTGTCCGAGCTGGAGCAGGTTCTTGATGGTGAGGCGGGTGCGTCCGAGTTCGACGGTGAGCTGGACGGGCACGTCCATGATCAGGTCGATGTCGCTGCCGCTGGCCGCCGCCTGGCCGCTCAGGGGCGGGAAGACGCTGGCGTCGGCCGTCCGGGCCGGCCCCGAGCGGCCGGAGCCGGCCGGCTGCAGGCCGTCGGCCTGGGTGGCGGGCGCGCCCGGGCCGCCGTGGGCCGTTTGCTCGGCCAGGGCGGCCGCCCAGTCGTCCGCGCCGGCGGCGGGCGGCGCCGGCGCGGCGTCGTCCGGTTGCGGGTCGGTGGGGTCAGTCATGGTCGGAAGCCTCGCTGGATTCGGATTCTTCGTAGGGCGCCAGCATCTGCTGCACGCGCAGGGCGTACTGACCGTTGAACGTGCCGTAGCCGCACGCCATCAGGGGCACGCCGTCGACATGGGCGGTGACGGTCTCGGGCACCTGGATGGGCAGCACGTCGCCCGGGCGCAGGGTCGCCAGCTGCGAAACGGTGGACGGGATGCGGACGAATTCCGCGACCAGCTCCACGTCCGCGCTGCGCACCTGGCGCGAGAGCTGGCGCATCCAGCGCCGGTCCACGGCCTCGAGCGTGGTGTCCTGCAGCGGCCGGGTCAGCAGGTCGCGCACCGGCTCGATCATCGAATAGGGCAGGCAGACATTCAGGTCGCCTCCGGCGGCGCCGAACTCGATATGGAAGGGCGTCACCACCACCGCTTCGTTGCTGCCGGTGATGCTGGCGAACTTGGTGTGCATTTCCGAGCGCACGTACTCGAACTCCACCGGATACACCGGCTCCCACGATCTGGCGTAGCTGGTCAGAGTCAGGCCGAGCAGCCGGCGGATGATGCGCTGCTCGGTGGTGGTGAAATCCCGGCCTTCCACGCGGGTGTGGTAGCGTCCGTCGCCGCCGAACAGGCTGTCGATGATGAGAAAGACCAGGTTCGGGTCGTAGGTGAACAGCGCCGTGCCGCGCAGCGGCTTCATCTGCACCATGTTGAGGTTGCTGGGCACCGGCAGGTTGCGCTCGAACTCCGAGTACTTCTGGATGCGGATGCTGCCCACCGAGATGTCGGCGCTGCGGCGCATGAAGTTCAGCAGCGTATGGCGCAGATGCCGGGCGAAGCGCTCGTTGATGAGCTCCAGCGTCTGCATGCGCCGGCGCACGACGCGATCGGGCGAGCCGAGGTCGTACGGCCGTATGCCGTCCTGGGGAAGCTCCTGCCGTGGCCGGCGGCCGTCCTCGCCATGGACGCCGGCCAGCAGCGCGTCGACCTCGTCCTGGGAGAGGAATGCCTCGTAGGCCATGCTACTGCACCACGAAGGCGGTGAAGAACACGTCGTTCACATACTGGCCGTCGGGCAGCGGCGCGAAGGGGCGGCTGACCTCGCGCGCGATGGCTCCGGCAAGGTCGACGCGGCTCTGCGGGGTATGGATGCTCTCCGGGTCCCGGGAGGACAGCGCCATCAGCACGCGGCTGCGTACTTCCGGCATGTAGCGCAGGATGCGCTCGCGCGATTGCTCGTTGCCGACCCGCAGCGTCATCTCCACATGCAGGATGCGCTCGATTTCCCGGTTCTGCAGGGTCACGGTGAACGGCGCCAGCTCGACGAAGATGGGCGCCGGCGCGGCCTGCGGCGGCAGGGCCGCCTGCGGGGCGGCGGCGAAGGCCTGGCCCTGCGAATACATGCGGGAGGTGACGACCCAGGTGGTGGCCACGCTGGTCAGCGCCACCACCAGCAGCGCGGCCAGCGCCACGAGCAGGCGCGTCAGGCGCCCGCCGTTGTTGCGCATGGGCAGCGTGCTGCGCACGGGCATGGAGAGATTCTTGGTAGTCGCCATGGTGGAATCGCTGGGCGGCGGGGGATCGGATATGCCTGGAATGCCGGAAGATTCTGCCGCAGTTCCCCCGTGCCGATGGGCGGGAACAGCGGGCCGAAAGGCGGTTTGCTCGCTTTATTGCGCCGCCGGAAGCCGGCCGGCGGCGTCAGGCGAAGGTGTCCACCAGCGCGTCGGCGCGCGCCGGGGCGGCCGCGGGCGCGGCATCGCCTGCCGCTTCCGGCCCGCCGGCAACCGGGCCCGGACGCCGTTGCCCGCCGCCCTGAGGGCGTCCGGGGTCCTGCCGCGCGCCCTGGTCGCTGACGCTGGCCTGGCCCAGGGAAATGCCTGCCTGCGAGAGCGCCTGCTGCAGCTGCGGCATGGCCGATTCCACCGCCTGCCGCACGGCGGCGTGCGGCGACACGAAGGCTGCCTGCGCGATGCCGTCGCTGATCTGCAGCGTGACCCGCAGAGGTCCCAGGTCGGGAGGATCGAGCCGCAACTCGGCGGTATGCCGCCCGCCGTCGGCGGAGCGGCTCAGCCACACGAGTTGGCGGCCCAGGTCGGCATCCCAGCCGGGTTCTCGCAGGGGCGTGGCGATCCCCGCGGCCGTCGGCGGCGGATCGGCGGCGGCAGGCAGGGCGGATGCCGTCGCCACCGGCTGCGCGGCGGCGATCGCTCCGGTTGCGTGCGGGGCAGGCGCCGCGGCCTGGGCGGCCGGCGGCTGCGCAGGGCCGTCGTCCGTGTCCGGCGCGTCACGTGCGCTGCTTGCGGCATGCCCGGCTCTATCGATCACCGGGGCGCCGGGCCGCGTGCCGTTGGCCGTACGCGAAACCGGACCGGTATCGCCGGCAAGAGCGCCGCGGGCCATCGGCGGCCCGGATTCCCGCGGCGCGGCGGCATGGCCGAAGGCGGACGCAAGCGCGTCCGGTGCGTCGGCCTCGGCGAGCCGGACGGTCTTGTCGGCGGCCTGCGGTACGGCCGCGGTATCGTCCCGACCGGCGGCGTCGCGGGCGGGTTGCTCCGCAGCCAATGTCCGGGCCTGCCTGCCGGCGGCGGGATGCGGGGCGGCCTCGCGCGTGGATACGGCCTGCGCCCCGGGATCAGGGCCTTTTGCAGCGGCTGCGCCGGCGTTCCCGCCGCCTTGCTGCGCGGCGACTCCCAGCGCGATCTCCAGGGCCTGGCGTGCCAGGCCCTGGGCGGCGTCGGCCGCTTCGGCCGGCGCGCAGTCGTCTGCCCGGCGGGGTCCGCGGCGCGGGTCCCGGGCAGGAGCGGCAGTGTTCCCCGCGGCCGGCGCCCCGGCACGGCGCTGTTCGGCCAGCACCTGGGGAAAGCCGGGCGCGTCGCCGTTTCCGGCCGCCCGGGCGCCGTCGCGCCGGTCGCGGGAAGACGGCGCGCGGGCGGCCGGCGGGGCGGCGTCGGCCAGGGTCGGGGGCAGGGTGGCGGGGGCATCCATGGCAGCTCCGTTTCAGTGCGGCCCGGCGGCGCTGCGGGCCAGCCGGGCGGAATATTCGTCGGTCGCGCGCTGCTCGCGGCGGGCTTCGGCCTGGGCCTGGCGGCGCGCCTCGCGCCCGGCCAGCGTGTCGAGCGAGTTTTGCCGCAGCCTGGCGTCGCGCCAATGGCGGCGGCCGTCGTCCAGCAGGCCATCGGCCTGGCCCACGGCGGCCCGCTGCTGGGCGATGGCGTCGTCGAGGGTGGCGATGAAACGCTGGTAGTTGCGGCAGTCGGCTGCGGACAGGCCCAGCCGCATCGCCGATTGCAGGCGCTCCAGGTAGTCCTGGCGGTAGGCCTGGAGCAGGTCGAGCTGCTGCCCGGCGTTCTCGCGCGCCGCGGCCAGCTCGACCAGCCGGCGTGCGGCGTCGTCGGTACGGGAACGGGCGAGCCGGGTGAGGGTGGCGAGGGGCGACTGGCTAGGCATGGTCTTGCCTGGGGTCGAATACCGCCGCCAGCTGGGCCGCGGCGTCGGGATAGCCGACGCTGGTCCGCAGGTCCTGCTGCAGGAAGGCTTCCAGTCTGGGGTAGCGCTCGATCGCCTCGTCCAGCTCGCGGTCGTGCCCGGGCGCGTAGGCCCCGACGGAAATCAGGTCGCGGTTGCGCTGGTAGCGCGACAGCATCTGCTTGAACCGGCGGGCCGAGTCGGCCTGGGAGGCGTCGACGATCGCATGCATCACGCGCGAAATGGATGCCTCGATATCGATGGCGGGATAGTGCCCGGCTTCGGCCAGCGCGCGCGACAGCACCACGTGGCCGTCCAGGATCGCGCGGGCGGCGTCGGCGATGGGGTCCTGCTGGTCGTCGCCCTCGGCGAGCACGGTGTAGAAGGCGGTGATCGAGCCGGCGCCGCGTCCTTCGGCCGGCGCGCCGTTGCCGGCGCGCTCGACCAGGGCCGGCAGCTTGGCGAATACCGACGGCGGGTAGCCCTTGGTGGCGGGCGGTTCGCCGACGGCCAGCGCGATTTCGCGCTGCGCCATGGCGTAGCGCGTGAGCGAATCCATGATCAGCAGTACGTGGCGGCCCTGGTCGCGGAAATATTCGGCCAGCCGCGTGGCGTAGGCCGCGCCCTGCATGCGCAGCAGCGGCGATACGTCGGCGGGAGCCGCCACCACCGCCGCGCGCGCCAGTCCCTGCGGGCCCAGGTTGTGCTCGATGAATTCCTTGACCTCGCGGCCGCGTTCGCCGATCAGGCCCACCACGATGACCTCGGCCCGCGTGTAGCGGGCCATCATTCCGAGCAGCACGCTCTTGCCCACGCCGGATCCCGCGAACAGCCCCATGCGCTGGCCGCGGCCCACCGTGAGCAGGCCGTTGATGGCGCGTATGCCGACATCGAGTACGGTATCGATGGGGGCGCGCGCGAGCGGGTTGACGGGCTGAGCGGCCAGCGGCACGGGCTCGGCGCCGAGCAGCGGGCCGAACCCGTCAAGGGGCCGCCCCGCGCCGTCGACGACCCGGCCCAGCAGCGCCTCGCCCGCGGGCAGGTGCAGCCCGCGAGCAGTGCCGCCGGCCATCGCCCGGCCGGCCAGAGGTGCAGGGCGCTGCACGGCCGGCTCGGCGGCTACTACCCGGGCGCCCGGCGGCAGCCCGGAAGTATCGCTCTGCGGCATCAGGTAGAGGGTGTGGCCGTCGAAGCCGACCACCTCGGCGTCGGCCCAGCGGTCCTGGCCGGACGCGATCTCGATGCGGCAGGCCGCGCCCACCGGCAGGCGCAGGCCGGTGGCATGCAGGACCAGTCCCGTCGCGCGCGTGATCCGGCCGCTGGTCAGCCACGGCTCGGCGGCCGCGGCGCGGGCCGAGGCCAGCCGCAGCTGCGCCGCCCAGCCCAGGGAGGAGAGCGCATCCCTTCGGGCGGCCGGACGGGATGCGCTCATGATTCCCCCTCCCATTCGCCGGCGCAGCCCAGCGAGGCGGCGATACGCCGCCAGCGGGTTTGCAGGGTGGCGTCGATGGCGCCGAACGCCGTTTCGGCGCGGCAACCGCCGCGCAGGAGAGCGTCGTCGGCCAGCACGCGCCAGTCGCCGGCGGCGGGATCTTCGCGCAAATGGCGCTCGACCAGGGGCAGGTCGTCGGGGTGGACCCACAGCCGGAGCACGCCTTCGTCCGCCGATGCGGCGCGCAGCGTTTCGCGCACCGCGGCCGGCAGAGAGGCGGGCGGCTGTTGCAGCGCTGCGCCGGCCATCCGGCGGGCGACATCCAGTGCCAGCGCCAGCAAGGCCTGGCCTACGTCTTCCTCGAGCGACTGCAGGGCGGCCGCGCAGGCGTCGGCCAGGGCGGCCATCCGGCGGGCTTCCTCGGCCGCCAGCCGGCGGCCTTCTTCCAGGCCCTGCTCGCGCCCGGCCTGCAGGCCTTCGGCATGGCCGGCTTCCCGCCCCGCCTGCAAGCCCTCGCGGCGGCCCGCTTCCAGCCCCTCCCTGCGGCCGGCGGCCAGTCCCTCGGCGCGGGCCTGCGCCAGCGCCTGCGCGAGCCGCTGTTCCGGATCGGGGCCGGGGCCGGGGTCGGGCGCGGGTGGCGGGCCGGCCGGTTCGTCGGCGGGCGCGCCGGCCGGCGCGGGATCGAAGGTTTCCATGCGCCAGCGCCGCCAGCCGGCCGGCGGCCGGGCGGCCGGGAGCCCGGTGCTAGACATAGGCGTCTCCCCCCGAGTTGCCCAGGGCGATCTGGCCGTTTTCTGCCAGGCGCCGCGCGATCTGCAGGATCTTCTTCTGCTCGGCCTCCACCTTGGACATGCGCAGCGGTCCCTGGATCTCCAGGTCTTCGCGCAGCATGTCCGCCGCCCGGCTGGACATGTTGCGCAGGAAGGTGTCGCGCAGTTCCTCGGGTACGCCCTTGAGGGCCACTACCAGGGTCTCGTGGTCGATTTCCTTGAGGATGAGCTGGATGGCCGCGTCTTCGACGCCGGCCAGGTTTTCGAAGACGAACATCTCGTCGACGATCTTCTGCGCCAGGTCGGCGTCGCGCTGCTTCAGGCTCTCGACCACCGCTTCCTCGTCGGCCGAGTTCATCATGTTCAGGATTTCGGCGGCCGTGCGCACGCCTCCCATTTTGCTGCGCTTGGCGCCCTGGCCGGCGAGCACCGAATTGAGCACTTCCGTGAGCTCGGCCAGGGCAGCGGGCTGGACGCCGCCGAAGGTGGCGATGCGCAGCATGACGTCGTTGCGCAGGCGCTCGGGCAACAGGTTGAGGGCGGCCGCGGCGCGGTCGCGCTCCAGGTGGACCAGGATGGTGGCGATGATCTGCGGATGCTCGTCGCCGATCAGTTCGGCGACGGTGGGAGCGTCGAGCCAGTTCAGGGCATCGATGCCGCTGCCGCCTTCGCCGGCGTCCAGAATGTCTTCCAGCAGGCCGGCGGCACGGTCGCTGCCCAGCGCCTTGGTCAGCACCGAACGGATGTATTCGTCCGAACTGAGGGTGACCGCCATGAACTGCTCGGCTTCGCCGCGGAAGGCCTCGAGCACCGTGCTGACGTCGTCGCGGGTGATCTGCTTGAGACTGGCCATGGCCGCGCCCACCTGCTGGACTTCGCGGGCCGACAGATACTTGAAGACCTCGGCCGCCGAGTCTTCGCCCAGCGACATCATGAGGATCGCGCTGCGGGTCAGGCCGTTGTCATTTTCCATCTTTCTCTATCCAGGAGCGCAGTACCATGGCGACCGCGCGGGGGTCTTTCTCGGCCAGCTTGCGCGCGGTTTCCAGGTTGTCCTCGTAGCGTCCGATGGTGCGCGCGCGGGCCTGGGCCTCGGCCTCGCGCCGGGCCTGCTCGCGGTCCTCCTCGACCCCGGGCGCCTCGGGCGCAGGCGCCAGCAGGCGCTGCGCCGCCGGCCGGCCGATGCGGCGCCAGAACCAGAGCAGGGCAAGCGCGGCGGCCAGGTAACCGAGCAGGCTCTTGCCCAGTTCGATGGCCTCGGGGCGGCGCCAGTACGGGAGCTGCGGTTCGGCATCACTGAACCGGGCATTCGCCAGGCTGAGCGAATCGCCGCGCGATTTCGAATACCCCATGGCCTCGCGCACCAGCCCGTCGAGCTTGTCCAGTTCCGCGGGCGGCAGCGGCTGCATCTCGCCGTTCTCGTCGGGCCGGTAGTTGACGGCGACCGCCACCGACAGGCGGCGCAGCATGCCGGGCGCTTCCTTGATGTGGTCTATGGTGCGGTCGAGCTCGTAGTTGATGGTGGCGTCGCTGCGGCTGCTCGACGGGCGCTCGCGGCCGTCGCCGGCGGGCGCCTGCGGGGCAGGCTGGCCGGCTTGCGCGGCAGGCGCCTGCGCGTTCGCGGCGGGCGGTTCGACCACGGGCGCCGCGGCGTCGGCCGGCGGCTGGTTGGTCAGCGCGCCGGGCACCCCTTCGGGCGGATTCGCGCCGCGCTGGCGGGAATCGCTGGTCTGTTTGCTGCGCACCGCCTCGCGTCCGGGGCTCTGGTTGGGGGCATAGACTTCGGAGGTCCGCTCGCGCTGGGAGAAGTCGACGTCCGCGCTGGCCTGCGCATGGACGTTGCCGGGTCCGAGCAGGGGGTTGAGCAGCGTCAGGATGCGCTCGACGGTGCGTTGCTCCAGCTCCCGCACGTAGCGCAATTGGTCGGCATCCATGCCCGTGCCGCGTCCGGCCGGAGCCGACAGCAGGCGGCCGTTCTGGTCCACCACCGACACGTTTTCCGCAGCCAGTTCCGGCACGCTGGAGGACACCAGCCAGGCGATGGCCGAAACCTGGGAATCGCCCAGGCTGCGGCCGGGATAGAGCTCCAGCACCACCGATGCGGTGGGCGCCTGGCGTTCGCGCACGAACAGGGACTGGCGCGGCAGGGCCAGGTGGATCCGGGCGTGCCGCACCCCGTGCAGGGTTTCCACCGAACGCGCCAGCTCGCCCTCGAGCGCCCGCTGGTAGTTGACCTGTTCGGCGAACTGGCTGGCGCCGAAGCGTGCGTCGTCCAGCAATTCGAATCCCGCCGAGCCGCCGCGCGGCAGGCCCTGGCCGGCCAGTTGCAGGCGCACCTCGTGCACCCGGTCGGCGGGCACCATGAGGGCCCCGCCCTGGTCCGCGAAACGGTAGGGCACGTTCATCTGGCCGAGCGCCGCCACGATGGCGCCGCCGTCGCGCTCGTCCAGGCTGGCGTAGAGCACCCGATAGTCCGGGCCGCGGCTCCACAGGGCCAGCGCCGCCACCGCCGCGGCAAGGGTGGCCGCGCCGGCCATCAGCAGCGGTCTGGGCAGGCCGCGCAGTTTCTGCAGGAAAGGAAAGCGGGCCAGCATCGCGGCGCCCAGGGCGGCCGGTTGATTCATCGGCCGCATCCGCCCGCCGTGCCAGCGGCGATGGAACGCGAAGGAAGTGCCAGCTTGCTCATGCCAGGGGCTTCGGACAGGGAAGCGGGGATTATGGATGCGGGGCGGCCTGCGGCAAGCGTCGAAAAGCCCGCTTTTTCCGGCGCTATTTGGCTCCTACGACGCACGCGTCGCGCGGGCCGCGCCCAAAGCCGGAACAGCCGCCGCTTTTGCCGTCAGTTGGCGGCTATGGCCGGCAGTTGCCCGCGCTAGTCTTGCCTCCTCGCCTATCCGTCCATCGCTAGTGGGGAACCGATCATGTCCGTCCAGAATCTGTCCGGCGTCGAAGCCATGCTGCAGCAAATGCGTGCGGTCGTGCGCGAGGCGGCGGGCGGGGCCGCGCCGCCGTCCGGCGCGGACGGCGGCGGGTTCGCCGCCGAGCTGCAGCGCTCGGTGCGCCGCGTGTCGGACGCGCAGAACGCCGCCCAGGCGCAGGCCCGCGCCTACCAGATGGGCGAGCCGGGCGTGTCGATCAACGACGTCATGATCGACTTGCAAAAGGCCGGCGTGGCGTTCCAAGCGACGATCCAGGTGCGCAACAGGCTGGTCGCCGCCTACCAGGAAATCGCCAGCATGCCGGTGTAGGACGGGACGCGGGCGGCGCGGCGCGGTTGCGGCAACGGCGTCGATGCGGATGCTAGACACTTTCACCCTGTTGATCGCGGCGGTGGCCCTGTTCGAGACGCTGGGCGCCGTGCTGCTGCTGGCCTGGTTCGCCTCGCGCCGGCCGAGCCGGGTGCTGGCGGTATGCGGGGCGATCCCGCCCTGCCTGGCACTGGCGGGGCTGGCGGGCTGGCAGGCCTGGGGCGATGCGCTGCCGGACTCGGGAACCCTGCGCGCATCGCTGCTGGCCGCGCTGGCGGCAGTGCCCGGCGCGGTGCTGGCCGCGCTGGCGTTCCGGCTGGCGCACGCAGAGGACATGCTGCGCGCGATGCGCAAGGCGCGCAGCGGCCGCAACATGCATGCGCTGGCCCCCATGCATGCGTTGAGCCAGGAAATGGACATCGAAGCGCTGGAGGACGATCTGCGCCAGGCCATCAAGGCCGGCGACCAGCTCCACATCCTGTACCAGCCCATCTTCGATACCGCCTCGCGCACGCTGGCGGGATTCGAGGCGCTGCTGCGCTGGAACCATCCGGTGCGCGGCACCATCGCCCCCATGCAGTTCATTCCCCTGGCCGAGCAGACGGACCTGATCGGCCCGCTGGGCGCCTGGGTGCTGGAGACGGCCTGCGCCGACGCGGCGGGATGGCCGTCTTCCTGGTATCTGTCCGTGAATCTGTCGCCGGTCCAGATCGAGAGCGCAAGGCTGACGCGGGAAGTGCGCGCGGCGCTCAACCGCAGCGGCCTGCCGCCTGGCCGGCTCGAGCTGGAAATCACCGAAGGGGTGCTGGTGGCCGCGGCAGGCCCGGAGATCGCCAGGCTGGCCGAATTGCGCCGCCTGGGCGTGCGGGTGGCCATCGACGATTTCGGCACCGGCTATTCCAGCCTGGGCTATCTGAGCCAGCTGCCTTTCGACACCATCAAGATAGACCGCTCCTTCGTGCGCAACATGGAAAGCGACGACAGCGCCCGGGCGATCGTGGACATGATCGTCGAACTGTCGCGGCGCCTCGGCCGCGACATCGTGGCCGAGGGCGTCGAAACGGAAAGCCAGTACGGCATTCTCGCCGCCCTGAATTGCCGGCGGGTGCAAGGCTGGCTGTTCGGAAAGCCCATGTCGCCCCGGGACATCGGCCAGACATTTCCGGCCCCGGCGGGCGGCGCCTCGGCGGCGGGCGGCGGCGCGCCGGCCTGAGATCTGCGGCCGCCGGGGGTGCCGCCGGCGCTTGGTCCGGGGCCACGGGCCGATCAGAGCCCGGCGCCGTTTCCGCCGTCGGCGCCGGTTTCCAGTCGGTACAGCCAGGCCAGCACTTCGGCCACCGCCCGGTAGAGCTCCGGCGGGATGTGCGCGTCCAGGTCGACCCGCATCAGCAGGCCCACCAACTCGGGCGATTCGTGCACGTACAGGCCGTGTTCGCGGGCCGTGCGGACGATGGTCTCGGCCAGCACGCCATAGCCCTTGGCGACGACGCGCGGCGCGGGTTCGCGCGCATCGTAGGCCAGGACGACCGCGCCGGGGCGGCCCGCGTCGCCCGCATCGCTTTCGGCCGCCGTCATTCCGGCCGCCATGACGGTTCTCCGCCGTCCGTGGCTAGGGCGCGCGCCACCGACAGTTCGTCCAGCGCCAGGCCGGCCGCGCGCATGCCCAGCCGCAGCGGGCCGGAACGCGCCCGCAGTTCGTCGGCCCGGCCCCCGGCCAGCCGCAGCGTGACGCGCTGGCCCGACAGCCCTATCCATGCCTGCACCCGGCCCAGGCGGGGCAGCTCCAGGGCCAGCCGGGTCGACCACGCGGCGGCGGGCGCCTCCTGTTCCGGATCGGGCTCGCCTCCCTCGCGGCCCACCCGCCACGTCATGGAGGCGCCGGGCCAGGCCTCTCCCTGCCAGCAGAACGCCTGGTGAGCCAGGACTTCCAGCTGTTGGCGCACGATGAGCGCCGCTTCGGCGGGCAGTCCCGGCACCGGAGACCCTTGCGCGTCACCGGCGGGCGGCGCGGGCGATGCGTGCGTTGCCGGGGCGGAAGGGCCGGAGGGAGAGGGGGCGCCGGCCAGTCCTGGAGTGCGGGGCAAGCCGGACGGACCCGGCGTGCCGGACGAAGCGGGCGCTCCGGGCGATCCTGGCACGGCGGCCGTTGCGGGCGCGGTCGCGGAAGACGAGGAAGGGGCGGCGTCCGCTGGCCTGGCTGCGCCCCGGCGTGCAGCGGCGGAGGCTTCGCCGGCGGCAGGCTGCAACCCGGCCGCCGGCCGCGTCCAGCGGGCCTGCGGCGCATCGGCCAGGCGGGCCGCGCCGCGCCCCCCGAAGGCCAGCGAGGCCAGGTGCGATTCGTAGAACAGGCCGCTGCCTTCCAGCGCCCGGGCCAGCGCGGTCGCCAGAGCGCGGGCGGATGGCGCGCCGCCGCCCGGGCTTGCCGCGGCGGCAGCGGTCGCGTGCGGCGGCGACTCCCGCCTGCCGGCCGGGTTCGGGCGGGATGGGGCGGCCAGTCCGGCTCCGGCCCGGGTTCCCGCGCCCGTATCCGCTTCCGTGGCGGTCCCGGGCTGCCATAGCGGCGCCCGGCCGGCCGCGGGGGGCGCGGCGTCGGGATAGCGGGCGAGCAAGGCCAGGATGGCGCGGGCGGCCGGGCCGAGCGTGGTGGGCGCCGAGGCCGTCCCGGCCCGGTCGGTCCGGGGGCCGGCGTCCAGGCCGGCGGGCAGGGCGCCGGCCCGGGCGGGCGCTGCCGCATCGTGCCGCGCCTGCCTGCCGGCCCGTGCGTCGACCCGCCCGGCGGCCTGCCGCGGGTCGCGCCCGGGTACGGTGTCGGAGGGGTCCGCATCGGCTGCGCCGCCCGGCCGGGAGACGGCGTCGGGGCGGATGGCGCCGGCCAGCCGGGCCTGCTGGGCGAGCGTCGTGCCGAGGACCGCGTCGAGCCGCTGGACCAGCAGGGTGCCCGGTGCGGACGGCCCGCTGCCGCTCACGGCCGGCGCGGCGGCCCGTAGGCCTGCAACAGGGATTGCTGGCGCTTCATGCGGCCCAGCAGCTCGCCCAGCCGCGCGAGTTGCGGCATGGCGAGGTCGCGCGTGTGGGCGTCGTTCTCGAGTATGCGCACCAGCAGGTCGTGCCGGCTGGTGCGCTCGGCTTCGTCCCGGACGGGCCGCCCGTGCGCGCACCGCAGGCACTCCACGGATTCGCAGTAGGTCCGGCCCAGCATCACGACCCGGTTCCAGTCCTCGTCGCGGGCTGCGGCAAGCATGCGTTCGGTGATCGAGGCGATCCGTTCGTAATGCTCGAGGACGGACAGGGAAAGGCTCATGCGCGGCTCGGGAAGGGGAGCGGTTCAGGTATGGGCGGAAAACGGCCCGCCGGCCGCATCGGCCGGCGCCGGCGCAGGGCCGGGCGCGTCCACGGCCACGCGCCAGGCTTCGCCGATCTCGGCCAGCAGCCGGTCGGCCAGCTCCAGGCGCCCGGCGTCGGCTTTCAGGTTGGCCTGCAGGAGGCTGCGGATGACGGCGTCGTAGACGCTGCGCAGATTCTCGGCGAGCGTGCCGCCGGCTTCCATGTCGAGGCTGGCCTTGAGCCCGCCGTCGATGATCTCCACGGCCTTCGAAATGGCCGCGCCGCGCGCGGCCACGTTGCCCTGCTCCAGGTAAAGGCGGGCCTGGCCGATCGCCGCCCGGGCGCCGTCGAACAGCAGCGTGATGAGGCGCTGGGGCGAGGCGCCCAGCACACGGGTTTCCAGCCCGATGTCGGCATAGGCGCGCACGGACTGGGCCGGCCCCGCGCCGAGGCGTCTTGCGTAGCTCATTGCTTGCTCGCCTGGCTGCCCACGTTGGCCAGCATGGACAACTGGGTGGTGAGATAGGAACTGAGGGAATTCATCTGGGCAACCATGGAGTCCAGGCTGATGAACTGCTGCCGGTAGCGCTCCATGGTGGCGTCGATGCGCGCCTGCATCGCATCGTGCTGGTCGTCCAGCGCATCGATGGCGTCGTCGATGGCGTCCTGGGCGGCGCCTATCATGCCGCCGTCCCCGGCCAGCCTCAGATAGGCGGTCTCGACCCTGGCCGCCACGCCGTCCTCGCCGGAGAACAGGCGGGCGACGTCTTCCGGGTGTTCGGCCAGCGCCCGCTCCAGCGCCGCCTCGTCGAGTTCGAGCTGCCCGTTGGCGGGGTTGGTGGAAATTCCCAGCTGGGCCAGGGAGCGCACGCCGCCCTCGCCCAGGAAGGCGTCCAGGGCCGTCCTCATCGAAGTCTGCGCCGCGCGCGCGGTGGCATCGCCGGTCAGCGGCTGGCTGGTCATGGCCTCGATATCGAAGGACGTCAGGTTGCGGATCGTGGTCTGCAGCGTGTTGTAGGCGCTGACGAAACCCTGGATCGCCTTGGACGCTACCTCCGGGTCGCGGGAAATCTGCAGCGTGACCGGCCCTTCGCCAGCCTTGTCCAGCGTGAGGGTGACGCCCTGGATGACGTCCTCGATTTCGTTGGAGCTGCTGGTGACCGGCACGCCGTTGATGGTCAGGGCGGCGTCGGTCGCCGCCTGTTCGTCCAGCGCGTCCAGGCCGATCAGTTCCTGCAGCGCGCCATTGCCTGCCACGTCGATACCCGTCACGGCGCCGCCGGTGCCCGTGTCGGCGGCGGTCAGCAGCAGGCGATACGGCTGGCCCGATCCGTCGTTGAGCACGGTGGCGCGCACGCCCAGTCCGGGGTCGGCGTTGATCGCCTCGGCCAGGCCGTCCAGCGAGGTGTCCTTGCCGGCCATGTCCAGGGTGCGGGATTGCCCCGCGACCGTGAACGTGATGACGCCGCCGCTGCCGATGGCCTCGCTGCGGCTGTCCCGGCCGGCGGCCACCAGCGTCTGCGCGCTGGCCAGCGCCGAGATTTCGATGGTGTATTGGCCGGGAATGGCCGAGGCGTCCACGTCCGCCGAGAGGCCGTCGCCCTTGAGGCGGGTCTTGAGCGCGCCGAAGGTGTCGTCCGCCTCGGACAGCGCCTTGGCCGCGCTGCGCAGCGACGCCAGGGAACTCTTGAGCGTGCTGTAGGCCGAGAACCGCGCCTGCTCGGCCTGCTTGCGGTTTTCGATCGGGACCAGCGCCAGGTTCTCGTTGTTCTGCAGCTTGGTGAGCAGTTCGTCCATGGGCAGGCCGGAACCGACGCCGATCGAGGATATTGCCATTGCGTTTCTCCTGGGAAAACATTGTGCCGGCAAGCCGCGCGCCCGGAATCGCCGGGCAGGAGCCGGAATGCCGTTCTATTCGCCGCTTCGGGCGCGGGCTCAGGCCCGCGTCGCGACCCCGCGCCCCTGCAGGTTGACGATCATCTTGGCCACGCGGATGACGGCCTCGCTCGGTATGGTGCGCAGCACTTCGCCCGTGCGGGCATCGAGAACCGAGACCACCAGGCGCTGCGCGTCGGGGTCGACCTCGAAATGCAGGCTGGTGGACCAGGCTTCCATGCTCTGGTTGACTTCCCGCAGGGCCTTGTCCAGGCCCCCCGGAGCTGGGTCCTGCGCGGGTTCCCGGCGGTCCGCGGCATCGCCCGCGGCGGAACCGCCCGCGGAACTGCCGGCGGGCGGCACCGCGGGCGGCTGCGGCGGCGCAACAGGGAGGGCCGGCACGGCGGCCTGGGCGAGGGCGGGAAGGGGGGGTATGGCCATGGCGACTCCGGGGATCGGGGCGGGCCTGCCGGGCAGGCCGCGGAAACGGAAGGCTCCCGCGTCCATAACGGCCCGCGCGCGCCGGACTTTAGGCGCGCCGCCGCGGTGCGGGCTGCTACACTGCCGGCCTTGCCGCCGTCCCCGATCCCTCCATGCCTGCCGCGCCGTCTTCCTCCGCCAGCCTCGCCGACTGGCTCGCCTACCTCGAATCCATCCACGCCAGCGCCATCGACCTGGGCCTGGACCGGGTGCGGGAAGTGGCCGGCCGCATGGCGCTGGAGCTGGATTGCATCAAGATCGTGGTGGCCGGCACCAACGGCAAGGGTTCGACCTGCGCCATGCTCGAGGCCATGCTGCTGGCCGCCGGCTACCGGGTGGGGCTGTATACCTCGCCCCACCTGGTCGATTTCAACGAGCGCGCCCGCGTCGACGGCCGGGTGGCGTCCGATGCCGAGCTGATCGAGCAGTTCCAGGCGGTGGAGGCCGCGCGCGGCGCGACCAGCCTGACCTATTTCGAATTCACCACCCTGGCCATCCTGCGGCTGTTCGCCTGCGCCGGACTGGACGCGGTGGTGCTGGAAGTGGGCCTGGGAGGGCGGCTGGACGCGGTCAATATCGTCGACGCCGACTGCGCCGTCGTGACCAGCGTGGACCTCGACCATACCGAGTGGCTGGGCGACACCCGCGAGCGCATCGGGCTGGAGAAAGCCCACGTGTACCGGCCGGGGCGGCCGGCCATCTGCAGCGATCCCCGGCCGCCCCAGTCCCTGCTGGACCATGCGGCGCGGATCGGCGCCGATCTCTGGCTGTTCGGGCGCGACTTCAATTATTCGGGAGACCGCCAGCAATGGGCCTACGGCGGCCGGGGCCAGCGCCGCAATGCGCTGGCCTATCCGGCGCTGCGCGGCGCCAACCAGCTGCTCAACGCGTCGGGCGCGCTGGCGGCGCTGGAATCCCTGCGCGAGCGCATCCCGGTGCCCCAGCAGGCCGTGCGCCAGGGCCTGATCCAGGCCGCGTTGCCGGGCCGGTTCCAGATCCTTCCCGGGCAGCCGGCGGTGATCCTGGACGTGGCGCACAACCCGCACGCGGCGGCGGTGCTGGCCCAGAACCTGGACAGCATGGGTTTCCATCCCTATACGCATGCGGTGTTCGGCATGCTGGCCGACAAGGACGTGGAAGGCGTGGTGGACAGGCTGGGCGAGCGCGTCGATACCTGGCACTGCGCCACGCTGCCGGGGCCGCGCGGCATCTCGGGCGAGGCGCTGGCCGTGCGGGTGCGGGAAACGCTGGGCCGCAGGGCGCCGGCGCAGGGGGACGCGGCCGCCGTTTTCGCGCATCCCGGCGTGTCCGAGGCCTGGGCCGCGGCGCGCGGGCAGGCCGGCGAGAATGATAGAATCGTGGCATTCGGATCGTTTCTGACGGTCGCCGCCGTTCTCAAGACGCTCGGGCGCACGGCATAGCGGGCGAAGAGGGCGGCAGCGCGGAACGGGCCGTTTCCCGCTCCGACAGCAAGGGACGCTGACTCCATGGGATTGTTCACTCGCAAAGACGCCGCTTCCGATGCGCGCACGGGGCGGCCTCGCCCGTCGGTATCCAGCGAAGCCCAGGCCGCGGAACTGCGCGCGCGGGCCCGCCGGCGACTGGCCGGGGCCGTGGCCCTGGTGCTGGCGGCAGTCATCATTCTGCCGATGGTGCTCGATTCCGAGCCCGTGCCGGTCGCCGACGACATCCCCATCCTGATCCCCGAGCGCCACGCCGAATTGGCGACGCCCGAAGCGCCGGCCGCGCCGGCGCCGTCCCCGCAGCCTTCCGACACGCCGCCCGCGCCTGCAACGCCGGCCCCGCAGGCGCCTGCGCCGTCCGCTTCCGGGCCGGCGGCCCCCTCCGCCCCCGCGCCTGCCGCCACCGTCGCGCCGGCCCGGCCGCCGGCTCCGCCGGCGCCCGAGTCCCGGCCTGCCCCGGCTGCCGAACGGCCGCCGGCCCAGCCCGCCGAATCGGCTTCCGAATCGGCCCGCGCCCAGGAAGCCGCGCGCGCCATGGCGCTGCTCGAAGGCCGCTCGCCCGCCCAGGCTCCCGCCCGGCCACAGCAGCCGGCGGCGGGCGGCGGCAACTATGTCCTGCAGATTGCGGCCTATACCTCCCAGGCCGACGCCCAGGCGCGGCGCGACAAGCTGCACGCGGCCGGCGTCACCAACGCTTTCGTCGAGGGAACCTCGGCCGGCGGCAAGCAGCAGTACCGGCTGCGGGTGGGGCCCTTCCCGTCGCGCGAGGCGGCCCAGGCGGCCCAGGCCCGCTTGCGGACGCTGGGCTACGACAACGGCTTCATCGCGGCCCAGTGACCGGTTTCGATTTCGTCGTTCTGGCCATTCTGGCCGCTTCCGTCCTCCTGGGATTGGTGCGCGGTCTGCTCAAGGAGCTGCTTTCCCTGATCGCCTATGCCGCGGCCTTCGTCGCCGCCGTGTGGTGGGGCCCGCGGGTCTTCGAATGGCTGTCGGGCCTGATCGAGACCGCGCTCCTGCGCATGGCCGTGTCGTACGCGCTGGTATTCATCGTCGTGCTCCTGGGCGTGGGGCTGCTGAACATGACCCTGGGCGCGCTGGTGCGCACCACGGGCCTGACGCCCGCCGACCACGGCCTGGGCGGCCTGTTCGGGCTGGCGCGCGGCCTGCTGCTGGTGCTGGCGCTGGTGGCGGTGGCCGGCTATACGCCGTTGCCCAAGGAGCCCTGGTGGCAGAACGCCATGTTTTCGGGAACGGCCGTGCAGGCCGTGCAGCAGGTCAAGCTGCGGCTGCCGCCGGAGTTGGGCGCATGGCTGCCTTATTGAACGCATCACGCTAAACGGACAGGAACTCACACCATGTGCGGAATCGTCGGGGTGGTCGGCCGCGAGCCGGTCAACCAGTTGCTTTACGACAGCCTGCTGCTGCTGCAGCACCGGGGGCAGGACGCGGCGGGCATCGCCACCTCCCAGGACAGCCACTTCAACATGTACAAGGCGCACGGCCTGGTGCGCGACGTGTTCCGCACCCGCAACATGCGTGCGCTGCCGGGCTCCAGCGGCATCGGCCAGGTGCGCTATCCCACCGCCGGCTCCAGCGAAAGCGTGGAAGAGGCCCAGCCTTTCTACGTCAACGCGCCGTTCGGCATCACCTTCGCTCACAACGGCAACCTGACCAACTGGCGCGAACTGCGCGAATCGCTGTTTCGCATCGACCAGCGTCACATCAACACCAATTCGGATTCCGAAGTCCTGCTGAACGTGCTGGCCCACGAGCTGCAGCGGGCCGCCAACGGCGTGTCGCTCGACGAGGACGCCATTTTCCGCGCGGTGGCGGCGGTACACCGCCGCGTGCGCGGCGCCTACGCCGTGGTGGCCCAGATCGCGGGCTACGGGCTGCTGGCGTTCCGGGATCCCAACGGCATCCGGCCGCTGTGCATCGGCCGCAAGGACACCGACGCGGGCCCGGAATGGATGGCGGCGTCCGAATCGGTGGCGCTGGAGGCCGGCGGGTTCGAGTTCGTGCGCGACGTCGGGCCTGGCGAGGCGGTGTTCGTCGACATGGACGGTCGGCTATCGCAGCGCGACTGTGCCGACGAGGCCCGCCTGGCGCCCTGCATTTTCGAATACGTCTATTTCGCCCGGCCCGATTCCCTGCTCAACGGCGTTTCGGTATATGGTGCGCGCCTGCGCATGGGCGAATATCTGGCCGACAAACTGGCCCGCAGCCTGAGGCTGGGCGACATCGACGTGGTCATGCCCATTCCCGATTCGTCCCGGCCGGCGGCCATGCAACTGGCGGCCCGGCTCAACCTGGACTACCGCGAGGGCCTGATCAAGAACCGCTACGTGGGCCGTACCTTCATCATGCCCGGCCAGGCGGTGCGCAAGAAGTCGGTGCGCCAGAAACTCAACACCATCGGTATGGAATTCAAGGGCAAGAACGTGCTGCTGGTGGACGATTCCATCGTGCGCGGCACCACCAGCCGGGAAATCGTCGAGATGGCGCGCGCGGCCGGCGCCAACAAGGTCTACATGGCATCGGCCGCGCCGCCGGTGCGCTATCCCAATGTGTACGGCATCGACATGCCTACCCAGCGCGAGCTGATCGCCTTCGGCCGCCACGAAGACGAGATCGCCCGCATCATCGGGGCCGATGCGCTGGTCTACCAGGACGTCGATGCGGTGCAGCGGGCCGTCACCGACCTGAACCCGGCCCTGACCCGGTTCGAGGCCTCGTGTTTCGACGGCCAGTACATCACGGGCGACATTACCCCGGAATATCTCGCCCGGCTGGAGGAAAGCCGCAGCGAGTCCGGCGCCGAGGCCGGCGGCCTGCAGTTCAACATGGGCTACGCGGCCAACGACGCCTGAAGAGCGCCGCCAGCGCCAGCAGGGCGATGGCGGCGAACAGGCCCAGGCTCCACAGGGCGTATTCCACGCCCAGTACTTTCACGGCCGCGTCCATGCAGGTGGCGTAGATGCCGAACAGCCACGGCGCGGCGGCGTCCAGCCCCAGGCCGCTCATGAATCGGTCGGCAAAGGTCTGGTCGCACGAGAACATGCGGGCCGCCACCGTGTACTGGTACCAGGCCGCCGCCATGCCGCAGGCAGCCAGCGCGGCGCTGGCCGCCGCCGAAGCGGCCTGCAGCGCGCGCCCGCCCAGCAGCGCCAGGCCGCAGAGCAGGGCGATGCCCAGGTAGATCAGGCGCTGCAGCACACACCAGGCGCAAGGCTGCATGTCGAAGGCGTACTGGGACACCAGCGCGGCGGCCACGGCCCCCAGGCAGAGCAGGGCGACGAGCGCCAGGACGTTGCGTGCGGAAGTCGGCATGGGCAAAGGCTCAAAGGCTGCGGTGGCGGCCGGGTTCGGGCGCAGGGCCGCCCGCCAGGGCCTGGAGGATATCGCGTTCGAACTGCATCTGGCTGCGCGGGCGCTCCAGCGCCTGGCCGTCCACCACGAACACGTCTTCGACCCGTTCGCCCAGCGTCATGATCTTGGCGGTCTGAAGGTTGATCCGGTGCGCGGCGAAGACCTGGGCCAGCGCGTGCAGCAGGCCGGGACGGTCGGTGGCGACGACCGACAGCCGCCAGGATTTGCTGCGCTCGTCGGGTTGCAGTTCGACGCGCGGGGCAACGGGAAACACCCGGGACAGGCGCGACGGGCGCGCCCGGTAGTTGGGCGAGACGCGTACGCCCGCGGCCTCCTGCGGGTCGTGCAGCAGCCCGGCCAGCTCGTGCTCGACCAGAGAGGCCCGGGCCCGCAGGCCGCCGCTGTCCTGGTCGGGCGTGAGCACGATGAAGCTGTCCAGCGCCCGGCCGCTGCGGGTGGTGTGGATGCGCGCGTCCTGGATGTTCATGCCGCGGCTGCCGAAATAGCCGCAGATGGCGGCGAAGAGGTCAGCCGTGTCGCGGGTGTAGACCATGACCTGCAGGCCTTCGGCCTTTTCCGTCGGCCGGGCCTTGACCACCGGCTCTTCGGCGTCGGCGCGGTAATACAGGTGGCGGGTGTGCCAGGCGATGTCGGCCGCGTCGTGGCGCAGGAAATAGGCGACGTCCAGCTGCTTCCAGAAAGCGTCTCGCGCGTCGTCGCGCAGGCCGGCCAGCCGGGTCAGGCCGGCGGCTTCTTCCTTGCGGCGGGCCAGCACGGTGTTGGCGTCTTCCGGGGCGCCGCCCAGGGCTTGCCGCGTCAGGCGGTACAGGTCTTCGAGCAGTTTGCCTTTCCAGGCGTTCCAGACCTTGGGGCTGGTGCCCCGAATGTCGGCCACGGTCAGCAGGTAGAGCGCGGTCAGGTGGCGTTCGTCGCCCACCGCCTGGGCGAACTCGCGCACCACCGCCGGGTCCGACAGGTCGCGCTTCTGCGCCACCGCGGACATCAGCAGGTGCCGGCGCACCAGGAACTCGACCAGCGCGATGTCCTCGGGAGGCAGGCCGTGCTCCTGCGCGAAGCGTCGCACATCGCGCGCGCCCAGCTCGGAATGGTCGCCGCCGCGCCCCTTGGCGATGTCGTGGAACAGCGCGGCCACGTACAGCAGCCAGTGGCGGTCGAAATCGGCCATCAGCTGGCTGGCCAGCGGGTATTCCTGGGCATGCTCCGGCATGGTGAACCGGCGCAGGTTGCGGATGACGGCCAGCGTGTGCTGGTCCACCGTGTAGACGTGGAACAGGTCGTGCTGCATCTGCCCGACGATGCGCCGGAACACCGGCAGGTAGCGCGGCAGGATGTTCAGCATCGTCATGCGGCGCAGCGCGTGGACGATGCCGCGCGGCTGCTGCAGGATCTGCAGGAACAGCCGGCGGTTGACCGGGTTGCGCCGGAACTGGGCGTCGATGCGGTGGCGGGCGTGCCACAGCGCGCGCAGGGTGCGGGCCGACATGCCGGTCAGCTCCGCATGCTGCTGCATGAGCAGGAAGGCGCGCAGCAGCAGGGTGGGGTTGCGCTCGAAGCCGTCGTCGCGCACGATGTCCAGCCGGTCGTGCACGTTGCGGAAGTCCTGGTCGATGTCGCTGGCCTGGTCCGTGGGCCGCGGGAACAGGCGTTCCTCGATGTTCTGCACCAGTATGGTGTTGAGCTGGGTTACCAGCCGCGCCGCCCAGTAATAGCGCTGCATCAGGATCTCGCTGGCGCGCCGGGTCGCGGTGGCGGCGATGCCGTAGGCTTGTGCCAGGGCCGGCTGCAGGTCGAACAGCACGCGGTCCTCGCGCCGCCCCGCCAGCAGGTGCAGTTCGATGCGCAGCCGCTTGAACGCCTGCTCGGCGCGCCGCAGGTCGCGCGCCTCGGACGGCGTGAGCAGGCCCGCGCGGGCGACCTGGCGCCAGTTTTCCCCGAAGCCGGCGGCGCGCGCCATCCACAGGATCACCTGCAGGTCGCGCAGCCCGCCGGGAGATTCCTTGCAGTTGGGTTCCAGCGCGTAGGGCGTTTCCTGGTAGCGGGCGTGGCGCTGCTGCATCTCCACCTGCTTGGCCTGGAAGAAGGCGCGCGCGTCCAGGCGCGCCGCCATCGCGGCCTCGAAGCCGCGCATCAGGCTGCGGCTGCCCGCCAGCCAGCGCGATTCGAGCAGGGAGGTCTCCACCGTGATGTCGGCCTCGGCCTCGCGCTCGCATTCGGTCACGGTGCGCACGCTGTGGCCGGGCTCGAGCCCGATGTCCCACAGCGCCGCCACCAGCCGCTCGATCCGGGCGGCGTCGCCGTCGCCGGCCTCGCTGGGCAGCAGGATCAGCAGGTCGACGTCGGAATAGGGATAGAGTTCGCCGCGCCCGTAGCCGCCCACGGCGGCCAGCGCGGCGCCGGCCGGCAGGGGGCAGAGCTTGGTGAGGTCGCGCAGCGTCTGGTCGGTGGCGCGCCGCAGTTCGGCCAGCAGGGTGTCCGGGCGCTGGTGGCGGCGGAAGGCCTCGATGGCGGCGGCCCGCCGCTCGCGCATGCGCTCGCGCAGGGAAGGCAGGTCGGCGGCCGTCATGGCGCGGAGCCGGCCTACAGGCCGGGCAGGGCGGGCGGGGCGGGCATGCCGGGCGAGACGGTGAGGACCTCGTAGCCGTCGCCGGTGACCAGGACGGTGTGCTCCCACTGCGCCGAAAGGCTGTGGTCGCGGGTCACGACCGTCCAGCCGTCGGCCAACTGGCGGATCTCGCGGCGCCCGGCGTTGATCATGGGCTCGATGGTGAAGATCATGCCGGGTACCAGCTTCACCCCCGCCCCCGGCTTGCCGTAATGCAGCACCTGCGGGTCTTCGTGGAAGCGACGGCCGATGCCGTGGCCGCAGAATTCGCGCACGACGGAGAAGCCCTGCTTTTCGGCGTGCTTCTGAATGGCGTGCCCGATGTCGCCCAGCGTATTGCCGGGGCGCACCTGGGCGATGCCCAGCCACATGCATTCGTAGGTGGCTTCGGCCAGGCGGCGCGTCAGGATGGAAGGCTCGCCCACCAGGAACATGCGGCTGGTGTCGCCGAACCAGCCGTCGCGGATGATGGTGACGTCGATATTGAGGCTGTCCCCGTTTTTCAGCACCTTGTCGCCCGGGATGCCGTGACAGACCTGGTGGTTGACGGAAGTGCAGACCGCCCCCGGGAAGGGGGGGTAGCCCGGGGGCGCGTAGCCGATGGTGGCGGACTTGACCTTGAGTTCGTCGGTCATGTACTGCAGGCAGAGGCGGTCGAGCTCCCCGGTGGTGACTCCGGGCTTGACGTGTTCGGCGATGAAATCCAGGACGCTGGCGGCGTCCCGGCAGGCGGCGCGCATTTGGTCCAGTTCGGCCTGGTCGGTGACGATACCCATGGTGCTTGAGATGGCCTTCGAAAAAATAGTAGAATTATAGGCTTACCTGAACTTGCGGGCCCGGCGAATTCGCGCCCTGCCGTTCGTGGTGTCTTTCGTGATGCCCTTGGCGACGTTTCAAGGGCCCGGCGCTTGCAGTGCCCGGAGCCGTCGCGAGAGGCGCGCGCCGGCGGGTTGCGTGTGCCGCCCCGGAGTCCGGGTAAGAGAGGGCGGGAAGCGTGCCGGCGGGAGCCGGCTCGGCCCGCCGAAATCGCGTGTTGCGCCCCCAGGGTGTCGCCTGTGGGCGATGCAGGCGCAACGCCAGACCCAACCCTCGGAGAACCTTACCATGTCCGTTAGCATGCGCGAAATGCTGGAAGCCGGCGTCCACTTCGGCCACCAGACCCGCTACTGGAACCCCAAGATGGCCCCGTTCATTTTCGGCCATCGCAACAAGATCCACATCATCAACCTGGAACACACGGTTGCCAAGTTCCAGGACGCCGCCAAGTTCGTCCGCCAGGTCGCCGCCCGCGGCGGCACCGTCCTGTTCGTCGGCACCAAGCGGGCCGCCCGCGAGCTGGTCGCGGCCGAGGCCGCCCGCTGCGGCATGCCCTACGTCGATACCCGCTGGCTGGGCGGCATGCTGACCAACTTCAAGACGGTCAAGAGCTCGATCAAGCGCCTCAAGGACATGGAAGCCATGGCTGCCGAAGGCGGCGTCGAGCGCATGAGCAAGAAGGAAGGCCTGATGTTCCAGCGCGAGCTGGACAAGCTGAACAAGTCCATCGGCGGCATCAAGGACATGAACACCCTGCCGGACGCGCTGTTCGTCATCGACGTGGGTTACCACAAGATCGCCGTGGCCGAAGCCCGTGCGCTGGGGATCCCGGTGGTGGCGGTGGTCGACACCAACCACTCGCCCGACGGCATCGCGCACGTCATCCCCGGCAACGACGATTCTGCCAAGGCCATCGCGCTGTATGCCAAGGGCATGGCCGATGCCGTGCTCGAGGGCCGCGAGCAGAACCTCAACGGCCTGGTCGAGGAAGCGGTCGAAGGCGGCGAGGAATTCGTCGAGGTCGAAGACGGGCAGGCGTGAATCCGCCCGCCCGCCGCATGACGGCCGGCGGGTCGCCGGGCCCTGTGCGGGCTCGGCCGCATGACGCAGCAGCCCCGGTCCGACCGGGGCATCTTTTACAGATTTGGAGCGAATATGGCTGAAATTACCGCCTCGATGGTCAAGGAACTGCGCGAGAAGACCGATGCGCCCATGATGGAATGCAAGAAGGCGCTGACCGAAGCCGCCGGCGATATGGCCCGCGCCGAGGAAATCCTGCGCGTGAAGCTGGGCAACAAAGCCAGCAAGGCCGCCAGCCGCGTGACCGCCGAAGGCCTGATCGGCCTCTTCGTTTCGCCCGACGCGAAGCAGGGCGCGGTGGTCGAGGTCAACTGCGAAACCGATTTCGTGGCCAAGAACGACGACTTCGTCGCCTTCGTGAACCAGCTGGCCGAACTGGTCGCCACCCGCCAGCCGGCCGATGTCGCGGCCCTGTCCGCCCTGCCCATGGGCGAGGGCACCGTGGAAACCACCCGTACCGCCCTGGTCGGCAAGATCGGCGAGAACATCTCCGTGCGCCGCTTCGAGCGCATCCAGACCGGCGACAAGCTGGCCAGCTACGTGCACGGCGGCAAGATCGGCGTGCTGGTCGAGTTCTCCGGCGCCGACGAAGTGGGCAAGGACCTGGCCATGCACATCGCGGCCACCAAGCCCAAGGCCCTGGACGCGGACGGCGTGGCGCCGGCCGACATCGCCGCCGAGCGTTCGGTGGCCGAGCAGAAGGCGGCCGAATCCGGCAAGCCGGCCGAGATCGTGGCCAAGATGGTCGAAGGTTCCGTGCAGAAGTTCCTGAAGGAAGTCACCCTGCTGTCGCAGCCCTTCGTCAAGAATGACAAGCAGTCCGTCGCGCAGATGCTCAAGGAAAAGGGCGCCGGCATCAAGCGCTTCGCCTTGTACGTGGTAGGCGAGGGCATCGAGAAGAAATCCTCGGATTTCGCCGCCGAGGTCGCCGCCGCCGCGGCCGGGCACTGACGCTTCGGGGATCCTCCGGGCCGCGTCTGCCGGCCGGCCCGGCTCTGGCTTACACTTTTCGTCGGCACCTACCGAGGGAACCTCGCCCATGAGCAGATCCTACAAACGCGTCCTTCTGAAACTGTCCGGCGAAGCCCTGATGGGCGAGGATGCCTACGGCATCAACCGCGCGACCATCCTGCGCATGACCGAGGAGCTTTCCGAGGTCGCTGCGCTGGGGGTGGAGTTGGCGATCGTCATCGGCGGGGGCAACATCTTCCGCGGCGTGGCTCCCGGCGCCCAGGGCATGGACCGGGCGACTGCCGACTACATGGGCATGATGGCCACCATCATGAACGCGCTGGCGCTGCAGGACGCGCTCAAGCACCAGGGCATCGACACGCGCGTGCAGTCCGCGCTGAATATCGAGCAGGTGGTCGAGCCCTACATCCGGCCCAAGACCCTGCGCTACCTCGAGGAAGGCAAGGTGGTCATCTTCGCCGCCGGCACGGGCAACCCCTTCTTCACCACCGATACCGCGGCCGCCCTGCGCGGGGCCGAGATCGGCGCGGAAATCGTGCTCAAGGCCACCAAGGTCGACGGCATCTACAGCGCCGATCCCAACAAGGACCCCGAGGCCACGCGCTACGCGCGCATCAGCTTCGACGAGGCCATCGTGCGGCGCCTGGAAGTCATGGATGCCACGGCCTTCGCCCTGTGCCGCGACCAGAAACTGCCCATCAAGGTGTTTTCGATCAACAAGGCCGGCGCGCTCAAGCGCGTGGTCAGCGGAGAAGACGAAGGCACGTTGGTACACGTTTGACAAGGAATCGCCATGAGCGTTGCTGAAATCAGGAAGTCCGCCGAAAACCGCATGAGCAAGTCCATCGAGACGCTCAAGGCCAACCTGGCCAAGATCCGCACGGGACGCGCCCACACCGGCATCCTCGATCACGTGCAGGTCGAATACTACGGCTCGCCGGTGCCCATCAGCCAGGTGGCCAACGTCAATCTGGTCGACGCCCGCACGATCAGCGTGCAGCCCTGGGAAAAGGGCATGGCCGGGCCCATCGAGAAGGCCATTCGCGAGTCCGACCTGGGGCTGAACCCGCAGGCCATGGGCGATTCCATCCGCGTGCCGATGCCGGCGCTGACCGAGGAGCGGCGGCGCGACCTGACCAAGGTGGTCAAGGGCGAGGGCGAGGACGCCAAGGTGGCGGTGCGCAACCTGCGCCGCGAGGCCAACGAAGCGCTCAAGAAGCTGGTCAAGGACAAGGCCATCTCCGAGGACGACGAACGCCGCGCCCAGGACGACGTCCAGAAGCTCACCGACCGCCACGTCGCCGAGATCGACAAGCTCGTCGTCCAGAAGGAAGCCGAGATCATGACCGTCTAGGCACGGGCCGCGCTTCAGGCGCGGCCCGCGCCGCAGCGGCTTCTCCCCATGGCAACCAGTTCGACCCAGGCCATACCCTGCGCCACCGCGCTGCCCCGGCACGTGGCCATCATCATGGACGGCAACGGCCGCTGGGCGACCGAGCGCCGCCTGCCGCGCACTGCCGGGCATGCCAAGGGCGTGCAGGCAGTGCGCCGCGTGGTCGAGGCCTGCGGCCGGCAGGGCGTCGAATACCTGACGCTGTTCGCCTTCAGTTCCGAGAACTGGCGCCGGCCCGCCGACGAGGTCTCCCTGCTGATGCGGCTGTTCGTGCAGGCACTGGAGCGCGAAGTCGACAAGCTCGACGAGCAGGGCGTGCGACTCAGGGTGGTAGGGGATCTTTCGGCTTTCGAGCCCAGGCTGCAGGCGCTGATCGAGCAGGCCCAGGCCCGCACCGCCGGCAACGGCCGGCTGCACCTGACGGTGGCGGCCAATTACGGCGGGCGATGGGACATCCTGCAGGCCACGCGCCGCATGCTGGCCGAGCATCCCGGGTTGGCGGGCGACCCGGGCCGCGTCGACGAGGCCCTGCTGGCTTCCTACCTGTCCATGGCCTGGGCGCCGGAGCCCGACCTGTTCATCCGTACCGGCGGCGAGCAGCGCATTTCGAATTTCCTGATCTGGCAACTGGCCTATACCGAGCTGTATTTCACGGACCGCTACTGGCCCGATTTCGGGCCGGCCGAGCTGGCCGGGGCCTTCGCATGGTACGGCCGGCGCGAACGCCGCTTCGGGCGCACCAGCGCCCAGCTGGACCCGGACGCGAGGAGGTGACCGGCATGCTGCGCCAACGCATACTTACCGCCGCCGTGCTGCTGGCCGTCCTGGCCGGGGCGCTGGCCTGGCCGCGTCCCTGGCCCTTCGTGGTGCTGCTGTGCCTGGCCACGGGCTGCGCGCTGTGGGAGTGGCTGCGGCTGACCGCCGCCGACACCCCGGCCGCTGCGGCGGCGGGCGCGGCGCTGGCCGCGCTGGCAGTGTTCCAGTCGTGGATCTGGCTGGAGGGCGGCCGCGGGCTGGGGCTGACTACCTTCGGCCTGGCGGTGCGGCTGCTGATTCCGCTGGCCTGCGCCGCATGGCTGCTGGGCGCCACCGTCCTGGTCGCGCGCGGGCGCACCGGGCCGCCGGCGCGCAGCCCCTTCCTGTCGCTGTTCGCCATCCTGGCACTCTACGCCGCCTGGGCCTCGCTGGTGCTGATGTTCCTGGCCTTCGGGGCGCGCTACGTGGTGTCGCTGCTGATCCTGGTCTGGGTCGCCGACATCGCCGCCTATTTCGCCGGCCGCGCCTGGGGCCGGCGCAAACTGGCGCCGCGCGTCAGCCCCGGCAAGACGTTCGAGGGCGCGCTGGCGGGCGTGCTGGCCGCAGTGGCCTGGATCGCCCTGAGCAGCCAATGGGCAGGCACCTACGGCCATGCCCTGGCGGGGCGCTGGTCGCCGGGAGTCGCCTTGCTCTGGGCGGCGCTGCTGGCGGCCATGTCCATCGTCGGCGACCTGTTCGAGTCGCTGCTCAAGCGCCGGGCGGGCCGCAAGGATTCCAGCGGCCTGCTGCCGGGCCACGGCGGCGTGCTCGATCGCATCGACGCGTTGCTGCCGGTGGCTCCCCTGGCCCTGCTGCTCTCGGGAGCCGTCTTTTGAGCGATTTCCGCCATGTCACCGTGCTCGGCTCGACCGGCTCGATCGGCGAAAGCACGCTGGACGTCGTCGCACGCCACCCCGGGCGCCTGGGCGTGTATGCCCTGACGGCGCATAGCCGCATGGAGCGCCTGGCGCAGCAGGCCGCCGCCTGCGCCGCCAGGGTAGTGGTGGTGCCGGACGACGAGGCGCGGGGCCGGTTCGAACGGGCCTGGGCCGGCGGCTCCCTGCCGGAAATCCGCGTCGGCGCCGAGGCGCTGGCGCAGACAGCGGCCGATCCCGGCGGCGACGCGGTCATGGCCGCCATCGTGGGCGCGGCCGGCCTGCCGGCGGCCTTGGCCGCCGCCCGTGCCGGCAAGCGGGTGCTGCTGGCCAACAAGGAAGCCCTGGTCGCGGCCGGTTCGGTCTTCATGCGCGCCGTGCGCGAAAACGGCGCCGAGCTGTTGCCCATAGACAGCGAGCACAATGCCATCTTCCAGTGCCTGCCGCAGGACGGCGCGACCGCCACCGGGCAGGCTGCCTGCGGCGTGCGCCGCCTGATCCTGACCGCCTCCGGCGGCCCGTTCCGCGGGCGCGACTGGGAAGACCTGGAGCAGGTCACGCCCGAGCAGGCGTGCGCCCACCCCAACTGGAGCATGGGCCGCAAGATTTCCGTCGATTCGGCCACCATGCTGAACAAGGGGCTGGAAGTCATCGAGGCGCACTGGCTGTTCGGCATGCCGGCCGAGCGGATAGACGTGCTGATCCACCCTCAGAGCGTGGTCCATTCCCTGGTGGAGTACGACGACGGCTCGGTGCTCGCCCAGCTGGGGCAGCCGGACATGCGCACGCCCATCGCCCATGGCCTGGGCTTTCCTGGCCGCCTGGAAAGCGGCGTATCGCCGCTGGACCTCGCTTCTTGCGGACGGCTGGATTTCGACCGGCCAGACCCGGCGCGCTTTCCCTGCCTGGCGCTGTCCTTCGAGGCGCTGCGCGCGGGCCAGCAGGCCTGCATCGCGCTGAACGCCGCCAACGAAGTCGCCGTGCAGGCCTTCCTGGAAGGCCGGCTGCCCTACACCTGGATCCGCCGGGTGATCGAGGCGACGCTCGAATGGCAGGCGGGCAGGGCATCTGCTACGCTTTCGGACCTCGCCGAGGTGCTGGCGCTGGACCTCGAAACCCGAACTTATGCCTGCAATCTCGGTCTGGCCTATTAGCGCCGGCGCGCTTCGCGCCCCGGCGCCGGGCGCAGCGGCCCGTTTTCCCGTCCACCCGGTTTTCCTCGCGCCCGCCTGAACATGCTGTTTACCCTGATCGCCTTCGCCGTCGCGCTGGGCATACTCATCACCTTCCACGAACTCGGCCACTATTGGGCGGCCCGGGCGTGCGGCGTGAAGGTGCTGCGGTTCTCCGTGGGCTTCGGCAGGGTGCTGGCGCGCCGCCGCGACCGCCACGGCACCGAATGGGCGCTGTCGGCCATTCCGCTGGGTGGCTACGTCAAGATGCTGGACGATCCCGAGCCCGGCGCCCCCGACGGGCGCGGCGACAGGGCCTTCAACACGCAGCCGGTGAGCCGGCGCTTCGTCATTGTCGCGGCCGGACCGGTGTTCAACCTGGTCCTGGCCGCGCTGCTTTATGCCGGGCTGTACACCGCGGGCACGCAGGAACCTTCGCCGGTGGTCGCGGCGCCCGAGGCCGGGACGCCGGCGGCCCAGGCGGGTTTTGCCGCCGGCGACCGCATCGTGACCGTGGACGGCCGGCCCGTCGCCTCCTGGAACCAGGCGCGCTGGGCGCTGCTCGACCTGCTGTCGGCGGGCGGCTCGGCGGGCATCGAGGTCGAAACCGCCGACGGCGCGCGCACGGTGCGGGAACTGGCGCTGCCGGGCGGCACGGACGCCGGCAGCGAAGATCCCCTGGCCGCGGCTGGGCTGGAACTGACCGCGCCCCAGCCCGTGGTGCGCGGCGTCATGGAGGGCGGCGCGGGGGCCGAGGCGGGGTTGCGCGCCGGCGACCGTATCGTGGCGGCCGACGGTCAGCGCGAGCCGGACGCCTCGTCACTGCTGCGCATCATCCAGGATCACGCCGGCCGGCCGCTGAAGCTGGGCCTGCTGCGCGACGGCACGGCCCTGGAAGTCACCCTGGTCCCGCGGCCCGAGGCCGGCGAGGACGGGCGCACGGTCGGGCGCATCGGGGTGCAACTGGGCGGCGACCTGGCCATGGTCACGGTGCGCTATGGCGTGGGCGAAAGCCTGCTGCGCGGCGCGCAGCGCACCTGGGAAACAGCCTGGTTCTCGCTGCGGACCATGGGCCGCATGCTGGTCGGCGAGGCGTCGTGGCGCAACATCAGCGGCCCGGTCACCATCGCCGACTACGCCGGCCAGACGGCGCGCATCGGGCTGGCGGCCTACGTGGCTTTCCTGGCCCTGGTCAGCGTCAGCCTGGGCGTGCTCAACCTCCTGCCCATCCCCATGCTGGACGGCGGGCATCTGCTGTACTATCTGATCGAAATCGTTCGCGGCAGTCCGCCCCCCGAACGCTGGCTGGAGTTCGGGCAGCGGGCGGGCCTGGGCATACTGGCCTGCCTGATGGGCCTGGCTCTTTTCAACGATCTGGCTCGTCTTTTCACATAAACTTACCGGCTGCTACGCGTGCCGTTCGAGCACAGCGCGCGCGTTCTGCCTTAAAATCGCCCGCCATTCGCACGACCAAGGATAGCCGAGGATGCCTTTTCGCCGGATCGTCATGTTCAGCATGCGGGCGCTGCCCCTGCTGGCCGCCCTTCTTCTGCTGCCGGCGGTCGCCCGCGCGTTCGAGCCCTTCGTGGTCAGGGACATCCGGGTCGAAGGCATCCAGCGTACTGACGCCGGCACGGTGTTCGGCTACCTCCCGGTGAAGGTGGGCGACACCTTCACCGAGCAGGAAGCCACCGAGGCCATCCGCCGCCTCTACGGCACCGGCTTCTTCAACGACGTGCGCATCGAGACCGACAACGACGTGGTCGTCGTGGTGGTCCAGGAACGCCCGACCATCGCCTCGGTCACGTTCAACGGTATGCGCGAGTTCGACGCCAAGGCCATCACCAATTCCCTGCGGCAGGTGGGCTTCGCCGAAGGCCGGATCTTCGACCGCTCCATGCTCGAGCAGGCCGAGTTCGAACTCAAGCAGCAGTACCTGTCCAAGGGCAAGTACGGCGTTGAGGTCACCTCCACCGTGACGCCGCTGCCGCGCAACCGCGTCGGGGTGAGCTTCGACATCTTCGAGGGCGACGTCGCCCGCATCCGCGAGATCCGCATCGTCGGCAACAAGGCCTTCGACGAGGACGACCTGCTCGACCTCATGCAGATGACCACGCCCGGCTGGCTGACGTGGTACACCGACAGCGACAAGTATTCCCGCGAGAAGCTCGAGGGGGACGTCGAGACCCTGCGCTCCTACTACCTGGACCGGGGCTACCTGGAATTTTCCGTCGAGCCGCCGCAGGTCACCATCTCGCCGGACCGCAAGGACATCTTCATCACCATCACGGTGCACGAAGGCGAGCCGTATACGGTCAGCAACGTCAAGCTCGCGGGCGAGCTCCTGGGGCTGGACCAGGAACTCAACGACCTAGTGCAGATCAAGGCCGGCGAGACGTTCTCCGCGGCCAAGGCCAACGACACCTCCAAGGCCATCACGGACTATCTGGGCGAGCTCGGCTACGCCTTTGCCAACGTCAACCCCAATCCGGCGCTGGACCGCGAGAAGCACCAGGCCGATCTCACTTTCTACGTCGACCCGAGCCGGCGCGTGTACGTGCGGCGCATCCAGATCGGCGGCAACACCCGTACCCGCGACGAGGTCATCCGCCGCGAGATGCGCCAGCAGGAGGCCGCCTGGTACGACGCGGGCGACATCAAGATGTCGCGCGACCGCGTCGACCGCCTGGGCTATTTCAACGACGTCAACGTCGGCACCGAGCCCGTGCCCGGCTCGCCGGACCAGGTCGATGTCAACGTGGACGTCAAGGAAAAACCCACCGGCGTCATCAACCTCGGCGTGGGCTACGGCTCGACCGAGCGGGCCATCCTGTCGGCCGGCATCAGCGAGGACAACGTCTTCGGCAGCGGCACCAACCTGACGCTGCAGGTCAACACCAGCCGCACCAACCGCGCGGCCGTGCTGTCGCACACCAACCCCTACTGGACGCGCGACGGCATCAGCCGCACCACCTCGGTGTACTACCGCGTCACCGAGCCCTGGTACAACAACGACGGCGACTACCGCGTCAAGGCCATGGGCCTGGGCATGAACTTCGGCGTGCCGATCTCGGAATTCGATCGCATCACCCTGGGCGCCAACCTGGAGCGCAACGAGATCACCACGTACTCGAACTCCCCCCTGGCCTACGAAGAGTTCGTCGACAAGTACGGCGACCGGACCAACGCCATCATCTTCACGGCCGGCTGGTCCAAGGACACCCGCGACAGCGCGCTGGCGCCCACCCGCGGGTCGTTCACGCGGCTGCAGGCCAATTTCTCGACGCTGGACCTCAAGTACTACCTGCTGAGCGCCCAGGAGCAGTACTACCTGCCCATCGGGCGCGACTACACCCTGGCCTTCAACGGCATGGTGGACTGGGGCAAGGGCTACGGCGGCAACGGCTTCCCGGTCATCAAGAACATCTACGCCGGCGGCATGGGCACGGTGCGCGGCTTCGAGGGCGCCTCGCTCGGCCCGCACGACAGCCGCACCGACGACTACCTGGGCGGCTCCAAGCGGGTGGTGGGCAACATCCAGTTCTACCTGCCCATGCCCGGCGCCCAGCGCGACCGCACGCTGCGCTGGTTCGCCTTCGCCGACGCCGGCCAGGTGTACGGCGACAGCCAGAACATCGACCTGGGCGAGCTGAGGTATTCGGTGGGCCTGGGCCTGTCCTGGAACTCGCCGCTGGGCCCGCTGCAGATTTCCTACGCCAGGCCGCTGAACGACAAGCCTGGCGACGACACCCAGAGCTTCCAGTTCCAGATCGGCACCGGATTCTGACGGCCTCCAAATAATGGCACAATAGCCCTTTTGGGGCCCCGACCTCGTTAGGTGGATTTAAATGATGGCTGATTTCGCACTAAAACCGTTCGTCCTCGCGCGCGCGCTGCAGGCCGGTCCCGCCCGGGCCATGCTGGCATGGCTGGCCGTGCTGCTTGCCGCCGTCCTGGCGGCGGCGCCGGTGCACGCCCAGGGCACCAAGATCGGGTTCGTCAACACCGAGCGCATCCTGCGCGATTCGGCACCGGCCAAGGCCGCCCAGGCCAAGATCGAATCCGAATTCAAGCGGCGCGACGACGAGCTCCAGCGCCTGGCCGCCAGCCTGCGCAGCCAGGCCGAAAAGTACGACAAGGACGCGCCCGTCCTGTCCGAGTCCGACCGCCAGAAGCGCCAGCGCGAGCTGTCCAACCTGGATACCGACCTGCAGCGCAAGCGCCGCGAGTTCCAGGAAGATTTCAACCGCCGCCGCAACGAGGAGTTCACCGGCATCGTCGAGAAGGCCAACGCGGCCATCAAGAACATCGCCGAGCAGGAAGGCTACGACCTCATCGTGCAGGACGCGGTCACGGTCAGCCCCCGTGTCGACATCACCGAAAAGGTGATCCAGGCCCTCGGCCGCTAGCCTGTCTCCCGCATGCCGCTGCTGCTAGATCCCGCCCGCGCGCCCGCGCTCGACGAGCTTCTGGCCGGAGCGGACACGGCGGGGCTGGAATGGCGGCTTAGTCTGCCCTCCGGCGCGGTCCCGCCGCGCATCGCCGGCATCGGCAGTCTGTCTTCGGCCAGCGCCCAGGAAATCGGCTTCCTGGCCAATCCCCGCTACCAGGCCCAGCTGGGCGAGACCGGGGCCGGCGCGGTCATCGTCGGACCGGAAGTCGAGCAGGCGCTGGCCGCTGCCTCGCCCGCGCCGCGCTTCGCCCGGGTCGTCTGCCCCCATCCCTATCTGCTCTATGCGCGGCTGGCGCAGTGGTTCGACCGCGCCCGCCAGCCTGCCCGCGCGCCCGGCGTGCATCCCTCGGCCGTTGTGGCGTCCGACGCCCGCGTCGGCCCCGGAGCGGTCGTGGGGCCCCAGTGCGTGCTGGAGTCCGGCGCCGAAGTGGGCGCCGGCGCCGTGCTGGGGCCGGGCTGCGTGCTGGGGCAGGGCGCCCGCGTCGGCCCCGACAGCCTGCTGCACGCCCGGGTCACGCTGTACGCCGGCGTCCGGGTGGGCGCGCGGGCCATCATCCACAGCGGGGCGGTGCTTGGCGCCGACGGCTTCGGCTTCGCGCCGGATCCGTCGCGCGGCTGGGCCAAGATCCCCCAGCTGGGCGGCGTGTCGGTGGGCGACGACGTCGAGATCGGCGCCAACACCACCATCGACCGCGGCGCCCTCGAGGACACGGTGATCGGCAACGGGGTCAAGCTGGATAACCAGATCATGATCGCCCACAATGTGCACGTCGGCGACCACACGGCCATGGCAGCCTGCGTGGGCGTGGCCGGCTCCACCCGCATCGGCGCGCGCTGCACCATAGGCGGCGCTTCCATGCTGTCGGGCCACCTGACCCTGGCCGACGACGTGCACGTGTCGGGCGGCACGGCGGTGACTTCCAGCATCTCCCGCCCGGGACGCTATACCGGCGTGTATCCTTACGCCGAGCACGGGCAGTGGCAGCGCAACGCCGCAGTGGTGCAGCAGCTCGCGCAGTTGCGCAAGCGCGTGCGGGCGCTGGAGCAAGGCTGATGTTTCCTGGCAGCCCGCGGCGCCGTCCCGTGCCGGCCGCCGGCGCCGCCGCGCGCCGTCGGGCGCGCAAGGGGCCCGGCGGCCCCGCAACCCACCCATAACGATGTACATGCAGGAAACCCGCCATATGGAACTCGATATCAAGGGGATACTGGACCGGCTCCCGCACCGGTATCCGATGCTGCTGATCGACCGCGTGCTCGGCATGGAGCCGGGCAAATCCATCGTCGCGCTCAAGAACGTGTCGATCAACGAGCCGTTTTTCCCCGGCCATTTCCCGCATCATCCGGTCATGCCCGGGGTGCTCATCCTCGAGGCCATGGCCCAGGCCGCGGCGCTATTCTCGTTTTCCGACGATTCCGGCCTGAAGAGCCAGAGCGAGCCTTCGGTCTATTATTTCGTGGGCATAGACGGCGCCCGTTTCCGCCGGCCGGTGGTGCCGGGCGACCAGCTGCGCATCGAGATCGACGCCGAGCGCCTGAGCCGCACCATCTGCAAGTACCAGGGCCGGGCCAAGGTCGACGGCCAACTGGTGGCCGAAGCCAAGCTCATGTGCGCCATACGTACCCTGGAGGCGTGAATGCCGCCTAGCATCCATCCCACCGCGCTGGTCGATCCGGCCGCCCGCCTGGCGGAAGGGGTGACGGTCGGACCCTACAGCGTCATCGGGCCCCACGTCAGCATCGGGGCGGGCACGGAAATCGGCCCGCATTGCGTCATCGACGGCCATACCGACATCGGCCGCGACAACCGCTTCTACCGGTTCTGCTCGATCGGCGGCATGCCCCAGGACAAAAAGTACGGGGGCGAGCCCACGCGGCTGGAGATCGGCGATCGCAACATGGTGCGCGAGTACGTCACCTTCAACACGGGCACGGTCCAGGATGGCGGCGTCACTACGGTGGGCAGCGACAACTGGATCATGGCCTACGTGCACGTGGCGCACGACTGCCATATCGGCAGCCACACCATCCTGGCCAATTCGGTGCAGCTGGGCGGGCACGTGCACGTGGGAGACTGGGCCATACTGGGCGGCCTGACCGGCGTGCACCAGTTCAGCAAGATAGGCGCCCACAGCATGACGGGAGGCAACAGCTCGCTCATGCAGGACATGCCGCCCTACGTGCTGGGCGCGGGCAACCCCTGCCGGCCGGTGGGCATCAACGTCGAGGGCCTGAAGCGGAGGGGCTTCCAGGCGCCCGTCATCTCGGCGCTGCGCGACGCCTACAAGGCCATCTACCGTCGCGGCCTGACCCTGGACCAGGCGCGCGCCGAGCTGCGCGCCCGCCAGCAGACCGAGCCCGAGGCGGCCGAGGCATTGCAGGTCCTGCTCGACTTCCTGGACGCGTCCACCCGCGGCATCATCCGGGCATGACCATGGAGATCGGCATGGTCGCCGGCGAACCTTCTGGCGACCTGCTGGCCGCCCGCCTGCTGGCGGGGCTGCGCGCGCGCGTGCCGGCCCTGGAAGCCGCCGGCATCGGCGGCCCGCGCATGCAGGCGGAGGGATTCGAAGCCTGGCATCCCATGCACGCCCTGTCGGTGTTCGGGTATGTGGACGCGCTCAAGCGCCTGCCCGGCCTGCTCGCCACCTACCGCAACGTGCAGCGGCGCTGGCTGGCGCAGCCGCCCGCGGCCTTCGTGGGCATCGACGCGCCCGACTTCAACCTGCGGCTGGAAACCCGCCTGCGCGCCGCGGGCATTCCTACCGTGCATTTCGTGGGACCCTCGATCTGGGCATGGCGCTACGAGCGCATCCATGCCATCCGGCAGGCCGTCTCCCACATGCTGGTGCTGTTTCCCTTCGAGGAAGCGCTCTACCGCAAGGAAAACATCCCCGCCACCTACGTCGGGCATCCACTGGCCGGAGCCATTCCCATGCAGCCGGACCGCGCTGCGGCGCGGGCGCGGCTGGGCCTGGATGCCCAGGCCCGCGTGCTGGCCATCCTGCCGGGCAGCCGGTCGTCCGAGATCCGCCTCCTGGGCCCGCGCTTCCTGGAGGCGGCCCGCCGGCTGGTGGCCCGGGACCCGAAGCTGCAATGCATCGTGCCCATGGTCAACGCCCAGCGCCAGGCCGAATTCCAGGCGCTGCTGGCGCGCCAGCCGGTGCCCGGCCTGCGCTGCGTGGCGGCCGACGCCCTGGCCGGCGCCGGGCAGGCCCCGGTGGCCTGGAGCGTCATGGAAGCCTGCGACGCCGCCCTGGTGGCCAGCGGCACCGCCACCCTGGAGACTGCGCTCTACAAGCGGCCCATGGTGATTTCCTACGTGCTCTCCCCCTGGATGCGGCGCATCATGAGCTGGAAGTCCGGCCAGCAGCGGCCCTACCTGCCGTGGGTGGGCCTGCCCAACGTGTTGCTCAGGGATTTCGCCGTGCCCGAGCTGCTGCAGGACGACGCCACGCCGGAAAAGCTTTCCGAGGCGGCCTGGAAGGCGCTT
>Ga0180222_1000715_pt1 | contig 44011 bp, 40 predicted proteins | sample eDN5th37CKraftOP_FD_151336 | JGI IMG/M metagenome (GOLD analysis project Ga0180222, IMG submission 151336) | Enriched Organic Plus compost microbial communities from Emeryville, California, USA - eDNA 5th pass 37_C Kraft OP (version 2) (version 2) ...
CGTCAGGAAAAAGAAGCCGGGGGGTCGATCCGCCGCTGCCCCACTTTCACAGGCATCATCGACACCAGCGCACCACCCCTCTTCCCCCAATCGCGCGAGGAAAAAAGATAGTCGAGAACGAAGGCCGGGCGGACGGAAAGGCGGGCCGCGCGGCTCGCATTACGGCAGCAGGAAAAAGTGAATGCGCGTCGTTGCGGGAAAATTGCGCGGGCGAACACTGCACGGGCCGAAATCAAATACGATCCGGCCGACCGCGGACCGGCTGCGCGAGTCGGTCTTCAACATCCTCATCCACGCTTATGGCGATCCGGTCACGGACGCGCGGGTGCTCGATCTTTTTGCCGGCACCGGCGCGCTCGGCATCGAAGCGCTGTCGCGCGGCGCGCGCTTTGCGCTGTTCGTGGAAGACTCGGCGGAAGGGCGTGCGCTGCTGCGCGCGAACGTGGAAGCGCTCGCGCTCGGCGCGGTCACGCGCATCTTCCGACGCGACGCGACGAAGCTCGGCGCAGCGCACCCCGTCGAGCCGTTCTCGCTCGTGTTCTGCGATCCGCCTTACGGGAAAGGTTTGGCGGAGAAGGCACTTGCGAGCGCGCGCGACGGCGGCTGGCTCCTGCCGGATGCGCTGATCGTTGTCGAGGAAGCGGTGAAGTCGAAGTTCGTCGCACCGGAAGGCTTCGAGGAGCTGGAGCGGCGCGCGTATGACGATACGGAGTTTACGATTCTGAGATTCAAATAGTCTTCTCATGGCCGGGCTTGTCCCGGCCATCCACGTCTTACAGCGTACAAAAGCCTTAAAGGCGTGGATGCCCGCGACAGGCGCGAGCATGACGAGAAAACTATCTCCGTCCAAATAATTTCTCGATATCCACCAATTTTAATTCCACATATGTCGGCCGGCCGTGATTGCACTGGCCGGCGTTCTCGGTGGTCTCCATCTCGCGCAAGAGCGCGTTCATCTCGTCGGGCTTGAGGCGGCGGCCGGCCCGCACGGATCCGTGGCACGACATGGACGACGCGACGGCGAGCAAGCGGCGCTCCAGCGGCAGCGACTGGTCCCATTCGGCCACGTGCTCGGCGAGGTCGTGCACGAGGCCGACGACGTCGGTATCGCCGAGGAGTGCGGGCACCTCGCGCACGAGCACGGCGCCGGAGCCGAACGGCTCGACGACGAGCCCGAGCTTCGCGAGCTCTTCCGCGCGCTCTGCGAGCGCCGCCGCGTCGTCGGGGTCGAGCTCGACCACCTGCGGGACAAGCAAGATCTGCCGCGCAACGCCATCGCGCGCGAGCGCAGCCTTGAGCCGTTCATAGACGATGCGCTCGTGCGCGGCGTGCTGATCGACGACGACCAGGCCGTCGCGGGTCTGGGCGACGATGTAGGTCTCGTGCAATTGCGCGCGGGCGGCGCCGAGCGGTTTGTCGAGGAGATCGGGCGCGGCCGGCGCCAGATCCGCGCGCGCGTCGGCAGAAGGTGCCGCGATGGCGTCGAAGAGCGCCTGTTCTTCCTCGAAGCCCGGCGCATAAGCGGGTGCCGCGGAGCCGCGCCATGCCTGCGCGGGCCGCACGCCGCCGATGTTCGGACGCGCGAACGAGACAAGCCGCGCGGCGCCCGTGGTGGCCGCGCGCATGGCGCCGACGCCGAGCGCATCCTTCAGCGCGCGGATCAGCAGCGCGCGCACGAGGCCGGGATCGCGGAATCGCACTTCGGTCTTGGCGGGATGCACATTGACGTCCACCTCGCGCGGATCGAGCGAGAGAAAGAGCGCGACCACGGGATAGCGGTCGCCGTGCAGGAGATCGGCGTAGGCGGCGCGCACCGCCCCGAGCAGCACCTTGTCGCGCACGGGCCGACCATTGACGAAAAGATATTGCGCGAGGGAGTTCGCGCGCGAGAACGTCGGCAGGCCCGCGAGGCCGGAGATCGACGCCCCTTCCCGCTCGCCTTCGACCGGCACCGCGTTCTCGCGCAGATCGGCGCCGAGCACATCGGCCATGCGCGCGAGCCGGCCTTCGGTGTCGTCGCCGCGCGCGGCGTACGTGACCGGCGCGCGGTCCTCCGCGACGAGTGTGAAGGCGACGTCGGGCCGTGCGAGCGCCAAGCGCTTCACGGCTTCGACCGCCGCCGCCGTTTCCGCACGGTCGGATTTCAGGAACTTCAGACGCGCGGGCGTCGCATAGAAGAGATCGCGCACCTCGATGCGCGTGCCCTGCCCGAGGGCTGCGGGCCTCACCTCCGATTTCCGGCCGCCTTCGACGGAAATTTCGCTTCCCGCGTCGGCGTCGCGCGCGCGCGTCACGATGGAGAGCCGCGCGACCGCGCCGATCGATGGCAGCGCTTCGCCGCGGAAGCCCAACGTCGCGATGGCATCAAGATCATCGTTCGCGAGCTTCGAGGTGGCGTGGCGTTCGACCGCGAGCGCGAGGTCACCGGCAGTCATGCCGCCGCCGTCGTCGGTCACGCGGATCAGCCGGCGCCCGCCGCCCGACAGCACGACCTCGATCCGGCGCGCGCCGGCATCGAGTGCGTTCTCCACGAGTTCCTTCACGACCGACGCCGGCCGCTCCACCACTTCGCCGGCGGCGATGCGGTTGACGAGGGATTCGGGAAGCTGGCGGATCGGCATGTGGAGTTTGCTCGCAGCTGATTCGAAATCAGCGGTTCGGTCCGCTTAGTCGGACCTGCTGGATGGCCGGGTCAAGCCCGGCCATGAGGGATTCTGGGCCGGAAGAATAGAACAACCCCTCATGCGCGGGCTTGACCCGCGCATCCAGAGAACTCGTCAAACTGTGATTAGCGGTAATTGCAGCAGGAAATTGCTCAATCCGCGTTGGGCCGCACGCGGCGCAGGCTCTTGATCTCGCCGCGCCGCTTCTTGCCTTCGAGCCGCTTGCGCTTTGAGGAAGCAGGCGGGCGCGTCTTGCGGCGGGGCGTAGGCCGCTCGGCGGCACTGCGGATCAGCTCGACCAGCCGTTCGCGCGCGGCAGCGCGGTTGCGCTCCTGCGTGCGGTGCTGGGCGGCAACGATCACAAGCACGCCTTCCTTCGTGAGGCGGCGGCCGGCGAGCGTCTTCAGCCGCGCGCGTACCTCGCCCGGCAGCGACGGCGAGCGCTCCACGTCGAAGCGGAGCTGCACCGCGGTGGAGACCTTGTTGACGTTTTGGCCACCGGGACCGGACGCGCGGATGAAGCTCTCTTCCAGCTCTTCCTCGCCGATGGCGATACGATCGTTGATGCGGATCGCCTCGGATGTCATGGCGCTATTTCCCGCCCGCGAGATAGCGCTTGGCAAGCACCTTGCCTTCTTCCACCGCCGGTTGCCCGAACGGATCGACGCCGAAAAGATGCGCGGCGACGATCGTCTCCAGCATGAAGTGCATCATCAACGCGCCGATCGCGCGCTCGTCGAACTGCTCGACGTGAATCGTGCGCACGGGGCGGCCATTCTTCGCGAGTGTCTCGGCGGTGGCGCGGCCCTGAGCGGCGACGAGATCGCCCATGCTTTTGTCGGCGAGGCCCGGCTCGGCCGCCTTCTCGGCGAGCTCCTTGTCCATCTTCGGCCCGAAGCCCGCAGCCCCCGTCGTGATCACGGTGAAGAGCTTGTCGCGCGGGCCGCCGAGCCAGAGCTGCAACTGGCTGTGCTGGTCCACCGGGCCGAGCGCCGCAACGGGCGTCGTGCCCTTCCCTTTCTTGCCGAGGCTCTCCGCCCAGAGCTGCACCCACCATTTGGTGAAGCGCTCGAGGCGGTCCGCATAGGCCATCATGACGGTCATGTTCTTGCTTTCGGCAACGGCCGCGGAAGCAAGCGCGGCGCCGACGGCGGCGGGAATTTCCTTGGCGGAGCGGCCGAGCACCAGCGGCTGCATGATTTCGCGGGCGCCGGCGCGGATCGCGCGCACATCGAGGCCGAGCACGAGCGCCGGCAGCAGCCCAACGTTGGTCAGCGCGGAGAAACGTCCGCCGACATTCGGATCGTGCTCGAGCAGCTTGCAATCCATCGACTCGAGCAACTCGCGCAATCCTTTGCGCTCGCCGGCAGCGCCTTCAGAGATGCCGAAGAGATGCTCGTGGATCTTGCCCGAACGTCCGACGCGCTTGAGCGCGGTGATGACGGCGATCGTCTGCATCAGCGTCTCGGCCGTGGTGCCGGACTTGGAGATCGCCACAAAACGCGTGGTCTCGAGCGGCAGTCGCTTCAGCGCCCGCTCGAAGGTGATGGGATCGAGATTGTCGAAGAAATGCACGCGGGCCTTGGTGCGCAGCGCGCCGAGTCCCGGCACCCCGTAATCGGCGAGTTGCGCGAGCGCCTGGCCGCCGAGGCTCGATCCGCCGGTGCCGAGGAACACCACGTCGCTCGACTGCGCGAGGATCATCGCGACTTCCGCCATCTCCGCCAGGTCGTCCGTCCGCTCGGGCTGGCGAAGAAGGGCGAAGGTCGGATAGCGGTGGCCGTAGGCGGAGCGCAGGTCGACGATCGCTTCCTCGCTGCGGCGAAGCTGGTCGAGATAGGCGCGGCCGGGAACTCCGCCCTCGCCGATGCCGCTTTGCAGGGCCGATTCGATGGAGTGTTCGAAAGGAGCTGCCATTCTTCACATTCTCAGGTGGGATGCGTTCGGTCGGCGACAAACTGGCGCTTCATCGCGAATGAAGCAGCGATCACGATCAAGGTAACCGCCGCGATGAAGATGGTCGAGACCGCGTTGATCTCCGGCGTCACGCCGAGGCGCACCTGGCTGTAGATCCGCATCGGCAGCGTGGTGGCACCGGGGCCGGTCGTGAAGCTCGCAATCACGAGGTCGTCAAGTGACAGCGTGAAGGCGAGCATCCAGCCCGCCGCGATCGCCGGGAAGATGATCGGCAATGTGACATTGAGGAAGGTCTGGAGCGGCGGCGCGCCGAGGTCCATGGCGGCTTCCTCAAGGCTGCGATCGAACGTGACAAGCCGCGACTGCACGACGACCGCGACGAAACACATGCTGAAGGTGACGTGGGCAAGCGTCACGGTCCAGAATCCGCGGTCAAGATCGACGGCGACGAACAGAAGGAGCAGCGAGAGCCCGAGGATCACTTCGGGCATCACAAGCGGCGCGTAGATCATGCCTGCGAACAACGTGCGGCCACGGAAGCGGCCAAGCCGCACGAGCGCAATCGCCGCGAGCGTGCCCAGGAGGGTCGCGACGGTCGCCGAAACGAAGGCGACGCGCAGCGTCACCCAGGTGGCGTCCAAGAGCGGCTGGTTCTGCCAGAGCGAGGCATACCAGCGCGTGGAGAAGCCGCCCCAGACCGCCACGAGGCGCGAGTCGTTGAAGGAATAGATCACGAGGATCAGGATCGGCAGATAGAGAAAGGCGAAGCCGAGCGCGAGCGACGTGATGTTGAAGAGGCTGAGACCTTTTCGCATGCTCGCTTCACTTCCCCGCTTCGAGCGAACGGGCCTGCAAGTTCTGATAGAGCGTGATGGGCAGCACGAGCACGATCAGCAGCAGAACGGCCATCACCGAGGCAATCGACCACGAGCGGTTGGAGAAGAATTCGGTCCAGAGCGTACGGCCGATCATCAGCGTGTCGGAGCCGCCGAGAAGATCGGGGATGACGAACTCGCCGACCGCCGGAATGAAGCAAAGCAGCGATCCCGCGATGAGGCCCGGCAGCGCGAGCGGAAACGTGATCAGCCAGAAGCTCTTCCAAGGCGGCGCGCCGAGATCGGCGGCGGCCTCGAGCAGCGACTCGTCGAGCCGGTCGAGCGCCGCATACAGCGGCAGCACCATGAACGGCAGATACGAATAGACGATGCCGAGCACGACCGCGGCGTTGGTGGCGAGGATCTCCACCGGCTGGCTGATGATGCCGGCGCCGACGAGAAGCTGATTGAGCAGGCCCTCGCGCGCGAGAATGCCCATCCACGCATAGACGCGGATTAGGAACGACGTCCAGAACGGCAGGATTACGAGCATCAGCAGCAGCGACCGCCACGAGAGCGGCGAGCGCGCCATGCCGTAGGCGATCGGGAAGCCGATCAGGATCAGAATCAACGTCGAGAGCGCGGCGATCCCGAGACTTTGCAGATACGACTGCACATAGAGGCTGTCGCCGAGCACGAAGGCGTAGTTCTCGAAATCGAGCGCCGCCACGAAGTCGCGGATGCCCTGCCAGCCGGCGGACAGATCGAGCAGCGGCGCATAGGGCGGCTGCGCCAGCACGTCATCGGACAGGCTGATCTTGAAGACGATCAGGAAGGGAATGAGAAAGAAAAAGAGCAGCCACAAGTACGGGACGAGCACAACCAGCGCGCGACCTCGGGGTGCGGTGCCAATTCGCGACATACCGCGCCTCGCTATTTCGTCAGCACGACGCCGGCTTCCGGCGACCAGCTCAGGAAAACCCGGTCGTCCCAGGTGATGGGCTGCTCGGTGAAGCGGGTCACGTTCGGCCGGGCGGCCTTGAAGATCTCGCCGCTTTCAAGCCGCACCTGAAACAGCGAAAAATCGCCGAGATAGGCGATGCCGACCACGGTGCCGCGGGTGAAATTCTCCGCGGCGTCCGCCGGCTTGCGGACGGTGATCTTCACCTTCTCCGGGCGGAGCGCGAGCGCAACGTCGGCGCCGACCGCGACGTCCACGTCGGAGGATGCACGCAGCGGCGCGGCGACGCCCCCGCTCTGCAGGACGACACTCTTTTCGTCGCGCGCGGTGACCTTCGCCTCGATCAGGTTCACGTCGCCGATGAAGTCGGCGACATAGCGGGTGGCGGGCTGCTCGTAGATTTCCGTGGGCGTGCCCATCTGCACGATCTGCCCGTGATTCATGACGGCAATGCGGTCGGCGACCGCCATCGCCTCTTCCTGGTCATGCGTGACCATCATGAAGGTCATGCCAAGGCTCGATTGCAGTTCCATCAACTCGAACTGGGTCTCCTCGCGCAGCTTCTTGTCGAGGGCGGCGAGCGGCTCATCGAGCAGGAGCACCTTCGGGCGCTTGGTGAGGGAGCGGGCGAGCGCCACGCGCTGGCGCTGGCCGCCGGAAAGTGCATCGGGCTTCCTGCGCTCGAAGCCCGTGAGCTTCACGAGTTTGAGCACGTCGGCAACGCGGTCGGCGATTTCGTTTCTCGGCAGGCGATCCTGCTTCAGGCCGAAGGCGATGTTGTCCCACACATTCATGTGCGGAAAGAGCGCATAGGACTGGAACATCATGTTCACCGGCCGCCGGTAGGGCGGGACACCTGCGAGGTCCTGATCGGCGAGCAGGACGCGGCCGTCGGTCGGCTCCTCGAAGCCGGCGAGCATGCGCATCAGTGTGGTCTTGCCGCAGCCGGAGGGACCGAGCAGCGCGAAGAACTCGCGCTCGTAGATGCCGAGCGAAAGACCGTCGACCGCGGTCACTTCGCCGAAGCGCTTCGTCACCCCCTCGAACCGCACGAGCGGCCGCTGCGACGGATCCTTCCACGGCGCGAATTCCTGGCGCGTGCCATTGGCGGGCTTCGGCTCGCGATCGAGGGCAACGTTCATTTTCCGGCTGGCATCCTTCTCCCGTTTGCTGCTCTCGCCTGATTAGCGGGGAAGCGCGCGATGCTCAACGGTCCCCGCGTCGTCAACGCGATCAGGCGACGGAGGTTTCGGGCGAGGCGCCAGCCAAGACCGCATGCAGCGTCTCGATCTCCGCGGGGGTGGCCGTTAGGCCGAGCTTGCTCCGCCGCCAGAGCACGTCTTCGGCCGTGACCGCCCATTCCTCGCGGCGCAGGTAATCGAGCTCGGCTGCATGGAAATCGCCCAGGATGCGGCGGCCGAGGTCATTGAGGCTCGTGGCGCCGCCCAGGAGATTCCAGCTCCGCGTACCGTAGGTGCGTGCGAGCCGCCGCGCGTGCGCGGGCGTCAGATACGGATGCACCTCGCGCAGGCCCGCGATCAGCTCGTCCAATCCGCCGGCCGGCAGGTCGCCGCCGGGAAGCGGGCCGCGCGCGGTCCAGGCGGGACCGGGGGCGAGCCAGTGGCGCAGGCGCTCGACCGCTTTTTCCGCGAGCGCACGGTAGGTCGTGAGCTTGCCGCCGAAGATCGAGACGAGCGGCGGGTCGCCGTAGCCGCCGTCGACGTCGATCGTGTAGTCGCGCGTCACCTCGGACGACGTCCTGCGTCCGTCATCGACCAGCGTGCGCACGCCGGCAAAGGTCCAGACCACCTGGGACGGCTTCACGGGCGTACGGAAGAACGCGCTCACCACCCGACAGAGATAAAGAATCTCCTCGGAGCTTGCCGCCACCTCGGGCGAATGCTCGGGCACGTCGATCTCGGTGGTGCCCACGAGCGTGAAGTCTTCCGCGAAGGGGATCGCGAAGACGAGCCGGCCATCGTCGTTCGGCAGGAGATAAGCGCGATCGTGCGCGTGCAGCCGCGGCAGGACGATGTGGCTGCCCTTGACGAGCCGGGCGTGAACGCGCGGCGTCTGCCGCACCACTGTCTCAATCACGCGTGCGACCCACGGTCCTGCCGCGTTCACGAGCGCGCGGGCGGTCGCGGTTTCGCGCTTGCCGCCCGACTGCAACACGAGCTGCCAGCTTCCGCCCTCGCGGCGTGCGGAGGCGCAGCGGGTGCGCGGGCGGACGACCGCGCCCTTGTCGCGGGCGCCGAGGGCATTCGCGATCACAAGGCGCGCGTCGTCGGTCGCACAATCGGAATATTCGAAGCCAAGGCTGAAGCCCGGCTTCAGCGGCGCGCCGGCGGGATCGTCGGCGAGATCGAGGGTGCGCGACTTCGGAAGCCGTCCGCCGCTGAACCAATCATAGAGGGCAAAGCCCGCGCGCAGCTTCCACGCCGGGCGCGCGCCCTTCATGTGCGGCATGACGAAGCGCATGGGCCGGACGAGGTGCGGCGCCAGCGCCAAGAGCCGCTCGCGCTCGTGCAGCGATTCGCGGACGAGGCGGAACTGGAAGTGCTCGAGATAACGCAAGCCCCCGTGGATCAGCTTGGTCGAGGCCGAGGACGTGGCGGAGGCGAGATCGCCCTGCTCCACCAGCAGCACGGAAAGCCCGCGGCCTGCCGCATCGCGCGCGATGCCGCAGCCGTTGATCCCACCGCCGATCACCGCGAGGTCGTACTGGCCCATTGGTCTCGATCCCACCTCGCGGCAAGCGTGGCCGGTAAAGATGACTGGAACATGAGATTCTGCAGCGCGGCGCCAGTCTATGCTCGCTTTCAACGCATTTGAAACGTGACGGGTGCCCCTGCCGTTTCCACGCACGGGATTTTTCCCGAATGGGCAAAGACGGCCCGCCGTCGCGGCGGTGCGGCCGACGCGCCGTTGCCCACTCCGCCGATGCGATCGATCGTCGACGGCTGACAGTTCGGCCGCCACAGGCTAGAGATGGCGAGACAAAACCGCGCCCGGATTCAGCCGGTGCTGCCCGTAACCGTGGGGGAACTCAAGGACATGCTTCGCGCCACCAAAGACCTCATGCTGCCAACCACCATCACCGGCTCGCTGCCGCGGCCGAGTTGGTACACGGAAAATCTCGGCACGCGGACCTTCCTCGACGCGATGGTCACGAACCGCTTCCGCGAGCAGTATGTGGACACGGTCTCCGTGTACCTGCACGAGCAGGAAATCGCCGGCCTCGACATCGTGACCGACGGCGACGCGCATTTCGATTCGGACGTCGGCGGCCAGAGCTGGACTTCCTATCCGCCGCGGCACATGGGCGGCTTCGACCGGCACAATCCGCATCCGGCGCTGGCCGGCAAGGGCGGCCTCGCCTTCCCGCCCGGGCACATTCTCCACGATTATCTGGAAGCGCGCGTGATGCCCGACATCGTCGGGCCGGTGACGCGCGGCGATCTGCAATACGCGGAAATGTGGAAGGTGTCGCAGCGGCTCACCAAGAAGCCGGTGAAGTTCGGCACGATCGGGCCGGAGCTCGTCGCCTTCGCCGTCCAGGACAAATATTACAAGAGCATCCGCGACCGCATCGAGGCGATTGCCGACGCGCTCAATGAGGAGCTGAACGCGCTCGCGGACGCCGGCTGCCCGGTGATCCAGTACGAAGAGCCGCAGATCCACATGCTCGCGGTGCGCGGCATCGTCGACGACGTGATCAACCCGAAATACAGCGTCGAGGTCTTCAACCGCACCGTCAAGGGGCTGCGCGACAAGACCGAGGTGTGGTGCCACACCTGCTGGGGCAATCCCTCGCAGCAGCGCATGTTCGCTGAAGTGCAGAGCTACAAGAATGCGCTCGAGCTTCTCAATGAGGTGGATGCCGACGTGCTGACCTTCGAATCCGTGAGCGCGGGCGGTCAGGATCTCGAATATTTCGGCAAGATCGTCACCGAAAAGAAGATCGCGATCGGCGTGATCGACCACCATGGGCTGCAGGTCGAGCGCCCGACGGAAATCGCCGACCACATCCGCCGCGCGCTCAAGTACATTCCGCCGGAGCGGCTGGTGATCAGCTCGGACTGCGGCATGGGCCGCGAGGGCATGAGCCGGCGTCACGCCTTCTACAAGATCGTCGCGCTGGTGCTGGGGACGAACATCGTGCGGCGCGAGCTCGGGCTGCCGGAGGCGGAATGCCTCGCGGCCGATCCGCGCTTCTCGCTGGTTCCGCAGGCGAAATGAGACGGTGCCGCGGGGCGCCGCCCCGTGGCAATCTCAGCGCGATCCAACAAAAATCCGCCGCCGCCCGCACGACGGCCGGGCGGTGCGCAGAAACAAGCGCAACCATGGGGAGGACAATGGACTGGGCTCAGAATTTCGATCTCACGAACGGGGCAAACATCCTGCGCATCGCGTGCGGACTGTTCTTCATCCCGCACCTGTTCGTGAAATTCAAAAACCAGGACTTCGTGAAGGACTTCATGGGCAAGGTCGGCCTCAATCCGCCGATCGTCTGGCTCTACGGCGCATTCGTGGTCGAGATCGTCGCCACGATCGGCCTCGTGCTCGGCATCTACACGGCGCCGGTCGCGATCCTCGCGGGCGTGTTCCTGCTGGTCGCCTCCTGGGCGAGCTGGAAGTTCTCGGAGGGCAAGTGGATCTGGAATTTCGGCGGCGGCGAATATCCGCTGTTCTGGGCGATCTGCTGCTTCGTCGTGGCGATGCAGGCATGGCCTGCGTGAGCGTATTCATCGCGTCAATCAGCGTGAGGTCGCAATGATCAAGGCAGCAATCGTCGGCATGGGCTGGTGGGGACGGACGCTCGTCGAGTCCGTCCAGGGCGCAAGCGACAAGATCGGCTTCTTCGCCGGCGCCACGCGCACCGTTAGCCCGGAAGTCGAAGCGTTCGTGAAGCAACATGGGCTTCGGCTCCTGCCCGACTACGACGCCGTGCTCGCGGACAAGGAGATCGACGCGGTCGTCCTTTCAACGCCGCACTCGATGCACGCGGCACAGGTGATCGCGGCGGCGAAGGCCGGCAAGCACGTGTTCTGCGAGAAGCCGTTCACGCTCACGAAGCAGGAAGCCGAGGACGCGGTCGCGGCGGCGAAGCAAGCCGGCGTCACGCTCGGCCTCGGCTACAACCGCCGCTTCCATCCAGAGATGAACAAGCTCCGCGAGCAGATCCGCTCGGGAGAGCTCGGGACGATCCTGCACGTGGAAGCGACGATGACGTTCCCGAACGCGCTGTTCCTGAAACCGTCGCACTGGCGTGCGCACAAGGACGAGACGCCGGCCGGCGGCCTCACGCCGATGGGCGTGCACGCGGTCGACGGCATGATCGATCTCTGCGGGCCGATCGACCACGTCTATGCGCAGAGCTTCCGCCGCGCGGTCGAGATCGATTCCGACGACACCACCTCGATCCTCTTCCGCATGAAGGACGGCATGTCGGGCTATCTCGGCACCATGACCGCGACCGGGCCCGGCTTCAGCTTCCAGGTGTTCGGCTCGAAGGGGTGGGTGCGGCTCGAGGGCGTCACGCACGTCGCCGGCGCCTCGTCGGAGGAACGGCGCACGCGGCTCTTCGGCAATTGCCGCTTCCAGCCGGTGAAGGGCGAGTTGAAGTCGTGGCAGGCGGAAACGCTTGATCTCCCGCGGGTGACGCTCGAAGCCTTCGCCACCGCGGCGTCGGGCGGCGCGCCCTACCCGATCACCTACGAAGAGATGATTCACGGCTCCGCGGTGACCGAAGCGATCGTGCGCTCGGCCGCAACGGGCGCCGTCGTGCGCGTCCCCTGACGCCGCAAAGACCTTCAGCAGGAGCAGGCAATGGACCTCGGAAACGGACTCGGCCACCTCACCTATTCGACGCTCGTGCATCCGGCCGACGACTGGGAGCAGATCTGGCAAAGCCTCAACACCTATGTGCCGAAGGTGCGGGATCGCTTCGCCGGCAACAAGCGCTTCGGTGTGTCGCTGCGGCTGTCGGCGAAATCGGCGGAAACGCTCGCCAACAGCAAGACGGAGCGCGACAAGCTCCGCAAGTTCCTCGACGACAACAACATGTATCTCTACACCGTAAATGCCTTCGTGTACGGCCACTTCAAGGGCGAGCTCGTCAAGGAGCAGGTGTACGAGCCCGACTGGCGCTCGGAGGAGCGCACGCAATACACGATGAACGTCGCGAGCGTCGTGGCCGACATCGCGCCGAAGGACGTGATGCCGTCAATCCAGACCTCGCCGCTCGGCTTCAAGCCGCGCGTCACGGGCCCGGACGTGGTCGATGCCTACACGAACAACGTGCTGCGCGTGACGAAACACCTTATCGAGCTTGAGCAGAAGACGGGTGTCACGGTCACGCTCGGCCTTGAGCCCGAGCCCTACTGCTATCTCGAAACCACCGACGAGACGGTCGACTACTTCACGAACCATCTCTACGCGGGCAAGTCGGTGGAGAAGCTCGCGAAGATCAGCGGGCTGCCGATCGCGGAAGCGACGGCCGCGCTCCGGCGGCATGTCGGCATTGTCTATGACATCTGCCATCTCGCCGTCGAGTATGAAGACATCACGGAGTCGTTGCAGAAGCTCGTGGACGCGGGCGTGCCGATCGTGAAGCTGCAGGAAGCGGCGGCGCTCCACATTCCGGAAGTGACGAAGGAAGCCGTGGAGACGCTGAAACGTTATTCGAAGACGATTTATCTGACGCAGACCATCGAGAAGAAGGACGGCAAGCTCACCAAGTATCTCAACGTGGACGACGCCATCGCGGAGTACGAGAAAAACCCCGGCGGCAAACGCGAGTGGCGCACGCACATCCACGTGCCGGTGTTCCTCGACGATCTCGGCCAGTTCCGCACGACGCGCTTCGCGATCGCCGACGCGCTCAAGTTCCATAAGCAGAAGCCGCTGTCGCGCCACCTCGAGGTCGAGACCTATACCTGGGACATGCTGCCCGACAGTCTGAAGACCGGCGACATCGTCGACTACGTGTGCCGCGAGCTGGAGTGGGTGCGCGGACAGCTCGCGTGATGCAGAGAATCGCGTGTCCCGGGCGCAGCGCAGCGCGAAGCGGTGCGCTGCAGACCCGGGACCGTGCCGGACTCCGACGTCGGATGGGTCCCGGATCAGCGGGGCAGCATTCCGCTGCGCTCCATGCCGCACCGCATCCGGGACACGTAACCAATATGCTTCGTGATGTTTTCTGAGCGGAATGGGTGACCCATGAAAGTCGGTTTCATCGGGCTCGGCCGCATGGGCACGGCCATGGCGCAACGGCTCCTGCAGGCGGGCCACGAGGTCGCCGTCTTCAACCGCACGCCGGCAAAGGCAAAGCCGCTCGCGGACGCGGGCGCGACGGTGGTGTCGTCGATCCGCGAGGCGGCGGCGTTCGGCGAAGCCGTGTTCACGATGCTGACGGACGATGCCGCCGTGGAGGACGTCGCGCGGCAGCAGGGCGGCCTGCTCGAAGCGCTGCCAAAGGGCGGCATCCACATCTGCTCCGGTACGCATGGCGTCGGCGTGATCCGCGCGCTCACCGCCGCGCACCAGGAAAGGGGGCAAACCCTCATCGCCGCGCCGATCCTCGGCCGTCCCGAGCAAGTGCTGGCGGGCGCGGTCGGCGTCGTGGCGGGCGGCCCGGCGGGCGTGATCGAACGCTCTGCGCCGCTCTTCGCCGCGATCGGCCGCCGCACGTTCGAAGCGGGCAGTGAGCCCGCGGCGGCGACCTCGCTCAAGCTCGCCAACAACTTCGTGCTCGGCTGCGCGATCGAGGCGATGGGCGAAGGCTTCGCGCTGATCCGCAAGTACGGCGTCGCGCCGGAAGTCTTCTACGACGTGATGACCGATGGCCTGTTCGCCGCGCCCGCCTACAAGGTCTATGGCAAGATCATCGTCGACGAGAGCTATGACAAGGCGGGCCAGATGGCCGTCAACGGCCTGAAGGACGCGAAGCTCGCGCTTGACGCCGGCGAGACGATGAACGTGCCGCTGCCTTCGGGGCAGGTGTGGCACGACCGGCTCGCCGCCGCGGTCGCGCGCGGCGAAGGCGAGAAGGACTGGGCGGTGATGGCGCTCGAACAGGCGCGCGAGAGCGGATTGACCTAAGCGCGACGATACGAAATTCGCGCGTCCCAACGTCATGCGAGCGAAGCGAAGCAATCCAGCGGAGAAACTGGATTGCTTCGGCGCTGCGCGCCTCGCAATGACAGCGGGGACGATGAGCCTTAGCGGAACATCGCCTTGTGATCCTCGACGAACTGCTTCGTCGAGATCGGCTCGCGGCCGACGATGTCGCGGATCGGCTGCGCGTTCTCGGTGGAGAAGCCGCCGGCGGCCGCGATCTTCGCGATCGCCAGTTGGTGGCCGATCAGCCAGTCGGGCAATCCTCTGGCCTTCAGGGCGGCTGCCGCCTGCTCGGGCGTCACGCTCACATACGTGATCGGCTTGCCGAGCACCTCGGAAAACACCTTCGCGAAGTCGCCGTAGGTGGAGCGAAGGCCGCTATAGGCGATCGTCTGTCCGGCATATTTCTCCGCCTCATAGACGACGTGCGCGCCAAGCGCGCCCGCGTCGCGCGTGTCGATGAAGGCGAGCGGCAGGTCGGAGGCGAACGGCAGCGCCATCTTGCCTTCGTTCTTGATGAGGGCCGCCTGCGCGAACGTATTCTGCATGAACAGCCCCGGCCGCAGGATCACCCAGCCGAGGCCGCTCTTCCGCATCGCCTCCTCGACCATGTGATGGCCGCGGCCGACCGGCGATTCCGCGTCGGCGCCGACCATCGCCTGGCCGCCGGACACCTTCACGAAGAATTTCGCGCCGACGGCCTTCGCCGCCTCCAGAATGTTGAGCTGCTGCTCGCCCGATTGCGGGTTGTGGCCGGTGACGACGAAGACACGCTGCATGCCTCGCAGCGCCTTCTCCAGCGCCGGGCGGTCGGTGACCTCCGCGACCGCGATCTTCGCGTCGGCGCCGAGCACCTCGCGTGCCTTCTCCGCGTTGCGGACGACGCACAGCGGGTCCTCGCCCAGCGCCCACAGTTCCTTCACCGTCGCACGGCCCGTATTTCCACTGGCTCCTACAACCGCAATCATCCCGACGTTTCCCCTTTGTCCGATTCAGACACGCTCGAACACCGATATACCGTGCCGGACGCGGATGCACATGACGCCGAGCGCGAGCCTGCCCGCGCGTCCTCCCCCGGCGCCTTCGTTATAACTTATTGATTTTAAAATATTTTCATAGCCGGCGGCCGCATCCTACGATGAACGCGGATGCCCCTCTGTCAAACATATGAGGCTCAGGGTGCCCGACGGCCCGCTGGATTTTTCTCGATTGGTGCATCGATTTTTCTCGATTTGCTCGCAGTGCGGCCTTTTGTTCGATCTGCGCACATTTGGCTTGTGCCGAGGCGGACGAAACTCATAATTGAACGAACGTCTAGGGTGAAAACATGGAAAACATCGCCACAACCGCTTCCTCCGAAATTATCGAATCCGCCAGCCCCGAGCCGCTCGATCCGACCGAGCGGCCGGATTTCGTCACCGCCCTTGCGCGCGGCATCTCGGTCATCCGCGCGTTCGGTCCGGACGCGGCGCGCATGACGCTCGCTGACATCGCCAAGCGCGTCAACCTGCCGCGCGCCACGGTGCGGCGCTCGCTGATCACGCTGGAAACGCTCGGCTATGTCGAGTCCGACGGCCGCAACTTCACGCTGACGCCGAAGGTGCTGACGCTCGGCCACTCGTATCTTTCGTCCTCGCCGTTCACGCGCGCCGCACAGCCGTTGCTCGAACGCTTCGCCGCGACCATCCACGAGTCGAGCTGGGTCGCCATTCTCGACGAGACCGACGCCCTGCTCGTCGCCGGCGCGCGCACGAACCGGATTCTCTCGCCCGGGCTCACGGTCGGCAGCCGCCTGCCGGCAGCTTGGTCGTCGCTCGGCCGCGCGCTCCTCTCCGGCCTCTCGGACGACGAGCTCGACGCGTTCCTGCGCCGGGTGAAGCCGCGCACCTACACCGCACGCACCATGATCGACCTCTCCGCGATCCGAAAAGCGATCATGGACGTGCGGGCGAACGGCTACGCGCTCGTCGATGGGGAGGTCGAGATCGGGCTCTCGTCGATCTCGGTGCCGGTGAAGAACTTCGAAGGCCGCACGGTCGCCGCGATCAACGCCTCGGCGCCGTCCGAGCGCGTGCGCAGCACCGAGATGATCGAACGCTTCCTGCCGCTCCTGCAGCGCACAGCCGAGGATCTGCGCCCCGCGCTGGTTTGAAGCCCATTCCGAACAGATCGACCCCGTCGTGGCCGAGCTTGTCCCGGCCATGACGATTCAGTTCTGGAGGCCGATCTAAACCCGCCGCGGTGCCGGGTCGAACTCCGTCACGAGCTTGCCCGTCGGCACCGCCGAAGGCGGGCGGTCGCGCAGCAAGTGCTGGCCGAAGCCACGCTCGCCGACAAGCTCGCCGTCGCGCACGACGACGCGGCCGCGCACCATGGTCAGCACAGGCCAGCCGGTCACTTCCAGCCCCTCGTAGGGCGTGTAGTCGCAGGCGTCGTGCAGGTTTTCGTGAGAGATGCGCACGCGGCGGTTCGCGTCCCACAGCACGATGTCGGCGTCGGAGCCCGGCGCGATCGCGCCCTTCTGCGGATAGAGCCCGTACATGCGGGCGTGGTTCGTGGAGCTCAAGGCCACGAACTGCTCGAGCGAGATGCGGCCCTTGTTGACGCCCTCGGAAAAGAGGATCGGCAGCCGCGTCTCGACGCCGGGAATGCCGTTCGGCACGTAGCGGAAGCTCTCCTGCCCGCGCGGCGCACGCTTGCCCCGCTCGTCGTCATAGCGGAACGGGCAGTGATCCGACGAGAACACCGAAAAAACGCCACGCTGCAGGCCGTCCCAGCACGCCGCCTGGCTCGCGGCGTCGCGCGGCGGCGGGCTACACACGAGCTTCGCGGCTTCCAGGTCCATGCCCCGCAGGTCGGACGCCTTGAGCACGAGATATTGCGGGCAGGTCTCGCCGTAGATTTTGAGGCCCCTCGCCCTGGCGCGGGCGATCTCCTCCATCGCCTGCCCGTTGGAGACGTGCACGATCATGATCGGCACGTCGAGCAGCTCGGCGAGCGAGATCGCGCGGTGGGTCGCCTCGCGCTCGACCGGAATCGGGCGCGAGACCGCGTGATTGTAGGCGGAGGTGTGGCCGGCGCGCTCCAGCCGCTCGGTGAGGAAGCGGATCGCGTCGTCGTTCTCGGCGTGCACCATGACGAGCGCGCCGGTCTCGCGGGCGACGGCGAGCACTTCCAGCATCTCGCGGTCGTTCAGCTTCAGCCCCTCATAGGTCATGAACACCTTGAACGAGGTGTAGCCGTCGACGACCACAGCCGGCAGTTCCTGGCCGAGCACACTCTCGCTCGGATCGGAAACGACGATATGGAAGCTCGTGTCGACGTAGCACTTGCCCTCCGCCTTGGCGTGATACTCGGTGAGCGCGGCGCGCAACCCCTTGCCTTTCTCCTGGATGCAGAACGGCATCACCAGCGTGTTGCCGCCGAAGGCGGCCGAACGCGTGCCGGATTCGAAATCGTCGGCCATGACGATGCCGGGGCCGCTCGGCTGGGCGAGGTGCACGTGGCTGTCGATGCCGCCTGGGAGCACGAGGAGGCCGGTGGCGTCGATCGTCTCCTTCGCCGTGCCGAGCCCGCGGCCGACCGCGGCGATCTTGCCGCCCTTGATGGCGACGTCGCTTTCGCTGACGCCGGCCTCCGTCGCAACTCTGCCGCCCTGCACGAGGATGTCGAATTCGGTCATCGGAAGCCCATTTGGCGCTTGCCGCTTTCCGCTTGTTCGCCGAAAAGTTCGGAACGCGAACGAAATTTCCCAGCCGGCGGTTAACCTCTATGGCAAGCGGTGCCGCGACGCACGCCAAAAAGCCCATGACTAAAGGCCCGATTTAGGCAGGTTAAGGTAACTTTCCTAACCAGCGCCCAAAATCCTTAAATACGCATTTGTCGCATGGCCTGCCGCAAGTGTGCCTTTTTTCTAGATAATTCGACGCGCCTTCGAAACAATAAAGGAAACAAGTGATGAAGGTTGCTGTTCGAGCTGTCATCGGATGTGTGCTGCTTTCCATGACAGCGCCGATCGTACCGGCCTCCGCCAACCCGGTGAGCCAGGAACATCCGGTACCCACGCCTGAGGCCGCCCAAGCCCGGACAAAGGCGCGCACAACAAATCATCCCGCCAAGCCACGAGGCCTTGCCACTACGTTTTCGACCGCAGGCGTCGGCAATCCGCACTGGGTTTCCGTCGCGCGGCAATACAAGGGCACCAACCCGACCAAGCGCAGAAGCCTTTGGTGCGCCGATTTCATGAATCTTGTATTGGAGCGTAGCGGCCTTCAGGGGACGTCGTCGTCAATGGCCCGTTCTTTCGTCAATTACGGGCAGCGGATTTCGGGGCCGAAGGTCGGCGCGATTGCCGTGATCAGCCGTGGCCGCAACGGCGGTCATGTCGGCATCGTCACCGGCATCGACTCGAACGGGAACCCCATCATTCTGTCAGGCAACCACAACAACACGGTCGCGGAAGCCCCTTATTCGGCGAAGCGCGTGATCGCGTACGTCTGGCCGACGAGCTGATCTCTTCCAAAGCTCGTGCAAATCGCGCTCGCGGCCTCCGCGGGCGCTTTTTATTTCATGTACCGGTGAAAACGGGCTTACGCTTTTCCATGAAAGCGCGGCGACCTTCCTCGTAGTCGCGGCTTTCGAAGCAACGCTGCACGAAGGCCGTACATCCCGCGAGATCGCGATCGTCCGCGTCCTTCATCAGCTCGCCGATGATGAACTTGGTGGATGCGACCGTCAGCGGCGCGTTCGCCGCGATCGTTGTCGCATATTCGCGTACATAATCCTCGATTTCCGCATCCGGCTTGACCCGGTTGACGAGACCCATGGCGAGCGCCTCCGTTGCATCGAACTGGCGGGCGGTGAAGAACATCTCTTTCGTGAAGGAAGGGCCGAGCACTTCGACGAAACGGCGAATGCCCGGCAGGTCGTAGCCAAGGCCAAGCTTCGCCGCCGGCATGGCAAAGCGGGATTGCTCGGTCGCAATCCGCAGGTCGCAGGAGATCGCAAGGCCCAGACCGCCGCCGACGCAATAGCCGCGGATCATGGCGATGGTCGGCTTCGGGAAGTCGTGCACGAGGGCATAGACGCGCTCGACCTCCGCGCCATAGCGCGCGACGGCCTCTTGGGTGCCGCGCTCGTCCTCGAATCGGGAAATGTCGGCTCCGGAGACGAACGCCTTGCCGCCGGCACCGGTGAGGACGACGACGCCGATATTGCCGTCGCGGGCGAAATCCTCGAGCACGCCGGCGGCCGCCACCCACATGTCGAATGACATGGCGTTGTGCCGCTCGGGGTTGTTAAAGATCAGATAGCCGATGCGGCCGTCCTTCTGCGCGACGATCTTGCCGGTGGCACTCATGTCTATGGTCCCAAATCAGTCCCGGAATGACCCGCTCATATCATGTCCGCAGGGCCCGCGCGGACTGCCGTTCGGTTGCGTTCACCGACCGGCCCGACGTTGTCGTTTTGGTCCTCGCAGAGACAGGTTTCTTGCGGGTGGATGTAAGAGAGCGGCTTGACGGGGGGTCCGCCCCGTATTCTCCGGCAATTTCGATGCGGAACGGTGGCAGGCCACCTCGCGTCGGGGGCGCATGGGCGGGGAACGCACATTTTTGGGCGCCATACCATCGTCCATGGCGTCTTCGCTTCATTGTGAACTATGCCGTCGCGACGCCGTTGCTGTTGGCGGCGGGCTCGCTCGCACAGGTGCAGGAAGCCGAGTTCCTCACCGTCTGTTTCAAGCGCTCAAGCCGATCCGCGTGTGAAGGGCAAGAGCGAGCCACTCAAGGTCCATGCGGTCGCGCGTGCCGAAACGAAGCGCCCGCCGGCACAGAAGCGCCAGCGGGCTCGAAAGCCAATCTCACCGCCAACTAGATCTTAGTAGGCGCCTTCCAATTGCCGCACGGTGAGGTGGTCGTTGACCTGGCGTACGCCCGCGGTCGTCTCCGCAGCCACGCGAACCGCCTGCTGTTCCGTCGGCGAACGGACGATGCCCCAAAGCTCCACGGTGCCATCCTTGACCATCACATTGAGCAGGCTGCTGTGCGCCCAAGGCTCGTTGTTCAGGCGGGCCAGCAGTTTGCTGCGGATCGTCGCGTCGCTCGGGGCCATTGCTGGCCGGACATCCTTCTGCGCCGCCAGCGCCTGAACCAGATTGGCGCGGCTCACGATCCCGACGAGCTTGCCGTCCTTCACCACCGGCACGCGCTTGATCCCCTTCTTCTCGAGAAGCGTCGCGATCTCGCCCAGCGAAGCATCCGGCCCGACGACGATCACGTCGCGGGTCATGATGTCCCCCACCTTGCGCGCGTTCGCCTTCACGAAGCGGGACGCGAGCACCTCTTCGTTGGTCAGGAGCCGCAACCACCACGCGCGCGGCTGCACCGTATCGGTTTCCGTTCGATGCAGCAGATCGCCCTCGCTGACGATCCCCACCAGCTCCGCACGCTCGTTCACGACCGGCACGGCGCTGATCCCCCGCTTGATCAGAATATCGGCGACGTCCTTCACGAGGACATCGGGCTGCACGGTTACGACATTCGTCGTCATTACATCGCTGGCTTTCATGGCCGTTCTCCAAAGCTCCTGATTTCATCGCATTGCCGGCGGAGGAACGGTTTGATTTGCGTCAAGCTGCAAATATCGATTGGTCAGATTTGTTGCCGTATTGCTCAAAGCCAAACTTTTGACGCGGATCAATGTAGAAAAATCGGGAATGGGGGCTATCTGCCTCGGTAACGTCATTTCCGACGGAGGTGCCCATGAACCTGAAATCGCTTATTCCCGTTGGCCGGGATCGATCGAAGCCCGGTGAGCTCAGCCCGTTCGGCGCCTTGCACCGCGAAATCGATCGCCTGTTCGACGATTTCTCCCGTGGCTTCCCCAGCTTCGGATCGACCGACCTTGTGCCGCGCATGGATGTCTATGAGACGGACAAGGAGATCGAACTGACGGCGGAACTGCCCGGACTCGAGGAAAAAGACGTCGAGATCAACGTATCCGACGGGCTGCTCACGATCCGCGGCGAAAAGAAATCCGAGAAGGAAGAGAAAGACAAACACTACCGCCTGGTCGAGCGGAACTACGGCTCGTTCTCGCGTACGATCGAGCTGCCTAGCGGTGTGGATCCCGACAAGATCCAGGCGACGATCGCCAAGGGCGTGCTGAAGGTCTCGATCCCGAAGCCGCCCATGAAGGACGCGAAAAAGATCGAGGTGAAGACGGCGGCATAGATCGCCCGCCGAAAATCAACAAAAACGCCCGACAACAATGCCGGGCGTTTTTTTATTCGCTTGTAAAAAAAACGAAGCGGGCGCGTCGCTCCTGCTCAGACATGCTCAACGGAGGAAACGCGGAAGGTGTGCATGTCCTCATGGTCGCGCACCGAAACATATTCGCCGAGCACGAAGCGCTCATCGCCGAAGCGATATCCGGGCTCGTCCGGCTCGTCGCCGTCGACGTCATAGCGGAAGGCCCATTCGCCGCTCCGCTGCTGCACGAGATGACCGACATCCTGGTCGTCAGGCCTGATCCGCACGACGCGGCAATGGTCGCGATGCTGCTTCCAGAGCGCGGGGTCGATGCGGCCATCCTGATCCAGCGGCGCAACGAAGATGTAACCGAACTTGCGGTTTCCCTCCGGATGGCCAGGCTCGCGGGCGAGCTCGAGGCGGATGCGGCGGAAAGCGCGCGGCAAGTTCGTCATCTCATCCTCCCCTCGTTTCTGAATTCTTTCGGCGGATCAGGCGTTGAGTTTCCGCAGCGCGGCCATATTGCGCAGAATGATGCGGCGCGAGCTCGGCAGCGAAATCGCCGCGGAATTCTCCAACTGCGTCAGCGTGCGCGAAACCGTCTCGATGGTGAGGCCGAGATAGTCGGCAATGTCCTGGCGCGACATCGGCAATTCGACCGCGTCACGGTCGGGATTCCGGCCCGCCATCTCGAGCAGGAAGGAGGCGACACGTTCCTGCGCGGTCTTGCGGCCGAGCGTCAGCATCAGGTTCTGCACATGGGCGAGTTCGCGGGCAGTCAGCGTCCAAAGGTCGCGCGCGAGATCGATCTGCCGCGCCGCCAGCGCGACCAGCGCGCTGCGCTTGACGACTAGGATCGTCGAGTCGGTGATCGCTTCCGCAGTGAAGCGGTGGTCGGCATCCGCCTCGAGGCCGAAGATATCGCCCGGAAGATAGAAGCCACCGATCTGCCGGCGACCGTCGTCTAGGAGCTTGTAGGTGCGGACGGCGCCGTCCACGACCTTATAAAGGTAGTCGGCGGGCTCGCCCTCGCCGAAGATTTCCGCGTTGCGCGGATAGGGCATGACGGCGCCCATCAGGCCCAGGGATTCCGCCAGTCCTTCGTGGCCGGTCGGCTGTTTCGTGCGGCCGGCGGGGGCGGGCTTGGCGGTCGCCGTCTTGGAAGGAAGGCTTGCAATCAAGGGCTGGACAGGCATGGCTGCGTCCTCCGAAATCCGATGCTGAACGGATATCGACGGACGAGGCCGCCTGAAATTCAGATCATGTCCCTAAGGGAAATCCCGTAGGCATTCGGCTATACCGTTGGGCCCGCGCAGCCAGTACCTTTCCGACACGCGAATTCATGATCCGGTTCGAATGAGCAAAATTGCCGCACCCTCTGAAGGCACAGTTGCCCGGCAGTCCGGTGCGTCGGCTATCCGCACGGCGGTGGCGCATTACGCCCTCGCCGCGGCGCTTGTGATTTTGGCCTACTCGATTCGCGAGCTGTTATCGTCGGTGCTCGAAGTGGCGCAGGCCAATTTTCTGTTCTATGTGCCGGCCGTCCTCATCTCCGCCATTCTAGGCGGTCTCGGTCCGGCATTGTTTGGGACCGTCGCGGCGCTCTCGCTGGTGCTGCCGCTCGACAATCTTCTGCAGATCAGCAGGGCCGACGCGATCAATGCGCTCGCCTTTGCGGTCATCGGAGTCGGCATTGCGTTCGTCGGACAGGGACTGCGCCGCAGCCGTGACCGGAGGGCGGAAGCCGCCCGCAATCTGGTCGCGCGCGAAGCGCATCTGAAATCCATCCTCGACACGATCCCCGACGCCATGATCGTCATCGACGAGCACGGGCTGATCCAGTCGTTCAGCCTCGCCGCCGAACGCCTGTTCGGCTACGAGGCCGCCGAGGCGATCGGAAAGAATGTCAGCATCCTCATGCCCTCCCCGTACCGGGAAAGTCACGATGGATACATTGAACGATACCTCACCACCGGCGAGCGGCGGATCATCGGCATCGGCCGCGTCGTGGTCGGCGAGCGCAAGGACGGCACGACCTTCCCGATCGAGCTTGCCGTAGGCGAGATGCGGTCCGGAAACCAGCGCTTCTTCACCGGATTCATCCGCGATCTGACCGAGCGTCAGGAAACCGAAACCCGGCTGCAGGAGCTGCAGTCGGAGCTCGTGCATATCTCGCGGCTTACGGCGATGGGCGAGATGGCCTCGACGCTGGCGCATGAGCTGAATCAGCCGCTTTCGGCGATTGCCAACTACATGAAGGGCTCGCGCCGGCTGCTCGAGGGCAACGAAGATCAGCGGGTCGCCACCGCGCGCGACGCGATGGACAAGGCCGCCGATCAGGCGCTGCGCGCGGGGCAAGTCATCCGGCGGCTGCGCGATTTCGTTGCGCGTGGCGAGAGCGAGCGGCGGGTGGAAAGCATCTCCAAACTTGTCGAGGAGGCGAGCGCGCTTGCGCTGGTCGGCGCGAAGGAGCTCGGCGTGCGCGTCCGCTTTCAGTTCGATCCCGTCGTGGATCTCGTGCTTGCCGACAAGGTTCAGATCCAGCAGGTTCTGCTGAACCTGATCCGCAATGCGATCGAGGCGATGGAAGGGACGGACCGCAAGGAACTCATCATCCGCACACGCGCGATCGACGACAACATGCTGGAAATCAGCGTGGCGGATACCGGATCTGGAATCGCGCCGGAGGTTTCGGCGCAATTGTTTCAGCCATTCTTCACGACGAAAGCGCATGGCATGGGCGTCGGCTTGTCGATCTCGAGGACCATTATCGAAGCGCATGGCGGGCAGATCGGCATCGAACCGAATCCCGGCGGCGGAACGATTTTCCGGTTCAGCCTGCGCGCGGTGACGAAGGAGGACTACGCCGATGTCGAATGATCTCGTCGTTCACGTCATTGACGATGACGACGCGGCACGCGATTCACTCAAGTTCCTGCTCGAGTCGGCGCAATTTCCTGTGCAGGCCTATGAATCGGGATCGGCCTTCCTCGAGGCCCTGCCGACGGCCGGTCGCGGATGCGTCATCACCGACGTGCGCATGCCCGGCGTGAACGGCATCGAGCTCCTGCAACGCCTGAAGAAGCTGCCGTTCGAGCTGCCAGTGATCGTCATCACAGGTCACGGCGACGTGCCGCTCGCGGTCGAAGCGATGAAGCTCGGCGCCGTCGATTTCTTCGAGAAGCCGTTCGACGATGAGGCGCTGCTTGCTGCCGTGCGCGCGGCCATCAACCAGTACGAAAAGGATCAGAAGCGCGAGTCCGACCGGGCGGGCATCAACGCCCGCATTGCGACGCTTTCCCAGCGGGAACGGCAGGTCCTGGAAGGACTCGTTGCCGGCAATCCGAACAAGAATATCGCCTTCGACCTCGGCATCAGCCCGCGAACGGTGGAAATCTATCGCGCCAATGTCATGACCAAGATGCAGGCCGGTAGCCTGTCGGAGCTCGTGCGCATGGCGCTGCTTGCCGGCATTCTGGAAGGGAAACAGGAAGCGCCGAAAGCTAGGCTTTCTGGGACTGAGCGAGCCGGCGATTGAGCTAAATCAACATCCCCTCTCGTGACTTGCGTTTTCCTGCCGCATTGGTTCGCACATGAATCTCTTGCTGCAGGCGGGCATGCCCGAAAACGCCGTTGAGCGAAACGGTCCGCTCGTCGTCATCGTCGATGACGATCCCGCCGTGTTGAACTCGCTGAAGTTCTCCTTCGAGATCGAAGGATTTGCGGTGCGGACTTTTGGCAGCGCCGAAGAGCTGCTGAATTCGGACGAGGTCGTGCAAAGCGGCTGCTTTATCATCGACTTCAATCTGATCGGAACCAACGGGCTGGACCTCTTGCGGCAACTGCGCAAACAACAGATCGTGGCGCCTGCGATCCTGATGACGACGAATCCAACCGCGCTGCTACGGGAGCGCGCGGCGATCGCCGGCGTTCCTATCGTGGAGAAGCCGCTGTTCGGCAATACGTTGATCGACAGCGTACGCCGAGCGCTCGACCGGAAACGACCGCCGGCTCTGTGAGCCCCTGCAAGAACCAAGATCAGTTGCGGGTGAGTCCGCGCAGGGTTCCTACGTTGGGGCAATAATGCTCCCAGATCGCGTTGCCGGGATCGGTATCGATGTCGTATTCGCAGCGGCCTTTGGCGCGGCACCGGCTGCAAACCCGTTGCATATCGCGGTACACGGCACGGTCGGCATGGGCCGCCTCCGTCAGACCGAGTTGCGCGAGCCGGCGGTCGAGCAATGCCGCCGAATTCGGCCAGGCGGCACTGAGGCTCCGCAATTCCGCAGCCGAAACGCCGGCGTCGGCGGCGAGACGGTCCAGTTCGTGCGGATCGATGCGGTCGAGCTCGACGGCATTGCGAAGCGCCGCAATCCAGTCGTGCATATATTGGCGAAGGGCGATCATGGCCTGCTCCCGAGACGGAGAGATGCTTTTGGATTTTTTGCCCCGATGGAGACAGCAGCGCCTTGACCTGCATCAAGCCAGGCTGCCGCCCTTCACGAAGTAGCCGAGGATGCCGGCAAGCGGCTGCCCGGTCCGCCGTTCCAACACCGCCACACGTTTTTCGGCTACCCTTGTAAAAATCGCTGGATGTGGAGGAATCATGGGGCCGCTCGCCGGGTATCGCGTTCTGGAATTCGCCGGCATCGGTCCCGCGCCGATGGCCGCGATGCTGCTCGCCGACATGGGCGCGACGGTGCTGCGGATTGATCGCCCCGCGGAGAGCCATCTCGGTGTCCCGCGGCCGGAGCGCTTCAATCTCAGCCATCGCGGACGGCCCTCGGCGGCATTCGATCTGAAGCAGCCGGAAGCCGTCGAGCTCACGCTCGATCTTGTCGAGAAAGCCGACGCCCTGATCGAGGGCTTCCGGCCGGGGACGATGGAGCGGCTTGGGCTCGGCCCCGACGTCTGCCTCGCACGCAATCCGCGACTCGTTTATGGTCGCATGACCGGCTGGGGGCAGGAAGGTCCGCTCGCCAAGGTCGCCGGGCACGACCTCAACTACATCGCCCTCACCGGCGCGTTGCACGCGATTGGCCGCGCGGGGCAGCCGCCGACACCGCCGCTCAATCTCGTCGGCGATTTCGGCGGCGGGGCGCTCTACCTCGCGTTTGGCGTCGTCTGCGCGCTGCTGGAAGCACAGAAATCCGACAAGGGCCAGGTGGTCGATGCGGCGATGATCGATGGCGCCGCCTCGCTCATGGTTTACTTCTTCGGACTGCACGCCGCCGGCCTCTATAGCGACCGGCGCGGCGAGAACATTCTCGATTCCGGCGCGCCCTTCTACGAAGTCTACGCCTGTGCTGACGGCGAATATATTTCCATCGCGCCCATCGAAGGGAAATTCCGCAGCGAACTCTATCGGCGCATTGGCCTCGACGAAGCGAAGCTTCCGCCCGCCTTCGACCGGGAGTCCTGGCCGGCGGTGAAACAGGAGATCGCCGCCCGCATCGCCACCAAGACGCGCGCCGAATGGTGCGAGTTGCTGGAAGGCACCGACGCCTGTTTCGCGCCCGTGCTCTCGATGGCGGAGGCGCCGAGCCATCCGCACCATCGGGCGCGGGGGACGTTCGTGGAGATCGACGGCGTGGTGCAGCCGGCGCCTGCACCGCGCTTCAGCCGGACGCGGCCGGCGCTTCCCACCCCGCCCGAGCCCGGCGGCCGGAGCACGGAGGTCGCCCTCAAGGACTGGGGCATCCCGGCGGAGCGGATCAGCCGTCTCCTCGTCAGCGGCGCGATCGGGCGGCAAGGACAATCCGCTTGAAGGATTAGCGCCTTGCGGAATCTCCTGCGGGATCGATGTCCGTTACCCCACAGGACCCGCAACGTTATTCAATGCCTTGATTTTGAAGATGAAAGCGGCGGCATGACTGGCCAGCAGCACGTGTTGCCCGCGGGCAACAAGCAGTGAAAAAGTCTGCGCGGCCATATTTCGATTTGGGATAGGCTTGTGCCCAGACTGATTCTTAAGCCTAGGATTGATATATCGAAGGTGTGGGTAATTGAGTATTGCGTGAGGATTTTCGGGGTCCGTGAATCCGGGCCATTCGAGGGGGCCAAACGATGAAGCGCTTGTGCGTCGTGTCGCTGTCGGCGGCTTTCGTTACCGTTTCCGCTGCGGCGGGTTTTGCAGCCGATCTGCCAGTCCTGAAGGCGCCTCCCCCGAAAATCGAGTACGGCAACTTCTTTTACGGGATCGACGGCGACTCGCACGGCAGCCTCGCCGGTTATCTCGGCGTGCTCTACGCACCGTACGGCATGCACCAGTCGGGCGTCCGCTTCACGGCGTTCGGTCTCTACGGGAAATACGAATATGACACCACGCCGGGAGAGGTCGAAGGCCGGTTCTGGGCGGGCGATCTGCTGATCGGGTGGAGCCACGTCGTTGCGAACGGGGCGGCCACGCTGTCCGTCGGCGCGAACTATCAGGACCATCGCCTGTCCCCGTTCGATCCGGCCAATCCGGTGTCGGGGTCGAAATGGGGCGCCAAGGTGCAGGGCGACTTCTGGTTCCAACCCACGGAAGAAACGCTTGTCGTCGGTCTCGCGTCCTACTCGACCGCGTTCGACTCTTATTACGGCTCGCTGCGCTTCGGCTACGATTTCACGCGCGGGCAGGACGTCTATTTCGGCCCCGAGTTCGTCGGGCTCGGCAACGACCGCACGGACCAGGTGCGCGTCGGCGCCCATCTCAGCGGGATCAAGCTTGGCATCGCCAAGCTGAACATCTCCGGCGGATGGCTGCACGAGCGTGACGAGGGAGACGGCTGGTACGGCACGGGCACGGTCGACATCCCGTTCTGATGCGAACCAACTGATCCAACCGAACACATTGCGCGTTCAAAGCGGCCGGGGATTTCCCCGGCCGTTCTTTTTTGGCGGCGTAGGGCTGACGGCGACGCGCCTCGATGACGAGGCGTCCTAAGCGTGACTCCCCGTGACGGCGTTCGTCCATCGCCGCCCCGCCCATTCTTCATCGCCCACAGACTCGCCGCCGCCGCGCCTTGCGAGATCAAGCTCTTTCCGAACCGAGACCGCATCACGCTCCGTATCGTTAATACGGAATATTTTCCTTTGGTGATTGGATACAAACTATTGAAAATTCACCATTAAATTTAACTGTTAGCAAAGCATTCGCTATGCGCCCCCGCGCCAGCGGTCTATCGGGATACCGCCTTAACGATCCGTAAAGGCTGTTTTGTACGGGGCTGCGTAGCCAGATGCGTAAGTTTCTCAGGGATCACTACAGCCGGTCGCGGAGCGAGATCATCATCAGCGCGGTGCTGCTCCTCCTCACCGCCGCCACCTTCCTCCTCTTCTTCGTACAAAACTATCTCAACGTCCGCGGTGTGCTGACGAAGTACACGAGCGACTCGGCCTACGAGCGCGCGCTGTACACGACGATTTTCGCCGTCTTCATGTACGGCAGTCTCGCCTATCAGGTTTCCCGGCTGAGCTTCTTCTGGAACTTGCGGAGCCGCACACGGGCGGCATGGCGCAGCCTCAAGCAGTTCTTCCGGCGCGATCAGGCAACGAAGCCGCGCGTGGAAATCCTGGTTCCGTGCTATCAGGAAGAGAGCCACGTCATCTTTCAGACGCTGATGTCCGCCGCGCTCGTGGATTATCCCGGCCGCGGCATCGTCCTCCTGCTCGACAATCCGCCGATCCCCACGAACGAGCGCGACCGCGCGTTGCTTCTCTCCGGCCGTGCGCAGGTGGAAGTCATTCGCGATCTGCTCGATCCGCTGGCCGCGCGGTTCAGCGCCACGCTGGCTGACGTTCGCGCGAACATCGCCGAAGGGCATCTGCAAGCGGCGATGGATACCGTGGCGGGCCTCTATGACGAGGCGGCCGGCTTTCTTGAAACGCTCGCGGAACGGACCGCGGCGGGTGATTTCGGCGGACCGGATGACCACACGCGAAAGTTCTTTGTCGAGCGCATCCTGCTTGAGCCTGCGCAATCGCACCGACGCCGCGCCGCTAGGCTGCGGACGCGGACGCCAACGCAAAAGGCGCTCGAGGTCGACCTTTCGCGGCTCGAGGAGGTGTTCAAGGTCCGGCTCAGTGTGTTCGAACGCAAGCGTTTCGTGAATCTCTCGCACGCGGCGAACAAGGCGGCGAACCTCAATTCCTATCTGTCGATCATGGGGCGGCGGTTCGTGGCCGTCTCCGGACCGAGCGGCCTTGAGCTGGTCGAGACCGACGCGACCGCTCAAGACGATTCGCTGGAGCGGATCGAGCCAGCCGACGCGGATTACGTCATCATCCTCGACGCCGACAGCTTCCTGCTGCCGGAATATGCGACCTGCATGGTCTCCGCACTCGAGAGTCCGGAGAACGCGCGGGCTGCCGTCGCGCAGACGCCCTACACGGCGATCCCCGGCACCCCGCACACGCTCGAGCGCGTGGCGGGCGCAACGACGGACATCTACTACTACGTCACCGAGGGAATGGGCTTTCTCAACGCCGGGTTTTGGGTCGGCGCCTCCGCCACCATCCGCAAGGTCGCCCTCCTCGACATCGCGCACACGATCGAGGAGCGCGGCTACCAGTTTCCCGCCTACATCCAGGAAAAGACGGTCATCGAAGATACGGGCGCAACCATCGATCTGATCCGCAGAAACTGGAGCGTTCACAACTATCCGGCCCGGCTATCGTTCAGCGCGACGCCCGCTGACTTCGGCGCGCTGGTGGTCCAGCGCCGGCGCTGGGCGAACGGTGGCCTGATCATCCTGCCGTCGCTGCTCGGCCACATCGCCAGAGCAAGGAAGAGCCTGCGCGGGCTCGTGGAAGCCGTTCTGCGGATCCACTACCTCACCATGCCGGCGCTGATCTCCGCCAGCATGGTGCTCATGCTGCTCTATCCGTTCGACTTCAAGCGCGTGAGCTTCTGGATCTATCTGACGGTCCCGCCCTATCTCTATCTCGTCATGCGCGATCTCGTTCACACGGGATATCGCCGCCGCGACCTGTTCGGCGCCTATGCGCTCTTCCTCTTGCTTCTCCCTGTGGTGCTGACCGGCGTGATGCACTCGATCCGTCAGATCATTCTCGGAACCAAGGCGCGCTTTGCGCGCACGCCGAAGATCGAGCACCGGACAGCCATCCCTTTCACCTGCATCGTCGCAATCCTCGGGCTGTTCGGCTGGTCGCTCGGCGCCTACTACGCCGATATCACGGCGCGGCAGGGGATTCACGCGCTGTTTGCGGCGTTGAACGTGGCCGCGTTGCTCTATGGAATCACGGTCATGATCGGCGTGCGGGCGATCGCCGAGGACATCGGCTGGTCGGTGGCGCAGCTCTTCGCCCCGCTGTTCCGGCGCTCCGAGAAGCCCGCGCCGTCCGTCGCCACGCAACCGATGGCGACCGTGCAACTGATCGCGCCGGCGGCGGAAGCGCCGGTGCATGTCCATGTCAGCGCCGCGCGTAGCGGCACCAACGTGCGTCTGCAACGCGACGTCGGCCGCATGATCCGCCGGCGGCGCGCGGCGCTCCTGATGAACGGCGGCCAGCGCAGCCAGCAGAACTGAAGCAACGGCGCCGGGGCGGGGACCGGCACGAAGTTAAAGTTAATCAATGGTTTCTCACATCGCTCGCATTGTAACGAGTAGTATGCGGGTGCGGGATGCGGTGGAGGCCATGGTCAAGGAGTTTGTGATGCGTACCTTCCTCGCCGCCAGCGCGTCCCTCGCGTTGCTTCTCGGTGTTTCCGTCAGCGCCGCGGCCGCCGACGAGTGCCCCGGCAATCCGGATGCGATCGGCACCAGCCGGACGCTGACCGTGAAGCCGCGCGATTTTCCGATGGTCGGCAAAGAACAGTACAACGAGACGCTGCGCCTGAAGCCGCGCGAAGTCGTGCTGACCTTCGACGACGGCCCGGTCCCGCCCTACACGAACAAGGTGCTCGAGGCGCTGGCCGCGGAATGCGCGAAGGCGACCTTCTTCGCGCTCGGAACTAACGTCGCGGAAGCGCCGGATCTCGTGCGCCGCATGGTGAAGGAAGGCCACACGGTCGGGACGCATACGTTCAGCCACGAGTCGCTCATCGAGATGTCGCACGAAGCGGCGATGAAAGAGATCGACAAAGGCATTGAGGTCGCCAACGAGGCGCTCGGCGATCGGAGCCTGCTCGCGCCGTTCTTCCGTGCGCCGTTTCTCGACATCACGACGCAGATCCAGCGCGAGCTTTATGCGCGCGGCATCATGATCTGGAGCATCGACGTCGAGTCGGACGACTGGACTGACATTACCGAGGAGCAGATGGTGCAGCGCGTGATGGAGCGGCTCGCCAAGGTGGGCAAGGGCATCATCCTGATGCACGACATCCAGCCCCTGACCGCTCGCGCGCTACCGATGCTGCTCGCCGAGCTCAAGCGCCAGAACTACAAGATCGTCCACGTCGTTCCGGCACCGCCCGCGGCGGCCAAGAGCTCGAGCCTCGCACCCGCGGCCGGCGCGACGCGGCGGAACTGACCGCTCAGCGCTGCTCGTATTCGTCGGCGCAAGCGGAGAGACGCTTGAGGGCGACGGCGATCGAACCGCCGCCCCATTTCCTGAACCTTTCGGCAGCCGCGCGCTCGATCCGTCGCGGCGTCCATTGTTTCTCCGGCCCGAGATCGCGGACGCTGCCGGGGAACAGCAGATAATGGACTTCCGGAATCGTCATCGAATTGGTCTCGTCGCCCGAGCGCGGCGCGTTCTTGCGGGCCATCAGGTTCATGACGAGGCGGATCGAGCCCTCGCCGAGCTTCTCGCGCGGGCCTGTATCATACAGGAATGCGCCTTTCCAGATTCCGGTCGCGGGATTGTAGGCGATCGCGAGATCGCCACGCCGCACGCCGCGCCGGGCAAAGGGCGGCGCGACTTCCGGATCGCCCTTTGCGACCGACTCTTCATCGGGCGAGCGGTTGGGCACGACGATGCCGGGAAACTTCAGCGCGTCGAAATAGCGCTTCGGGCTGCATAAATCGGAAACAGCTCGGCGGCTGAGGCTGGTGGCTGAAGTCAGTCGCCCGCCGCGGCCGACACACACCTTTCCGTTCTTGTCCTGCGCCACGCCATAGATATCGACTGTGTATCCCTCCGGCGCCTGCCAGCCGTTTTCGACGATGCGCCGATAGATCGAAAGCCATTCGCCGTTCTCGGCCTCATCGGGGACGAACTCGATCTCCTCGCCGTCGCGTTCGATCGTCATCCCGTTGCCCATGTATTCGATGGCAAGGCCCTTGCTCCCGTGCGGGTCGTCGCGGTGGTATGCCTTGGGGCTGCCGTCGGCATCGACGTGCATGGGCCGCACCCAGAACAGCGACTTCGAATCGTCGTGCAGCACGGGATAGGGGTCATCGAAACTCGCAGGCATGGCGCATCCCTCCGCGGCAACGGCGGGCCCGAGCGTGAGCAACGAGATGCAGCTTGCAGCGGCAAGACGGCCAAGAAGGCGTTTGTTCATGCAGAAAACCGGGACCGCAGCCAAACCCTGTCTGGCGTCATGGCACCTGGATATCCTACTTCCCGGCCGCACGGAAGCGGATCGGTTCACGCGGCTTTCCGCGTCCGGGCATCGTGGCGGATCATCTCCGACGCCTTCTCGGCGATCATGATGGTCGGGGCGTTCGTGTTGCCGGAAGGGATCGTCGGCATGATGGACGCATCGACGACGCGAAGATTCTCCATGCCGCGCACGCGCAGCTGCTCGTCGACGACGGCCATCGGATCCTGTCCCATCCTGCAGGTGCCGACCGGATGGAACACTGTGGTCAGCGTTTCGCGCGCATAGGCGAGCAACTCGTCGTCACTCTGGCGCTCTGGGCCGGGCTGGATTTCCTCCGGCGCGAAGCGCGCGAGCGCTCGCGCGCCCGCCACCTTGCGCGTGAAGCGCACGCACTCGACGGCGATGTGGCGGTCTTCCTGCGTCGCGAGGTAATTGTTCAGGATTGCCGGAGCGGCGCGCGGATCCGGGGACTTGATCCGCACATGCCCCTTGCTTGTCGGTCGGAGGATGCAGATCGCGTTGGTGAAGCCCGGATAGTCGTGCAGCGGCCCGCCGACTTTGTCGTAGCTCGCCGCCGACACGACAAACTGGATGTCCGGCGCATCGAGCTGCGGCGACGTCTTCGCGAAAGCGGTTAGCAAAGGCGGCTGCGCGCTCATAATGCCGCGACGAAACAGGAAATAATTGAGGCCCATCGCAGCCCGTCGGATGGGGCTGTTGACCCAGGCGTTCAGGGTCACGGTGTTCTGCACGCGATACTGCATGCGGACCTGCCAGTGATCCTGCAGGTTCTCGCCGACGCCCGAAAGCTCGTGAACGACGGGAATGCCATGCTCGCGCAGAAGCGGCGCCGGGCCAATGCCCGACAATTGCAGGATCTGCGGAGAGCCGAACGCGCCCGCGGCAAGGATCAACTCGCCGCGCGCCTGTGCGCATGAAAGCGTGCCGTCCTGCCAGAATTCAACGCCCGTGACGCGCTTGTTCTCGACCCGCAGACTTTTCACCTGCGCGCCGGTGAACACGCGAAGATTCGGCCGGTTCATCGCGGGGTGAAGGAACGCCCTCGCCGTCGACCATCGGCGTCCCTTCTTGATGGTGGAATGGAAATAGCTGACGCCTTCGCAGTCACCACAGTTGTAATCGGCTGTCAGCCGGACGCCCGATTCCACGGCCGCTTGCACGTAGGCATCGAGAATTTCCCAGCGCACGCCGGGATCGGAAACATGCAGGCCGCCGCCCTGCCCATGAAACTCGTTGGCGCCGCGGAAGAAATCCTCGCTCCGCCTGAAATACGGCAAGACGTCGTCCCAGCCCCAGCCGGCGTTGCCGCGCTGGCGCCAGTCGTCGTAGTCGCGGGCAAGACCGCGCACATAGACCATGCCGTTGATCGATGAGCTGCCGCCGAGCACGCGCCCGCGCGGCATCTCGATGATACGATTGTTCAGGTGCGGCTCGGGCTCGCTGCGGAAACGCCAGTCCGTGCGGGGATTGCCGAGAATTTTCGGCAATCCGACAGGAACATGAATCCAGAGATAGTTGTCCTTGCCGCCGGCCTCGAGCAACAGCACGCGCACCGACGGGTCGGCGGAGAGACGGTTGGCGAGGACGCAGCCGGCGGACCCCGCGCCAATGATGATGTAGTCAAAGTCGCCGTCGAGCGTTCGGAGTTCGGAGGATGCAGTCATGATTCCTCACTCTCACCTTGCGCGATATCGGACGATCGCTACGCGGCTCCGGCTTCGCGATCCGGCTCGAACATCAGGAGATGCGTGCCGTTGGCCAACGGCATCCAGTACGGCTTCATGGGCAAGCCGATCTTCATCTCTTCAAGTTTGCAGTGAACCACGTTCGCCATCACATTCACGTTGGCATCGTCGAGCGTGACGACGGCAATCAGGAATGGCTCGTGACCCCGCAGGGGATCACGCGCGCGGCGCGCGACCGTATAGGTGAACACCTTGCCCTTGCCGGACACTTCGCGCCATTCGAGATCGCGCCGGCCCGTGTAGATGCTCGTGGGCCGCGGGAAAAACTGGTAGCGGCCGGTGCGCCGGCAATACTGCACGAGGAGTTTCTTCTCGCGCGTTCCTTCCCAGTACGGAAGGGAATGGCTGCGCGGCTTCGGCGGCTCGCGGGTGACGTCGAGGGTATCGTTCATCGCGGTCATTGCCGCCCTCCCATTTATGCGTTCGGCGTCAGGATCATCACGGCGCTGGTGGCCCAGTTCCGCGCATAGGGAATGCCGCCGATCCCCGTCACCAGCGCGTTCTTTGTGTTCTTGACCTGGCGCGCGCCGCCTTCTCTGAACAGTTGCCGCACGCCTTCGATGAGGTTGGTGCCGCCGCCGGCAAGGCCCGCCTGCCCGGCCGAAATCTGTCCACCGCCGGTATTGAGCGGGAGATTTCCGGTGTAGGCGAAGTCGTTCTCCTTCACGAAATCGCAGCCCTGCCCGTGCTTGCAGAAGCCGAGCATCTCGAGCTGCATCATGATCGCGATGATGAAGTCGTCATACGGATGGAACGAACAGATGTCGCGCGGGCTCAGGCCGGCGGCTGCAAAGGCGCGCTTGCCGGCGACCGAGTGCCCCGTCTCGGTCACATCGACGATGCTCTCGTCCCAGCGGAAATTTGTCCGCTCGCCGTAGCCGATCGGCACGACAATCTTGGTAATCCCTTTCTGCTCCGCGCGGCGCCGACCGGTCACGAGCAGCCCGCTCGCGCCGTCGCAGATCATCACGCTGTCGAGCAGCCGGATGGGATCGGCGATCATGCGCGAATTCAGATAGTCCTCGATGGTGATCGGCTTGCGCAGCTTCTCGCAGGCATTGTCGTTGAGGAGCGCATGCTGCCGCTGGGTTACCGCGAGCTTTCCAAGCGCGGCATAGTCGAGCCCGAACTGATGCTCGTAACGCTTGCTCAGCAATCCGAAGGCCGCGGGCGCGCCGAGAAGACCGTAAGGCACGGTCCATTCGCTGTGGAAAGCGCGCATGCGGAAATTGTTTTCGACGGCCTGCGTATCCGCATAAAGCAAAAGCGCCGTGGTGCAGAGGCCGGCGTCGATCGCGGCTGACGCGCGCGCCAGCGCGCCGAGTGGCGAGCAGCCGCCGATGTCCACGGTCTGGCAGAAGTCAAGCTCGAGCCCGAGCTGATCCGCCGTCGTCTGCGACCAAAAGGCATTGCTCGCGCCGGTCATCGACGAACTGAGCAGCAGCCCGTCGATCTCTCCTTTCTCGAAGCCGGTTCTGTCGAGCAGGGTTTCGAGAATCTCCGCGCCGAGCTCCCAGACGTCCCGGTCGCTCTTCTCGACGATCTTGGTCTCGGCGTATCCGACGATCGCCGCATCTTGCAAACTCATGCTTTCCTTCCCCGCCGACCGTTTTGTTGTTGTTGACCCGCGACCTACCGTTTGCCGCTTGATGGTCCGGGCCGCGCGAGCGGCGCGGCACGCTTTTCGACGAATGCACGGACGCGCTCGTAGCCTTCGGAACTGCGGACCGCCTGCGAGATCAGCGTTTCAAAGAAGAGCCCGTCATCGTGGGAAAGATCCTGGATGCGGGGTAGACCGTTGGTGACCGCCCAGTTGGACAGCGGCGCGTTGGTCGCAATGCGCGCCGCCAGCGACTTCGCGTGATCGAGCGCTTCTCCCGGCGGCACGACATATTGGCAGAGGTTCGCCCGCTCTCCTTCTGCCGCGCTCAGGACGCGGCCGGTCAACATCAGGTCGGCCATCCGCGCGTAACCCATGAGCCGTGCAATCCGAACGGAGCCGCCGCCGCCGACGAAGATCCCGCGCTGCCCTTCCGGCAATGCGAAATAGGTCGTCTCGTCGGCGACGCGAATATGCGCAGCGGACGCAAGCTCAAGACCGCCGCCGATGACGGCGCCGCGCAGCGCCGCAACGAACGGGATCGGTCCACGGGCGATCAGATCGAAAGTGCGGTGCCAGCGCCCCCGGCGACGGCGGGAAGGCTTTGCGTCGGGCTTCATCCATTGGGATGCTTCCGCGAGATCGAGGCCGGCGGAGAAATTGTCGCCGTGGCCGAAGATCACGGCGCATTGGGCTTCCTCGCCGGCGCGGAACGCGGCGTCGCGAATCTGCATGTTCACCGCGTCGTTGATGGCGTTGCGCTTTTCGGCGCGGTTCAGGCCGATCAAGGCCACGTCGCCGTCGAGTTCGTATGTCACCAATGCTTCCGTCATCGATTCCTTCCCGGCACACAGCCTGAAGCGTCCGGATCGCGCACGTCCTGCTTGCCGCCGATCGGTTCGCCGAATAGGAATACTCTATAACGTTTCGGCTTCACAACGGGATCGCGGTTTCGGGCATGTTGAACACAGCAGACGCCGGTAGCGTTAGTGCGCAGAGCGTACTCACCGTTGAAAGGCTGATGCGGCCGCGCGCCGTCGCCATCATCGGAATTTCGAGCAAACCCGGTTCGGCCGGCCACACCGCGCTCGCGAACCTTACGCTCAACAACTATCAAGGCGACATCCACCTGGTCGGGCGTAGCGGCGGAACGATCGAGGGCCGCAAGGTCCTTACGAGCATCGACGAGCTTCCCGAAGGCGTCGACCTTGCTGTCTTCACGCTGCCGGCTGCCGCCGTGAAGGACGCACTTGCACAATGCATCCGCCGGAAGGTGGGCGGGGTCGTGATCTTCGCGTCCGGCTTCGCCGAAGTCGGCGGCGCGCAGCGCGCGGTGCAAGATGAAATCGCCGCGATGGCGCGCGAGGGCGGCGTCGCGCTGCTCGGCCCAAACTGCCTCGGCTACACCAATCTTGTCGACGGCCTTCCCATCGGGTTTGCCAGCGCAATCAAGGTGCCGCCAATCAAGGACGCGCGCGATCCGGCGGTCGCCATCATCTCGCACAGCGGCGGACTGATGGCGCACGTGCGCATGGCTATGGAGGCGCGCGACCTGCCGGTCTCCTACATCGTTTCCACGGGCAACGAGGCGGGACTCGGGCTCGCGGAGTTCATCGACTATTTCACCGCCGACCGGCAGACGCGGGCGATCGTCGTCTATGCGGAGCACGTCCGGCAGCCCGCCGCATTTCTGGCGGCGGCGACACGGGCGCGCGCGGCCGGCAAGCCGGTCGTCATGATGCATCCGGGTCGCGGCGCGCATGCGCAGGCGGCAACGAGCTCGCACACGGGAGCGCTCGCGGGCGATCACGCTGTGATGCGGACGCTCGTGCAGCACGCGGGAATCGTCTTCGTCGAGACACTCGACGAGCTCGTGGACGTCACGGAAATCCTCGCGCGCTTCCCGACGGCGCCGACGGCCGGACCCGGCGTGCTAACGTTCTCCGGCGCGTTCTGCGCGATCGCGCACGATTTCTGCGAGTCGATCGGTCTCGCGCTGCCGCCGCTGTCGCCGCAGTCGGAGGCGACGATGCGCGCGCATCTGCCGGACTTCGTGCATCCGCGCAATCCGCTCGACCTGACCACGCAGCCGATCTGGCAGCCCGATCTCGTCCGGCTTGGCGCCAAGACCCTGCTCGACGATCCCGGCATCGGCAGTCTTGTGATCTCAATCACGGTGGGTGGTCCGGCGCAATCGATGATCTATCTGAGGGGCGTGATCGCCGCCATCGAGGGCAACACGAAGCCTGTGGTGTTTTCCATTCTCGGCGACCGCTCGCCGCTCGCGTCCGAGTTCATCGAGCTCGCACGCGAGCACCGAATCATTCTTTCCCGTTCGTCGGAACGGAGCCTGCGCGCCATGGCGCAGGTGACGTTCCACGGCCGGAGCCTCGCGGTGGCGCGCGCCGCGGCGGCGCCGGAGCCGATCGCGGAACTCCCCGAACTCACGGCCGGCACGCAGCCGGAATGGCTCGGCAAGAAAGTGCTGGCGGCGGCCGGCATCCGCATTCCAGCGGGCAACCTCGCGCGCACCGCCGAGGAAGCCGCCGAAACGGCGGCCCGCATCGGTTATCCCGTCGTGCTGAAGGCGCAGGCCGCGAAGCTCGCGCACAAGACCGAAGCCGGCGGCGTGATCCTCAATATCGGCGACGAAGCAACGCTGCGGCGCTCGTGGCAGACATTGCAGGACAACGTCGCGCGCGCGCAGCCCGGCGTCGTGCTCGACGGCGTGCTCGTGGAAGGGATGGCGGCACGCGGCCTCGAGCTCGTGGTCGGCGCGAAGCGCGATCCGCATTGGGGACCCGTCGTGCTCGTTGGGCTTGGCGGCATTCTCGTCGAGGCGCTCGGCGACGTCCGCCTGCTGCCGCCCGATCTCGCGGAATCCGCGATCGTGGATGAACTCCACAAGCTGAAAGCCGCGAAGCTCCTGCAAGGCTTCCGCGGCTCGCCCGCCGTCGACGTCAAAGCCGTCGCGCGGACCGTCACGCTGGTGGGCCATCTGATGCAGACGCGGCCGGAGATTTCGGAGATCGACATCAACCCGCTCGTCGCCTATGCGCGCGGCGAGGGGGTGACCGCGCTCGACGCGCTGATCGTCGTACGCTGATCGTTCGCTGGGCGCATCAGCGGCTAGCGCGAATTACACATCGATCAATCCAATCCGCTCATTCCCGCGAAAGCGGGAATCCAGAGCAACTTGCGCATTCCATTATGGCTCCTGGTCCCCGCCTTCGCGGAGACGAGCGGAGAGATGGTTCAGTGCCGGCGGAAAATGCGCTAGCCGACCGCGACGGCGAGCTCGGAAGCGACGATGCGCTCGGCCGCGTTCTTGGCGGTATCGGCAATCGACGGATCGAGCGTAATGAGTGCGGTGACGATCGCGCCGTCTATCAGCAAAGCCAGTTCGTGAGTGAGCAGTTTCGGGTTCTTGGCGCGCGCGTCCTCGGCCAGCGCGGTGATCTTGTTCAACACGACGCTCTTGTGCCGCAGGGCCACGCGCCGGATGCGCTCGTCGGACTTGTCGTGCTCGCCGACGGCATTGATGAACGGGCAGCCGTAAAAGCTGTCGTCCTTGAACCAGGCCTTCAGGACGTCGAAAACGCGAACGAGCTTCTCCGCGCTCGAGCAGGTGAGCGCATCGACCTCGCGGACGAACCAGTCGCGCCAGGCTTCGCCCTCCGCGTCGAGCACAGCCTCGACCAGCCCTTCCTTGGAGCCGAAGATCTTGTAGAGCGTCGCCTTGGCGGTGCCGGCTTCCGTCACGACCGCGTCGACGCCCGTGGCGTTGATCCCGTAACGGCAGAAGAGCTGGGCGCCCGCCCGGATCAGCCGCGCGCGCGCATCGGGTTCGATCGCGCGCTTCACTTTTGCCGGCCGGCGACGGCGGCGGGTACCGTTCTCGGGCATGGACGGCAGCACGGGGTGCATCGGCGCGCTCGCAAGCTTCCCATTTCGGTGAACCGATCGGTTCACGCGCGTTCTTCTAAGCAATTGCCGCGCCACCGACAAGGCGGGCGCGTTTTCTGAATCTTCTTCTGAATCTTCCGAACGATCGGCGGCAAGACGTGCATGTGTTGCAGGCAACTGCCGTCAAATGCGCCTCGTTTGGCGACGAGGCGGCCCGCCGGCGCGGCGCGGTCGCCGGTGCCAGAACGGATAAACCGTCACGGATTCAATCAGTTGCTCAAACCGTCGGGCGATTGGCACGGGACGTGCTTAACGGTGAACAGAACGGTCGGTTCTCAGTTGCCGACCGCACGCCGGAAGAGAACAAGCAATAAAACGGATACTTTACGTATAATATTAAAATCCACTATATAGTTATATATTTTATGATAAAGACCGATTTGTTGCCGTGAATATGATGCTCGGAAGGAAAGTTGGCCGGATGGAGAGCGAGAGAGAAATGTCGTTGAAGACAGAACGCCGTAAGCCCTGCGCCCATATCTCGGTGACCGGCGTCTCGCACCGGTATCGCCGGGCGACCAACTACGCCGTTGCCGACATCACGTTCGAAGTGAACCCATGCGAGGCGGTCGCGCTCATCGGAAGGTCAGGCTGCGGAAAGTCCACGCTCCTGCACCTGATGGCCGGCCTTACCCAACCCACGAGCGGCGACGTGTACATCGACGGACGCCGCGTGGAAGGACCGTCGCCGCACTGGATCGTCATGTTCCAGCAGCCGCATCTCTATCCCTGGATGACGGTGGCGCAGAACGTCGGGCTCGGGCTGCGCTTTGCCGGACGACGGCGCGAGATTCCCGATCGCGTGCGGGAGTTGCTGGCGCTCGTCGAACTGTCGGATTACGCCGACCGCAACGTGCAGGATCTCTCCGGCGGTCAGCAGCAGCGCGTGGCGCTCGCCCGCTCGCTCGCCGTGCAGCCGGAAGTGCTCCTGCTCGACGAGCCGTTCTCGGCGCTCGACGCGGTAACGCGTCGCGCGTTGCAGCGCGACGTGCGCCGGATCGCCAGCGAGCTCGGCATTACGCTCGTCATCGTCACCCATGACATCACCGAAGCCGTCATCATGGCGGACCGTGCGATCGTCATGTCCGCCGACCCCGGCCGCATTGCCGAAATCATGCCGATCCGGCTCAAGCCCAACGAACGCGAACGCCGCAGCCCAGACGCGCAAGCAATCCAGACTCACCTGCAGGCCGTCTTCGAGAAGGCGAGTGGGCTCGCATCCACAGCGCAGCAAAGCGACGGCGGGCAGTTGCGTCTCGTCGCAGGCGCCAGCCGTTGAATGCAATCGAATACGCCAGAGGAGATACTTTAAATGTGTGAGTCCCGCGATCAGATCGGTGAAGGAGCAGCGGAAAGCTGCGAGGAGCGGATGTCGAGCCCCGGCGTCACCCGCCGGCAAACCCTCGACATGATGGCAGCTGGCGGCCTCGCCGCCATGCTCGCACCGCTGCTGCAGAACCGCGCGCATGCCGCGGACGATGACGTCGTGCGGATCGGCTACCTGCCGATCACAGATGCAACGGCGCTCCTGGTCGCGCACGGCCTCGGCTACTTCAAGGACGAGGGTCTCGAGGCGGAGCGGCCGACGCTGATGCGCGGCTGGTCGCCGCTCGTCGAGACCTTCGCTTCCGGCAAGTTCAACGTGGTGCACCTCCTGAAGCCGATCCCGGTGTGGATGCGCTACAACAACAAATTCCCGGTCAAGATCATGGCCTGGGCGCACACCAACGGCTCGGGCCTCGTCGTCGGCGGCCACACGGACATCCAGTCGTTCGCCGATCTCGGCGGCAAGCAGATCGCGGTGCCGTTCTGGTACTCGATGCACAACATCGTGCTGCAGTACGCGCTGCGCAAATCCGGGGTCAAATCCGTAATCAAGCCGCAGGACGCGGCACTCGCCGCGGACGAATGCAACCTGCAGGTCCTGCCGCCGCCCGACATGCCGATTGCGCTCGCGGCCAAGAAGATCGACGGCTACATCGTGGCGGAGCCGTTCAACGCGATGGGCGAGCTCAAGGCCGGCGGCCGGATGCTGCGCTTCACCGGCGACATCTGGAAGAACCATCCGTGCTGCGTGCTGTGCATGCACGAGGACGCGACCACCAAGAAGAAGGAATGGACGCAGAAGGTGATGAACGCGCTCGTGCGCGCGGAGGTCCATGCGTCACGCAACAAGAAGGAGGTCGCGCGACTCTTGTCGAAGGACGGCGAAGGCTATCTGCCACTGCCCGCGGAAGTCATCGAGCGGGCGATGACCCACTACGACCACGAGGCATATGGCAAGACCAAAGCGCTGACGCACCCGGAGTGGAAAACCGGCCGCATCGACTTCCAGCCGTGGCCCTACCCGTCCGCGACCAAGCTGATCGTCAACGCCATGAACGAGACCGTGGTCGCCGGTGACACCACCTTCCTCAAGCAGTTCGATCCGGAGTTCGTCGCCAAGGATCTCGTCGACTACGAGTACGTCCGCAACGCGATGAACAAGTACCCGGAGTGGAAGAACGATCCGAGCGTCAACCCGAGCGACCCGTTCAACCGCGAGGAGGTGCTGGAGCTGTGAGCCTCGACCTCGCCATCGACACCGCCGCGGCTGCTTCGCCCAGGCGCGAGCTCCCGGCCAATCTTCTTTTCGGCGCGGCGCGCAGCATCGGCTTCGCCGCGCTCGGCATGGCGATCCTGCTCGCAGTGTGGTGGGTCGGCGGAGTCCTCGTGGCGTCGGACCCCGCGACCGCGAGCTTCGCGGACTTCGCGCCGGCTCCAACGTTCGAGCGCCTGTGGCAGATGGTATGGAGCGGCGAGGCGATGCAGATGTCATTGCCGAGCTTGTGGCGCATCGGCGCCGGGCTCGCATGGGCGATCGCGATCGGCGTACCGTTCGGGATTCTGGTCGGCCGCTCCCGCGCCGTACGCGAGACGAGCTCGGTGCCGTTCCAGTTCCTGCGCATGATCTCGCCGCTCGCCTGGATGCCGATCGCGGTGATCGCGTTCTCGACGTGGGACCGCGCGATCATCTTCCTCGTGGCGGTGGCGGCGGTGTGGCCCGTGCTGTTCTCGACGGCGCACGGCGTCCGCCGCATCGACCCGGCGTGGTTCAAGGTCGCGCGCAATCTCGGCGCGCGGCCGTGGCACATGCTGGTCGTGATCATCCTACCGGCGATTGCGCAGGACACACTGACCGGTATCCGGCTCGCGCTCGGCGTCGCCTGGGTGGTGCTGGTACCGGCGGAATTCCTCGGCGTCACTTCCGGCCTCGGCTACGCCATCAACGACGCGCGCGACACGCTCGAATACGACCGGCTCGCGGCGACCGTCGTCATCATCGGCATCATCGGCTTCGCGCTGGATTTCCTCTGCCAGCAGCTCATCGCGCGGCTGAGCTGGGTGAAGGAGGACTGAATAATCGTTCAACCGCGAACGCCCAAAACGAGCAACGACAAGACCAAGCAACGAAA
>Ga0180222_1000716_pt1 | contig 44009 bp, 40 predicted proteins | sample eDN5th37CKraftOP_FD_151336 | JGI IMG/M metagenome (GOLD analysis project Ga0180222, IMG submission 151336) | Enriched Organic Plus compost microbial communities from Emeryville, California, USA - eDNA 5th pass 37_C Kraft OP (version 2) (version 2) ...
GGGCCTTCTGCGCGCTAACCCGAAGTCCCGGAGCTCGACAGTTCTACGACCATCGCCGCGCTGAAGGCGACCTCCATCACCAAGCACTGCGGGCCCTGGGCAACCGCCTCGTCGGCATCCTGCACGGTTGCCTACGCCACCGGACCCGCTACGACGAACACAAAGCCTGGGCACACCGCACACCTGCCGCCGCTTGACAACTTACGCACCTGGGATGTCTAACCCCTATGCCGCTGGCACCCCCGGCTGGCCCGCGCCGGCCTGGAGCGGCTACACCGCCCCCGCGGCCCCACGTCCCCGACGTAGAGTCCGACGAATCGCGCTGGCCGTCACCGGCATCGTCGCCGTCGTCGGAATCGGTTCATACCTGCTCGGCGACACCAACACCCACAACAAGTGGTATCAAAAGGGCTACGACATCGGCTACAACACCAAGAAATCGGTCGTCTACACCGACGCCGAGACCGCCTGCCGCTGGCGGACCCTCACCGCCGTAGACCCCGGTGAGAACAAATACCAAACACGCATGCGGCAGGTCGAGAAAGGCTGCATCGACGGGTTCAACGACCGCAACGGCACCTCAACATGACCGGCGCCGTTGACCTCAGCGGCTTCGGCGGCTGGGTTCCCTTCGCCGCCCTGCCCACTGCGGACGTCCCCGTGCATCCAGGGGTGTATGTCATCGTGCGCCCCTCCGACGAGTCGCCACGGTTCCTCGCCCAGTCGCCCGCCGCACACTTCAAAGGCAAAGACCCCACGGTTACCGTCGCCGAACTAGACAGGATGTGGGTGCCCGGTGAACGAGTTGTCTACATCGGCAAGGCAAACGCCGGCACCGGCGGCAAGCGCCACCTACGCAAACGCCTCGATGAGTTCCGCAGATTCGGAGCGGGTCAACCTGTCGGACACTCCGGCGGCAGACGCATCTGGCAACTCGCCGACCACGACACCCTGCTTGTCGGATGGCGCGTCACGCCCGACGCCGAGGCCGCCGCCCTGGAGACCCAGATGCTTGCCGCCTTCCGCGCGCACCACGGACGACTTCCCTTCGCGAACATGCGCGGTTGAGCGTCATGCCGGCCGCGGAAAATAGCGGCGGCGCACATGACCAGCGATTCAAACAGCGAATGAAACAGCTTCTGTGACAGAGAAATTCAAGTAAACCGGACCCGAACCCGAAACGCGCACGGCTGCTGCACCGATATCACTCCTACGTCATGGCACGACTCGAGACCGGATGGTAAGCAGCCACCCACCGGTTCGAAGGGGGACCGGTACCGTGCTCGCCCCACTCGGCGGCGTCAAGAGTGGTCAGGGCTGGAATTGTCCCCTCGAAAACGAAGCTGGAAGGCTGGCATCTCGTTCAGTTCCCAAGCAAACCAGTCGTTGCCGCCGAACAGCATCCGGTACCGCCGATAGCAACGGCGGCGTCAGCGTGGATTAACAAGAGCGCGGTGGTATTGCGTCGGCCATAGATCATGGGGGTCACCAGGGAGGAACCGGAGGGCAAGGTACGGGTCGCGCAGAAGCGGGCGCCCCAGAAATACCGCATCCACCTTAGTCCGACTAATAGCCTCTTCTAGGACATTCGGATCGCCGATCTGGCCCACCGGTGCAACCAGGATTCCCACATCCTGTCGAATGCGGTCTGCCGGCTCGACGTTCAGAGCTGGCCTCGGCGGCGGAGGAGCATCGACCAGTAACCCGCCCGATGTCACGTCGAGCAAGTCGATGTCCAACTCTCGCAGACACTTGGCGAACTCGACGGCCTGAGCAAGATCAAACCCCCCACCTGTCCAGTCGTTTGTACTGATGCGGATGAACACTGGCTTGTCCGCTGGCAACGCCGAGCGGACTGCCCGCGCCACTGCCAGCGGGAACCGCAGGCGGTTCTGAAGAGATCCCCCGTACTCGTCGACTCGCTGGTTCGCGAGGGGGGAGAGGAATTGGTGTAGCAGATAGCCGTGGGCGGCATGCACCTCGACCACGTCGTATCCCGCTTCGTGTGCGTTGACCGCCGCTTGGGCGAAGCGATCGACCGTCATCGCGATCTCGGCGCGCGTCAATGCCCGGGGCACGGTGAGGTTGCCGAACGGGATTGCGGACGGGGCGAGCGGAGTCCAACCGCCCTCCTCGACGGCGACGGGGCTGTTCTGGCCCCTGCGCTCCCAGGGTAGGCGATGTGACGACTTCCGGCCGGCGGCCTGTAGTTGGATCGCAGGCACGGCACCTGCGCGGCGGATGATGTCGGTTACTGTTCGGTGCGAATCAACCTGTGCCCCAGTCCAAATGCCTGGGTCCCTGAGAGTGCATCGATCATCGGGGCCAATCGCCGTACTCTCGACCATGACCATTCCCACGCCGCCGACAGCACGCGCACCGTAGTGCAGCGAATGCCACTCGGAAAGGCAGCCGTCGCTGGTAGCGGAATACTGCGCCATCGGTGACATCCAGATGCGGTTTCGTACCTCAACCTTGCGCAATTGGATTGGTTGAGCGATGCGTTCCATGTCCATCAACAACTCCTCTTCGCCGAAGCTTGCGCTCACTTGCGTGCCGTATTACGGTACAACATGCCACGTTAAGGAACAGCGGGGAGACGTCATCACGCCCCAGGCTTAACGAACGAGGTGGCATCAAAAGAGTCAGGAGAACGCGTGGACACAGGGGGCGCTGAAGCCGGGGCCACCGTCCTGCGTAGCGCTGCAAGCAAGGAGCTGCATCAAGTTCAGTTGGCGCACAATCATATTCAACTCGACGCCGCCCAAAGGCGAGCGGTCGCGCGCGGGACGTGTCGGTGAGCGACGTCCAGACGGTTCTGAAAGATCACCTGAGCTATCCGAAGAGCATCTGCCGTCACCCGGACATCGCCGATCACCCATTGGAACAGAGCGCATCGCTGTTTTCGGTGGTGATGGACCTGGATGCCGGACGGATAATGTTTAGCGCTTACCCGGTGTGCGAGAGCACGCCATACACGATCGATTTCACCGACCTCCAGTCGGAGCCGGCGGCTCAGACACGACGACGCGACCATTCAACCAAATCGACATGCTGACGATGCCGCCGCTGCGGCCAGAAGACACGCCTGCAAAAAGATGCCACAGGAGGAAACATGACTGAAGGATTGCGAGCTGGGGATCGTATGGTCGAGCGGCCTGATGAGACCACGATCCGATACTCGATCACCGGACCGTCGGAGGGGTCTACGCTGGTCTTGATTCACGGATGGGGCTGTGAACGACGCTATTTCGATGATCTGGTCGCGCAGTTGCCAGCCGATCTTCGGGTCGTCGCTGTCGACCTTGCCGAGCATGGCGACTCGCGATCGAGTCGAACTGTCTGGACCATGGAGGAATTCGCTCGCGACGTGGACGCCGTACTGAGCGCTGAGTCGATCACCCGATGCGTCGTGGTTGGACATTCGCTCGGGGGCGCGGTGGCCGTCGAAGTCGGTCGCCAGCTGCCCGACGTCGTCACCCACGTCGTGGTTCTCGACGCCTTGCACTATCTCGGGCTGTTTCCCGCGATGGACGACAGTAAAGCAGAGGCAATTATTCGGCCATTTCACGATGACTTTGCGGCGGCGGTCCGCGCCCTGGTCGAGGGCGGTTCGCCCGAGGGATTCAGTGAAGAGTTGATTGACTCTTACTTCAGCATGATGGTGAAGGTTCGGCAACCGGCCGGCATACGAGCAATCGAGGGACTGGTGCGGTGGAACATGGAACATGCCTTGAGTGAGACGACTCAGCCGATCACGGCTTTTGCGGTACGTGAGCTTCTCTCGTCAGAAGCCGTTGAGCGGTTCGGTGATCGGATAGATTTTGTTCCCGTCGAACTGGGCAGCCACCACTTTCCGGTTGAGTCACCCGAGGACACGGCGAAGCTGCTGACGTCGGTGGTGAGCGTCTGATAGTCCCTTGGCGAACGCCGCAGCATTTTGGGCGAGCGCGTTATGCGGAACGGATGAGCCCGTTGATTTCTGCGGCCGCAGCGTTCGCCAACTCGGCCAGCGTTGCTTCGTTGGCCGCGTCGTACCGCATCTCGGGTATTGATATCGCAATCCCGGCGATCGGCCTATCCATCGAGTCCGTCACCGCAACCCCGACAGAGCAGACGTGGGGTCGGTACCAGGACGAGACGTTGAGCGTGTAGCCGCGCACGGCGGTCATTTCGATTTCGCGCCTTAGTTGATCGGTGCTTGGTACCGAGGCACCCTCGACCTGATCTACTTCGTGGCTGAGCACCTCGGCGACTTCGGCGGGCGCGAGGCGAGCCAGCATGGCGACACCCGCGGACGTGGCTTGCAGTGGCAGGCGGGTGCCGAGCTCCAGGATCACCCGTACATCCTTCGTCGTGTCGGCCCGGCCAATGATGACGCTCTCGTTTCCGTCCCGCAGGGCAAGGTGTACAGTTTCGCCGGTATCGGCTGCAAGGCGCTTGATCACCGGATCGGCCAATTGTCGGAGATCTTGTTCACCAGCCCCGCGAAGACCCAAAGAAAGCGCCCGCGCCGTTACGCCCCAACGAGTCTGGGCCGTGTCGACAACTTTCAGCCATCCAGCCTGCTTGAGCGTCACCAGGCACCGCTGGACGGTGCTCTTCGGTATCCCAGTGACGCGCGATAAGTCGGAGACACCGATTGGTTGGCGTGTCGCCACCTCTTCGAAGATCCGGAGAGTGCTCAAGACGCTGTTCATCGAACGGATGCTGGTCGAAGTCCCTGGATTCGGCGCTCCAGCACTGTCACCTGGTGTGTTCATGGGAAGTTGACATTAACACCCGTACACCGTTCCGCATAGTGGCACACGCGGCGCCGATAATTGATTGTCATGCCGTTCTATGGCATGACGCGCCGTAGTATGGAACACAGGATGTGGAGTTAACCGTGGTGGGTGACGTAGTAGTTTCTGGACGACCTCGCCGGCCAACGCCCGACCGTCCCAGCCCGGGAGAATCGGCCCTCAGCCTGCTGCTTGCAGGGATCTGACCATCGGCAATCTCGAGGTTTCGTTCACGGACTCGAATGACCGCGCCGAGAAACTCGTCGCGATGCGCGCACCAATATCAGCTGCTAAAGAATTGGCCGAGTTGGGCTTTGACCTTGTGTCGCTGGCAACGAACCATACGATGAACTTCGGCGCCAAGGGGATTCCGGGACACGATCCGGTCGCTCGATGCAGTAGGCGTCAGGCACGCCGGTTGCGGCGAATCCCAATCAGAGGCCACTCGCCTGCAGGTGCTTACAGTCGCGGGTCAGTCGGTAGCCTTCTTCAGTTTTTGTTCGGCCCTGCCACGCGGGGCCAATGCGACGGGGGATAGGCCAGGAGTTGCCGCCATACGGGTTCGCTCGACGTTCGAGGTCGACAGTGGCTTGCTTGACGAAACCCCTGGCGTCCCGCCCTTCGTGCACACGCATGCATACGAGCCGGACGTCCAAAGAGCCGAAGTACTCATGCGAGAAGCGAAGGCGCAGAACGTATTGTCGTCGTCGCGATGCACTGGCGCGTCCCATTCGCATACCTTCCAACCTCGCAGGGCCCGCTGGCCTGGCTCGGTGTCTCGTTGACGCCAGAGCCGATCTGATCATCGGGCATCACCCGGAAGCAATATCCGTCGACTGCTTTCAGAGGTGGTCTGGCGGTGAACTAGGGGCGGCGTTCGATGCGATGCGGTGGATTAGTTGACATAATGTAGCTTATCGGCACTTAACCAATGCGAGTTGCATTAGGTGCAAGGACTCGCACCTCTGCTTGATAACACCGTTAGCGCAGCTGACAAGCCTGACCCTCCCGTTCTATCCACTGGCAGGCGTGTCATCTGTTGAACATCGCCCCTGCTTGAAGTAGATTTCAATCACTTAATGAACGATTTCGTTGTTAGGTGACGAGATGTCGATGCTGGTTTACTCAGGCCCACCCGGCAAGACCGCGCCCGGCTGCCCCCTGCTCGCTGATAGTCCACGGAAACGTCACTGTGACGAATTGATATGTCCCGCTGGGTCATTGCCCATCCACCGTCCGACTCCCAGGTCAACGTCCCGGATGGCATCCACGTGGTTGAGCCGACTGTCAGACGGTTAGCGATGGCCGCTGAGGAGCTCCCGGGCTTCGTCCCTAGGATTCTGCGTGCCGACGATGTTTCGCTGCTTCGAGCAGACGAGACCGTCTTCGACGCAATGCTTGATGGCTGGCGAGCTCAGATGCTGGCTCGTGGCCTCGAGATCGACACGATCAAAGCACGGTGCCGTGTGATCGCCCGATTCGTCGAATTCACCAACGAGTACCCATGGCGCTGGCGAGCGAACGACGTGGATCAGTTCCTCGCTGAACTACGGTCGCAGGCGACACCGATCGCTCTGTCGACTCTGCGCTCGTACAGTAACGCGATATCGATGTTCTGTAGTTATGTCAGTGACGGTCGATATGGATGGGTTGACTTCTGCGAGAGGCAATTTCGTGATGTTCCGTCGCAGATCGTCTTTGAATGGAACACGCCGCAGCACACCACGGACGACGCGGTTCCACCGGGACGCCGTGCATTCACAAAGGCTGAACTGCAGCACCTGTTCGACGTCGTGGATGACTTCGTCGATGACGCCCACAGGAAGGGGTCCAAACGCTGGCTTACGGCGCTGCGTGACTCGACAGCATTCAAGATCGGATACGCGTTTGGACTGCGCCGACGAGAACTGGTCATGCTCGACTTGACCGACTTTGGACCAAACCCGCACGTTCCCCGCTATGGCAATTTCGGTGCGATGACCGTTCGCTGGGCCAAGGGCACCAAGGGGTCGGGGCCACGCCGGCGGACAGTTCTGACGTCGCCCGAATTTCCCTGGGTGGTAGACCTTTTGCAGTACTGGTGCTCCGAGGGCCGGGAGCTGTTCGCGACCGCGGACCGCTCCCCTGCCCTCTGGCCTAGCGAACGCGGAGACAGGCTCACCTTGGGTGCACTCGGACGTTCCTTCACGGCGTTCCGGCGGCTTGCCGGACTTCCCCCGGAACTGAGCTTGCACGCGTTGCGCCACTCTTACACTACGCACCTTCTGGAAGCCGGTTACGACCCGTTGTTCGTGCAGCAGCAGCTCGGGCACTCGTATGCCTCGACAACGTCGCTGTACACCTCGGTTTCGTCGGATTTCAAACAGAAGGTGATCCAGCAGATGATTACCCGTCGCCTCCAGATGGGTGAAACCAATGGCTGAGCAACGGCGTATCGGCTTTCACTGGCATCTCAGGCGCGTCATGGCAGCGCACAACCTCTGGAAATCGACCGAGCTGCGCCCACTCCTGCGATCACGTGGAATCAATCTGTCTGACGCGCAGGTGTACCGACTTGTCACCGGAGAGCCACAGCGCATTCCATCGCGAACGTTCGCCGCCCTCTGCGACATCTTCGACTGCACACCCAACGACCTCTTCGAACCCTACGTCGAAATGCAGGCAGCAGCATCAGCCAACGCCCCGCAGCCACGCGAACTGGGAGTGACACCGGGCAACCCGGTGGCCAAACGTATCCGCATCGTGCAGGACGATGTCGATGGCACGACCCCGGAAGCCTGAAGACCCACAGCGGTGGCCGGTCCCCTGCGACCGATGTGGACGCCACTACCAGCTGGTCGCCAACTGGCCCAACGAATCAGTCTGCGGCTACTGCTATCAGGCGGCGAAACGCATCACCGGCATCTGCGCCTGCGGGCACCAAGGGGTACTTCCTGGCATCATCGACAACCGGCCCGCGTGCCGGCGCTGCAGTGGCGTCGCCATCAACGTGGACTGCGTCAGCTGCGGCGTCGAAGCCGAACTCTACAGCGGCGGACGCTGCCAACGCTGCGTCCTCGGAGCCACCGCACAACGCCTGTTGACCAGCCCCGCCACAGGGGCCATTGCACCGCCGCTGCAGATCATCGTCGACGCCCTGACCACCATGGAGCGCCCGAACAGCGGACTGACATGGATCCGGCAGGCGCACGTTCAAGCCGTCCTGCGTGACCTCGCCCGCCATCACACTCTCACCCACGAAATCCTTGACGGCATGCCGGCCGGTCGGACCTCCGACTACGTGCGCAGTCTGCTCGTCGAACACGGCGCCCTTCCTTCGCGTGACGAGCGACTTGCCCGGTTCCAGACGTGGGCTGCCACGGCGCTCGAACGCATCACCCGGGCCGACCACCGGAAGATAATCTCCCGCTTCCTTCGGTGGAACCTAGAAAAACGGCTTCAATCGATGAGCCCGGTCACCGACTCTGCGTTCCTGCGGGCCAAGCAATCCCTCACCGTCACAATCGAGTTCTGCAACTGGCTCGTCGCTGAACACAACACTGGGATGGACCAACTCACGCAATCGCACATCGACCTCTGGCAATCAACCGGGCCAACTACCCGCGAACACATCGCTCGTTTCATCCGGTGGGCCATCAAGAGCAGGCTGATCCCCGCCGATCTCGAAGTGACACCCCATCGCCGCGGGACGGCACCGCGAATGCCAATCACCGAGCAGAACGCTGTCATAGAGAAAGTCGCACATCAGCAGACGCTCCATCCCCGAGATCGCCTCGCCGCCATCCTCGTCATCGTGTTTGCCCAACAAATGGAAGACGTCGCAGCGCTCACCTGGGATCGCGTGACGATCACCGCCGAAGCCGCCACTATCACGCTCGCCGATACTCCGATCGAACTGCCACCGCCACTCGACGAGCCACTCAGGGCGCTCGCAGCCAGCAACTACAACAAGCAGACCGCTGCACATCCCAAGTCTCCGTGGATATTTCGCGGCTACCGGCCCGGCATGCACCTCGCGCCGACGCATCTCCGAAATCACCTGCGCCCCGTGCTCGCCTCCCTGGAAGCGCGCCTCGGCACACTCAACGAGCTGACTCAGACCACCCCAATCGCGATCCTTGCCGAGACGCTCGGGTATAGCCCGCAGACGCTGGAGGCCCACGCCAAGGCATCAGCATCGACCTACTCTCGATACATCGCCACGCGTCTGGATTGAACGCTGCAACTTGCCGATTCGACTTCGAGGTGCGCCTGGGGCTAGGTACGAACCCGTACCCCAGGCGCCCCGGGACTACGCCGCGCGAACCTTGAGTTGGGTTCCTGCGCTGATCGCCGTTGCAAGCTCCGTCAACTTGGCGTCATCCAGCGTCAATCCGATCCGACCGGCTTCGCGCTTTAGCGCAGCCTTTACTTCTCCCACTGCCTGACCGGCGTGGCGACTGTAGACCGAATCGAATACCTTCTGGAGCTGCGCGTTGAACTGACGGGCAAACTCGCGCTCGAAGTTGGGGTTCATCTTGAAACCGGCCATGTCACACTCGCTGGGTGATCGTCTTGTCAGGATGACGCTTGACGGTCGCCTCAGTGACAAACCGGCCAGTAGCAGCCGAACGATGAACGGTCGACTTGTTCGACGTACCCCGACCCACTTTCTCGGTCGTGGTTCCGCTCGGGTTGCGCCGGACAGTTGACGCGGTTACAAACCGGCCAGAGCCTGCGCTCCTATTCACACTTCGTGCCATTTGGCACCTCCATATTCCATCACCCCTACCCTTCGCAGCCGGGCTAACCAAGGTGAGCCATTCCGATTTGACGGGACCTTGGAGTGGATTACAGTGATGGTTCCTACACGCATCTCCGCGCCCCGTCTCCGTGGTCTTCACCTCGCGGATGCGGGGTGTCCTGCATCAGCAGGATAGAACACATGTACGACAAAGTCGCCGCGGCGCGCCGTTGGTGGACACAATCTGTAGTGCCCATAGCTTCGGTCGACCACCACGGGTTGTGCCGTGGGGCAAGGGATCCTTCCAGCAGGCAGTAAACCTCGACGCCTCCCAAGCTAGGGATATTCGAGCGTGTGGGGCCTTGCCCCCTTGCCCGATGCGCGCGCCCAACTAAGGTCGATGGGAAGTTGCTAGGTCAATCGCGACCTCGCACTCGTTTGGCGATGGAGGGCGATAGTGACCGACCTGGCGGCACCGCAGCGGGTAGATCCGCGGAACCTTCTCAGTGAATGGGCGAATGCTTCAGACGAGTGGGTGCGCTTCATCGTCAGACACGTCCTCCAGGGTGGCGGGCCACTTGGAAACGAAGAGGAGGCCGACGCATACGCACTTTTCCGACAGGAGAAGGCCTTCGACACTCGCGAACTTGCCGAGGAGCTGCCATTGGCCACCTTCGAAAGCGAGGACGAAGCGATCGAACCCTTGACCCTGACCTCACTCTCAGGGGTCACCGGCGTCAACGCCCTGGTCGAAGGTGGCCTCATCGAGCCCCACGAGGGGCTCACGATCCTGTTTGGGGAGAACGGCACTGGGAAGACGGGTTACTCGCGGATCTTCAAGGCCCTAGCCGCCAGCCGAACTGCCGACGAAATCCTCGGGAACATCGAAGAAACCTCGCCGCAGACGAAGTCTGCCGTAGTTTCCTACACGCTGGGTTCAGAGTCCAAGACGTTCACGTGGACAGGTCAGCACGGCGTCGCCCCGTTTACCCGGATCTCAATTTTCGACAGCCCCTGCGTCAGCTTTCACGTCGATGTGGATCTTGAATACGTCTATGTGCCAACGGTATTAGCACTCTTCAACCACGTGATCGCCGGCATTAAGGCGGTACAGGCTCAGCTAGAGCAATCTGTCCGAGATTTGAGATCGGGATCCACAAGTATCCTTTCGCGATTTCCGCGCGGCGCGACGGTGTACCCGCTCATAGAAACACTCGGGGCTGCCACAGATCTGGAGCAATTGAGGGCGGCAGCGGACACCGACCCAGATGTTGACACCCGCATCGCTGGATTGCGTCGCACGGTCGCAGCGCTAGAAGCAGACACTATCGGTGCCCAGATCAAACTCCAGCAGCGCGTGGAACTGATCCTCACCCAGGCGTGTACCGCCGCCAATGTGGTGGCCACGTTCGACGTGGACGCATACAACCGCGAATTAGCGACGCTCGCTGGTTTGGAAAGCGACTACCGCACATTCCGAACGACCTTGTTCGAGGCTGCCGATCTTCCTGCTGAACCTGACGACACCTGGAGCGCCTTCATTGAAGCGGGTGAGACATACCAAGCACACCTCGTCGGCCTAGAAGCCCACGATCCCGCCCGGTGCCTTTATTGCCGTCAGCCGCTGGGCGACGACGCTCGTGCCCTCGTAAGCAAGTACTCCGAGTTTCTTGAAGACAAAATCACCGTCGAGATCGGCGCATCAAAGAGTCGGCTGGATTCGCTCATCGAACCCGTCATCTCTACACAGGCCGGAGATGCTTACACATTCGCGAGCGAATACGCCGACACGGACGAAAAGCCCTCGTTTCACGCCGAACTCGATCGAGTGCTAGCCACCACCAGGAAGCTGACCGAGCAGTGTCGGTCGGCGGCGATCATCGAGCCGAGCCTAACCGCTCCAGCTTCGGAAGACTCCGGGCTACTCACCGCGGCGCTGACCGGCGTCACGCAGACGTTAACCGAGTTGAGGAAGCAAGCCGCCAGCCGGGCCGAGACTCTGACCGAAAAGAAGAAGGAGCTTGTCGAGCTGGAAGCCTCGGCCGAGTTGACGAAGTCGTGGACGCAGATCGAGGCACTCGTCCGCGACGCGAAGCAGGCCGACCGGCTAACGCTGCTCGCCAAGCCGATGCCGGGTCTATTACGTGCGGTCACAGGTCTGGCCAAGACCGCAAGCGACCAAATGATCAACGAGAGCTTCGACGCACTGTTCAACGAAGAATGCATCGCCCTCCGAGCGCCCGCGCTGCGGGTTGAGTTCGTGGGCCGTCAGGGCCGCGCACAGCGCAGAAAGGTCCTCAACGGTAAGCACAAGCCTTCGACGGTGCTCTCCGAAGGAGAGCAGAAAGTACTCGCGATGGCCGACTTTCTTGCTGAAGCACGACTCGCGGGCATTACCGCGCCAGTTATCTTCGACGATCCTGTCTCCAGTCTCGATCACCGACGAATCAACGAAGTTGCTCAGCGGATCGCCGCCCTTGCCGAGACGACGCAAGTAATCGTCTTCACACACGACATCTTCTTCGCGACCACGCTGCTCACACTCATGGAGGAAACAAAGCGTTGCTCGTACTTTCAAGTGACTGACGAAGACGGCAAGGGGCAGATCACTCGAGCAACCGGCCCCCGCTGGGACAGTCTGAACAACCTAAAGAGGAACATCAACGAAACGATTCAGGCAGCGAAGTCACAGCAGGGCGACGCCCGCGCGGCGCTGATACGGACTGGCTACGACTGGATCAGGGCCTGGTGCGAGGTGTTCACAGAGACGGAACTACTACAAGGTGTGACTCAGCGTTACCAACCAAATGTTCGCATGACCAATTTGCCAAAGATCAAGTCCGGGGCGCTCCCAGTCGCGATCGAGACTGTCAACCGAATCTTCGAGGAAGCATGCCGGTACATCGATGGCCACTCCCAGCCGCTGCCCAGTCTCGGCGTCGGCCCTACCCTGGCAGGGCTTGAGGCCCATTGGCTCGAACTGACGCAGGCCCGCAGCGCCTACAACGCTGCCGAGTAAGTCGGCTCCACAACCGAGCTCGCAATAGCGACACAGGTACCTGATGCCGGGTCAGGAGAGCGATTTAGCGCAAGCCTTGATCGAACTCGCACCTCTCAAGCACGCGCCGGTACCAGTACCGGATCGCAGGTGAGTGGCCGTCGGGTCGCGTATCGTCATCTCCTTCGCCTCTGAGCGGAGTCACCTCGGGAGCATCGCCGATGCCCAGTCATCACCCTTCACGTTCGTGGCGCGGGTGCGCCATGTGCAAGCCCCACAAGCGGCGCGGCCATGGACGAGCCACCAAGGATCCCGTCTCGGTGCGTCGCCGCATCGGACTCAAGCGTCGGTACTCACGCCGCACCGTGGCCGGCCGCGATGAACGCTGACTGACCCAACCGTCCCACCCGTGCTCGGCCTTGTCGCGAGTTCCCCCGACCAGGCCGGCGGCCCACAAAACGTCACTGTGACGAATCAACCTGGACGGCGAGGTTGCGAAAACCGCTGGCGTATCGACGGTTTCGGCCGCATGAAGCACCAGAGATCCGAGACCATCCGTCGGTGGCATCTTGGCCCACGGGGCCTGCGCCAAAGTCTCGACGCCTGCCCGGCGCGGGTCGAACCGGCGGACGGTGGCATCCGGTGTGCAGTGCGGGCAATCGAGGCAAGAAGGGGCACTCCCCTTGGCAATTGCCCATGCGCGCACAATTCGTCACAGTGACGAATTGTGCGCGCATGGGCTGGGAGTCTGAATCTGTTGTGATGACCGATGTTTCGGTCCTGTCAGCGACTGGCGCTGCCGATGAAGTCTTCCGTCTTGTCGTCTGCCGGAGCGGCGGACTCAGTGCGTCCAGCCGAATCGGACGCCGGGCCGCCGGACCGCGCCGCCGCCTTCGATCCCTGGTTCCCCAGAACCCCGAGCAGAATGCACACTGCACTGACCAGGAACATGATGGAGACCGGCCACGCGGCGTTCCCCGGCGTGATGGCGATCAACGCGACGGCCAGCAGCGGCGCCAGTCTTCCGCCGATCCCCCCGGCTTCGCGACCCGCCGACCGCTATCTGCCACCATCGGCGGCAGCCTTCCGCGACACCGCGATCGCCGCCTACGCCGATCGCGATCCTCACCGCCCGGACTGAGGTCAAGATGGCGACGTCTGGGCGTCGCTAGCGTTCCTGGCCGGATCTGGTTGCCAGCGGCAGGAAGATGTCGTCGACGATCTCGCGGATGGTGTCGGGGGGCACCGCGGTCATCGTCATGAGCAGTTCGTGCCGCACCAGGTCGGCGGGCAGGGAGACGATGCGGGCCGACGGCACTTCCGCAAGCTCGCCACGTTCCACCGCACGATCGACGATGGTTTCCATTGCCGTGGGCCCGTCACTCAGGAACAGGTCGCGCAGTTGCCTCGGCGACCCATCCGGTTCGTCGAAGTAGGCGCCGAGTCGGGCGGCGATGAGTCCGATGATGCGTGACCGTCGCTCGTTGAACTCGGTCAGGACCGCGACCACGTCGTCACGCAGCGTCCCGGTGTTCGGAACCTGGATCCGGTCGACCTCGCCGCGGTGCCGGATCACCGCTTTCAGCAGCTCCAACCGAGACGGCCAGCGCCGATACAGCACCGACCGCGCTGAACCCGACCGGGTTGCGACCGCCTCGATGGTGAAGCCGTCGTAGCCGGCCTCGACGAGCTGGTCCCAGCCCGCGTCGAGGATCGCGGATTCCAGTGCCGAACCACGACGCCGTTGCCCGGCCACACCCTTAGAGGACACTTGCGTAGCTTATCGCACATGTGTACCGTCCAGATTAAGCAACACATATGTAGCTAATGCTGCTTCCGGAGTACCGCCCGTTCATCCCGCGGTGGCAGCACCAACCTGCTCAACCCAATTGGGAGACCCATGACACGCAGCGTCTTGATCAGTGGTGCCGGCATCGCCGGACCCGCCCTCGCCTTCTGGCTCGCGGAAGCCGGCTGGGAGGTCACTGTCGTCGAGCGCGCAGAGCACCTTCGCTCCAGTGGATACCCCATCGACATTCGCGGCGCCGCAGTCGAAGCCGTGAATCGGATGGGTCTGCTCGAGCAGATCACCGCCAACCGTTATCAGCACCCCCTCATGGAATTCCTCGCTCCGGGCGGGCGCCGGCTCGCGCGGCTTGACATGGGTGAAGTGCTCAACGACCCAGATGCCGGAGACATCGAGATCACCCGGGGCGCACTCACTCGAATCTTCTTCGAAGCCAGCGCCGGACGTGCCGATTACGAGTTCGGGGACACCATCACTGCCCTGTCCCCCACCGACGCTGGTGTCGACGTCACGTTCGGCCATCGTGATCCCCAGACTTTCGACGTCGTGATCGGCGCCGACGGAATCCACTCGAACGTCCGGGCAATGTCTTTCGGCGCGGAGAACCAGTTCCTCCGCCACCTCGGCCCCTATGTGGCCATCTGGGACATCCCGACCGAGATGATCGCTCCCGGAACCGGTTACATGTACTCCCATCCCGGCCGAACGGTGGGGATCGAACGCACCTTCGACAGTGCCGCCACCCGTGCGTTCCTGACGTTCGTCCACCCCTCTCCGGGCAGCGTGAATCGACATGACATCGCCGAGATTGCCGCCGAGCTGCGACGCGCCTTCGCTGACGACCGTTGGCGTACAGACGAAGTCATCGACACGGTCCTCGACGCCGAGGATGTCTTCTTCGACACCGCGAGTCAGGTCCGGATGAATCGCTGGAGTACCGGCCGGATCGCACTTGTCGGCGATGCTGCGTACGCGCCGGCGTTCCTGTCCGGACAGGGCACCAGCCTCGCGATCGCCGGCGCATACGTGTTGGCCAGTGAACTGGTTCGACATGACCGACCGGAAGACGCCTTCGAAGCCTACGAACACCGGATGCGCCATTTCGTGGTGCGGAACCAGAATCTGGCGCTGCGCACCGATGGCACCGTGCTGTCACGCACCCGCGGACAGCTCCTGCGCCGCAACGCCATGGTCACCGTGCTGCCCTGGCTGCATCGCGTCGGACTCGACCGGTTGCTGCGCACCGAGCGGCGGGAGGCCACCACGGATCTGTCCCTCCTGGACACCGATCTTCGGCGCAGCCCGAGCCGGCTGACGTGACGGTCGCGGCGGACGAGTCCGCGGCACGAGAGAACCGCTGGAGTACGCGACTGCTCATCTGGGCGGCCGTCCTCATCCTCGCCAACGTGCTCGTCGACATCGTCATCGGGTCGCCGCTGATGGTCATGCCGCAGCTGATGGCGCATTTCGACACCGATCAGGCCGCGTGGCTCAACGCCGGCGCCATGCTGGCCGGAGCGATCTGGGCGCCCCTTCTGGCCAAGAGCTCCGACGTCTTCGGCAAACGCCGGGTACTCGTGGGCACGCTGCTTCTCGCGTGCGCAGGAGCTGTGGTCTGCCTGGCCGCACCGAATCTCTGGGTCTTCCTGGTCGGCCGATCCCTCCAGGGCGCCGCCTTCGCGGCGGTCTTCCTCACCGTGACCCTCGCCCGTCAGATTTGTGCCCCCGCGGTTGCGATGGTCCTCGTCGGATTCCTGACGTCCGGCCCGTCGATCGTCGGGATCGTCGAACCATTCCTGATGAAACCGGTGATCGACGCGTTCGGCTACCGGAGCGTATTCGTCGTGGCCGCAGTGCTGGCCGCCACAGCCGCGATCGGTGTGCGCTGCTTCGTCCCGGAATCACCGGTCCGCGTCGCGACGCGAATCGACGTGGGCGGCGCGCTGCTGCTCGGCGGTGGGATCGGCGCGACGCTCACCTATATCAGCATGGGACAGGCTGTGGGATGGCTGGACGGGCGCATGATCGCGCTCCTCACCGCAGGCGCCGGCGCACTGGTCTGGTGGGCGGTGTCCGCGCTGCGAGTCGACGAACCCCTCATCGACATCCGGGCGTTACACCGCCCGATACTGCTGACGCTGCTGGCGTTGCTGTTGGCGGCGGGGTCTTTCCGGAGCATGCTGCAACTGACGAGCGTCGTCGCCCAGGTGCCCGTCGAACTCGGACTCGGCTACGGGCTGGGTCACGGAGAAGCCATCGCGATACTGCTCGCCGTGCCGAATCTCGGCATCGTCGTCGGTGGTGTGTGCGCCGGATGGGTGGCCGGGCGAGGATCCGGCCCGGCTCGGCCCCTGCTCGGCGGCATCACCATCGGGGCGGTGGCGACATTCGCGATGCTGCTGGGTGTCTCGGCGCTGCCGCTGGCGATCGTGTGCGCCACCATGCTCGGTGTGGCGGCGGGCGCGATCAGCGCATCGGGCTACAATCTTGCGATCGACTTCGCGGCGCCCGAGCACCAGGGCACGATTGCCGGCCTCGTTTCGGTCATGCTCGCCCTCGGCTCTGTCGTCTTCAATTTCGCCGGTGGTGAGGTTCTCAAGGCGACCCGGATTCTTGGCATGGCCGCCGGCGGTGCCCCGGTGAGCACCGCCGGCGGGGTGCACCTCTACGTCGCCATGGCCGGTACGCTGTTCGCGCTGGCAGCAATACCCGTGATCATGCTGGGGCGCAAAAGGTCTCCACAGGCATTCAGAACTGGGGTCGATAACGCAGTCGAGGAAGCCTGTCGACGGTGACGATGCCGGGCGGCGCGGCAATCACGTCGGGAATCCGGTTCACCATCTGGGTGCAGGTGGTGGTCTGGGTCGGCACGGTTCCGTTGGACAGGAACAGGTTCGGCTCGCCCTCGATCGTCCACTCGTTGATGTCACCCTCACCGGGTCCGTACACCCGACCCGACATCTCGAACTCGAACACCGGTCCCTCTTCGGTCTCGATCCGGTCGATATCGGTGAATCCGATCACGTCCCCTGGTGCCAGGTCGATACCGAGGGCCTCGGAACGCATTGCCGCAGAGGCGATGTCCGGACGGGTGGCGGTGGTGATCGATTTGACGGTCAGACCGGTGTCGGCGACCAGGGCGTCGAGCACGTTGCGACCGAAGGTCGGCGGCCGCTGGGCCCCGCGGACCCACTCGTCGAACTCGGCGACGGTCCGTCCCACCTGCTGCGCGGTGGCCAGTTCGGGGCCGAAGTCGTCGACGTTCCAACTCGCCTTGCCGCGGACGGTGTCGATCCGGTGGGCGGTGCCCATGAGCAGGGCGATCATGTTGACCCAGAAGGTGTCCTGGTATCCGGTCCCCGTCAAGGTCGCGCCGGTCGACTTGGCCAGGGCATCCAACTCGGCGGACAGTTCGGGCGAGGTCTCCCACGGGTAGAGCATCTCTTCGGACAGCGTGACGGCGTTGACCCCGTGCTCGGCGCAGATCCGCAACTGTTCGACGGCATCGGTGAGGTAGCTGTTGACCGCGATCACCGCGATGTCGGGGTGGGTCTGCTCGAGCACCTCCGCGGCGTCGTCGCTCACCGCGACGCCGAGTTGCCGGCCCAGACCGAGCAGGTCGCCGAGGTCCTGCCCGACCTTTTGTGGGCTGCGTGCGATCGCCCCGACGATCTGCACCCCTTTGTCGAGCAGCATGCCGGCGACGATCGAGTTCATCGCGCCAACGCCGTATACCACGGCCCGAATATCGGACATGTACGTCACCTTCACTTCTGACAGGAATCCGGCCGCGGAGCGTGACCGTGCGCAAAGGTTATCGGCGATTCTGCGACCGCGCGTGGCGAACGATGCGATCTCGATCGCGCGAGTCCGCTTCGCCCTGCGCAACGCGGTTGGAGAGGCGAAAACGTTGTGGCCCAGAAGAGTTGGACGACGTGGTTGGTCCGATGCTGCAATGTCCGTATTGGCGGTGGTAGCGTCGCCGTATATACAGCCGGGAGGTTGACGGTATGCCGATCGCAATGCAGCGAAGCACCTGCGCCGCTGCGGCGCGGGTGACGCTGGTGGTCGGTGTGCTCATATCGGGCGCCGGCTGCGCCGGCGACGATGACCGGTTCGCCACGCCGGAGAATCCGGTGACGACCCTGCCCGTCCCGCCCAACATTCCGCCGTTCCCTCTGCCGGACGCCATCCCGGTGGTGCCGCTACCGGACGCGGTGCCGACCGTCGAGATGCCCAACGACATCCCCCGGGTTCAGGCGCCGGCCGACGTGCCGAAGGTGCAATTGCCCTCAGACATTCCGCCCGTTCCTCTGCCGTGGGCCATTCCGCCGATCGTGTTCCCGTGAGTTCATGGCTCGACCGGAAAGGCACGCCGGCACACCAGCGCCACGGACAACCCGAGCCCTACGAGCGCGGCACCGGCCCACGCCAGCATCGACACTCCCATGGTCTCGAGCAACCCGGCGCCGATCGCTGATCCGCCCGCGATGCCGACGTTGGCTGTCGCGTTGATCCATGCGCCCGCACGCTCAGGTGAGACCGCGTGGGTGCGCACCGCGCACGATTGATAGATCGACGGCACGCCGCCGAAAGCGGTGCTCCACAACGCGATCACCACCAGCACCAACCACAGCGCGGGCCACGGCGCGGCCAGTGCCGCCACCGCGAGCATGACGGCCCCGAGCAGCGCGAGCGTGGTCCGTCGGGGGTTCCGGTCCAGTCCACGCCCGGCGTACCAGAGGCCCAGCAGCCCACAGGCGCCGCAGATCAACAGGGTCGGCCCCACCAGCGCCGGAGCGGCGCCGTTGGCCAGCAGGATGACGCTGATGAATGTGTACACCGTGAAATGCCCGAGGAAGACAAGTGTGTTCGAGGCGGCGACGGCCGCGAGGCGTCCCCGCCTTCGGGTGTGCGGTGGCCGACCGTCCGGGTCGTGGTCGACCGCGGGCAGAACCCGGCCCAACAGCACGAGCGTGCACATGGCCAGTGCCGCCAGCACCGCAAACGGTGTGCGCCAACCCGCTGCGGCGCCCAGTGATGTCAGCGCCGGCGTACCCACCACCAGGCCGACCGATGCACCGCTGCCGGCGACAGCCAATGCACGTCCGACGTTTCCACCGGGCACCAGTCGCGGTGCGTATCCGATCACGAGTGAGAAGAACAGCGCGTGGGTGATACCGCCGACCGCGCGGCCCAGCGCGAGCACGGCGAACACCGGGGCGGCCGCGACCACCGTATTGCTCACCAGGTAGCCGGCCACCGTGGCCATGAGCAGCGGCTTGCGCGGATACCGCGATGTGGCCACCGTCAATGGAACCGCCAATGCCGCGACCATCACGGCGTACAGACCGACCAGCAACCCGCTGATCGAAGCGGGCACCCGGAATGCCTCGGCGATCTGGGGAAGCAGGCCGATCGGCAGCATCTCGGTCGTCACCGCAAGTGCCGAGGCCGCAGCCAGGGTGAGAAGAGCTGGCAGGCTCGAGCGCAAGCCGCCGGTGCGCGAAGCGGTGAGGGGCACCACCGCGAATATACTCGTCACCCGAGTTTAATCAATGCAATACTTTCCGTGATGTCCGACGAACCCCGGAGCCCCGCACAGCTGCGATGGCTGGGTGCCGCGCAACTGCTGGACACGGTGCGTTCGGCGCCGGGCATCACCCGGGCCGCCGCAGCCAACCGCCTCGGCATCAGCAGCGGAAGCGCGACCGATCTGGTCGCGCGGCTGCGGCAGGCTCGGCTGCTCGACGAGGCCCCGGCTCCCGCACAGGGCCGGGGCAGACCCACGACGCTGCTTCGCCCCCATCCCGGGGGGCCTCTTGTGCTGGCGGCGGACGTGCGTGCGACCGGCTGGAGGCTGGCGGTGGCCGCGCTCGACGGGATTCCGCGCATCGTGGCCGAGGGTGTTTACGACGATGCCGGATTGGACACCGCGTTGGGCGACCTGGCCGACGCGATCGGCTCCGCGTACCGGCGAAAGGCAAAGCAGGTCAGCGCTTTGGGGGTATCTGTCGCGGGCACCGTCAGTGACGGAAGACTGGTGCAGTTCACCCCGCACCGCCGCCGGGACGTGGATCTGTCGGTGCTGACGAGCAAGCTCCCACGCCGCGCGGCCCTGCCGGTGCTGCTGTGCAACGACGCGACCCTGGCGGGATTGGCCGAGGCTCGCTCCGGCGCCGCCGAGGTGGCCGGCACTTCGCTGCATCTGATCGTCGCCACGGGTATCGGCGGCGCACTCGTCGTCGACCGTGAACCCGTATCCGGCACGCACGGAGCGGCGGGCGAGTACGGCCACATCCCGTTCGGGGATCCCGCGCTGACCTGTCTCTGTGGTGCGCGCGGATGCTGGGATCCCACCGTCGACGGCCGCGCACTGGCCCGTCACCGCGGCGACGCAGAACCGCAGGATCCGGTCGAGTACGTCCACCGGATCCTCTCCGGCCACCGTGACGCGGTGACACAACGCGCGCTCGAGGCGGTCGCGGTATCGCTGGGTCGTGGCATCGGCGGACTGGTGAACCTCCACGATCCCGAGGTGGTGACGCTGGGCGGCGTCGGCGCGCCGCTGCGCGCGGCCGCTGCGCACGCCTTCGACACCGCGTACCGTGACGGCCTGATGAACTTCCGCCGTGACTCACCCCCGCCGGTCCTCGACGCCGAGCACGGTGAAGAGGGCCCGCTGCACGGTGCTGTCGCGATGGCGCTCGACGACGTCACCAGTCCGGCGGGACTAGCGAATTGGGTTGCGCGTCAGAATTTTTGATCAGACCAAAGGTCAGCTGTTGCGGCCGCTGAGGATGTCGCGCAGACGATCCACCAGGCCGGCGCCCGGCCCGAGGATCTTGTTGGCCGGCGGATGGTCGGGCGCCAGAGGATGCGGCCGGGTGGGCGCGAGACTCTTGGCACGCTGAAACTCTTCACTCAACTCGTGCAGCCGCTCGGGCGGGCAGGCATCGCGAAGTTTCGACAGCATCCCGCTCTCTTCTTCCTCGATGTGATGCCGGATGTCGTCGATCAGCCGACGAACCAGCTCCCCGTATCGCGAATCTTCAGGATCTGTCTTCTCGATGGCTTTCATGACCTCTTCGGCCTCGGCGTGCTCCTCGAGCTCGTGGTCGGCGACCTCATCGCCGTCGGGAAGAACGCTGCGTGCTGCGGGATAGACGTACTGCTCTTCAGCCACGGCATGCCGCACGATGCCAGAAATCACGTGTTCGACCAGTTCCGGTTGCGTTCGCGGATCACCGGAGGATTCGATCTCGACGAATACAGATTCGAATTCGCGGTGGTCGGCGATGATGTCGTCGATGATGTTGCCTCTGCTACCAGCCATGACTGCCTCCTTGGTACACCGATGCGCGTACCCGGCGACCGCGATCCGAAACGCACTGGTTTGACCACGGCATCACCGGGTACGGCGACACAACAAGACATTCATCGACGAATCGGAGGAATCATGCCTGCCGGACAAACCGGGTTCAGCGACGTCACTTTCGACCTGATCTCGGTGCAGTACCACTCGCTCAAAGCCGGTCACGATTATGGGCAGTACGTCCGCGACGCCAAGAACGCCGGCCTCGACGATGTCGCATCCTTCTTCGAACATGTCATGGCAGAGGATGCCGACCGTGCCAAGCGATGCCATGAGTTCCTGGCCAAGCTGCAGGGGGCCAACACCGGGTAGGTCACATCCGGCCGTGGCGGCTGCGAACGAAGTTGTACAGTCCGAAAGCCGCGATCCCCAGTGCGGCCGCCACGAGCAGGAACTTGCCGAAGGGCGCCTCGCCGAGAGTCTTGACCGCAGCGTCGAGTCCCGCCGCCTTGGCCGGGTCGGCTCGCAGTGTCGCAACGATCACCAGCAGTCCCGCACCGGCGAGGACGGCGCCCTTGGCCGCATAGCCGGTGACGCCGACCGCGGTGATCCTGGTGCCCCCTCGCACGCGCAGGTCCTTGAAGAACTTCTGCGTCACGCCTTTGTAGATGTGGTAAGCGCCGACAGCGGCCACGCCGAGGCCGGCCGCGATGAGGACGAACTTGCCCCTGCCGGTCTGCATCAGCTGGGCTGACAGTCCGGCGTTCTGCTCGCCACTGGACTGTCCGCCGCCCGTGGCGAAACGTGCCGCCGACAACGCGATCGCGAAGTTCACGATCGCCAGCCCCAACGGTTTCACCCGCTTCCAGGCCGGGTCGTCGCCCTGGCCGTTGCTCTCACCGGGCTTCGCGCCTATCACCGCTTCTGCGACGCGCCACAATCCGAGGGCAGCCAGCCCGGCCGCGGCCACCCACAGCACCACTGATCCGCCGGGTTGAGCAGCCAGCTCCGCGAGCGCACCCGATTGATCGGCGTTTCCGCCCGACCCGAACGCGAGACGCAGGATGATGAACGCGACCAGCAGATGAAGCACGCCGCTCGCGGCGAAACCAGCCCGTGCGGTGTACTCGAAAGCCGTACTATCCGTTGCTCTGTCAACAACACCGTGTACGGGTCGTGCGCTCATGCTCATCGGGAGGCCTCCTGCTCGCGGACGCTGAGCGATATACCTCGTATTGACGGTGCCGAAACGCGGAAGTTCAGAACTTCCCGTCGAGATATTCGGCGTACGCCGGCAGGTCAAGTTGGCCGTGCCCGGATAGACCGATCACGACGACCTGCTCGGACGGATCGTCTGCCACGTGCGCCGCGGCAGCGGCGATCGCATGCGTCGACTCCGGCGCCGGCACGATGCCCTGCGTCCGCGCGAACTGCACACCCGCGGAGAACGCATCGTGCTGTGAGATGGCCACGCCCTGGACGAGACCGAGTTCGACGGTGTGACTGAGCGCGGGTGCCATCCCGTGATAGCGCAGCCCGCCCGCGTGGATGGGATCGGGCACGAAATCCATTCCGAGCGTGTGCATCTTCAGCAGTGGCGTAAGACCGGCGACGTCACCGTGGTCGTAACGGTACTCCCCCTGTGTGATGGACGGGCATGCCGCGGGTTCGGCCGCGATGACCTTCGGATCGGAACGACCGTGGATTTTCTCGCGCAGGAACGGGAAGGCCAGGCCAGCGAGGTTGGAACCTCCTCCCGCGCAACCGAACACGAAGTCCGCACCGTTCGGTTCGACCGCGGTCAACTGCGCGACGGCCTCCTGGCCGATGACACTCTGGTGAAGCACAACATGGTTGAGCACGCTGCCGAGGGCGTACCGCGTGTCAGGATCCCCCGCGGCAACCTCGACCGCCTCACTGACCGCCATGCCGAGGCTGCCGGTGGTGGTCGAGTCCTTCGCCAGGATCGCGCGGCCCGACTCGGTGAGTTCGGACGGGCTGGAATGCACGACACCGCCGTAGGTCCGGATGAGATGGCCGCGATAAGGCTTGGACTCGTAGGACGCGCGCACCTGCCACACCTCGATCTCCAGGCCGAATTGCGCCCCCGCGAACGCCAGCGCACTGCCCCACTGGCCGGCGCCTGTCTCCGTGGTGAGCTTGTGCACGCCGTCGATGCTGTTGTAATAGGCTTGCGCGACAGCGGAATTCGTCTTGTGACTACCCACCGGGCTGACGCCCTCGTACTTGACGTAGATGTGGGCCCCGGTATTGAGCGCCTTCTCGAACCGCCGTGCCCGGATCAGCGGCGACGGCCGCCACATCGAATAGATCTCGCGCACCGGCTCGGGGATGGCGATGTAGGCCTCGGTGGAGACCTCCTGCGCGATGAGACCACTCGGGAAGAGTGCCGCGAGGTCGTCGGGACCGACCGGTTCCTTGGTGGCCGGGTGCAGGTGCGGCGGGATCGGCTGATCCAACTCGGCGGCAAGGTTGTACCAATGTGTCGGCACCTCGACGGTCACCAGATCCGGATGGGCAGCGTCGGCGTGCAGAGTCATGGCGTCATGCTAGACGGCCACGCTGAATCGACGTACAGACGCCGACCGGTCAGTTCGCGGTGTGCACGATGAGGATGTCGACCTTTGACTTGCGGGCGATCTCGGCGGGCACCGAGCCCAGCAGGCGGCCGGCCACGGAGTCCAGGCCCACATCGCCGACGACGATCAGATCGGCGTCGACCTCTTTGGCCAGCGTGAGCAGTGCCGCGACGGGCGCGCCCTCGACCACACGTTCGTGGATGTCGCGGGCACCGGCGGCGTACGCGACGTCCCTGGCGTCCCGCAGGACCTCGTACGCGTCTGCGTCACCGTGCATCCGATAGCCCTCGCGACCGAGTGCGTCCTCGGCGCGGCGATCCCTGACCTGGTCCGGCGCGGGCGGACGCGCCCATCCACCCTTCTCGCCGTGGTGAAAGTGGGCCGTGGCGATGATGAGCTTCGCGTTCTCCTGCGCGGCGACCGCGCCCGCACGCTCGACCGCCCGCATGGACGAGACCGAGCCGTCGGTTCCCACGATCACCGTTCGATAGCCACCCATGGCCCGCCTCCTCACCGGTCGTGCGCCGTCCAGACACTAGCGTGCGGCGGGCGCTGTGCGGCGTGTTTTCCGTCGCTCGCGTGAGCGTGGCGCGTATAGATGAAGTAGGGCTCGACCGGGGGTGAGCGATGCGGGTGTTCGTCACGGGAGGCACCGGCGCGATCGGACGCCACGCCGTCCCCGCGCTGGTGGACGCGGGCCATGACGTCACGGCGCTGGCCCGAGGTGAAGCCAAGGCGGCGGTCCTTCGCGGTCAGGGTGCGGCGGCGGTTCAACTTTCGCTGTTCGACTCGGCTGCGCTCACGACGGCGTTTCGGGGTCACGACGCCGTGGTCAATCTGGCTTCCGCGCTGCCGTCGCCCCACCGGTTCATGCTGAAGTCGGCCTGGGCCGAATGCCAGCGGATCCGCACCGAGGGATCGGCCGCTGTCGTCGATGCCGCATCGGCCGCGGGTGTCGCACGGGTGGTGCAGGAGTCGGTGGCGATGATCTACCGCGACAACGGCGACCGCTGGATCGATGAGAATTCGCCAGTCGACCACTTCCCGATCGCCGTGGGCAACCATGCCGCGGAGTCGAATGCCCGCCGATTCGGCGGCTCGGGCCGAGATGCCGTGGTGTTGAGGTTCGGACTGTTCTACGGCCCCGGTGCGTCGAACAGCGATCTCATCATGGATCTCGCGCGCCGGCACATCGGTTTCCAGGCCGGCCGCGCCGACGCGTACGTGTCATCGATACACCTAGGCGACGCCGCCCGGGCTGTCGTCGCCGCGTTGGGGTGCGACGCGGGGACCTACAACATCGTCGACGACCAACCCGTGACCAAGAAGCAGAACGTTCGCGCGATGGCCGCAGCGGTGAACAGTGCGCCTTTGGTGACAGTTCCCGGGCAGGCGGCGCTGTTGCTGGGCGATCGCAGTACGTCGCTCACGAGATCACTGCGGGTCAGCAACCAACGCTTCCGCACCGCGACGAACTGGCGGCCCGAGTATCCGAGTGTGTGGGAAGGTTACCGGGCCTTGGCGCAGAGCCGTTGACCGCCAACAGCTCACCGCAACGCCCCGACGCGGTCGCGCGCGATTCAGGGGGTCAGCACGATCTTGCCGAACTTGCCCGGTGCGCCCAGGCGTTCGTAGGCATCCGCGTATTCATCGAGACCGTAGGTGGCCTCGATCGGCACCCGGATCCGCCCATCGGCGAGCAACGGCACGACTTTGCCGGCGATGGTTCTTGCGAGAAGGGCCTTTTCGGCGTGGCTTCGTCCCCGGATGGTCGTACCGATCAGTTTCGCCCGTGCCAGCATCAGCGTGAACATCGGCAACGACGCCGTGGCACCGGTGTGGACACCCACGATCAGGAACCGGCCACCGGTGCGCAGGAGCTCCACCCGCTGCAGACAATCGGCACCGCCGACGAGTTCGACGATCACGTCGAACGGGCCGTGGTCGGCCTCGTCATCCGGGGACACCACCGTCAGGGATTGTGATTCCCCGCCAAGGGACTTCACCTTGGCGTGTAACTCGGGACGCCGCACGCTGGCCACCACGTGCGCACCCGTGACCGCGGCGATCTGCACCATGGCCGATCCGACACCGCCGGCTGCACCGGTGATCAGCACGCGATCCCCCACGCCGACCTGCGCCTGGGTGACCAGCGCGTCCCAGGCTGTGCTGAAGATCTCCGGGAATCCGCCCGCCTGCTCCCACGACACATCACGCGGGATCGGGAGCAACAGATCCGCAGGCACGGCCAGGCGCTCGGCGTGCCCACCGCCACCCACCAGCGCCATGACCCGGTCCGCCACCGTGACGCCGGTGACCGAGGCACCGACGTCGATGACCTCACCGGCGATCTCGAGGCCGGGAACGTCCGCCGGCCATCCCGCAGGCGCCGGATAGTCGCCGCGGGCCTGCTGCAGATCGGCCGCGTTCAGACCGGCGGCGCGAACCTCGACGAGCACCTCGTGGGGACCTGCGACCGGGTCGGCACGCTGTTCCAGACGGAACCGACCCCCTCCAATCACCACTGCCCTCATCATCAACCACCTTTCGCCCCCGCTGCACGACCGTTTCGGGAGTCGTCAAAATCATCAACACACGAACCGGACCGCGGCGGGCCTGGTACACACTTCAAAACGCACTGCGCGCATTGGGATATGCCCGGCAGATGATGTCACAGGTCCAACCACGTCCTACGAATTCGTCGCCATCGCGGCGTTCGAGCATCTGAACCGGGGAGCGTTCGGCAAGATCGTCATCCGAGTCCGCTGATCACCTGCTCGCACGGCCTGTCGTGACGAGGTATGCACACGCGAGAATCATCGCCGATCCGATGATCTGGAGAAGCGACGGCTGTTGTGCGAGAAAGACGGCGCCGAGCACCAGGGCCGCCACCGGTGTCAACAGCAGGACCGCCGAACCGATCTCGACACGCAGCGACGGGCTGCCCAGCGCGATCAGCAGCCAACCGAGAACCTGGCCGTTGATCGCCGTCAACATCAGCCATCCCGCCGCATCCCACCCCGGGCTCAGGGTGACGCCGTTCCAGAGCACACCACCGACGACAGCCGCCCCGGCCGCGGACACCATGATGGTCACGTAGGACTGCACGAGAGGCCGGTCCGGGCCTCCGCGTCGCAGGAGGAACAGGAAGATCGAATAACACAGGGCGGCAAGGACGGAATGGGCGGTGCCTGCCACCGGTGCGGTGCCCACCACGCCCGATTCGAGGACTCCGCCGGCCAACACGGTGCCGAGCACGACCACCGGGAGCAGCACGACGAACCGCGCGCTGAGCGACTCGTGATCGATGAGCCGCGCCAGCAATGGCACCATGACGACCTGGGTGTTGACCAGTACCGCGGACAGGCCCACTCCGACCTCGTAGATCGCCTGGGTCCACAGCAGCGCATCAGCCGCGAACAGCACACCTGCGAGCGCCGCCCATCCGTGCTGAGCCGCGGTCGGCGAGCCGCCGCCCCGCCATTCCGCCACCGCCAGCGGTGCGAGCAGCGGCAGAGCGAACAGGCACCGGTAGAACGAGGCGGTGCCCGGCGATGTGGCGGACAACGCGACAAACAACCCGGATGACGAAATTCCGATGGCACCAACTGCCGTCGCGACGACAGGCCGTGCCGTGATCGCGGACGAGAGCCGATTGGTGCTGACCGCCACAGCCCGAGCGTATGGGCCCTGTCAAAGCAGTTTCGGCAGAAATCAGGTCGGCGGAGGTGACCAGTGCACGACCTTCATCGTGGTCATCTCGTCGAGAAGTTCAGGGCCGAAACCGAATCCGCTGCCGCTCGCCTTGCGGGGCTGTGACGCGCCACCTGGTGCACCGCCGAAGACGTCGTTGATCTTCACAGTGCCGACAGGTAGATCCCGCCACGCCTGTTGCGCATGGCCCATATCCGGTGTCAGCACACTGGCCGCGAGGCCGTACCTGTCATCGGCGGCCTCCGTGATCGCGGCGTCGAAGTCCGGAACGACACGGACCGCAGCGACGGGGCCGAATGTCTCTTCCTGGAACACCAGCATGTCTTTCGTGCAGTCGGTCAGCACCGTCGGCGGGTAGAAGGTGCCGGGACCAGACGGTGCCTCTCCCCCGGCGGCCACGGTGGCGCCACGCTTGACGGCGTCGGTGACGTGGCGGTGGACCTGTTCGCGCTGGCGCTCATCGACCAACGGGCCGATCCGCTCTGCCCAGCTCTCGGCCTCGTCGACCAGGGCACGGATGAACGCCTCGACCATGGCCTCCACGGCTCCGACCACGAAGATTCGCTCGACCGATACGCAGATCTGACCGGCGTTGGCGAACGAACCGAGCGCGGCCTGCGCCGCAGCCCACCCCGGGTCGATCCCCGCATCGACGACGAGCGCATCGTTGCCGCCGTTCTCCAGCAGCGCCTTGGCGCCGCGTTCGGCGCAGGCGCGGGTGATCGCTCGCCCTGTCACGCTGCTGCCGACGTGGGCGACGACGTCGACGTCCCCGGCCGCCGCGAGTTGCGCACCGATCGTGGCGTCACCGTCGAGGATCTCGAGTACGCCCTTGGGCAGGTGCTGCGCCAGCAACTCGGCGAACCGGCGACCGGTGGCGGGGCACCGTTCGCTCGGTTTGTGCACGACGGTGTTGCCCGTGACCAGCGCGGCGCCCAGCAGCCCGGCGGCCACGGCGACGGGATCGTTCCACGGCGTGAGCACTGCGACGACGCCGCGTGGCCCGGGCACCATCAAATCGGTGGCCGACCAGTTGCCGTGCAGGCTGCGGCCCCGGTGCAGGGGGCCGAGCTCGGCATACTGGACGAGCGTCGAGACCGCGGCGTCGACACCGCCGCTGGCGTCGGCTCTGAGCTTTCCGGTCTCGCGTTCGTTGAGCTCGGCGAGTTCGTCGGCCGCGGCGCGGACATCGGCTGCGGCCGAGGTGAGCACGGCCGCGCGCTCACCCGCGGGCGTGCGGGCCCAACCGGCCGCGGCACCGCGGGCACGTGCGATCGCGGCATCGCACTCCGAGGCGGTGGCAATCGGAGTGCGGCCGACCAACTCGCCTGTGCGTGGATCGTGAATTGTCAACTCATGTGTTTCAGGCACACCTGCGGGTACCCGGCCCCAGCCGGGCTACACCCGCCGCCCCGTAGCAGAGGGAGTCAGCGCCGCTCGATGGCGACCTCGTCCCACGGCGGTGGCCCGTCGAGCAGTGGAGGTCGACCGCCGTCGAGGGCATGCTCGAAGAACGCGACGGTGTATGCCGCGTGGATCTCGTGACCCCGTTGCGCCCCGATGGGCCCGGACAGAGCGAGTGCCTGCGCCAGCGGCGTCCAGGCCGGGGCGTCGGTGTAGTTCAGGTGGAACATCCCCGGGGTCTCGATGTAGAAGCCGTTTCCAGGTTTGCTCTTGCCGAACGCCGCGCGCTGCGTGTCCAGTGTCTCGCGGATTTCGTGGTCCGGCCAGCCGCCGCTACGGTTGCGCTCGAGCAGGATGGAATCGGCGTCGCGGGTCAGCCACATCGCCGGTTGTTCCAGGCCGTCACGTACGACGTCGGCAGGCATCGCGGCGTCCATCATCAAGCACGCCTTCAGGCGCGGATCGGCGTGGCAGACCTGTCCGACCGTGACCGCCCCCAGCGAGATACCGAGTGCGCCTGCGCGGTCGATGTCGAGCCTGCCCGTGAATCGGCCCGACGGATCCGAATCATTGAGGCGTTCAAGCTCATCCAGGACGAAACTGATGTCTTCGGCGAGATACGGGAACAGTCCGCGTGGCAGCTCGGTGTCACCGATGGCGGGTGCGGGCTCCTTCGGCGTGATGCTCTGTTGGATGACGTGCACCAACCGGTCCTTGGTCCAGCCGGGAATCCTGCGGCCGTCGGGAAATGCCGTCACGGCCGAGATGTGAGGCTGGTCGATGCCGACGACGACGAACCCGCGGGACACCAACTGTTCGACCTGGAACATGTTGGACTGGCGGAATCCGTTGAGCCCCGATGCGAATACGAGCACGGGATACCGTGGACGATCCGAAGCGACCGGCGCGGCCTCGACGCCGTGCGTACGCACCTTGCCGAAGTGGCTGAAGACGAACCCGGGGATACCGAGAAGCTTGCCGGCCGCGGGCGCGAACGCGTCGACATCCGAAACATACGGCGCTGTCTCTGCTTCCACGCTCGACTCCGCGGGATACCAGATCTGGGCCATGAGTTCGCGCCGCGCCGCGGGATCTCCGTCGAAGATCTCCCGCCGGTCATGGTCGCGCCAGTGATAGCTGACCGTGCCTATCGCGTACGGTCCGCCGGGATCCGGGAACCGGAAGACCGGCACCAGCACCGGAATTGCCACCGAGACGGCGAACGCCACGCCTGCTGCCAGGGTCGTGACGACTGTCAGCCACCGTCCGCGCGGGGAACTCCGACCGCCTCTCCCGATGGACACGACCTCCCACGCGCCGACGGCCGCGGCGAGGACATAAGCGGGAGTCAGCTGCCAGCGGTAACCCTCGAAGATCAGCTGGGCGACGGCGACCGGCACCGGCAGCGTGGCAATCAGTCGCAGCCGGCGTGGCACCGGTAACACGAGCGCAAGCAGTCCCGCGGCGAGCGCGGCGCACAGTACGAGTTCCCCCGGTCTCATCTCTTCGATTATGCAGAAACGATGAAAGAGGTTGCCGGATACGGGGTTCGCACTGAACGCTCAGGCCGATGAGCTCACGGTATCGGGCGGGAAGGCAACGGGATACGCTTCGCTGTAGTCAGCCGAGCGCCCCACGGCGGCCCACTTGCGGTCCTCGCCGAGCAGGAACTCGTCCTGCTGCAGGCATCCTTCCACCGAGTGGACACCAATGGGCAGATGGTAGGGAATGTCGTCACGGCGACTCATCTGCACCAGGATCTCGGCCGCCCGTACCGGGTCACCCGCGGTGACCGAATCGCTCTGACGGATCGCGGACATCCCTCCGACGGTGTCGGCGTAGTCGGCAGGGATGTCGTGTACTTCCATCGACGCCCCCGCCCAATCGGTGGCGAAGCCACTGGGTTCCACGACCAGCACCTTCACGCCGAAGGGCGCGGTTTCTGCGAGCAACACCCGCGAGAACCCGTCGATGGCGAACTTGGCCGCCTGGTAGGACCCGATTCCGGGTGAGCCGCCGACGCGGCCGCCCATCGAGGAGAACTGGATGATCAGACCGCCGCGTTGTTCCCGCAGTACCGGAAGGGCCGCCTTGGACACGTTGTAGACGCCCCAGAAGTTGGTCTCGAACTGGGTCCGGAAGTCCTCGTCGTCGCCGGTCTCGATGGGCGCCACATTGGCGTAGCCGGCGTTGTTCACCACAATGTCGATGCGCCCGAACGCCTCCCGCGCCGTGGCGACTGCCGTGCGTGCCGCCGACGGGTCGGTGACGTCGAGCGGCAGCGCAAGGACACGGTCGCCGTATGTTTCGGCGAAATCGGCGAGTTGCCCGGGTTTGCGGGCTGTGGCGGCGACGTTGTCGCCCGCGTCGAGAGCCGCCTTGACCAAGGCCCGCCCGAATCCGCGGGATGACCCCGTGATGAACCAAGTTCGTGTTTCGTGTGCCATGGTCTACTCTTTCGTCGTTGTCAACAGTCCGGATGCGGTGATCGCGGCCGCAAGGGGTTCGAGGGTCGCCGGCGTCAGGGGCGGCGGCAGATTGATGATCGCCAGATTGAGGCCGACCTCGCCGAAGGCGGCCACCTCGGTGAGCAGTTTCTGGTGGTCGTGTTCGGCGTTGTGCCACACGTGCGCCGACAGCGTGATCTCGTCGGGGTCTCGGCCGATGTCCGCGCAGTGCGACCACAGGACATCGCGCTTGTGCGCGAACTCTTCCGGGGTGCCGAGAACGAAGTTCCAGTGATCGGCGTATTTGGCGGTGATCCGGAGCGTGCGCTTCTCGCCGCTGCCACCCATCACGATGGGCGGGTGCGGGCGTTGCGGCCCTTTGGGTTCGTTGCGGGCGTTCTTCAAGGTGTAGAACGCGCCGTCGAAATCGGTGCTGTCCTGACTGAGCAGACCGATGAGCACCTGGGTGGCTTCCTCGAATCGGTCGAGACGCTCCTTGACGCTGCCGAGCTCGATTCCGTACGCCCCGGACTCCTCTTCGTTCCAGCCGGCGCCGATACCGAGCTCGAGGCGGCCGTTCGAGATGATGTCCAGTGCCGCAGCCATGTTCGCGAGCACGGCCGGATGCCGATAGTGCACACCGGTGACCAGTGTGCCCAGCCGCAGCCGCGACGTGGCCTGCGCGAGCGCGGTGAGCGTGGTCCAGCCCTCCAGACATGGGCCCGAGGAGTCCCCGACGATCGGATAGAAGTGGTCGAAAGTCCAGCCGGACTCGAACACCTCGATGTCGTCGGCAGTCTGCCACACCGCGAGCATGTCCTGCCATGTGGTGTTCTGCGGCGAGGTCTTGAATGCGAATCTCATTGATTGTCAGTACTTCCTGTGTGATTCTGTGTTCACGTGTTCGATACCGGCGATCAGCCTGTGCAGGGCGACGGCATCGCCGAACGTCGGCGCGGCGGCGGTGCCGAGCAACTGATCGTGCGCGAACGCCCGGTACAGGTTGGCGACGGTGTTCGCCGGGCCGCTCAACCCGGTTTCCGGGTGGGCGTCGTGCGTGTGGATCGGCTCGAGGTGGGTGGCGCTGCCATTCGCGCCGGCCAGTACCAGTTCGGTGGCCTGGATGTTGCCGTTGGGCGCCGGACAGGTCAGGAGCAGGTCGCCGTGGGTGCCGTTGATCTCCCAGCGCAGGTTTCCGGCTCGGGACAGGCCGCCCCGATAGAACACCGAAGCGACGGCGCCGCTTTCCAGTTGTGCCGTGACCGCTACCTGGTCCGGCGAGGTCACAGTCGTCGTGCTCCCGTCGTCGAGCGTGATGGTGTCGTTGCCGACGCCCAGGGTCGACGTGACCGACGAGATGTCGCCGAGCACGTAGCTCAGCGCGTCGAGGGCGTGCGCCGTGGACACGGTCAACGTGGTCACCCCGTTGCGCGCGTCGAATGCATAGGCCTGCGCCGCGGGCGCCCCGGGTGCCCAAGCCATTCCCGAACCGACGATGTTGGTGGACAACACTTTTCCGACGTATCCAGCGTCGACGAGTTCACGCATGCGCCGGATGGCCGGTGCAAACCGCGCCTGGAGCCCGACGACCGTGGGGACTCCCGCGACAACGGCCTCGGCATGCAGGATCTGCGCCTGCTCGAGCGCCACGCCCAGCGGCCACTCGCTGAAGACGGCCTTGCCTGCGGTAAGCGCGTCGGTGATCAGCCCGTAGTGGTCGGGTACCTTCACCGCGACCACGACCAGATCGATGTCGCGACGCTCGACGAGGCGGCGCGGGTCATGGTAGGCGTCGACGCCCCATGCCGCTTTCGCGCGCTCGGCCGACACGGGCCTGCTGGTGGCCACGGCGCGCAGATCGTACTCGGGCAGCGCCCGAAGGGCTGGTACATGTGCCAGTGCCGCCCATCCGCCGTTGGGACTGGCGCCGATGACGCCCACTCCGATCGGTGTCATGTCGGGTTCTCCTGTCAATCGAAAGTCAGTACGAGGCGGCCGCGGATGCCGCCGGCTTCAAGGGCCCGGTGCGCCGCGGCGGCCTGTTCGGCCGGATAGGTACGGGCCACGCGCAGCGCGAGCTTTCCGTCCTCGGCGAGGACGCGGAGGCCGTCGAGTTTGTCGCGCCGGTGGGTGTACTCGGGCACGAAGACCTCGCGGATCTCGATGCCGCGGTCCTGTCCGAGGTTGCCGGCGCCGTGCAGTTCCCATCCGCGCACGGCCGCGATCTGACCACCGTCCCGCAGGGCCGGGACCACCTCGCCGCCCTGCAGCGCCGCGTCGACAACCGCGGCGACGCCCGCAGGCCACCACTGCCTGATGCGTCCGCCAACCCCGGTCCCGCGCGCGACGATCTGATCGGCTCCGAGATCGGCCACCAGTGAGGAATCCGCCGGGGCGGCGTCGGCGATCACCCGCAGTCCGTCGACCTTGGCCAACTGGATCGCATAGCCGCCGACGGCACCGGCTGCGCCCGTGACGGCCACGGTCTCCCCCGGTGCGAGATCGAGCACATCGAGGGCAAGCCGCGCGGTGAGACCGTTCATGGGAAGTGTGGCCGCTTCGGCGTGCGTGCTACCGGCCGGCGCCCGGGTGACCTGATCGGGAGCGACGACGAGGTATTCGGCGTATGCACCTCCGGTGGGGTCGATCGGCATCACCACCGTCATCACGCGGTCACCGGGGCGAAGATCGGTCTGGACCTCGTGTCCGATCTCGTCGACCACTCCGGCCGCTTCCATTCCCGGTATGTAGGGCGGCGTGAGCGGTCCGGAGCGCAGCACGTCGTCGAGGTGCCCGGTGCGCAACACCGTGTCGCCCGGGTTCACCGTCGCCGCGTACACCCGGATCCGGATCTGGCCCGAACCGGTGACCGGTCGTGGCACCTCGACCAGCTTGAGGACCTCCGGTCCGCCGTACTCGGCCACACCGACGGCCCTCATGGTCTCCATCACAGGCCCAGTTCGCTGAGCCCGGGATGGCGGTCGGGCCGCGGGCCCGAGCTGTCCCAGTGAAAAAGGCGGTCGCTCTCGGCGATGGCCAGGTCGTTGATGCTCGCGTGGCGGTGACGCATCAACCCGTCGGGATCGAACTCCCAGTTCTCGTTGCCGTACGCGCGGAACCACTGCCCGGCGGCGTCGTGGTACTCGTAGGCGAACCGAACTGCGATGCGGTCGTCGCCGTAGGCCCAGACTTCCTTGATGAGCCGGTAGTCGAGTTCGGTGGCCCATTTCGCCTTGAGGAATTCGACGATCGCGGGTCGACCGTGGATGAACGCCGAGCGGTTCCGCCACACACTGTCGGTGCTGTAGCCCCTCGCCACCCGTTCGGGTTCGCGGGTGTTCCAGAGATTCTCGGCGGCGCGCACCTTCGCGATCGCCGTGGCCGATGTGAACGGTGGGACCAGCGGGGTTGTCGCTGTGGTCATCATGTCCTCCTGTTCCGAGTTGGTGAGACCCATCGTCACGAGTGAGGACTGATGTCCGAATCCGCCAGTCGCCAGTGCGACAAGCCAGTCGTCGCTCACCGCCGGGAGCGCCATGCACGCCGGTCATCGTCGAGACGACCGGTCATCGGCCGCGGGCCGCGTACCCGCCCACAGGAGTGAAGGCCACGATGCGGCAGAGATCGGCGGAGGACGGCCGACTCATCAGGGCTCGGCCAGGAACGCCTCGAGCTCGTGGCAGAAGATCGCCCACGCGGGCTCGGTCCCGGTCAGCAGATGGTTGTTGCTCGGAAGCGCGACGAACCGCGACTGCGGGATGAGCATGGCCAACTCCTCGCCGAACCGCATCGGCACACGCAGATCGTCCTGAGCATGCATGACGAGCGTCGGACACTCCACCTGGCCTGCGGTGTCCAGGACGTCGATCTGTGCGAACTGATCCAGGAAGCGCACCGCGTTCTGCGCGTCGGTCGTTCGCCGTTGCAACTGGTCGAAAGCGTCCCAGTCGGCGCGGCTGCCCTCGGGGAGGAACTGCGCGGCGAACACCTGGCGGAACGCGGGGTCGTCTCGGCCCCATCCGACGCGGGCCAGCTCACGATCGAGATCGGCGGCGCGGAGTTCCTCTTCGCCCACCGCGCGGACCGCGCGACCACGCGCGTATGCGCCGCACAACACCAGTTTGGACACCCGATCGGGATGCTTGGCGGCATACGCGACCGCTACGGCTCCGCCTTGCGAAACGCCCAGCAGCGGGAAGCGCTCGAGTTCGAGGGCGTCGACCACCGACGCGAGGTCCTCGACCCAGTCCTGGAATGTGAAATCCCGTGCGGACCAGTCGGACAGCCCGCATCCCCGTTCGTCGTAGCGGATGAGGCGATGGTGTGCGGACAGATCCCTGACCCAGTGTTGCCACACCGGACTCTCGATGTCGTAGCCGAGATGGGTCATCCAGTTCGCCGCCCGCACCAGCGGCGGGCCGTCACCGGTCGCGGCATAGGCCAGCCGGACGCCGTCTGCGGCGTAACAGAACCGGATGTGCTGGCGCAGCGGCGGCACCTCGATCTCGAGTGGCTCTTCATCGCGCGGCGCGGTGTCCGACAGTGTTCCGACGAACTGATATCCGCGTCCGCGCACGGTGCGGATGTAGCGCTGGGACTCCCCATCGTCACCGAGCGCCTTGCGGGCCGCCATGATGCGGCTGGACAGCGCCGCTTCACCCACGAAGCGTCCACCCCACACCGAGTCGAAGAGTTCTTCCTTGGTGACGCACCGATGATGATTCTCGACGAGCTTGACGAGAACATCGAACACCTGCGGTTCCACGCGTATGGCGACGTCACCTTGACGCAACTCGTAACCTTCGGTGTCCAAGGTGAATTCGTCGAATGCCCAGACCCGGCCCGAACGTGATTCCGTGAGAGACATTCTCGCTTTCAGACTGCTTCGCCCTTGGCGGATGGGTTTGCCAGAAGACGGCACCGCCTACCACCAGGGGCCGCCGACGGCCCCAGAGTGATTCTGTGCGACAGACGTTCCACGGACCAGGTTGAGTTGTTCCTAGTAGTGGCAAACCCACCCTCCGCGTATCTGCCGGGCAACGTCAGGACCGGTGATGAGACAGCGCCCGGCGCATCTGGTGCCTGCCCCGGTGCAGCCTTGACATGACGGTCCCCTTCGGGATGTCCATCAGCGTGGACACCTCGCGACACGACATCCCCACGATCGCCGTGTAATACATGGTGAGTCGCAGCGATTCCGGCAGTTTCGACAGCGCAGCAACCACCGCGGGATCCGACATGTTCCGCATGGCCACGTCCTCGGCCGACCATGTCTCGCCCGAAGCGCCGCGCGACGCGGTTTCAGCGTAGGTGTCGAGGAACTCACCCACGAGCGCTTCCGCGGGCCTGCGCTGGGCCGCGCGGTAGCGGCTGATCCAGGTGTTGCGCATGATGGCCAGGAGCCACGGCATGAGTTGGTAGTCGTCGCCCAACCGGTCGAACGCGCGGTATGCGCGAAGCAGCGTCTCCTGAACCAGGTCCTCGGCGTCGCTGGTGTCGCGTACGTAGGCGTAGGCGCGCCGATGAAGGTCGCCCAGAAGCGGTTTCACCTCGTCCTGGAAGTCCGGTCTGCGTTCGCCAGGGAACTCCTCGCGGATCATCGTTGCGGTCATTTCATCTCCATCAGGTTTCGTGCCTCGGTCGGGCGCGCACCCACGACGTTGTGCGTGCTGGTCATGTCGAGGCCAACGGACGTTCTGCTGCCCGCCCGTCTGACGGGCAGATCGGTCTTCTCCCGCACCGTGGAGGCGATCAATGATCACTCGATGCGGTGTCGGTGTGGCCGGCTCGCTCTTCCCGGCGGACTTCGTCTCCGGCCACGTGAACAATGTTCGATGAGCCGCGCATCCTGCGCATGAAGATCACATGGAGGTTGCTTGAGGGTGTATGGAGAACAGCCGCAACACGTTTGCCATCGATGCTCGGGACCTCTGCGGGCGGTCTCGCCGTCCGCGCGACGTCGATTTTCGATACGGTTTCTTTCTGGTCTGCGCACCGGTTTCACCGTCGTCGGCCGACACCGGCGATGAAACATCCACCAGACAAGCAATATTCGTGTGATACCCGTCGTCCGCGATGATTTCGCGGCCTCTGTCAGGCGTTCGGTTCGGCCTCCGACGCCAGGCCGAGAAGACGCTGAAGACCCGACCACGACGATGAGGCCGGATCCGCGTGGTACACCACCATGGAGAGGTCGTCGGTTCCGGCGATGAGGAGCTGTTGTCCGAACAGCACGAGCCGACCGACAGCGGGGTGTTGCAGACGTACCGGACTCACGGGCGCGTGCGCGACCTCGTGGTGCGACCACAGATTCCGGAAGCGGGTACTGGTGTGCAGAAGCTCGGTGATCAACTCTCTTGCCGGACTTCTCCCCACGCTGCCGCCGACGGCGAGACGCAACTGGGCAACGGCGTTCTCGGTCACACGGTCCCAATCGAGGTGGAGCGCTCTTTCGGCAGGATCGGTGAACAACGCTCTGATGCGGTTCACCCCGACGCGTATGTTCGGCGAAAGCGCCTCGCCCGCAGGGTTCGTCGCGACAACGTCGGCATACCGGTTCTGGATGAGCGCGGGTGTCTCCAGGGTGTCGAGCAGCACCCGGCTCGCCTCGGGCACGCGCGGGCGCCCAAGGCGCTCGTCGGGACAGGATTTCCTGGGTTCGGCCAGCTCATACAGGTGGCTGGTTTCATATCGGCCCAGCACTAGCGCACTGGCCAGGGCTTCGCAGACCGCGAGGGAAGGACTGCGTTCACGCCCCTGCTCGAGTCGGATGTAGTACTCGACGCTGATCCCGGCGCGCATGGCGACCTCTTCGCGACGCAGCCCGGGTACGCGGCGGGCCCCCTGTGTCTGGATGCCTACCTGTTCCGGCGTCAACCGCTGTCGATGGCTGCGCAGGAACTCCGCGAGTGCGCCGACCTCGGATACCAGGGACATACTCTGTGAAACCCCTGCCGGCCGGTTCTCGTTCACTCGGGAGCCGGAGGTCGCGTTGTGCCTCTTCGAGGTCGGTCTCGATGCGGTGCACTCACCCGGAGCGGCAGCCGGCGCGTTGCCGGAATGTCGCACCGCCCTGCGCCCGGTCACGTTGTTCTCCTTCGGGCACCGCGGGTGCGATGTGAACCATGCGCCGCCTGCGCGCGTTGTTCCTGATGACTGGATCTGATCCAGTTTACTGACATGCAATATATTGCCTGGAAATAGTAGGACTGTCAATGAGTGATCGGACACCTTGCACGGACCGACACCCCGGACCGGACATAAGGACATTCATGTATGCATGGTTGAGAGAATCCCTTACAGATCAGCAGAACTGACGACGTCGGTCGCCGTTCCTCATGGTGATCCCTCGGCTGCACATCCAGGGTGGAGCGCTACTAGGAGTTCGTTGGCCACATACGGCGAGGATGCGCGGTCAGCGGTCGGTGACGTGTCCCAGGACGCCGTCGAGCTGACTGCGGGAGGTGATGCCCAGCTTGGTGAACACCTTGCCCAAGTGGTACTGCACGGTGCGGGCGCTGATGAACAGCCTCGCCCCGATCTCGGGATTGGACAGCCCGTCACGGGCCAGCCGGGCGATGTGCGCTTCCTGTGCGGTGAGCCGGTGGTCCACCGCGGCGATGACGGTCTCCCGGATACGATCGCCGGCGGCCGCCAACTCACGTTGGGCTCGTGCCGCGAAGGCAGACATACCCATGGCCGAGAACATCTCGTGGGCGGTACGGAGCTCGGATCGGGCCGCAGTGCGGCGGCGTTCGCGACGCAGCCACTCCCCGTACACGAGACGGCTACGCGCGAGTTCCGCGCGTGCCCTGGTGTTTTCGAGCCTCTCGATCGACTCGAGGTACCACCTCTCCGATTCCGCAGGCCCGCTGACGAGGGCACGTGCCCTGGCAGCGAGTCCCAGAGCCCAATCGGTACCGCTGGACGTCGTCAACTCGGCCAGATCAGCTGCGGCCTCGGCGGCCGTTTCGACTGCCCCACAACGGGTGGCGGCCTCCACGAGCTCGATGAGCGCCCAGTTTGCCGACGCCAGCTCAGGCGGGAAGGCCGCTGCGCGCGATGCCGCCTCCAACGCTTTGCGTGCCGATCCGAACCCGTTGTGCAGGAATGCCTCAGCCCACCATGCGACAGTGAGACCGTTGCCCTCGCCGCGCGCGGTCACCGCGACAACCGTGGCGTCGACGAGAGACTCGGTGCGGGCGAGGTCGCCGCGCATGGCCGCCAAACCCAGTTCGGCATACGGTGCGAGCAACGCGCCCGTCGCGTCGTCAGCAGCTCGGATCTCATCCACCGCATCGGCAGCACCATCGAGGTCTCCGAAGAACAGCAGCGCTATCGCGCGCGAATTGAGCGCGATGGGCACCTCGCTGAGTGCGCCGGTGGCCCTCGCGCGTTCCACATGATGTGCCGTGAACGCATCGAGGCGTACGTCGTCCCAGGCGTAGTGGGCGGCCGTCGACGCGAGCAGCATTCGGTTCAGCGGCAGGTCGTCGGCCTCACCGTCGAAAGCGCTCAAAACATCACCCAGCGCAGACCGCGCGGCCACGTAGCCACGACCGTAATGTGCCGTCAGCCAGTCCAACAGCAGATCCGAAACCTCGGCAGCTCCAGATCTTTCCGGTGCCGACCGGGCGGCCGCGGCGACCTCGACCAGGTTGGCGCCGGTGGCGAGCCGCCCCGCGAACATCGCGGCCAACATCGCATCGAGATAGACCGCACGCGCGCGGTCCGGGTCGATGCCTCCGAGTCGGCGGGCTGCTTTGAGCAGCAGTGGCGGCGCATCGCTTCCGTGGCTGGTGACGAAGGCCAGCCGAGCGCGCAGCACATCGACCTGAGCCTGTTGCAGGTCGCTCAGAGACGTGGCCTCGACCATCGCGAGCAGATCCTGCGCGGACTCGAATGCGCCTGCCTCGGCCTTGGCAGCCGCCGCGGCCAGCGCACGGTCATTGCGCAGCACAGGGTCGACGGTCAATGCCGTCGCGCGCTCCAGAAAGGCGGCCGCCGCGCACGCCCCGCCGCGGGAGCGGGCACGCGCTGCCGAGCTCTCCAATTCGGCCGCGGCCGCGGCGTCCGGCCCCGCGGCCGCGTGCGCCAGATGCCATGCGCGGCGGTCCGGGTCCACCTCGGCGTCGGTGGCCGCCGCCAACGCGCGGTGCGCCCGCCGCCGATCGTCGAGCGCTGCCGCGCGGTACACGACCGATCGCACCAACGGATGCTGGAACGTCACCCGCGTGTCGAACGAGGCGAGTTCGGCCTCGACCGCAGGCGCCGCCGCGTCCGAACCGATCCCGAGACGCGCCGCGGCGCGCCACACCAGCGGGGCATCCCCCGTCGGCTCGGCTGCCGCGATCAAGAGGAGATCTCTCGTGGGTTCCGGCAGTTCACCGATGCGCACGCCGAACGCGTGCTCGATGTCGGTGGCGACCCCGGAACCGCCCGGCAACCCGAACACGCCGGCCAACGCATCACGCGTCAGGGTCCGTGGAAGCTCAAGCAACGCAAGCGGATTGCCATCGGTTTCGGCCAGGATCTGGTCGCGCACCCTGGGGTCGAGCGGCGCCGACAGCGCAGAATCGAGCAGGGCGCGGGCGTCGGCGCCCCGCAGGCCCCTGACCACGAGCGCAGGCACGCCGGCCGCCGCATCGCTGGGCTCCCGCGCGGCGAAGATCATGCCGACGGACTCCGATCCGAGCCGTCGCGCCACGAACGCGAGAACCTGCGCCGAGGACCGGTCGAGCCACTGCTCGTCGTCCACCAGACAGAGCAGCGGGCGGTCGGCGGCGGCATCGGCCAACAGGTTCAGCACGGCCAGACCCACCAGGAACCGGTCGGGCGACGAACCCGTCGCCATTCCGAGGGCGACCTCGAGCGCGTCGCGTTGCGGCACGGGCAGGTGCCCCAGCCGCGGCAGCAGCGGCAGACACAGCTGATGGATTCCGGCGAAAGCCAACTCCATCTCGGACTGGATCCCGACAATCCGCACGATCTGCAACTCGACGGCCCGGGCCGCGGCGTAATCGAGCAAGGCGGTCTTGCCGACACCCGCTTCGCCACGGATCATCAACGCGCGGCTCGCCCCGCCTGCGACGGCGTCGACGAGCTGATCGAGAACCGCGCACTCGTCGCGCCGGCCTATCAACCCGGCGACCGGACCGTCGTCGCGCGAGACACCGCTGACCTGCACCATACGACGCTATACCGTTTTCCTGCGATCTCGGTGCGCGAATCATGCCTGCGGGGGCCGGACACCTCGACGGGGTCCCCTTCGACGGTCAGGCCGTGGCGCGCTCGGGTGTCTCCGGCACGGCCTCGGCGCGCGTCGGGCCGGGGCGTCGGACGAGATCCATCTCCACACGCTCCCGACTGTCCGGGCCGATCACGACGCCGGCGCCGGCCAGTGTGCGGACCTGCGCCGCAGAGGTGACGAGGGTCCGATCCCAATCCTCGGCGTCACGCCAGTCGTCGATGCCCAACGTGGTGGCGGCCTCGCGAAGTACGTCGCCGAGTTCACCGTGCAGCAGTTGCCGGATCGAATCGGCACCGCGGCGGGGGTTGCCGATCAACCAGGAGTGACATGCGCCGCGCACGCGGTAGAGCGTGGCGTCCACGACATCGGCGACGTCACATGCGTTGTCGAACGGCACGATGGAGTCGTGCTCACCATGGAGCACGATCGTGGGAATTCTGTGCTCGCGCATGGCCGCCAGCAAGGCAGCGCACGCGCCCGATTGCATGATCGCGCGGGCCGCACCGGTGAATCCTCGTGATGCGAACGACTTTCCCATCGTGACCGCCGCGACCATGCGCAGATACCGGTTCAGCGCACCGATCTGCATGTGAAGGGGATCGGAGTGCATGTCATAGATCGCACCGAGGACACTGTTGAGCATCTGTCTCGGCGAGCGCGTCACCGTGCTGATCGTCGCGTCGAAAGACGAGCCCGCCGCGGCGTCCACCAGGATCGCGGCCAACACCCGCTGCGGCGCAACCGCCGCGAGATGGATGGCGGTGCGCCCACCCATGGAATGTCCTGCCAGCACGGCCTTTTCGATACCCAGTGCGTCCATGGTGCGCAGCACCAACGCGGTGCGCTCGCTGAACCCGTCCGCATCCGGGGGTAGGTCCCCGGTGTCGCCGTGCCCCGGCGCGTCGATCGCAACGATCCGAAAGCCCAGCCCCGCAACCCTGCTCAACAGCCGGATGTAGACACGCCGGTTCAGACCGAGACCGTGCAGGAACACCATCGGCACACCGACACCACCGACCGAAACCCCGACCTCGTGGCCGTCGTCGAGCTCGACGACATGGTGTGTGAGCCGGACACGCCGTGCTGCTCGTCCCGAATTCACCGCATCCATCCCGTCGTCGGCCTTTTTGGTGCACCGGGAGTACCCTCCCGCTGCACGTTCAAACGTCAAGGGCGACGCGGTCCGTCAGGACGGGAAATAGACGATCTGGTTGGAGCACAGCGCGTGCGGCCTGCTGATGTAGTTGGCGGCGGCGACCACCGCGGTCCTGGTCTCGACGTCGTCGTCGCCGTACTCCTCCCGCACCAACGATTCCAGCGTGTCACCGGCGACACCGCGGCGACGGTTGAGTCGCGGCACGACGAGTATCGTGCCGGGCTCGGGATCGGTGAACAGATCGAGGTGGTTGGCGTTGGCGATCACGACCGCGAGCGCCTCGTCGCCGTACCACCGGTGCGCCAGGTTGAGAAAACTCTCCCCTTCGACGACCGTGTGGTGGCCCACGTCGGTGAGGTCGGGCATCAGCAGCCACGCGCCGCGCTGGATCTGCCGTTGCGCCACGCCGTTGACCACCTCCCAGATGAGCTGGACGGCCTGGTCCTCGGTGGCGTAGTGGCGCTGTGTGAGCTCTGCGCGAGCCGCGGTCGAGTCCTCGGTCGTGAACAGGTGGCGATACGTGACGTAGGGAACGAGGATCTCCTGCCCTGTGACGATGAGATCCGGGTTGGCGACGTGGTTCTGCCGTGCGATGACCGGAAACAGGCCGCCGTCGCCGTACTCCCGCTGCGCGATGCCGAACAACGTGTCCGCGTGTGCGACCGTGTAGGTCTTCATCCGGTGCGTCCTTAAGTTCGTAGTTGCAGTTTCTTCGTGTTGTTGAGGCAGTTACGTTGGGCTGTGACCCGGGTGGGTCGGGTGTGGCTGTGGTGTGTGTTGCCGGCCCCTTGGTGCGGCTTGAAAGGACTGGC
>Ga0180222_1000728_pt1 | contig 43440 bp, 39 predicted proteins | sample eDN5th37CKraftOP_FD_151336 | JGI IMG/M metagenome (GOLD analysis project Ga0180222, IMG submission 151336) | Enriched Organic Plus compost microbial communities from Emeryville, California, USA - eDNA 5th pass 37_C Kraft OP (version 2) (version 2) ...
CGAAAGACGTGATGTGCTTGGGGTTTCCCGGTGCCGTGACGATCGTGAGCGTGTTGGCCGCGAAGTCCACGGGGTCGCCGTGGACCAGGCCGGCGTCGACCACCTTGTTCATGTTCGGGGCGTCGGCCGAGGCGAACACGTCGGCGGGCGCGCCCTGCGTCAACTGCGTGGCGAGGTCCGACGAACCCGCGAAGTTGAACTCGACGGTGGCGCCCGGGTTGGCGTCCTCGAACCGCTTGCCCAGCTCGGTGAACACCGACTGGAGCGAGGCGGCCGCGAAGACCGTGAGGTGATCGTCGTTCGCGGGCGCCGGTGTGCAACCCGCGAGCAGGAACACGCCGACCACCACGCTCACCACACGGATCATGAACTGCCTCCCGGAGTTTCGACGATCACCGTTGTCGCCTTGACGACTGCCACGGCCACCTTTCCGGGTTCCAGGCCCAGTGCTGCCACCGATCCGCTGCTCATCAGGGAGACCACCTGGAACGGTCCGCACTGCATCTGGACCTCGGCCATCACGCTGTCGGCGGTCACCTTCGTGACCAGACCGACGAACCGGTTGCGGGCCGAACTCGCGATACCGGTCGGGTCCGGCGGGGGAGTCGCGTGGTCCTGGGCGAACGCGGCGAGGACATCACCGGCGATGACCTTGCGGCCGGCGTCGTCCTTGCTCGCGGGCAGGGCGCCGCTGTCGATCCAGCGGCGCACCGTGTCGTCACTGACGCCGAGCAGTGCGGCCGCGTCCTTGATACGGATTGACGTCACCCGACCTCCAGTTGATGATCGCATCCGCAACTGCGGATGAAGAGGCATGTTTGAACAGCATATGCGAAGAAATTGGTCCGGATCGCGGTGCTCCTCAGATCCGACGACAATGGCGCCCGTGCAGAAAGTCGTGATCATCACCGGCGCAGGCAGCGGGATCGGCCAGGCGACCGCCCAGGTGTTGTTGGATGCGGGCCATCATGTGGTGCTCGCCGGCCGCAGGGCCGACGCGCTGCGTGGGGTCGCGCAGGGCCGCCCGAACGCGCGGGTGGTGCCGACCGACGTCACCGACCCGGCGTCGGTGCGCGCGTTGTTCGCCGACGCGGTGGCGACCTTCGGACGTGTCGACGTGCTGTTCAACAACGCGGGAGTGTTCGGACCGTCGGCGTCGGTCGCAGAGATCGACGACGAGCAGTGGGAGCGCACATGGCGCACCAACGTCGACGGATCCGTGTTCTGTGCCCGTGAGGCCGCGCGTGTCATGTCCGAGCAACTGCCGCGCGGTGGCCGCATCATCAACAACGGGTCGCTCTCGGCGCACCGACCCCGGCCCAACAGCCTCGCCTACACCGTCACCAAACATGCCATCAGCGGTCTGACCGCGTCGATGCTGCTGGACCTGCGCAGCGTCGACATCTGTGTGACCCAGATCGACATCGGCAATGCCGCCACCAGCATGACGACGGGCTTCAGCCACCAGACCCTGCAAGCCGACGGCTCACTGGCCGCCGAACCGGTCTTCGACGTGGTGCACGTGGCGCGCGCGGTGGCCCATCTGGTGGACCTGCCGTTGGAGGTCGCGGTGCCGTCCCTGACGGTGATGGCCCGCGAGATGCCGTTCTACGGTCGCGGCTGAGGGACGCGCGTCAACCGCACCGGTAGCGACTTCAGGCCGTGCATCAGCGTGCCGTTGTGATACCGGAGTTCGGCGGTGGGATCGAGGGTGATGCTGTCGTAGCGCTGAACGATCCGCCCGATCGCGGTGACCCCCTCCATGCGCGCCAACGGCGCTCCAAGGCAGTAGTGGATGCCGTGGCCGAATGCGATGTGTCCGCGGGTGTTTCGCTCGATGTCGAAGCGGTCCGCGTTCTCGAAGCGGCCCGTGTCCCGGTTGGCCGAGAGCAGCGACAGAAAGATCTGTTCGTTCGCCGGGATGACGACGCCGTCGACATCGATGTCCGCCGTGGCATAGCGCCATGTCGCGATGTTGACCGGACCGTCGAAGCGCAGGATCTCCTCGACGGCGCCTGCCGTCAGATCCGGGTTCTCACGGACCTTTTCGAGTTGTGACGGATTGTCGATCAGGGCCAGCGTCCCGTTGCCGATCAGATTGACCGTCGTCTCGTACCCCGCGGTGATCAGCAGGAAGCACATGGCCATCAGTTCGTCGCGGGTCAAGCCGTGTCCGTCGACCGACGCGCCGATCATGCCCGACAGCAGGTCTTCGCCGGGTTCGCGGATCTTCTCGTCGATCACCGCGTTCAGGATCTCGATTGTCGCGCGTCCCGATTCCGCCTTCTCCTCGACGGTGACGCTCATCAGAAGCGGCGTGACAGCGGCCCGGAACGGTTGGGCGTATTCGACTGCCACACCGAGTAATTCGGCGATTACCTGGATCGGCAGCGGTTCGGCGTAATCGGCCATCAGATCGATCGGCTCGTCGCCGCTGCGCAGATCGATGTCGTCGAGCAACTCGTCGGCGATCGCATCGATGACGGGTTGCATGCGTGCCAAGGCTTTCGGCGTGAACGCCTGGACGACGAGCCGCCGCAGACGCGTGTGCTCCGGCGGGTCGAGGTTCAACATGTGGTTGTGCAACTGCGGTGAGATGTACGGCCGGACGCGGTCAGGGGCCAACCGGGGGAGTGCGCTGGTGTGATCCTTGCTCACGCGGGGATCCTTCAGCAACGCCATCACGTCGGCATACCGGGTCACCAGCCATCCGCGCACCCCGCCGATGAGTTCGACCTCGCACACGGGCGCCTCGGATCGCAGCATCCGGTAGAGCCCCTCCGAATCCTGCGCGAATTGTTCGTCCAGAATCATGTTGTCGATCAACGCTTCTCCGCACCATCGTGATCCCCCCGGGATCGGCCTGACCTCGTATGTGTAAACGCGTCGGTTGACCGGACCATTCGCAGCAGGCGAGGATGCTGACGTGTGGGTGCCGTGTCGTCGCGCTATGTGGTCAACTGCTCGATCCTGTTGACCGATCTGCCTCTGTTGCAGCGGCCTTGCGCCGCGCGGGCGGCCGGTTTCGAAGCAGTCGAGTTCTGGTGGCCGTTTCCCGACCCGGTGCCCGGCGACCGCGAGGTCGACGCCTTCGTCGGCGCTGTCACCGACGCCGGAACTCGCTGCTCTGCTCACGCGACTCGGCGAGCGCGGCTACCGCGGGCATGTGAGCCTGGAATACCGTGCCGATCAGAGCGTCGCCGGTTCCGATCCGTTCGCCTGGTTACCTCCGTCACAACGGCTCGACCCATGGGCCTGAGCAGGATCGACAGGTGTCAGATGAGGGTCGCGGGACGGCTATGCTCTCTGCGGTCTCGTCGGCGCCGACCCACAACCGCCCAGGAAAATCATTCGTGCAGATAACACAGAGCCATCCGATCCTCGCGCCCGCTGTCGGGCGGCGAACCCGCGGTGATCTCTGCGGTCTGATCGGCATCGCGATCGCGTGGGTGGTGGTCGGCCAGGTGTGGTTCGGTCAGGTCTCCGGCGGCGTCGACGTCCTCCTGGCGCTCGCGGGTTTCGCCGCCGGCCGTCGTCTACTGCGCACCAATGGGGTGCGCGCCTCGGCACTGTGGCTGATGCGTGGGTGGCTGCCCGCCCTGGTCGCGGTGATCGCTGTGTGCGCGGTGCTGACCGTGCTGATCCAGCCGCAGACCCGGTGGGAGGACTTCGCCGACCAGACACTGGCGAGCCTGGGCTTCTATCAGAACTGGCAGATCCTCGGAACCGCCGACGACTATCTGCAGGCCAGTGAGGCGGTGACGCCGCTGTATCACCTCTGGCTGGTGTCGGCCGCGGGCCAGATCCTGCTCTTCGCCCTGGTGCTCGCTGCGCTGGTCGGCGCGACGGCACGTCGCGCGGCCCCCGAGCGCAGGCGGGCCGTCCTGGTGGCGTCGGTGGCAGTCGCGGCGGTCGCGTCGCTGGTCTACGCGAGCCTCACGCACACCGACAACCAGGTGCTGACCTACTACAGCTCGGTGTCGCGGGCGTGGGAACTGCTGGCCGGTGTGCTGGCCGCGGCGTATGTCACCCGGGTGCACTGGTCGCGGTGGGTGCGTTCGCTGGCCGTTCTCGTCGGGGTGGCGACGATCGTGGTGTCGAGCCTGCTGCTCGACGGCATGCAGCAGTTTCCCGGCCCGTGGGCGCTCGTCCCGGTCGGCGCGACAGTGCTGATCGTGCTCGCCGCGGCCGACGGTGAGACCTGGGCGAGCGGCGTGCTGAGCAGTACGCCCATGGCCGCCCTGGGCGCCATGGCCTACCCGCTGTACCTGTGGCACTGGCCGCTGCTGATCTTCTGGTTCGCCTACAGCAACGACGACACGGTCGGCCTGTCCGCCGGAACGGTCGTGGTGCTCGTCTCGGTCGCACTCGCGTGGGTGACCTGGCGCTGCAGCGAGCGGCGCTGGACACGGCCGGCGTCACACGCTTTGCCTCTGGCCGCGCTGGTCGTGCTGATGATGGTGGCGCTGACCCTCACGTCGTTCGCCTGGCGGGGCCACGTCGCCGGGGCGCGTGAGAAGGGCACCGACCTGAGCACCCTGCCGCTGCGGGACTATCCGGGGGCGCTCGCGCTCACCGAGAATCGCAAAGTGCCCAAGTTGCCGATGCGGCCGACGGCGCTGGAGGCCTCCGACGACGTGCCGCCCTCGACGCTGGACCGGTGCGTCACCAACTTTCCCGATACCGACGTCAACGTGTGTGTCTACGGAGACCCGAAGGCCGAGCGCACCATCGCGCTGGCCGGCGGTTCGCACTCCGAGCACTGGCTCACCGCATTGCATGCGCTCGGCCGCCAGCACGGTTTCCGGGTCACCACGTATCTCAAGATGGGCTGCCCGCTGACCACCAAAGAGGTGCCGCTGATCGCCGGGCCGTTCGAGCCGTACCCCGCGTGCCGCACATGGGCGGACGAGGCGTTGCGGCGCATCGTCGCCGACCGGCCCGACTACGTCTTCTTCACCACCACGCGCCCGATCCTCAACGGCCCTGGCGACTACGTCCCCGACTACTACCTGGGCATCTGGGATGAGCTGTCTGCCAACGGTATCCGCATGCTCGGCATCCGTGACACGCCGTGGATGATCCGTGACGGGCGCTTCTTCGCGCCCGTCGACTGCCTGTCCGACGGCGGGGATCCCGACACGTGCGGCATGCCCCGTCACGAGGCCCTCGCGCAGCGCAACCCCACCCTGGACCACCTGGCCGACTACCCGCTGATGAGCGTGCTCGATCTCAGCGATGCGGTGTGCAGGCCCGACCGCTGCCGCGCGGTGGAGGGCAACGTGCTGGTCTACCACGACATCCACCACCTGGCCGCGACCTACGTGCGGACGCTCGCCGACGAACTCGGGCGGCAACTCTCCGACGCCACCGGCTGGTGGTGACCTCACTTCACTGAGCGATCTGCGCACCCGCACGCGCGCTCAGCGTGACAAACCGTGCGCAAAACGCGTGGTCATCGCGTTGCGTGAGTTTGCTCTGCCCAGGTCTTGTTTACATCGTGGGTTAGTGCTCATAATGTGGGTGTAGTCGTGACCCGCGCCACAGCAGCGTGCGCTCGCTCAACCGCCCTCTAGGAGTTCCGCTCATGTCAGAAACCGCAATAGTGATCAACACTGCGGTCGCAATCCTCGCGGTGGTCGTGATGATCGTGAGGTTCAAGTTCAACCCCGTGGTCTCGCTCGTGGTGGGGTCCGCATATCTCGGCCTGGCCGTCGGGCTGGGGGTCGAGAAGACCATCGAGGCCATCACCACGGGTTTCGGCGACATCATGGCCGAAGTCGGACTGCTGATCGCGTTCGGCGTGCTGATGGGTGCGATCCTGCAGCAGACCGGCGCGATCCAACGTCTGGTCGAGACACTGCTGCGATGGTTCGGCGCCAAGCGGATGCCGTACGCGATGTCGTTGACCATCGCGACCGCGCTTCAGTCGATCTTTCTCGATGTGCTGCTGGTCATCTCGGCGCCGCTGGCACGCAACCTCGCCAAGCGGATCGGCAAGAACGGCACGGCGCGCATGGCCGCGGCCATGGCGATCGGCCTGGAGTGCGGCATCGTGCTGACCGTGCCCGGTGTGGGCGCGCTCGCGCTCGCCGGCCTGCTGGGTGTTCCGCTCGGCAAGATGCTGCTGTTCGGTCTGTGCCTGGTGATCCCGACCGTCGCGATCGCGGTGGCCATCATGTCGTTCCTGTTCAATCACGGCTGGTGGGATCCCGCCCGCGACGAACAGCCGTTCCTGGGTGACGAACCGACCCTCGGGTCGGACGGTTCGGAGGGCACGCATGATTCCGCGACCGACGCGACCGACGCGACCGAGTCCGACGGTTCGGCTCCCGCGGCGCCGGCATCCTCGGGCGCCACCGCGACGACCGTGAAAGCCAAGCACGACACCGCTACCCAGGCCCCGCTTCTGCTGTTGTTCGGCCCGATGTTGGCATCGCTGGTGCTGATCGCCGCCGGGGCGATCCTCGACGCGGCCGAAATCGAGATCCCCGCCGTCAAATTCATCTCGTCACCGGTGATCGCCCTGCTGATCGGCCTCATCGGCACGAGCTTCGTCGGGCGCCGTGTCCAGGGCGGCAAAGCCGTCGAAGCCGCCATCGCCACGGGTTTCAAGGAGAGCGGGCAGATCCTGATCCTGACCGGTGTCGGCGGTTCACTCGCCGCCACCATCAAGGCCGCGGGCCTCGGCGACATCCTCGGTGAGTACTTCACCGCCAGCACCGCCGCACCCCTGCTCGTGGTGTGGGTGATCGCCGCGGCCCTGCACGTGGCCGTCGGATCGGTGACGATCTCGGCGATCACCTCGGCGGGCATCCTGGCACCCGTCGCCCCCATCACCGGGTTGGATCCCGTGCTGATCGCACTGGCCGCCGGTGCCGGTTCGCTGTTCGCGGTCCACGTCACAAGCAACACCTTCTGGCTGCTGCAGTCGTTGATGGGTCAGTCCACACGCGGTGCCCTCAAGACCGTCACGGTGGGGGTGTCAGTGGCCTCGGTGGTCGCCATCCTGCTGCTCCTGCCGGCCAGCTTGCTGTTCTGATCTACAGGAAAGGTTATGACTGACAACAATATTCGCCCGCTCGACGGAATCCGTGTGCTCGAACTCGGCAACTACATCGCCGCGCCGACCGCGGGCCGTATGCTCGCCGACTTCGGCGCCGAGGTGATCAAGGTCGAACGCCCGGGCACCGGTGACGAACTGCGCAACTGGCGCCTCTACGCAGGCAGCACCTCGATGCTGTACCGCACCATCAACCGCAACAAGAAGTCGATCGTGCTCGACCTGAAATCCGAAGCGGGACGGGCGGTTGTGCTCGATCTGCTGCGGCATTGCGATGTGCTGCTGGAGAACTTCCGGCCCGGCACCCTCGAGAAGTGGGGGCTTGGGCCCGAACGTCTCGACGAGGTGAACCCGGACCTGGTGATCACGCGCATCTCCGCCTTCGGCCAGACCGGTCCGATGTCGGAGCGTCCCGGCTTCGCCGCGGTCGCCGAGGCGTACGGCGGGTTGCGGGAACTGGTCGGTGACCCCGACCGCCCGCCCGTGCGCACCGGGGTGTCCATCGGCGATTCGATCGCGGGCATCCACGCGGCCTTCGGCACCGTGATGGCGCTGTTCCAGCGTGAACGTGCCAAAGCGCCCGCCGAAATTCCTCTGCCGCAACGGATCATCGACGTCGCGCTCAACGAGTCGATCCTGTCGGTGATGGAATCGCTGATCCCCGACTACCTCGCCTACGGTGTCCAGCGCCAACGCGTCGGCGGCCGCATGGAAGGGATCGCCCCGAGCAATGCCTACCCGTGCGCCGACGGCACCAGCATCATCGTCGCGGGCAACGGCGACGCGATCTACCAGCGGTACATGCGCACCATCGGGCGTCCCGACCTGGCAACCGATCCCGACCTGCAGACCAACGCCGGGCGCTGGGCGCGCCGTGACGAGCTCGACGAGGCGATCTCGGCGTGGACCATCCGGCACACCCGTGACGAGGCGCTCAAGCTGCTCGACGAGGCAGGCGTGCCGTCCGGCCCCATCTACACCGCGGCCGACATCTGCGACGACCAGCAGTACGAGGCGCGGAACATGATCCAGCACTTCGCCGTCGACACGGGCGGCGCCGAACCGCAGCCCGTCGGTTTTCCCGGCATCGTCCCGGTCATCGGCGGGGCGTCGCTGCCGATCCGGAACGTGGGCCCCGATCTGGGGGAGCACACGCACGAGGTGCTCTCCGGCATCCTCGGACTCACCGACGCCGAAATCGAGGCACTTTCATGACTGTTCGTGAACCCAGCCCCTACACCCCGCGCGCGGAGTTGCGCGATGTCACCCTTCGTGACGGGCTGCAGCTGACCGCAAAGACCCTGCCGACCGAACTCAAGATCGAGGTCGTGCGCGAACTGTTGCGCCTCGGTGTGCCCGCGTTGGAGATCGGGTCGATGGCGCGGGCCGATCTGGTGCCCACCCTCGCCGACACGCTCGACGTCGTGGCCGCCCTCACGCCCGAGGAACTCGACCGGTGCTGGATCTGGGTGGCCACCCCGCGCCACGTCGAGAAGGCCGCCGCGGCAGGCGCACGCAAGTTCCAGTACTGCCTGTCGGCGTCGGACGCGCACAACAAGGCCAACATCGGGCGTGACACCGAGAGCAGCGTCGCGGCCATGCCCGACGCGATCCGCATCGCCCACGAGGCGGGCGGTGAGATCCAACTGTGCATCGCCACGGCGTTCACGTGCCCGTTCGACGGGCTCGTGGACCCGCAGCGGGTGTGGGGGATCGCGGCCGATCCGCGCACCTCCGGCGCCGTCGACATCGTCGTGTGCGACACGATCGGCCAGGCGATCCCCACCCAGGTCAGTGCGCTCATCCACGGGTTGCACCCGGTGAACCCCGAGCGGCGCATCGTGTTTCACGGTCACGACACGTGGGGCCTCGGGGTGGCCAACACCCTCGCGGCCATCGACGCGGGCGCCACGATGGTCGACGGCTCGCTCGGCGGTCTCGGGGGGTGCCCGTTCGCGCCCGGTGCGAGCGGCAACACCTCCAGCGAGGATCTGCTGTTCGCGTTGCGCCCGGACTGGCTCACCCCGTCGGCATTCAAATCGCTCGTGCTGCTCTCGGAGAAGATCCTCGCCGAGTTGGGGGAGCCCAACCGGTCCAAGGCCGCGCAGGGCGCGAGGTCCAAGGCGCGCGCGTTCGGCTGGGTCATCGATGCCTGAACGGTAGATTTGCGCCATGGCAAAGGGAGACGGGGACTCCGGCAAGCAGCAGACGCTTCTGGTGCTGACGAAGATCGTCGAGATCCTCAACGCGTTCACCCTGACACGCCCGGCGATGACCCTCGGCGAGATCCAGCAGGCCACCGGTCTGCCGACCTCGACGGTGCAGCGACTGGTCAGCAACATGGTGGCCCAGGGCATGCTGGACCGCGTCGGCGAACAGATCCGCATCGGCATCCGCATGTCCTACTGGGCGGCCACCGCGCGCAAAGACCTCGACGTGCTCGCGATCGTCACCCCGGTGCTCAAGGAGATCCGCGACAAGATCGGTGAGACGGCATGCTTTTTCACCGTCGAACAGAACTTCCGGGTGTGCGTCGCGGTCGCGGAGACCCACCACGCGTTGCGTAGGCACATGTACGTCGGCAAAGTCATTCCGCTGCATGTGGGTTCGGCGTCGCGGGTGTTGCTGGCGTGGAATCCCGAGCTGGCAGAACGCATTCTCAGCGCACCGCTGGAACCCCTGACCGAGGGCACCGTCACCAGTGCCGAGGATCTCGCCGCGCTGATCGCCAAGGCGAGGGCCGACGGCTACGCCATCACCACCGGTGAGCGCGAGGATTCGGCGTCGGGACTGTCCGCGCCCGTATTCGATTCTGCCGGTGACGTTCTGGGCGCACTCACCATCAGCGGCCCCACGGTTCGCATGCCGCTGGAGAAGTGCGAGGAGTGGGTGGACCTCGTCGTGGGCTATGCCGAACAGATCACGCGGAGTCTGGGCGGCCGCCCACCCGCGTGAACTCGCTAGGGTGAAGTCATGACCACATGGCTGATCACCGGATGCTCCACAGGAATCGGACGTACGCTCGCCGAGGCGGTGGCCGCGGCCGGCCACAACCTGGTGGTCACGGCCCGCGATGTGTCGTCGGTGGCCGACATCGCCGAGACGGCGCCGGACCGTGTCGTGGCCGCGCCGCTCGACGTCACGCGCCCAGAGCAGGTCACCGCGGCCGCTCAGCTGGCCGACGAGCGGTTCGGCGGTGTGGACGTGCTCGTGAACAATGCCGGCTACGGCTACCGCGCGGCGGTCGAAGAAGGCGACGATGCCGACGTCCGCACGCTTTTCGACACGCACATCTTCGGCACGGTCGCCACGATCAAGGCCGTGCTGCCCGGGATGCGGGCCCGCAGGCGCGGAGCCATCGTCAACATCTCCTCGATCGGAGCGCAGATCACCCCGCCCGGGTCGGGCTACTACGCCGCGGCCAAGGCCGCGGTCGAGGGCCTCAGCGGGTCACTGCACACCGAACTCGCGCCGCTCGGCATCTCGGTCACGGTCGTCGAACCCGGAGGTTTCCGCACCGACTTCGCCGGGCGGTCCCTGAAACAGTCGGCCGCCGCGATCGACGACTACGCCGACACCGCGGGCAAGCGCCGCAAAGAACACGACCGCGTGCACGGCACACAGCCAGGTGATCCCGTCAAGGCAGCCGCCGCGATCATCAAGGCCGTCGAATCGCCTGAGCCACCGGCGTTTCTGCTGCTCGGATCCGATGCGCTGTCGGCCTACCGGCGCGTCGCGCAGGCACGTGCCGAGGAGATCGACAAGTGGGCCGATCTGACCACCAGCACCGACTTCGATTCCTGACATGACAGAGCGGCCCCGGGATCTCCCGGGGCCGCCCTGTTCGATTCACTCGACCGATCTATTCGACGATGAACACGGGGATCAGCCGGTCGGTCTTGGTCTGGTACTCCGCGTACGGCGGATAGGCCTCGACCGCGAGCTTCCACCAGTGCTCGCGCTCCTCGCCCTCGAGTTCACGGGCGGTGCGGTCAGGCAGCACCTTGTCACCGTCCTGCACGCTGACCGTCGGATTGGCCTTGACGTTGAAGTACCACGACGGGTGCTTGGGGTCGCCACCCTTGGACGCGACCATGGCGTACTTGCCGTTCTCCTCGACCCGCATCAGCGGGACGTAACGCTTCTTGCCGGATTTGGCGCCGGTCGTCGTGAACAGCACGATCGGACGGTCCAGCACGTGCACACCATCGGTGGTGCCCTGCTCGAGAATGCGTTCGGTCTGCTCGCGTACCCAGTCGGTCGGGCTCAGTTCGGCATCAGTCATTCTGTGGTCAACACCCTCACCACCCGGGTTATTCCGGCTGGTGTGCGCAGGTGTCACCCACAGCCGACCGCCACCCCGACAGGTTCTGCCGCGCGCCGCGGCGCGCGGCCCACCAGCACGTCGACGGCGAGCAGAAGCATCGCCACCACGCCCAGACCCGCGCCGATCCACGGCACCGACGGGTAGCCCAGACCCGCGGTCAGCGCGAGGCCCGCGAGCCAGGGACCAGCGCTGATACCGACGTTGAACGCCGAGATGTTGCCGGCCGAGGCCAGCGTCGGCGCGCCGGGCGCGATGCCGAACACCCGAGAGTTCAGCGCCGGGTTGGTGCCGAAACCGGCGAAGCCCAAGACGACGGCCAGGATCGCCACGGCCGCGGGCACGTCGGCGGTGACCGACAGCAGCGCCAGCACGACGGTCAGCGTGCCGAAACCCGCCGCGAGGACACCGCGCGGCCACCGGTCGGCGGCGAACCCGCCACCGGCCATGCCCGCGAGTGACCCGAGGCCGTACCCGAGCAGAACCAGCGGCACCCAGTCGGCCCGCACCCCGGTGGTGGTGATCAGCATGGCGCTCAGATACGTGAAGGTGCCCAGCAGTGCCGCGGTGGACGTCGCGGTGAGCCCGTAGGACAACCACAGGCGCGGCACCGCCACACCGCGGAGCTCGTCGCGAGCGCGCAGCACCGTGTGCGCGCGGGTGTCGGGGACCGCGGTGAGCACCGCACCCGCGGCGACCAGGGTCAGCGCCGTGACGGTCCAGACCGCCGCTCGCCATCCGAAGTGCTGGCCGATCCAGGTGCCCGCGGGCAGGCCGACCACCATCGCGACGGTGATACCGCCCGCGACGACGCTCATCGCGCGGCCGCGCCGGGCGGGGGAGACCAGCGCCATCGCGGTGCTCGCACCGACCGCCCAGAATCCGGCGTAGACGAAGGCCGCGACGAACCGTGTCGCCAACAGCACCGCATAGGAGTCGGTCAGTGCCGCGACGATGTGCGCGACGACGAACACGCCCAGGAACGCGAGCAGGGCCCGCCGACGGGGCCACCGCAACGTGCCTATCGCCAGGATCGGCGCACCCACGAGCATGCCGAGCGCGAACACCGACACCGTCAGGCCGGCCTGCGGGATGCTGACTGCGAAATCAGCCGACACCTCGGGGAGCAGGCCCGCCAGCATGAGTTCGCTTGTCCCCTGGGCGAATATCGCCGCCCCGAGAACCCAGATGGCAACCGGCATCAGAGCATCGACCCGCCGCTGGCGTCGAGCCACTGACCGGTGATCCAGCGCGCGTCGTCGGAGGCGAGGAACGCGACCACACCGGAGATGTCGTCGGCCTGCGCGACGCGGTTGAACGGTGACTGCGCGGCGATCGCGGCGCGCCCCTCGGGCGTCGACAGTCGCTCGGCGTTCATGTCGGTCTCGGTGGTGCCCGGTCCGACGGCATTCACCGTGATGCCGCGTGGGGCAACCTCTTTGGCGAGTGTTGCGGTGAACGAGTCGAGCGCGGCCTTCGACATCGCGTAGGCCATGAGTTCGGGCATCCGGGCGCCGTGCGTGAAACGCGTCGACACGTTGATGATCCGCCCATGGTCACGCAGACGCGACAAGCCGTGCTGGGTGATGAAGAACGGTGCGCGGGTGTTCACCGCCAACACCTCGTCGTAGGTCTGCTCGGTGAGATCGGCGAACGGGATTCGGCCGCCGAGGATTCCGGCGTTGTTCACCAGGATGTCGAGCCCGTCGGCGTGTCGGTCGAAGGCTTGCCACAGCGCGTCTGCGTCGCCGGGCACGCCGAGTTGCGCGCCGACGGTGAACGCCTCGCCGCCCTTGTCGCGGATCAGCTGCGCGGTCTGTTCGGCGGTGTCGGCGTTGGTGCCGTAGTGCACGCCGACGCGTGCGCCGTCGCCGGCCAGCCGGATCGCGATGGCGCGGCCGATGCCGCGTCCGCCGCCGGTGACCAGCGCTGTCTTGCCGTCGAGAGTGGACACGTGCCCATCCTTTCTTTAGCGGGCGTTACAAAAATGGACGTTAGCAGATTCTCTAGCGACCGCTCTAGAATGTGTGGATGGCAACAGTCCGAGGGCGACCCCGCTCGTTCGATCGCGATGCCGCGCTCGACAAGGCGATCCGGCTGTTCTGGGAGCGTGGGTTCGAGGCGACCTCCACGCGCGACCTCAGCAGCGCGCTCGGCATCGGCATGCCCAGCATCTACGCGGCGTTCGGTGACAAGCGTCAGCTCTTCGCCGAGGCCGTCGAGGTCTACGACGCCCGCTACGGCGGGTTCATCGACGCCGCGCTCGACCAAGAGCCCACCGCGCGTGCGGCCGTGGCACGCATCCTGGCGCAGGCGCCCGGCCGGTACACGCGCCGTGGCCTGCCCAGCGGATGCCTGATCATCAGCGGTGACGACGGCAGCGCCGACGAGACCGTGGGCGCCGCGCTGCGCCGCATCCGCGAGAAGAAGACCCAGACGGTGGCCGACAAGATCCGCGCCGACATCGCCGCAGGCGAGCTGCCCGCCGACACCGACGCACTTGCTCTCGCGCAGTTCGTGATGTCGACCCTCAGCGGCATCGCCCAGGCCGCGCGTGACGGCATACCCCGCGCGAGGCTCGACCAGGTCGCCGCCATCGCCCTGCGGGCCTGGCCCCAGCGCTAACTCATTGCACCGCCACCGCCACCGCCACCGCCACCACGCCCGCGACCGTGCACTTCTGCACCGCGACCGTGCACTTCTGCACCGCGACCGTGCGCGTCTGCCGCACGCCACGCCGCACATCAGCAGCACTGCACGCACGCTCGTCGGCACCGAGCGTGCGGCACCGAGCGGGACCGAGCGTGCGGCCAAGACCGAGCACACAGCCAAGAGGGACAATGAAGCCATGACCGGCAGCGACACGACCGCCTACTCCACCGCACGTACGGTCGAGGACTTCACCCGCAACCTGCAGGCCGTCAACACGCGAATCGGCGCCGCGCTGCAGCGCGCCGGCCGCGAACCCGGTGAGGTGCGGCTACTTCCGGTCAGCAAGACCGTCGATGAGGACCGGCTGCGCGTCGCGGCGGCCGCGGGCTGCACGATGTTCGGCGAGAACAAGGTGCAGGAGGCGATGCGCAAGTGGCGCAACCTGTCCGATCTCGACGTGGAGTGGTCGGTGATCGGACACCTGCAGACCAACAAGGCCAAGGACGTCGCCGAGTTCGCCGCCGAGTTCCAGGCCCTCGACAATCCGCGGGCCGCCGCGGCACTGGATCGCAGGCTGCAGGCCCTCGGACGCCAACTCGACGTCTACGTGCAGGTCAACACCTCGGGTGAGGAGTCCAAGTACGGCCTGGCGCCCGACGACGTCATCCCGTTCCTCAAGACCCTGCCCGCCTACACCGCGCTGCGCGTGCGCGGCCTGATGACCATCGCGGTGTTCAGCATCGATCCCGAACGCGTCCGCCCGTGCTTCCGGCTGCTGCGCAGCCTGCGTGATCAGGCCCGCGATCTCGACCTGATCGGCCCGGGCGAGCTGTCGATGGGCATGTCCGGCGACTACGAACTCGCGATCGCCGAGGGTTCGACGTGTGTGCGCGTCGGGCAGGCGATCTTCGGTGCCCGCCCGACGCCGGATTCCCAGTACTGGCCCGGCAACTGAGGCTCAACCGCTCAGCGCAGTTTGAGCACCACCTTGCCCTTGGCGCTGCGATTCTCCAGTGACGCGATGGCCTGCGCGGCCTGCTCCAACGGATACACCTCGACCTGCGGCGGGGCGACCGCGCCGGAGGCCAGCAGCGGCTCCAGTTCGGCCCACTGCTCCTGCAGATAACCCGGGTGCGTGAAAGTCCACGCACCCCAACCCGCGCCGATCACCTCGATGTTGTTGAGCAGCAACCGGTTCACCTTCACCTGGGGGATCTCGCCGCCGGTGAAGCCGACCACCAGCAGGCGCCCGCCGACCGCCAGCGAGCGCAGCGAATCGGTGAAGCGGTCACCTCCGACGGGGTCGACCACCATGTCGACGCCGCGACCGTCGGTCAACTCCTTGACCGCGTCACGGAAACCGTCGGCCAGCACCACATCGGATGCGCCTGCGGCCCTGGCGATCTCGCCCTTCTCCTCGGTGGACACCACCGCGATGGTGCGGGCCGCGCCCAACGCGGGCGCCAGGCGCAGCACCGACGAACCGATTCCGCCAGCGGCGCCGTGCACCAGAACCGTCTCGCCGCCGGATAGCCTGCCGCGGGTGCGCAGCACGAAGTGCACGGTCATGTCGTTGAACAGGATTCCCGCCCCGGCGTCGAACGGCACCGCATCGGGCAGCTTGAACACGCGATCCTCGGGCAGCGCAACCACTTCCGCCATACCGCCGGACAGCATCGTCAGGCCCAGCACACGATCGCCCGCCGCGACCGACGCGCCTGCCGGTGCGCTGCGCACCACACCGGCCACCTCGGCGCCGGGGGAGAACGGCAGGTCCGGCTTGTACTGGTAGAGGCCTCGCGTCAGCAGCGCGTCGGGAAACGCCACGCCTGCGGCGTGGACGTCGATCAGGACGGCGTCATCACCGGACGGTTCGTCGACCTCGATCACTTCCACCGCGTCGGGACCGTCGAGACGGGTTATCAGTGCAGCGCGCATGGAGACCTCTCTGTCAGTTGTCGGCCCAATTCTGCGCCCACGGTCGCGGCAAGGCGTCGCGAGGCCCGGACAGGGTCGGTCGTGACACGTGTCAAGTTGGTCGCCTACGATCGCCGAATGCTCAATGCGCGCGCCGCGGTGCTGCTCGACGCCGGAGCGGACCCGCGGCTCACCGACGTGCAGGTCCGCCCGCCGGTCGGCGACGAGCTGCTCGTCGAGATCGAGGCCGTGGGGATCTGCCATACCGACATCAGCGTGGCCGCGCGCTTCCGCAAGGTGCCGATGGTGTTCGGCCACGAAGGTGCGGGCACCGTGATCGACGCGGGCCCGGCCGCCGCAGGCCGCATCGGGGAACGTGTGGTGCTCACGTTCACCAGCTGCGGGGTCTGCGACCGTTGCGGCGCGGGCAGTCCCGCGTACTGCGACCACTCGACCGATCTCAACATGCGCGGCGGCCGCCTCGACGAGACCGCGGCGCTGCGGCTCGACGGGGCGCCGGTCGCCGGGGAGTTCTTCGGCCAGTCCAGCTTCGCCACGCATGCGATCACCAAGAGCCGCAACGCCGTCACCATCCCCGGGGACCTGGACCCCGCACTCGCCGCCCCGCTCGGTTGCAGCGTGCAGACCGGCGTGGGCGCGGTGCTCAACGTGCTCACACCCGGCGCCGACGACGCCGTGGTCGTATTCGGGGCCGGCGCCGTCGGCCTGTCGGCGGTGATGGGCGCGCGCATCGCCGGATGCCGCACCATCGTCGCGGTCGACCCCGTCGCGGGACGACGCGCGCTGGCCACCGAGTTGGGCGCGACCATCACCATCGACCCGACGGACACCGACGTGACCCGGGCCGTGCTGGACGCCACCGGGGGAGCGGCCTGCGCCATCGACACCACCGCACGTCCCGACGTCATCGCCACGGCCGTCATGGCGCTGCGGTCCCGCGGAACCCTGGCCCTGCTGGGACTCGGCGCTCTGACCGCCGAGCTGCCGGTCGCGCTGATCATGGGCAGGGGCCTGACGGTGCGCGGCGTGGTGGAAGGCGACAGCGAACCACATTCCTTCATCCCGGCACTGCTGGAGCACCACCGCCGTGGCGAACTTCCGGTCGACAAGCTCGTGACCACCTGTCCCTTCGAGGAATTCGACCGGGCCTGGGCCGCCGCCAAGGCAGGTGAAGTGGTGAAACCAGTGCTGGTCACCAGGCGCTAGGCTCGAGACAAACAAGGCAACGACGCCGATGACGGGAGCAGTATGACCCTTCCCCAGTTACCTCCGGGACGTACCTTCGAGGTCCGTGCGGTCGACGGTGTGCGACTGCACGCGCAAACTTTCGGACCCGAGGACGGCTACCCGATCGTGTTCGCACACGGCATCACGTGCGCCATCGAGGTGTGGGCCCACCAGATCGCCGACCTGGCCGGTGACTACCGCGTCATCGCCTACGACCACCGCGGCCACGGGCGCAGTGAGACCCCACGCGGCCGCAACCGCTACAGCCTCAACCACCTCGCGGCCGACCTGGACGCGGTGCTCGACGCGACGCTGCGGCCCGGCGAGCGGGCCGTCATCGCGGGCCATTCGATGGGCGGCATCGCGATCACGTCCTGGGCGCAGCGCTACCCGAGCCGTGTCCAGACCTGCGCCGACGGGGTCGCCCTGATCAACACCAGCACCGGGGACCTGCTGCGCGACGTGCAATTGGCGCAGGTGCCCACGCGGCTGAGCACCACGCGGATCCGCACCGCGGGCACCATCCTCAAAACCTTCGGCAGCACCCCGGTCCCCAAGCTGGCCGACGCCGCCAACCGGCGCTTCGTCGCCCATCTCGCGGTGGGCCGCGACGCGGATCCGTGGGTGGCCGACTTCGTCTATCGGCTGTTCGCCACCACCCCGCCGACGGGACGCGGTGCGTGGGCGCGGGTCCTGGTGGACAACCTCGGCCCCAAGCACATCCCGCTGCACAACCTCACGGTGCCGACGCTGGTGATCGGCAGCACGCAGGACCGGTTGTTGCCGATCAACGCCTCCCGCCGCATCGCCGACACCGTGCCCAACCTCGCGGCGTTCGTCGAACTGCGCGGCGGACACTGCGGCATCCTCGAGCGTCCCGACGAGGTCACCGCCCAGCTGCGGAAGCTGGCCGAAGCGGTGATCAGCCCGCAGCGGCTGAACTCTTGAGCGCCTCGGCCACCTCGGTGGCCGCGCGCTGCCCGGATCGCACTGCGCCGTCGAGGAATCCGGTCCACACGTCGGCGGTTTCGGTGCCGGCCCAGTGGATTCCGTCGATCGGTTTGCGCAGCCACGGCCCATAGGCGGTCCACGCCTCCGGCGGCACCGCCGCGGTCGGGCCGCCGGGCGCGAAAGCCTCTGTGCCCCAACAATGATCGAGATAGTCGATGGGGTCGCGGGCCGCGTCGCCGAAGAACGTCGCGAACCCGCCGAGTGCGCGTTGGCGCCGCTGCTCGGGCGGTAACGCGTCGAACGTGCGGGCATCGGTGAAACCGAGCAGGATTCCGGGACCCCCGTCGCCCGGGCTCACGTCGAACGTGATGAACACCGGGCCCTCGTCACTCAACGCCTCACCCGAGCACCCGTTGGCCCGCCAGAACGGCCGATCGTAGGCCGCGTAGGCTTTGCTCAGCCGTCCCTGCGGCCAGTGCGCGGCCAGTTCGGTGTACTCGGGTGGCAGCGGCGGGTCGAACTCGATGTCGCCGCGGTGCTGCGGGGCGATCGCGATGACCACCGCGCGCGCCCGCACATGGCCGGTGGTGAACGTGACGCCGATGTCGCCACCGGAGTGGCGTTCGATGCGCTGCACCGGCGCGTCGAGCGCGATGCGTTGGCCCAGTTCATCGGCCATGCGCAGCGCGATCTGCTGCGTGCCCTCGACCAGCCGGTCCTGCTGTGCGCCGCCTTCGACATCGAGCAGCCGGGTGAGCCCACCCGCGGCCTTCACGTACCGCACGGCATGCAGCATCGACACCTGATCGGGTTCGGCGCCCCAGGTCACCCGCGACATGATCGCCATGAGATTGCGGGTCGACGCGTTCGCGTGCACATACCGCAGCCAGCGCTCCATGCTGTACTGGTCGAGCTTGTGCGCGAGCGAACCGTTCCACGGTTGGGCCACGTCGACATGGCGGAACAACCGCTCGAACCGCCACTGGATCCGCGACACATCGAGCAGTTCGATGATCGACAACCGGGGGATGGTGCTGCGGTAGGACCGCACCCGCCCGTGCCAGCGGATCAGGTTCTTTCCTCGGTTGTAGGTGGGCACGGTGGCGCAACCGAGTTCGGCCGCCAGACCCAGCACCGCGTCCTGGGTGGGACCGACGAACGTGCCGCCCAGATCGACCGGCACCCCGGCGATCGTCGCGGTCGACGAACGACCCCCCACCCGGTCACGGCCCTCCAGGACCACGACGTCGTACCCGAGCTGCACCAACCTGCGTGCCGCCGTCAAACCGGCGAAGCCGGCCCCCACCACCACAACGTCGGCGCTCGTCGGGATGCTCATGTCACTAGGCTCTCACGCCGTGAAGATCATGACCGCCCTGTTCGGTCCCACAGATGCCATAGAACGAACCCATGCCCTCGTCGAGGCCGGTGCCACGGGGGTCTTCACCTTCGAAGGCCCGCACGACGTGTTCGCGCCACTCACGCTGGCGTCGACCGTCGGAGGCGTCGACCTCATGACCAACGTGGCGATCGCGTTTCCCCGCAACCCGATTCACCTGGCCCACCAGGCGATCGACCATCAACTGCTCTCCGGTGGGCGCTTCACGCTCGGCCTGGGCACCCAGATCCGCACGCAGATCGAGAAGCGTTTCGGCGCGGACTTCGAGCGGCCGGTCGGCAGGATGCGGGAACTCATCGGGGCCCTGCGGGCGATCTTCGACGCGTGGCAGACGGGGGAACGTCTGGACTTCCGCGGCGAGTTCTACCGCCATACGCTCATGACCCCGACGTTCAGCCCGGGCCCCTCGCCGTACGGCCCGCCGCCGATCTACGTGGGTGCGCTCGGCCCGCAGCTGACCCGCGCCACTGCCGAGCTGGCCGACGGCCTGCTGGTGATGCCGTTCGGCTCGAAGCGATTTCTCCACGAGGTCACCGTTCCCGCTGTACGGGCCGGGCTAAACGCCGCCGGACGGTCGGCCGACGACTTCGCCGTCGTCCCCGAGATCATCGTGTCGGTGGGCGAGGACGACCGCGATCACGACGCCACCCGCCGCCTGCTGGCGTTCTACGGGTCGACGCCGGCGTACCGGCCCGTCCTGGAGGCGCACGGCTGGGGCGACCTGCAGCCCGAGCTCAACGCGATGTCCAAGCAGGGGCGCTGGCAGGAGATGAGTGCGCTGATCGACGACGACGTCCTGCACACCATCGCGGCATGCGGCAGCCCCGCCGAGATCGCCGCGCACATCGCCGACCGGGTCGCCGGGGTGGGTGACCGCATATGCCTCTACCAGCCAACTCCCATTTCGTTGGACTCGCTTGCCCAGATCGTCGACGGACTGCGCACCTGAGCCCCTAATGTGGTGGTATGCGGCGGGACCAAAGGAGGTTCGCTATGGGTGCCACGGAGTCGGACGACCCCGCATACACCGACGTGTTGATCATCGGTGCGGGCATCTCAGGGATCAATGCGGCGTACCGCATCCACGAGAAGTGCCCCGGACTGACGTACACGCTGCTGGAGCGGCGCGAACGCATCGGCGGCACCTGGGACCTGTTCCGGTACCCGGGTATCCGGTCCGACAGTGACATCTTCACGCTGAGCTACCCGTACGAGCCGTGGACACGTCCGGAGAACGTCGCCGACGGCGGCGACATCCGCGCCTACCTCACCGAGACCGCACGCAAGTACGGCATCGACCGCCACATCCGGTTCAACACCCATGTGCTGTCCGCCGATTGGGATTCGGCCACCGACACCTGGACACTCCACACCGAGCAGGACGGGCAGCCCAGGGACTACCGGGCCCGGTTCGTGTTCTTCGGCACCGGTTACTACAACTACGACGAGCCCTACACCCCGGACTTCCCCGGGATCAACGACTTCCGCGGGGAGGTCGTGCACCCGCAGTTCTGGCCCGAGTCGCTCGACCACACCGGCAAACGTGTGGTGGTGATCGGCAGCGGCGCCACCGCGATCAGCCTGGTGCCTGCCATGGCGCGCACCGCGGGCCACGTGACCATGCTGCAGCGGTCACCGACGTACATGATGTCGTCCCCGCGGATCAACCCGGCGGTGCAGGCGATCCGGAAGGTGTTGCCGCGCAGGGTGGCCCACCAGGTGGTTCGGGTGCGCAACGCCATGGTGCAGTACGTGGCGTACAACTTCTTCCGCGCGGCACCCCGGCTCGGGCGGTGGGTGATCCGCAAGGCCACCATCGGCGTGCTGCCCAAGGGCTATCCGGTCGACGTGCATTTCAAGCCCAGGTACAACCCGTGGGATCAGCGGATGTGCCTGGTGCTCGACAAGGACATCTTCGAAGGGATCAGCAGCGGGGAGGTCGAGGTGGTCACCGACCACATCGACCACTTCGACGCCGACGGCATCGTGCTGAGGTCCGGCAACCGGATCGACGCCGACGTCGTCGTCACGGCAACGGGTCTGCAACTGCAGGCGCTCGGCGGGATCACCCTGCGGATCGACGGCGACGAGGTCAAGCCCACCGAGCGGTTCGTCTACAAGGAGTTCCTGCTCGAGGACGTGCCGAACATGGCGTGGTGCATCGGCTACACCAACGCCTCATGGACGCTGCGTGCCGACATGACCGCGAAGGCCGTCGCGAAACTGTTGGCCTACATGGGTTCCCACGGGTACACCCACGCCTATCCGCACAAGGACTCGACCCCGATCGCCGAGAAGCGCACCTGGGATCTGGAGGCCGGCTACATCCAGCGCTCCGAGCACGCCCTACCGCGCTCGGGCACCAAACGACCGTGGCACGTGCGGCACAACTACCTGCTCGACGCCATCGACCACCGTTTCGACCGCATCGACGAGTCGATGGTCTTCGGGCGTGCCCCCGCCGCCGTCCAGGTGCCCGCCTCAGCACCTTCCCCGGCACCTCCGTCAGCACCGCGAGCGGGCGCGTCTGCTGTGGAACCCGCCGCGAGTTAGCAGCAGGCGGCGCACGCTCGCGCGCACTACGGAACCCGGATCTGCAGTCCCGTCGCCAGCAACCGGGACGCCGAGAGCCCGAACGTGGACTTGAACCGGTCGGCGAGATGCGACGGGCTCGCGAAGCCCGAGTCGACGGCGGCCGTGGTCAGGGCGTGGCCCGCGGCCAGCAGTGCACCGGCGCGCAGCAGCCTGCACCACATGCGGTAGCGCCGCAGGCTCGTGCCCAGTTCGGCGCGGAACAGGTGCAGGAAGCGGGATTCGGACAACCCGGCTGCGGCGGCCAGGTCGGCGGCCGTCACCACCGTGGCCGGGTCGTCGCGGATCTGCTTGGCCGCCAGTTCGATCCGCGGGTCGATGTCATGGATCACCGAAGGCGCCGCGGTGTCCAGCCAGCGCACGGCCGAAGAATCGTCAGCCGGTGGGTTGAGCAACAGATCCTCGCGGTGGTGCCCGATACCGATGCCGTGGACGACGTTGTCGAACTGCCTGCGGCACGACGTGCTCCGGTGTGACGCCGGATCCAGATAACACGACACCAGCGGTCCCGTCATCACCAGATGGTGCGTCACGCGTGGGGGAATGAGCGCGGTACGCGCGGAGATACGGTCCCCACCGACATCGATGGTCAACGGCGCGTCGACCCCGACCACCAGACACCACACCGAACCCGAATGCGGTTGCAGGCCCAGGGCCGGACCCGAGTACAGACCCTGGCCGGGCCACAGCCACACCGCCGGATAGCAGGTTTGTGGAAGCGGTGCGGGTATCGGGGTCGGCATGCTGGCCTCCTCATCACCTGAGCAGGAGGTTACCTTGAGCGTCGGAGTCGCAGCAGTGATCGTGGTCGCCGGGGTGTTCTTCCTCGGCATGGGCGTCTGCGCGCTGAGGGCGCCACAGGCGCTCCTGCGGCCGTTCGACTTCGAGCTCAGGTCGGCGTCGTCGCGTGCCGAGGTGCGCGGGGTGTACGGCGGTTTCGGCCTGGCGATCGCCGCGGTCCTGGCGTACGCGGCCGTCGCACCGGCGGTGCGGACCGGCGTGTTGATCACGGTCGGCGCAGCGCTGGCGGGCATGGCGGTGGGCCGCGCGGCCTCGGCGGTGTTCGACGAGCGAACCCCGTTCTACCCCAACTGGTTCTACTTCCTGGTCGAGGCGATCGGTGCGGCAGCGCTGTTCTGGGCCGTCTGATCGCGGGAAAACCCTACGGTGCGACGGTGAGCCAGTCGGTGAAACCCGACGGGTCGTGGCGGCCGAGCGCGCCGTGTTCGAACAGGCCCCATCCCTCAGCGGGGGCGGAGCTGCCCTCGGTGCACACCGCGCGCCCGACGTGGTCGATCACGCCGAAGGCGGCACGGCTGATGATCGCCGGGTCGGTCATGTCGTAGGTGAGCCGTTCGGTGAACTTCTCGCCCTTCCACACGCCGTGCAACCAGTCCGGGTCGCCACCGTAACCGCCGCCGACGTGAATCGGCACCGCCAGTTTGGATTCCACGTCGAACCGCACCGGGGAACCGTCGGCGGCGGTCGCGTCGATGGTGGCGCCGGTGGGGATGCGGGTGCCCGAGCGGTAGTGGATCTTGATGCGCGGCCACCCCAGTTGTTCGATGCGGCCGTCTTTCCAGATGCGGGTGCAGTCGTTGAGGGAGCGGAACCCGTTGGGCTCCTCCTGGATGATCAGCACGATCGAGAACTCGTCGAACGCCATGGGCACGTACAGCCACCACATGCCCTCGAACGGCGGGTCGGCGGGGCGGCCCGCCGGTTCGGCCTCACCGATGGGCCGGATGCCCCAGGACCGGTCACGCGACCCGATCCAGGTGGCCGGGTCGACCTCGATGCGTTCACCGTCGATCGTGAGATGCCCGCTCCACGAACCGAGTTGGGCGAAACGTTGCGCGTCGAGGGTGACGCGGTTGCCCGTGCGCAGGATGTGCGGCTGTTCCTGGACGACGTCGAACAGGCCGTTCCAGGTGAGATCGGCCTCGATGCCGTGGGTGTCGTCGAGGGTGATCCGCAGTGTGTGCAGCGGTTCGGTGACGTCGACGCGGTATCCCATGACGTGCTGGTTGAGGCGATCTGAGTCGATGGCGTCGGACAGGTGCACCGCGGTCTGGGTGTCACCGCGCCGTATGAGGAGAAACGCGTCTTTCACCCCGAGGTTGGGGTAGTAGCCGATGCCGGTGATGACGAAGATGTCGCCCGTGCGGTCGTGGGCGTTGAAGTACGAACGGTCGTAGAAGTTGCGGTCCGACGACCCGGGCCACGCGATCGGTTGGGGGAGTTGGTGTACCGGGAACTCGTCCATCGGGCCGAGCATGTCAGGCCTCCTCGATCAGGCGCCGCAACAGTGACGCATGGTAGAACAACGACTCGACATCCTCGGGTTTCTCGATCTCACCGAACCGGACCCGACGCGCACCGGTGCGCATGAACACACAGCACCAGATGACCCCGGAGTAGATGTAGAACCAGCGCAGATCGCCCAGTTGCGCTCCGGTGAGTTCGGTGTAGGTCGCGCGAACATCGTCCTCGCGCAGCACATCAGGAAGTCCGGGCAGGCCGGCCAGTCCGGCGAGTTCCTGGAAGACCATGTGCGCGAAGATGATCCACGAGACGTCGAGTTCGCGCGGACCCACGGTGGCCATCTCCCAGTCGAGCACCGCGACGGGCTCGAAGTCCTGGTACAGCACGTTGCCGATGCGTGAGTCGCCCCACGCCAGAACGGGTTCGCTCGCCGCGACATCGGTGGGGAAGTTGTCCTCCAGCCAGGCCAGGGCCTGCTCGACCAGTGGGGAGCGCCCGATGTCGGCCACCGCGAACTCGTACCAATCCTTGAGCCACGCGAAGTGGCGACGCAACGGGGTGTCGCCGGGCGGGTCGACATCGAGCAGGAACCCGAAGCGGTTCAGCGCGTCGGGAATCGAATGCAACTTGGCCAGGACGGCGACCGTGCCGTCCTGCAGCAGGCGGCGCCGGTCGGCCGGTGCGTCGGCAAACCAGTTGCCGCCGAACGTATACGGCATGACGTCGGGCGGGACGATGCCGTCGACACGGTCCATCAGGAAGAACGGCGTACCCAGCACCGAACCGGTGGATTCCAGCCACCGCACCCGCGGCACCGGCACGTCGGTCAGTTCGCCGATCTGGCGCATCAATTCGAACTGGTGATCAAGCCGGTACGACGAGAAGACGGGCACGTCGCCAGGTGCGGGCGCGACGCGTGCGACGAGGCGCTGCTGTACGGGGGCGCCGTCCTCGGTCCATTCGGCGGTCAGCAGCAGGGTTTCCGACGACATGCCGTTGGAGTCCACGCCGTCCTCGACCGTGACGCGCGGTTCGGCGCCCGCGGGCAGCACCGTCGACAGCCAGTCCGCGAGCGCGACGGGGACCGTGCTGACATCGCGGCTCGAAAGCTGAAGGTGGCTGACGTCCTCGACAGCCGGTTCGTTTGCCATGCGAATCTCCCTTGACCGCCGCAATTACGATACTCTCAGTTGCGTTATGAAAGCAGAGGCATCACCGCTTGGCAAGGGTGTCGGCGCGGGTCGTCCCCGTGACCCCCGGATCGACGCGGCGATCCTGCGGGCCACCGCGGAACTCCTCGTCGAGATCGGCTACGCGAACCTCACGATGGCCGCGGTCGCCGAGCGCGCGCAGACCACCAAGACCGCGCTGTACCGGCGCTGGTCGAGCAAGGCCGAACTGGTCCACGAGGCGGTGTTCCCGGCCGTGCCGACCGGTCTGGTCGCGCCGGCCGGCGACATCGCCGCCGACGTGCACGCGATGATCGTCGCCGCGCGCGATGTGTTCACCAGCCCGGTGGTGCGCGCCGCGCTGCCGGGCCTGATCGCCGACGTCTCCGCCGATGCGGACCTCAACGCCCGTGTCATGGAGCGGTTCACCGGAGTCTTCGCCGCGGTGCGGGAGCGTATCGTCGACGGCATCGCGCGCGGCGAGGTGCATGCCGCGGTGAGTCCCGACCGGCTGGTGGAAATCATCGGCGGTGCAACGATGTTGCGCCTGCTCCTGGTGTCGGACGAGAATCTCGACGACGAGTGGGTACATCAGACCGCGGCGATCGTCATCCACGGTGTGACGGTCGGCCGGTGATCTGAACACCTTTCAGATCGCCGTGATGTTAACTCTCCTCAGACGCCCCGACCCTGCATAGGCTGTTCCCACGTGACTCTTGCTGACCAACGCGCCGCGTCCGCTTCCAAACCGAGTGCGCGCACCGTCGCGCTGGGTAGCGCGGTCGGGACCACGATCGAGTGGTACGACTTCTACCTGTATGCCACGGCCGCCGCGCTCGTCTTCAAACCCCTGTTCTTCCCGAACGTCTCGTCGACGGCCGGCACGTTGGCCGCGTTCGCGACCTACGCCGCGGGATTCGGCGCCCGGCCCCTGGGCGCGCTGATATCCGGCCACTACGGCGACCGGGTGGGCCGCAAGACCGTCCTGGTCGCCGCGCTGCTCGGCATGGGCATCAGCACCTTCCTGATCGGCCTGTTGCCCACCTACGCACAGGTGGGACTGTTGGCCCCGGCACTTCTGGTGACCCTGCGACTGCTGCAGGGCCTCGCCGTCGGCGCGGAATGGGGCGGTGCGGCGCTGCTGTCGGTCGAGCACGCCCCGCCGGGCCGGCGCGGGCTGTTCGGCAGCTTCACCCAGCTGGGCTCGCCCGCGGGCATGTTGCTGTCGACAGGCGTTTTCTCCGTGACCAGGGCTGTCTGTGGACCTGAGGCTTTCCTCGCGTACGGCTGGCGAATCCCGTTCCTGCTCAGCGCCGTTCTGGTCGTCATCGGTCTGGTGATCCGTCTGCGGCTCACCGATGCCGACGTGTTCCTGCGGGTCAAGGAAGCGGGCGAGGTCGCCCGCATGCCCGTGCTGGAGGTGCTGCGCACCCAGCCGCGCGGCGTCGTGATCACCACCGGCCTGCGGATCTCGCAGATCGCGCTGTTCGTCCTGCTCACGACGTATTCGCTGACCTACCTGCAGGATCAATCACCCGCCGGCGGCGGGGTCGGCCTGACCGCGGTGCTCATCGCGTCGGCGATCGGCCTGATCACCACCCCGCTGTGGGGCATCGTGTCCGACCGCATCGGCCGGCGCCTGCCCTATCTGTTCGGCGCGATCGCCGGCGTCGTGGCGCTCGTCCTGTTCTTCCTCGCGGCCGATTCCGGCTCGTCGGTCCTGATCATCCTGGCGATCGTGTTCGGCGTGAACATCGCGCACGACGCCATGTACGGCCCGCAGGCCGCCTGGTTCGGTGAGCTGTTCGACACCCGCGTGCGTTACAGCGGCGCGTCATTGGGATACTCGATCGGCGCCGTGCTCTCCGGCGGGTTCGCGCCGCTCATCGCGGCGTCCCTGTTGGTCGCCGGTGACGGCAGCCCGTGGCTGATCGTCGGGTACTTCGTGGTGCTCACCGTGATCACCGTCGCGGCCGCCTATTTCGCGCGCGAGACACACAAGGACGAGATCGGGGACGAGTGATGACCAGGATCTACCTGAACGCCTTCGACATGGCCTGTGTCGGGCACCAGTCCGCGGGCCTGTGGCGTCATCCGGAAGATCAGGGTTACCGCTACCGCGAACTCGGGTACTGGACGGATCTGGCCCGCACGCTGGAGGCCGGTGGCTTCGACGCGCTGTTCCTCGCCGACATCCTGGGCGTCTACGACATCTACGGCGGGTCACGCGACGCGGCCGTGGCCGACGCCGCACAGTTCCCCGTCAACGATCCGACGCTCGCGGTCTCGGCCATGGCCGCGGTCACCGAGACGCTCGGTTTCGGCGTGACGGTGTCGCTGACCTACGAGCAGCCCTATGCGCTGGCGCGCCGGTTCGCGACGCTCGACCATCTCACCGAAGGCCGCGTGGCGTGGAACATCGTCACGTCGTACCTCGACAGCGCCGCGCGCAACCTCGGCCTGGATGCCCAGATCCCCCACGACGAGCGCTACGAGATCGCCGAGGAGTACCTGGAGGTCTGCTACAAGCTGTGGGAGGCGTCGTGGGAACCCGGCGCCGTGGTGCGCGACGCGGAGCGCGGCGTGTTCACCGACCCGGCCAAGGTGCACGACATCGAGCACAAGGGGCGCTACTTCAGTGTTCCCGGACCCTTCCTGTGTGAGCCGTCTCCCCAGCGCACCCCGGTGCTGTTCCAGGCCGGTGCCTCACCGCGGGGCGTGCGGTTCGCCGCGGGGCACGCCGAGGCGGTGTTCGTCTCGGGCCCGACGCCCGACGTCGTCGCCAAACCGGTCAAGGCGTTGCGCGCCGCGGCCGCCGAGCAGGGACGAGATCCCCGCTCCATCAAGGTTTTCACGATGGTGACGCCCGTCGTCGCCGAAACCCGCGACGAGGCCGTGGCCAAGCTGAACGAGTACCGGAAGTACGTCAGCCCCGAGGGCGCGCTCGCGCTGTTCGGCGGCTGGACCGGAGTCGACCTGGCCGAACTCGGTCCCGACGAACCGCTCAAGTACGTGCAGACCGAGGCGAATCGTTCGGCGCTGGCCTCGTTCACCACGGCCGAGCGTCCGTGGACGGCAGGGGAGTTGGCCCACGAGATCGGTCTCGGTGGCCGCGGCCCGGTGCTGGTTGGCTCGGCGACCGAGGTTGCCGACGAACTCGAGCGGTGGGTCGACGAGGCCGACATCGACGGGTTCAACCTGGCCTACGTCACGACGCCAGGAACCTTCGAGGACTTTGCCCGCCTCGTCGTGCCCGAACTGCGCCGCCGCGGCCGGGTGCCCGAGCACGGTGAGCGAGTCACGTTGCGCGAACGGCTCGGTGGCGCCGGGCCGTTGCTGGCCGCCGACCATCCCGGCGCGGCGTACCGACCCGCGGGGTGGTACTGAGACACACTGGGCGGATGGACGAAGAGCCGTTCCCCACCGACTGGCAGACGGCACTGGTGCTGGTCCCGCATCCCGACGACCCCGAGTACGGCATCGGCGCGGCCGTCGCGAAATGGACCGCGACAGGCAGAACCGTGCACTATGCGCTGGCATCGCGCGGCGAGGCCGGTATCGCCGGTATGCCGCCCGAGCAGGCCGGCCCGTTGCGCGAGGATGAGCAGCGCAGGTCCGCGGCGATCTGCGGCGTCGACAAGCTCGAATTCTGGGACTACCCGGACAGCGACATCCGCAACACGCCCGAACTGCGGGCCCGCATCGCCGCGACGATCGAAGCGCTCAAACCCGATGTCGTCATCACGATCTACAGCGGTGACAGTTGGGCGCCGGACGCGCCGAACCAGCGCGATCACATCGAGTTCGCGCACGCCGTCGCCGAGGCCTACGACGAGCTCGCCGACCCGCCGCGGTGGCTGTTCGAGAACGGGCCCGAGTTCACGCACTACGAGGTGATCGACGGTTACACCGACGTCGCCGTCGATTCCCTTGCCGCACATGAGGTTTACCTGTCAGTTCTCGATCCGGACACGCCTGTCGTCGCACAGGCCCGCAAACAGGTCGAAGAAGCGACACCGGTGCGTGAGGACCTCGGCGGGCGCATCGTGCAGTTCATCGTCAAGCGCCAACACTGAACGCGCCTACGATGGGCCGGTGCGTGCTGTCGTCTGTTCCACGGTCGGTGTCCTGCCTCGCGTGACCGAGATGCCCGATCCGAGTTGCCCGTCCGACGGTGTGCTGGTGCAGGTCGCGGCAACCGGGGTGTGCCGCTCGGACTGGCACGCCTGGCGCGGCCACGATCCCGTGCAGTTGCCGATCATCCCCGGGCACGAGTTCGCCGGGGTGATCGCCGCGGTGGGCGCCGACGTCTCCGGATGGCAGGTGGGGGACCGGGTGACGACGCCGTTCGTCCTCGGCTGCGGCCGATGCGAGTTCTGCCGTGCCGGCGACGCGCAGGTGTGCCCGAACCAGGAGCAACCCGGGTTCACGCTGCCCGGGTCGTTCGCACAGCTGGTCGCGGTGCCGCGCGCGGCCGCCAACCTGGTGCGGCTGCCCGACGACGTGTCGTTCGTCGCGGCGGCGTCGCTGGGGTGCCGGTTCGCGACGGCGTTCCGGGCGCTGGTCAACCACGGTGCGGTAAAGGCCGGCCAGTGGGTCGCGGTGCACGGCTGCGGCGGTGTCGGACTTTCGGCGGTGATGATCGCGAAGGCGTTCGGCGCCAAGGTGGTCGCGGTCGACGTCACCGCAGATGCGTTGGCGGCCGCGCAGCGCCTGGGTGCCGACGAGATCGTCAACAGCACCGAGATCGACGACGTCGCAACAGAAATCGTTCAGCGCACGGGTGGCGGTGCGCACATCGGTGTCGACGCCGTTGGCAACCCCGTCTCGGCCGCGGCATCCGTGGCCTCGCTGCGCCGCCGTGGTCGCCACGTGCAGGTGGGGTTGTTGCTCGGTGCCGACGCGCATACGGCGTTTCCGATGGACCGCGTGATCGCACAGGAACTCGCGATCTTCGGGTCCCACGGCATGCCCGCGGTCGACTATCCCGCGATGCTCGACCTGCTGGCAAGCGGTGCGCTGCAACCCGAACGCCTGGTGACGCGCCGGATCAGCCTCGACGACGCACCGGATGCGTTGGCGGGCATGGACAGTTTCGCGGGTTCGGGGATGACGATCATCGAACCCTAGCGCTGGATCTGGGCGTGGTTGCGTTCGGCGACCGCACGGTATCTGTCGCCGAGACCGGCGAAGTCGCGCTGCTGCGTTCCGGCGATCTGCTGCTCGGCGTCCAGCGCGGGAGTGATGACCGGATCAGCGCCAAGTGTGTAGATCTCTTTGAGGCCGGACATGATCGGGCCCGGTACCTCGGCGATCTGCTGGGCGAGTTCGAGTGCGCGGACCAGGAGCTGCTCGTGCGCCACCACCTCGGTGACCAATCCCAGGCGTTCGGCGCGTGAGGCGTCGACCACCTCACCGGTCATCGACAACCGGCGCGCCATTGCGGCGCCGACCACCTGCGGCAGTCGCGCCGTCATTCCGCCGCCGGGCAGAATCCCCACGCGCGCATGGGTATCGGCGAACACCGCACGTTCGGAGGCGATCAGGAAGTCGCAGCCCAGTGCCATCTCCAGGCCGCCGGTGAACGTCGCGCCGTTGATCGCGCCGATGATCGGGGTCGCCATCTGCCCGGTCTTGGCGATGCAGTTGTGCGTCTGGAACCGCGCGAAATAGTCCATACCGAGCGTCTGCGCCTGCTTGAGGTCGACACCCGCGCAGAACGCCGGGTCCGCACCGGTCAACACCACGGCCCGCACAGATTCGTCGTCATCGGCGTCCTGCAGCGCGGTGAACAGCGCCTCGATCAGCTCGCTGCCCAGCGCGTTGCGGGCCTCGGGACGGTTCATGGTGAGCACGCGGACGGCACCGTGGTCGGCGGTGAGCACGATCGACATGCGTCGAATCTAGCGGCACCACTGCGTGCGCGGCCCGCATTGCTTTGCTGCGGGCATATCCTTCTTGCAGACAGACAAGGAGATCACGTGGCGAGGTCGGCCAAGGGGAACGTGGCGCACGGCGACGGACGCCAGGCGCTGATCGTCGCCACCGTGAGCCTGGTGGCCCGAGAAGGCCTGAGCAAGCTGACCTACCGATCCCTGGCCGCCGAGGCCAACGTCACGCACGGCACCATTCAGCATCACTTCTCCTCGTTGGACGAGGTTCTCGAAGAGGCCCTCAACTACGCGCTGGACGTCACCCTGCCTGCCATCACCGAGGCCCGCGACGCCGGGGACTTCTACACGCACCTTGTGGATGTGATCGCCGAGCACCGTGATGTGCAGGCGTTCCAGATGGAGATGATCCTGGAATCGCGCCGCAAGCCGCGCATGGCGGCGTACGTCAAACAGCTCTACGGAATCTACGACCGCTATATCGCCGAATCACTGGCGCAGATCGGTCTTCCCGACGACGACGAACTCGCCCAACTCGTCTCGGGTGTGGGCGACGGCATCGTCTATCAGCTCATCGCGCTGGGGCCGGATCACGCCGAGAAAGCCCGAGCCCAGGTGCGTGGGCTGAGCAAGCTGATCGCCGCGTACCGGAAGTCGACCGGGGGCGGGTAGACGGCCCGCACTTTTCTTCCGCGAGCGGACACAAAGTTGCCTATTTCAGGTCCGAAAAGCGCACTCTTGCGTCTGCTCGCGAGGGAAGTTAGTGCAGGAACGTCTCCGCGCTGTTGGCCAGGTCGAGCAGGGGCTGAGGCAGCGCGCCGAGCGCGAACGTGACGGCCGCCGTGACGGTGACCACCGCGGTCGACAGACCGCTGGGCACCACGAGTTCGGGCGCATCGTCGGGTGGTTCGGTGAAGAACATCAGCACGATCACCCGAACGTAGAAGTACGCGGCGACCGCGCTCGCGATCACGCCGATGATCACCAGCGGGATCGCGCCACCCTCACCGGCGGCCTTGAACACCGCGAACTTGCTGACGAACCCGCTGGTCAACGGGATACCGGCGAACGCCAGCAGGAACAGTGAGAAGACCACGCCCACAATGGGATACCGCCTTCCCAAGCCGGCCCACTGCGCCATCGAGGTCTCCTCGTCGCCCGCGGCGTTGCGGATCAGCCCGACCACCGCGAACGCGCCGAGCGTGCTGAACCCGTAGGCGAACAGGTAGAACAGCGTCGAGGACACCCCGGCCGGGTTGGCGGCGATCACGCCGGTGAGAATGAAACCCGAGTGTGCGACGGCCGAATACGCGAGCATGCGTTTGACGTCGGTCTGCGTGACTGCCGTGACCGTGCCGACCACCATGGTCAAAATCGCGATCGCCCACAGCACCGGGCGCCAGTCGTCGCGCAGCGCGGGAACCGCGACGTAGAAGATCCGCAACATCGCCCCGAACGCCGCGATCTTGGTCGCGGCCGCCATGAACGCCGTGATCGAAGTCGGCGCGCCCTGGTAGACGTCAGGAATCCACGAATGGAACGGCACCGCACCGACTTTGAACAGCACACCGACGAGCAGCAGCGCCACGCCCAGCAGCGCCAGCGAGGTGTTGCCGCTGCCGGCGGCGACGGACTCCGCGATACCCGACAGATCAAGCGTGCCTGCCGACCCGTACAGCATGGCCGCGCCGTAGATGAAGAACGCCGACGAGAACGCGCCCAGCAGGAAGTACTTCAGCGCGGCCTCCTGCGACAGCAGGCGGCGCCGGCGTGCGAGCCCGCACAGCAGATACAGCGGCAGCGACAGGACCTCCAGCGCCACGAACATCGTCAGCAGGTCGTCGGCTGCGGGGAACAACAGCATGCCGCCGATCGCGAACATCGTCAGCGGGAAGACCTCGGTCTGCATGACGCCGGTCTTGGTGGCCAACTGTTCGGCGACACTGCCTGCCACCGCCGAGGCCTGCGGCGTGAAATCCTCCAGACCCCGTGCCTCACCGGCGGATACGGTGGCCTTCTGGCGCTCGGCGATGAGCATGATGCCGAGGATGCCGACCAGCGCGATCGTGCCCTGCAGGAACACCGCGGGCGCGTCGAGCACGACGGCCCCCAGCACGGCCGGCCGCCCCGGTGTGCCGCTGAGCCCGCGTGCGACGAACACCACTGCGACGACGGTCGCGATCAGGCCGCCGAGAGCCAGGGTGACCTGCAGTGGGTAGCGACTCTGCCGCGGCGCCAACGCCTCGATCAGCACGCCTGCGATCGCGACGCCGAACACGATGAGCATCGGCGACAGCAGGCCGTATTCGATGCTGGGTGTGATCATGTCAGCGTGCCCCCTCTGCAATCGTCGGTGGCACAGTCGGTTCCGGATCGGTTTGCCCGATCGTGGTCAGAGTGTGCTCGACCGCCGGGTTGATCACGTCGAGTGCGGGTTTCGGGTAGATGCCGAGCACCAGCAGCAGTGCGAGCAGTGGCGCTACCACGACGAGTTCACGCGGCACCAGATCGCGCACCGGACGGTCGCCGTCACCGATCCCGTCGCGCACCGGCCCCGTCATCATCCGCTGGTAGGTCCACAGGATGTAGACGGCCGAGAGCACCAGCGCGGTCGCGGCGAACACCGCGACCACCGGATATCGCGTGAAGGTGCCGATCAGCACAAGGAATTCGCTGATGAACGGTGCCAGCCCCGGCAGTGACAACGTGGCCAGTCCGGCGACCAGGAATGTGCCCGCCAGCACCGGTGCGACCTTCTGGACACCGCCGTAGGAGTCGATGAGCCTGCTGCCACGCCGCGACACCAGGAACCCGGCGATCAGGAACAACGCGGCCGTCGAGATGCCGTGGTTGATCATGTACAGCGTCGACCCGGACTGCCCCTGACTGGTCATCACGAAGATCCCCAGGATGATGAACCCGAAGTGCGATATCGACGTGTAGGCGATCAATCGCATCACGTCGGTCTGCCCGATGGCCAGCACCGCGCCGTAGACGATGCCGATCGCGGCCAGGGTGATCACCACCGGACGGAAATACGTTGACGCATCGGGGAACAACTGCAGGCAATACCGCAGCATGCCGAACGTGCCGACCTTGTCCATCACGGCCATCATCAGCACGGCCGACGCCGGCGTGGCCTCCACCGCGGCGTCGGGCAGCCAGCGGTGGAACGGCCACAGCGGCGCCTTGACCGCGAACGCGAACATGAACCCGAGGAACAGGAAGTTCATGATCGCCGGATTGACCGCGAACTCGCCGGACGATACGGCCGCGACGATCTCCCGGAAGTCGAATGTGCCTGCCGCGAACGCGTCACTGCCCGCGGTGACGACGTAGAGGCCGATCACCGCGGCGAGCATGATGAGGCCGCCGAACAGGTTGTACAGCAGGAACTTCACCGCCGCGCGGGACCGGTTCTCGCCGCCGAAGCCGCCGATGAGGAAGTACATCGGGATGAGCATGGCCTCGAAGAACACGTAGAACAGCAGGATGTCGAGGGCGACAAGGGACATGAGCACCATGCCCTCGACGGCCAGCGTGAGCGCCAGATAGGCCTGCACCGAACGCCCCGCAAGGCCGGTCTGCCTGCTCGCGTCGTTCCAGCCTGCGATGATCAGCAGCGGCACCAGCACCGCGGTGAGCACCACGAGCGCCAGGGCGATGCCGTCGACGCCGAGGATGTAACCGGTGCCGAAAGACGGTATCCACCGGTGTGATTCGACGAACTGGTACTGCGCGGCGGCCGGGTCGAACCCGATCGCGACGACCGCGGTGACCGCGAGGGTCAGCACCGACACCGCCAGGGCCAGCCACTTGGCCAGCACCTGCTGGGCGGCGGGCAACAGAATCACCACCGCGGCCCCCACGACGGGCACCGCCCACAACACCGTCAGCCAGGGAAAGGTACTCACCACAGTTGCACCGCCAGAATCGCCGCCACCACCAGAGCCGAACCTCCGAGCATCGACAACGCGTACGAGCGTGCGAACCCGGTCTGCACCTGCCGCAACGCATCCGATGTGCGGCTCACCAGAGCCGCCAGACCACCCGCGGTGCCGTCGACGGCCTTGTCGTCGACGGTGACCATGGCCGCGGTCAACGTCTGGCCGCCGCGCATGAACACGGCCTCGTTGAACGCATCCCCGTACAGGTCCCGCCGGGCGGCCACGGTCAGCGCTGAACCCTCGGGCACCTCCTCGGGGACCGCCTGCCGGGCGTACATGCGGTAGGCGACGGCGATGCCGACCGCGACCACCGCGAGCACGATCGCCGTGACAACCCACACGGGCACCGCGTGGTGTGCCTCGTGCGTGCCGACGACGGGTTCGAGCCAGTGCGACAGGGTGCCGCCGATGGCCAGGGCACCGCCCGACACCACCGATCCGACCGCGAGCAGGATCATGGGCCACGTCATCACCGCGGGTGCCTCATGTGGATGCACCGCTTGCATGTTCCCCGTCGCTTCGCTCGCCTCAGAAGCCCAACGCTTCTCACCGAAGAACGTCATGAGCATGACCCGCGTCATGTAGAACGCGGTGATACCGGCGCCCAGAATCGCTGCGCCGCCCAGGATCACGCCGCGCGCACCACCGGCCCCCAGCGCGGCCTCGATGATGCCGTCCTTGGAGAAGAAGCCGGCCAGCGGCGGCACACCGATGATCGCGAGATATCCGAGGCCGAACGTGGCGAACGTGACGGGTAGGACCTTGCGCAGCCCGCCGTAGCGGCGCATGTTGACCTCGTCGTTCATGGCGTGCATCACCGAGCCCGCCCCGAGGAACAGGCCGGCCTTGAAGAAGCCGTGGGTGAGCAGATGCATGATCGCGAATGCGTAACCGGCAGGCCCGAGTCCGGCCGCGAGCACCATGTAGCCGATCTGGCTCATGGTCGACGCGGCGAGCGCCTTCTTGATGTCGTCTTTCGCGCAGCCGATGATCGCGCCGAACAGCAGCGTCACCGCGCCCACGATCACGACACCGGTCTGCGCGGTGGGTGCGAGGTCGAAGATCGGGCCGGACCGCACGATCAGGTACACGCCGGCGGTCACCATGGTGGCAGCGTGGATCAGTGCCGACACCGGCGTCGGGCCCTCCATGGCGTCCCCGAGCCAGGACTGCAGCGGCACCTGCGCGGACTTGCCGCACGCGCCGAGCAACAGCAGCAGGCCGATGGCGCTGAGCGTCGCCTCGCTGAGCCCGGGTGCGGCGGCGAAAACCCCCGCGAACGAGATCGACCCGATGGTGGCGAACATGATCATCAGTGCGATCGCCAGACCCATGTCGCCGACGCGGTTGACGACGAAGGCCTTCTTGGCCGCCGTCGCGGCCGACGGCTTGTGCGACCAGAACCCGATCAGCAGGTACGACGCGAGGCCCACGCCTTCCCAACCGGCATAGAGACCCAGGTAGTTGTCGGCCAGCACCAGCAGCAGCATGGCCGCCAGGAACAGGTTGAGGTAGGCGAAGAACCGTCTGCGGTCCGGATCTTCGGCCATGTAACCGATCGAGTAGATGTGGATCAGCGACCCGACACCGGTGATCAACAGGACGAAGCACACCGACAACTGGTCGAGTTGCAGGCCGAAGTCGACCTGCAGACCACCCACGGGCACCCAGGAGAACAGTGCCTCGTGCACGGCCCGCTCCTCGCCGGACCGGCCCAGCATCCCGGCGAACAGGACAGTGCCGACCGCGAACGCCGCCAACGACATCGCGCATCCCAGCAGGTGGCCCCAGCGGTCGCTGCGGCGGCCGGCGAGCAGCAGGATGGTCGCCCCTGCGGCGGGCAGGGCGATCAGCAGCCAGACAGGTAGCCAGTCAGTTATCATCGCGCCCTTAATGTTTCAGCAGGTTGGCGTCATCGACGGAGGCCGATCGGCGGGTGCGGAAAATGGCCATGATGATGGCGAGGCCCACCACCACCTCACAGGCGGCGACCACCATCGTGAAGAATGCCACCACCTGCCCGTCGAGTTGGCCGTGCATGCGGGAGAAGTTCACGAACGCCAGGTTGGCGGCGTTGAGCATCAACTCGACGCACATGAACATGACGATCGCGTTGCGCCGCAACAGCACTCCCGCGGCGCCGATGGTGAACAGCAGTGCCGAGAGGTACAGGTAGTTGTCGGGATTCAACCGCGTCACCTCTTCCCGTTGGTCGCGCTGCCGACCGTGCGGTGCGGCAGGATCGTGCTCACCGACAGTGGGGATTCCGACCCGTCGGGCAGACGGGCCGGGACGTCGACGGAGTTGTGCCGGGCGTAGACACCGGGATTGGGCAGCGGCGTCGGATGCCCGCCGGTCTGGAAGCGTTCGATGGCCAGTTCCCGCTGGGTCTTGCGGCGTTCGAAGCGTTCCCGGTGCGCGAGCACCATCGCCCCCAGCGCCGCGGTGATCAGCAGCGCGCTGGTCAACTCGAACGCCCACAGGTACCGCGTGAAGATCAGCGCCGCCAAGCCCTCGACGTTGCCGCCGCTGTTGGCCGCGGCCAGACCGCTGAACCCGGCGACCGACACGTTGCCGATACCCGCGATCACCAGGATCCCGAACCCGGCACCCGCGATCAGCGCCGCGATCCGGTGCCCCTTGATCGTCTCGACGAGCGACTCGGTGAGATCGACGCCGATGAGCATCAGCACGAACAGGAACAGCATCATCACCGCGCCGGTGTAGACCACGATCTGCACCACACCGAGGAACGGCGCGTCCTGCGCGATGTAGAGCACGGCCAGCGAAATCATGGTGCAGGCCAGAAACACTGCCGAGTACACGGCCTTTCGGGCGGCTACCACGCCGATCGCGCCGACGAGGGCTACGGTGCCGACGACCCAGAACACCACGGCCTCGCTCGTCGACGTGCGCGCACCCTCGGCGGCCAGCAGCATCAGGTCGGAGTTCATCGGGCGTCCTCTGTGCCCGAGGGGACCGGCGTGATGGGCGTGACGTTACCCAGGTAGTAGTCGTCGTCGGTCTTGCCCGGGGCCATGTCGTGCGGCGGCGCCTGCATACCCTCTTGCAGCGGTGCCAGCAGCTTGTCCTTGCCCCAGATCAGGTCGGCCCGGTTGTCGTCGGCCATCTCGTACTCGGTGGTCATGGTCAGGGCCCGCGTGGGGCAGGCCTCGATGCACAGACCGCACCCGATGCACCGCAGATAATTGATCTGATAGACGCGGCCGTAGCGTTCACCGGGCGAATAGCGTTCGTCGGCGGTGTTGTCCGCGCCTTCGACGTAGATCGCGTCGGCCGGGCACGCCCACGCGCACAACTCGCAACCGATGCACTTCTCCAACCCGTCGGGGTAGCGGTTGAGTTGGTGCCGGCCGTGGTAGCGCGGGGCGACGGGACCGGGTTTCTCCGGATAGCCCTCGGTGATGGGCTTTTTGAACATCGAGCCCAGCGTGACGGCGAATCCGGCGAGCGCGTCGAGGAATTTAGGCATCAGCGGTCTCCTTGGTGCCGACGGACGGCAGGGGTGGCACCGGGTAGGCGCCGGTGCTCTGCGGAGGTGGCGGTTGAACGGTGCGGCGCCGCAGGGATGTCGCCAGGCCCCAGATCAGGGCCACGACGACGACCACGGCCGCGGTGAGCAGCCAGGCCGCCCACGTGCCCTCACCGTGCTGGCGCAGGCTGCGGGTGATCGCCACGACCATGATCCACAGCAGCGACACCGGGATCAGCACCTTCCAGCCCAGCGCCATGAACTGGTCGTACCGCAAGCGGGGCAGCGTGGCCCGCAGCCAGAAGTACAGGAACATGAAGGTCCACACCTTGGCGGTGAACCACAGCAGCGGCCACCATCCGCTGTTGGCGCCGTCGATCAGGTTGAACGGGAACGGTGCGTGCCATCCGCCCAGGAACATCGTGGTGGCCAGGGCCGACACCGTGGTCATGTTGACGTACTCGGCGAGCATGAACATCGCGAACTTCAGCGACGAGTACTCGGTGTGGAACCCGCCCACCAGTTCGCCCTCGGCCTCGGGAAGATCGAAAGGCGCGCGGTTGGTTTCGCCGACCATCGACACCACGTACACCAGGAACGACGGCAGCAGCAGGAACACGAACCAGGTGCGGTCCTGCGCGGCAACGATGCCCGACGTGGACATCGTTCCCGCGTAGAGGAACACCGCCACGAACGACAGCCCCATCGCGATCTCGTAGGACACCACCTGTGCACTCGAGCGCAGGCCGCCGAGCAGGGGATAGGTGGATCCCGACGCCCACCCGGCCAGCACGATGCCGTAGACACCGATCGACGTCGCGGCCAGGATGAACAGCACCGCGACGGGCAGGTCGGTCAGTTGCAGCGGGGTGCGGTGGCCGAACACCGACACCGCGCCGCCCAACGGGATCACCGAGAACGCGACGAACGCGGGAATCACCGAGATGACCGGGGCCAGTAGGTAGATGGGCTTGTCGACGCCGGCGGGGACCAGGCCCTCCTTGAGCGCGAGCTTGATGCCGTCGGCCAGCGACTGCAGCAGACCGGCCGGGCCGACCCGGTTCGGACCGAACCGCATCTGCATGCGGCCCAGCAGTTTCCGCTCGATCAGGATCGCCGAGAGCACGGTCAGCAAGAGGAAGACGAAGATCGCGACGGCCTTGGCGAGCATGAGCCACCACGGATCGTGGCCGAACAGTGTGGGATCCGGATGTGTCATGCCCCGGCTCCGATCGACACCACGGCACCGGCGGTCACCCCGAGTCGCTGGTGCACCGCCGATCCCGGCGAGTTCATCGGCAACCACACGACCCCGTCGGGCATGTCGGTGACCGCGAGCGGCAACGTGACCGCGCCGCGTTCGGTGCTGACGGTCACGGGCGCACCGTCGCTCGCGCCGATGCCCGCGGCGGTCGCGGCCGACATCCGCGCGACGGGGCGCACGGCCGTGCCGGCGAGGTGTGGTTCACCGTCCTGCAGACGGCCCGCGTCGAGCAGCATGCGCCAGCTCGCGAGAACCGCCTGCCCGGACCCGGCTTCGGGTCTCGCGGTGGGCGGCGCCGTGGGCGCGGGTGGGCGTGCTCCGCCCCAGGTGCCCAGCTGCGCGAGTTCGGCGTCGGCCGCCTCGGCAGTGGGCAGGGCGAGGTCGACGCCGATCTCGTCGGCCAGATAGTGCAGCACCCGCAGATCCGGGATCGCGTTGGTCTTGAGCGAGGGCGCGAACGGGCGAGGGCGCCCTTCCCAGTTGAGGAACGACCCGGCCTTCTCCACCACCGGTGCGACGGGGAACACCACGTCGGCCAGTTCGGTGACGGCACTCTCGCGAAGCTCCAGGCTCACCACGAACGGCGTCGTCCGCACCGCGGCCACCGCCAGCTCAGGATCGGGCAGATCGCCGAGTTCGACTCCGCCGACCAGAAGCGCCGCGAGGTGCCCGCTCGCGGCCGTCGACAGGATCGCGGCCGTGTCCCGCCCGGGTGCCTCGGGCAGCGCCGAGATGTACCAGGCTCGTGCCACTTCGGCGCGGGCATCGGCATCGTCGACCGGCCGACCGCCCGGCAGCAGGTTGGGCAGTGCACCGGCCTCGATGGCGCCGCGCTCACCGGCACGACGCGGAATCCACGCCAGACGCGCACCGGTCGCCGCGGCCAGGCGCACGGCCGCCGACAGGGCACCCGGGGAGGTGGCCAGACGCTCACCGACCAGGATGACGGCCCCCGGTCGGCGCAACCGGTCGTCGTCGTGCATCCCGTCAAGCGCGGCGGGCTCGTCGCCGGGCACCGTCGGCACCACGGTGCCGGCCAGCTTGGTCAGACCACGGCTGGCCCACGGTGCCACCGCCACCACCTGCACACCGTTCTTGCGGACGCCCTTGCGCAGGCGCAGGAACACGATGGGCGACTCTTCCTCGGGCTCGAAACCGGCGAGCAGCACCGTCGGCGCGTTCTCCAGTTCGGCGTACCGCAGCCCCATGGTCTGCCCGGCGACGTGGGCGGCCAGGAACTCGGCTTCCTCGGCCGAGTGCGGGCGGGCCCGGAAGTCGACGTCGTTGGTGTTGAGCACCATTCGCGCGAACTTCGCGTACGCGTAGGCGTCCTCAACGGTGCACCGGCCGCCGACCAGCACGCCGGTGCTGCCCGCCGCGGTGAGCAGGCCCGCGGCGGCCACCGTGAGCGCTTCCGACCACGACGCGGGCCGCAGCACACCGCCGTCGCGCAGCATCGGTGTGGTGATCCGGTCACCGACCGTGGCGTAGGTGAACGCCCAGCGGCCCTTGTCGCAGTTCCACTCCTCGTTCACCTCGGGTTCGTCACCGGCCAGGCGGCGCAACACCTTTCCGCGCCGGTGGTCGGTGCGCTGTGCGCATCCGGATGCGCAGTGTTCGCACACGCTGGGGCTGGACACCAGGTCGAACGGGCGGGCCCGGAAGCGGTAGGCGGTCCCGGTCAACGCGCCGACGGGGCAGATCTGCACGGTGTTGCCGGAGAAGTAGGACTGGAACGGTTTGTCCTGACCGATGCCGACCTGTTGCAGCGCACCGCGTTCCATGAGGTCGATGAACGGATCCCCGGCGATCTGCGACGAGAACCGGGTGCAGCGCGCGCACAGTACGCAGCGTTCGCGGTCGAGCAGTACCTGCGAGGAGATGCTGATCGGTTTGGGGAACGTCCGTTTGACGTCCTCGAACCGGGTTTCGGGCCTGCCGTTGGACATCGCCTGGTTCTGCAGCGGGCATTCGCCGCCCTTGTCGCAGATCGGGCAGTCGAGGGGATGGTTGATCAGCAGCAGTTCCATGACGCCGCGCTGCGCCTTGTCGGCGGCCTCGGACGTGAACTGCGTGCGGACCACCATGTCCGGCATGACCGTCGTGGTGCACGAGGCCATCGGCTTGCGCTGGCCCTCGACCTCCACGAGGCACTGCCGGCACGCCCCGACCGGGTCGAGCAACGGGTGGTCGCAGAACCGGGGGATCTGGATGCCCATCAACTCGGCGGCCCGGATCAGCAATGTGCCCTTGGGAACACTGATCTCATGGTCGTCGATGGTCAGCGACACCATCTCCACCGGCGGCGTGTCCTTGGTCGGTTCGGCCAGCGTCACGAGCGTCCCCCTTTCCCTGTGCCGAGAGTGCGGTTTCGTACGCGCCTCGCCGCGCGGACGGGATGAAAGCGCACACTCGCGGTCATCGCTACACACCCGCCCCTTCGGTGGCCATCAGCGTCGAGGCGTGTGGATCGAACGGACACCCACCGTCCAGATGGGCCACGTACTCGTCTCGGAAATGCTTGATCGAGGACATGATCGGGCTGGCCGCACCATCGCCCAGCGCGCAGAACGACTTCCCGAAGATGTTGTCGGAGATGTCGAGCAGCTTGTCGATGTCGGCCGCGGTGCCCGCGCCGTTCTCCAGTCGCGCGTAGATCTGTGCCAACCAGTAGGTGCCCTCGCGGCACGGTGTGCACTTGCCGCACGACTCGTGGGCGTAGAACTGGGTCCAGCGGCGCACCGCCCGGACCACACACGTGGTCTCGTCGAAGATCTGCAGCGCCTTGGTGCCCAGCATCGACCCGACCGACGCCATGCCCTCGTAGTCGAGTGGCACGTCGAGGTGTTCGGCTGTCAACAACGGTGTCGACGACCCGCCGGGTGTCCAGAACTTCAGCTGATGCCCGGCCCGCACACCGCCGGCATATTCGAGGAGTTCGCGCAGCGTGATACCGAGTGGTGCCTCGTACTGGCCGGGGCGCGTGACATGTCCGGACAGCGAATACAGCGTGAAGCCAGGCGATTTCTCCGAACCCATCGACCGGAACCAGTCGACACCGTTGACCATGATCGGCGGCACGCTCGCGATGGACTCGACGTTGTTGACCACCGTCGGGCATGCGTAGAGACCCGCCACCGCGGGGAACGGCGGGCGCAACCGGGGCTGACCGCGCCGGCCCTCGAGCGAATCGAGCAGCGCGGTCTCCTCACCGCAGATGTATGCGCCCGCACCGGCATGCACGATCAGGTCCAGGTCGAAACCC
>Ga0180222_1000731_pt1 | contig 43233 bp, 49 predicted proteins | sample eDN5th37CKraftOP_FD_151336 | JGI IMG/M metagenome (GOLD analysis project Ga0180222, IMG submission 151336) | Enriched Organic Plus compost microbial communities from Emeryville, California, USA - eDNA 5th pass 37_C Kraft OP (version 2) (version 2) ...
CCTGGCTGGAATATTGCGAAGGCTATAAGGAAGATCCCGCCTATCATCTGTCGCGCATCTTCCACGAGGTCGGCGGCTATGACGAGATCGTCCTGCTGAAGGGCATTCCCTTCCATTCCCATTGCGAGCATCATATGGCGCCGATCATCGGCGTCGCCCATATCGCCTATCTGCCCGGCGACTATGTCGTCGGCATTTCCAAGCTGGCGCGGGTGCTGCACGGCTTCGCACGCCGCCTTCAGGTGCAGGAGCGGCTGACGGCCGAGGTCGCCGACTGCATCTGGGACAATCTGCGCCCGCGCGGTGTCGCGGTGGTGATCGAGGCGACGCATGGCTGCATGACGGGTCGCGGCGTGCGCACGCCCGATGTGGTGATGAAGACCAGCCGCATGATGGGTGTGTTCCGCGACGATGAGAAGAGCCGCAAGGAAGTGCTGCGCCTGATGGGCCTTGCCTGAGGTGACGGCAGGGTCGGGGACGGCGGCGGACGGTGCGCCCGCGCTGGCGCTGGTGACCGGCGGGCACAGGCGGCTGGGCGCGCGCATCGCCGGGGCGCTGGCGCGGGCCGGATACCGCCTCGCGCTGCACGGCAGCCATGACGCCGCGCCCGATGCGGAACTGGCGCGCACGCTTGCCGAAACGGGCGTGGAATGGCGGGGCTTCGTTGCCGATTTCGAGCAGCCGGAAGCCGCCACCGCGCTGATGGATGCGGTGGCCGCCCATTTCGGACAGGGCCCCGATCTGCTGGTGAACAGCGCGGCGATCTTCGGGCAGGACCGGCTGGAGAGCGTGACCGGCGTCGACATGATGCGCCATCATGCGATCAATTGCGCCGCGCCGGTGCTGCTGACCCGCGCCATGGCGGCGCAGGCGCGCGCGGGGGGCGACCGGGCGCCGGGACGGGATCGGGCGATCGTCAACATGCTCGACCAGCGGCTGGCCAATCCCCATGGCGACCAGCTGGCCTATACGCTGTCCAAGCAGGCGCTGGCCGGCTTCACCCACATCGCCGCGCGGGAACTGGCGGGCAAGGGGATACGTGTCAACGCGGTCGCGCCGGGCCTCACCATCGCGACGGAGCATTATGACGACGCGCAGATGGAGCGCCTTTCCGGCATGATGCCGCTGCGGCGCCTGCCCGATCCGTCGCAGATCGCCGAGGCGGTGCTCTATCTGGCGCGGGCGCGGGCGGTGACGGGGCAGGTCATCGCCGTGGACGGCGGCGCGCATATGGAAAGCTACGCCCGCGATTTCATGTTTCTTTGAGAGGTAGCGAGGGGGCGGCTTACGCGCTGGCGCCGTCGAAAGGCTGGAGGCGCAGGCTATCCAGATCGACCTCCGGCACGCAGCGCAGGTTGATCGCCCGCGTTTCGCTCCCATCCGGCCCGGTGCCGCAGGCAAAGGCCTGGGTGCCGCAGGTCGTGCAGAAGCGATGTTCGATGCGATGGGTGTTGAAGCGGTAGGAGCGCAGATCGTCCTCTCCCGTCACCAGCCGGAACAGATTGGCGGGCACGAACGTCAGGAGGAAGCCTTTCCTGCGGCAATGCGAGCAATTGCAACTGATCGCGCTTTGCGGAACAGGGGCGTCGACCGTGAATCGGACGGCCCCGCAATGACAGCTGCCTTCGAATGACATGATCGCCTCCGGATTGTTTCTGGCGGTTGGAGCATAGCCGGGGAGGAGTGGAGGGACCAGCTTGCGTTGGAGGAGATGGTGGGTTGTAGTTCGATGGCGGACCTTGCCTCTATCGTCACCCTGAACTTGGTTCAGGGTCCATTTCGCCGGATTGAGCGGAGAAGCGTGGGGCTTGATGGATGCTGAGCCGAAGGCCGGCGCAGCTAACCAAGTTCAGCATGACGATAGGGGTTATGTCGCCCAACCACCCCAAAAGGAAAAGGCCGCCCGGATCGCTCCGCGCGGCCTTTCGCTATTCCGGGAACCCGGAAGGGAAGGATCAGGCCTGTTCGCCCGCTTCCTCTTCGACGCTTTCCTCGACGGCGATTTCGCCCGGTTCGGCGTTGGGATCATAATCCTCGGTGAAGCCGGCCTCGTCCTTTTCGAACATCTGCGCCATCACGTCCACGCCTTCCTTCTGGAGGTCGGCTTCTTCCGGCGAGCGAGCGACGTTCACCTGGATGGTGACGGCGACTTCCGGGTGCAGCGCGACCTTCACGTCGAACACGCCGAGCGTCTTGATCGGGCGTTCGAGGACGACCATCGCCTTCGAAACGATGCTGTGGCCATCGGCATGCAGCGCCTCGACGATGTCGCGCACCGCGACCGAGCCATAGAGATGGCCAGCGTTGGACGACTGGCGGATGAGGACGATCTGATGGCCGTTGACGCCTTCGGCTTCCTTCTCGGCGTCGGCGCGGCGAGCGGCGTTGTCCGCCTCGATCTTCGCGCGGTTGGCTTCGAAAATGGCCTTGTTGGCGTTGTTGGAGCGCAGCGCCTTCTTGTTGGGCAGCAGATAGTTACGCGCGTAACCATCCTTCACGGTGACGATGTCGCCGATGGCGCCGAGCTTCTCGATCCGTTCGAGCAGAATGATTTCCATTGTTCAGCTCCTCACTTCACGATGTAGGGCAGCAGGCCCAGATGACGGGCGCGCTTGATGGCCTGGGCCAGCTCGCGCTGCTTCTTGGCGGAAACCGCGGTGATGCGGCTGGGGACGATCTTGCCGCGTTCAGAGACGAAGCCCTGAAGCAGACGAACATCCTTGTAATCGATGCGCGGAGCGTCCTTCGCGGAGAAGGGGCAGCTCTTGCGGCGGCGGAAAAACGGACGTGCCATGATTGTGCTCCTCCTCAGTCGTTGTCGCGGTCGCGGCGCGAGCCACCGCCACGGCGGTCGCGTTCGTTCTTGCGCATCATCACCGACGGGCCGGCTTCGAGCTCCTCGACCTTGACGGTCATGTAGCGGATCACGTCTTCGTTGATCTGGGTCTGGCGTTCCAGTTCCGCGACGACGCCGGCGGGGGCGTCGATGTTCAGCATCACATAGTGAGCCTTGCGGTTCTTGGCGATCTTGTAGGCGAGGGAGCGCAGGCCCCAATTCTCGACCTTCGTGACCTTGCCCTGATTCGCCTCTACAATGGCGGTGGCGTTTTCGGCGAGCGCATCGACCTGGGCCTGGGCCAGGTCCTGACGCGCAAGGAAAACATGCTCGTAAAGCGGCATGGTTGCTTGCTTTCTGTGTTGGCCGATTGCTGACGCCCGCCCCATGCGAAACGCCCCTCCGGCTGTCGTCCAAGTCATTCCCGCCCGGCGGCGATGCACCCGGCGAAGGCGGGCCTATGGCCGAAATCGCGGCGGAAGGCAAGTGCATGTTGCTTCTCATGCCTGCATCGCTATGGAGCAGCGATAACCATATCCACAACGCAGTCAGGGGCAATCGATGCGCGCATTCATCTTTCCGGGGCAGGGAAGCCAGTCGGTCGGCATGGGCAAGGCGCTGGCGGACGCCAGCCCGCATGCGAAGCAATTGTTTCAGGAAGTCGACGACGCGCTGTCGCAGCATCTGTTCCGCATCATGGTCGAAGGACCGGAAAGCGACCTCACCCTGACCGAGAATGCCCAGCCCGCGATCATGGCCAATGCCATCGCGACGCTGCGGGTGCTGGAGAAGGAAGGCGGCCTGCGCCTCGCCGACAAGGGCGATTATGTCGCGGGCCACAGCCTAGGCGAATATACCGCGCTGTGCGCGGCCGAGGCGTTCGACGTCGCGACGACCGCGCGCCTTTTGAAGCTGCGCGGGCAGGCGATGCAGGCGGCGGTGCCCGTGGGCGATGGCGCGATGGCCGCGCTGCTCGGCGCGGATATCGAAAAGGCGCAGGCGCTGGCCGATGCGGCGGCGGAAGGCGAGGTCTGCACCGTCGCCAACGACAACGACCCGACGCAGGTGGTGATTTCCGGCCATCGCGGCGCGGTCGAGCGGGCGGTCGCGCTGGTCAAGGATCATGGCATCAAGCGTGGCGTGCTGCTGCCGGTGTCGGCGCCGTTCCATTGCCCGTTGATGCAGCCCGCCGCCGACGCGATGGAAGAGGCACTGGGCAAGGCGGCGATCGGCGCGCCGCTGCTCCCCGTCTACGCCAATGTGCTGGCCGCGCCGATCGCCGCGCCGGACGATATCCGCCAGCGCCTCGTCGAGCAGGTGACGGGCCGCGTCCGCTGGCGCGAGAGCGTGGCGGCGATGTGGGACGCGGGCGTCACCGAATTCGTCGAGCTGGGCGGCAAGGTGCTCGGCCCGATGGTCAAGCGCATCGCCCCCGACGCGACCGTGCGCAGCATCGTGACGATGGACGATATCGAGGCCGCGCTGGCCGCTTTCTGATCCCGGTTCCGGCGGAGGACGCCTCCGCGTGAACCAACAAGGAGACTGACAATGTTCGATCTTACGGGAATGACCGCGCTGGTGACGGGCGCGAGCGGCGGCATCGGGTCCGCCATCGCGCAGGGCCTCGCCGCGCAGGGCGCGCGCCTCGCGCTGTCGGGCAGCAATGTCGGCAAGCTGGAAGCCTTCGCCGCGACGCTGGGCGGCGATCATGCGATCGTGCCGTGCGACCTTTCCGACGCCGCCGCCGTCGATGGGCTGGTGCCGCAGGCGGTCGAGGCGCTGGGGGGCAAGCTGGATATCCTCGTCAACAATGCCGGTGTCACCCGCGACAATCTCATCCTGCGGATGAAGGACGAGGAATGGGATCAGGTGATCCGCGTCAATCTGGAAGCCGCCTTCCGTCTCTGCCGCTCCGCCGCCAAGGTGATGATGAAGGCGCGCTTCGGCCGCATCGTCTCGATCACCTCGGTGGTCGGCGTCACCGGCAATCCGGGGCAGGCCAATTATTGCGCGTCCAAGGCGGGCATCATCGGCATGTCGAAGAGCCTCGCGCAGGAACTGGCGAGCCGGGGCGTGACGGTGAACTGCGTCGCGCCGGGCTTCATCCGCTCCGCGATGACCGAGGCGCTCACCGATGCGCAGAAGGACGCGATCAACGCCAAGATTCCGGCGGGCACGATGGGCGAGGGCGCGGATATCGCGGCGGCGGTCGCTTATCTGGCGTCGAAGGAAGCGGGCTACGTCACCGGCCAGACCCTGCATGTGAACGGCGGCATGGCGATGATTTGACGCGCCGCGATCCCGCCCTTCGGTGCGGCGGCGGGAGCGCGGGCCAGAGCGCGGGGAGCTGCCCGCACATCCGCTTTGCCTCTTGCCTCTTGGGGTTCATCGCACTAGGGCAAGGACGCAGCGGCGGGAAATTACCCCTTCGCATCGATTTCAAGTAAGAAGGACCACTCATGAGTGAGACTGCGGATCGCGTAAAGAAAATCGTCATCGAGCATCTGGGCGTCGAGGCCGACAAGGTGACCGAGGACGCGAGCTTCATTGACGATCTGGGGGCCGACAGCCTCGATATCGTCGAGCTGGTCATGGCGTTCGAAGAAGAATTCGGCGTCGAAATCCCGGACGATGCGGCCGAAAAGATCGGCACCGTCAAGGATGCGATCGACTATATCAACAGCAAGCAGTAAGTCTGGCTGGTCGGGATGGCGGCATCTTTCGCGGATGCGGATATCCTGAGTCGATAAAGAGATAAATGGCGGCTTTCCCACGCGGGTATTTTCCGTGTATGGAAGCCGCCATTTCGATTTGATTGAAGGTTCTTTCGGGGCGGCAATGCCCCGCATATTTGGGAGCGAGGATATGCGTCGTGTGGTCGTAACCGGCCTGGGCATGGTGTCGCCGCTGGGCGGCGATGTCGAAACCACCTGGAAGAACATTCTGGCGTCGAAGAGCGGGGCGGGCACGATCACCCGCTTCGACGCGACCGACTATGCCTGCCGCATCGCCTGCGAGGTGAAGCCCGCCGACCATGAATATGGTTTCGACGCCAACCGGCGAGTCGACCACAAGGTGCAGCGCCAGGTCGATCCGTTCATCGTCTACGGCATCGACGCCGCCGGGCAGGCGCTGGAAGATGCGGGCCTGACCGACATGCCGGAGGCCGAGCGCCTGCGCGCGGGCTGCTCCATCGGTTCGGGCATCGGCGGCCTGCCGGGCATAGAGAGCGAGTCGCTGGTGCTGGAGCATAAGGGGCCGCGCCGCGTTTCCCCGCACTTCGTCCATGGCCGCCTCATCAACCTGATTTCGGGACAGGTTTCGATCAAATACGGCCTGATGGGCCCCAATCATGCGGTCGTCACCGCCTGCTCGACCGGCGCGCATTCGATCGGCGACGCCGCGCGGATGATCGCGATGGACGATGCCGACGTGATGCTGGCGGGCGGCGCGGAGGGCGCGATCTGCCCGATCGGCATCGCCGGTTTCTCCCAGGCGAAGGCGCTGTCCACCAATTTCAACGACACGCCGGAACGGGCGAGCCGCCCCTATGACGTCGACCGCGACGGCTTCGTGATGGGCGAGGGCGCGGGCGTCGTCGTGCTGGAGGAATATGAGCACGCCAAGGCGCGTGGTGCGAAAATCTATGCCGAGGTCGTCGGCTACGGCCTGTCGGGCGACGCCTATCATGTGACGGCGCCGCACCCGGAAGGATCGGGCGCCTATCGCTCGATGGAGATGGCGCTGCGCAAGTCCGGCCTGTCGCTGGCCGACATCGATTATGTGAATGCGCACGGCACCTCCACCCCGCTGGGCGACGAGCTGGAGCTGGGCGCGGTGCGCCGCCTGTTCGGCGATGCGATCAATACCATGTCGATGTCGTCGACCAAGTCCGCCATCGGCCATCTGCTGGGCGGCGCGGGCGCGGTGGAGAGCATCTTCTGTATCCTCGCGCTGCGCGACCAGATCGTGCCGCCGACGCTCAACCTCGACAATCCGTCCGACAGCTGCAAGGGCGTGGACCTCGTGCCGCACGTCGCCAAGCAGCGCAAGGTGCGCGCGGTGCTGAACAACAGCTTCGGCTTCGGCGGCACCAATGCCAGCCTGGTGATGAAGGCGGTCTGATCCTCCCATGCGCCGGGCGCTCCTCATCCTGCTGGCGATCGTAGGGCTGGGGCTGATCGGGGCCGGGGTCAATTTCGTCCATGGCTGGTCCGCCGCCGGGCCCGCGACCGAGGACGCGACGATCACCGTGCCGGAAGGCGCGACGCTGAAAAGCATGGCGGTCGCCCTCAAGAAGGCGGGCCTCATCCGGTCCGCCGACGCCTTCTATGCCCGCGCGCGCCTGTTCGCCGGATCGCCCGGGGTGAAGGCGGGCGAATATATGATCCCCAAGGGCGCCAGCAATCGGGAAATCGTGCAGATCCTGACCGAAGGGGTCGGCATCAACCGCTTCGTCACCGTGCCCGAAGGCATGCCGTCGATCCTCGTCTATGAGCGGCTGATGGCCAACGATCAGCTGACCGGTGAGATACCGGTGCCGCCCGAAGGCAGCGTGCTGCCCGATACCTATGCCTATGACAAGGGCGAGGCCCGCGCGGCGGTGCTGGCGCGGATGCAGGCGGCGATGAAAAAGGCGCTGGACGAGGCGTGGGAAAAGCGCTCCCCCCGCACGATCGTGAAAAGCAGGGAAGAGGCAGTCACGCTCGCCAGCATCATCGAGAAGGAAACCGCCATTCCTTCCGAGCGGACGACGGTCGCGGGCGTCTACACCAACCGCCTGCGCGAAGGCATGATGCTGCAGGCCGATCCGACGATCATCTACCCGATCACCAAGGGCAAGCCGCTGGGCCGTCGCATCCGCAAGTCGGAAATCGCGGCGGTGAACGATTACAACACCTATGCGATGACCGGCCTGCCCAGGGGGCCGATCGCCAACCCCAGCAAGGAATCTATCGAGGCGGCGCTCAATCCCAAGGATACCAAGGCGCTCTATTTCGTCGCGGACGGCAAGGGCGGGCACATCTTCGCGGACACGCTGGAAGAGCATAACGAAAATGTCCGCAAATGGTTCGAAATCCGCCGCGAACGGGGCGAACTCTAGGGCCTTCGGCGCGATCCGCCGCGCGACCGGCACGGATCGACTCTCTCTGCTTGCCCGCACCGGCGGAATGAGGCGTAGAGCGTTTCAAGTCAGATGGAACATCGACGCTCGGAAAACGCGGAAAAACAAGAAATGTCTAGGGTGGAACGGCAATAAAGGGGGTCGCGATGGTCGGGCGTTTCCTATCGGGCAGGGCGGCTGTCACCGCCGCGATGATGATCGGCGCAGTGCTTCTCTCCTCCTGCACGCGGCAGGTCGCCGCCCCCGAACCGCCGCCGCCGGTGAGTGCGGAGCCGCCGCCCGTCCGCCCGACCCAGCCCGATCTGGAGGCGGTGTGGCATGTACGCTCCGGCCTGAATGTCGGGGCGCTGTCCTGCAGGGGCGAATATGACGCGCTGGCCGATGCCTATAACCGGCTGCTGGAACAGCATGAGACCCTGCTGGCGGAGGCCTATCGGTTCGAGGAGGGGCGCCTGTCCCAGAGCGAGCTGGACCGGCATCTGACGCAGATCTACAATCATTTCGCCAACCAGCGCTCGGCCCAGCTGTTCTGCCGGACGGCGCAGACCGTGCTGAACCACGCGCTCGCATCCGACGCCACCGTCTTTTCGGTTTCCGCCCCCGGCTGGCTCGCCGATCTCAATCTGGCGCTTCAGTAAGGGCGGCGGCGGGCAGGGGGTCAGCCCAGTTCCACTTCCTTCAACGGCCGCGCCGGATCGGCGAGCTGTTCCTGATCGAGGATCGCGCCGGACAGGATATGGGCCTTGCCCTGCACATAATCCTTCACCGCATTGACGCAGTCGAGCGCGATCACCTTGCCGCCGAGCAGATAGAGGATGGAGAAGCTACGGCTCTCCGGTGAACCGCGCACGATCGTCCGGTCGTGCCCGGCGGAAAGGCCGACGGTTTGCAGCTTCAGATCATATTGGTTGGACCAGAACCACGGCACCACGTCATATTCGACCGGATGGCCGATGATGTGCTGCACCGCGACCCGCGCCTGGTCATTGGCGTTCTGGACGGATTCCAGCCGGATCGTCTCCCCCCGTGCGAAGGGGTTGGCGTGGCAGGCGCAATCGCCGATCGCATAGATGTCGGGCAGGCTGGTGCGGCAATAGGCATCCACGTCGACGCCGTTGCCGCCCGTGGCCCCGGCGGCGATCAGCGGCCCCGTTTCCGGTACGATGCCGATGCCGACGATGAAGATATCCGCTTCTATCCGCGTCCCATCGGTCAGGATCACGGCCCTGGCGACGCCGCCTTGCTCCTCTATGCTCTCGACCGTCGCATCGGTGCGCAGGTCCACGCCGTGCGCGCGATGTTCGGCCTCATAGAAGCGCGACAGCTCTTCCCCCGCGACGCGCGCGAGTACGCGCGGCTGCGCCTCCAGCAGGGTGACCTTCCGGCCGAGCTTGGTGAGCACGGCGGCCGCTTCCAGCCCGATATAGCCGCCGCCGATCACGACGACATGGCGGACGGGGGCGAGGCTCTCCCTGATGGCGTCGACATCGGCCCGGCGCCGGATCGCATGGATGCCGCGCGCGGTGGCGCCGGGGCAGGTGAGTGGGCGCGGGCTGCCGCCGGCGGCCCAGATCAGCTTGCCGTAGCCGATCAGCTCATCTTCCCCGATGCCGACGATCTTGCCGACGGGATCGACCTTTCGCACCCGGCGACCGAGCAGCAGATCGACGTCGCGCTCCTCCCAGAAGGCACGGGGGCGGATCAATATGCGGTCGAACGGCTTTTCCCCGGCCATATATTCCTTGGACAGGGGAGGGCGCTCATAGGGCGGGTCCTTTTCGTCGCCGATGATGGCGATGCTGCCGTCGAAACCGGTCTGGCGCAGTTGCATCGCCGCCTGCGCGCCGCCGTGCCCCGCTCCGACGATCAGGATATCATAGGCCTTCGCCATGTCGGCACCCCGTTGGTTTTTGCAGCCCTGTTGATTGACCTGCTTTCCGGGGCGACACAAGCGACAAATCCGCGCGACCCGCATTTGCCCTGTTGACCCTGGTGAAAAGCCTGCGTATAGCGCGCCCACCGCAGGGCGAAGTCCTGCGGCGCTCTCTATTTTACAGGCCGTTCCGGCGGCTGGAAGAGACGGGGCGGAGTAGCTCAGCTGGTTAGAGCAGCGGAATCATAATCCGCGTGTCGGGGGTTCGAGTCCCTCCTCCGCTACCAACTTAACGCCACAAGCGTCAGGTGCCCTCATCACCGCATCAAGCCAGCCCGTCACCTTGATGGAAAGGGCATCGTCGCCATCACGGCCACGATAGACGGTGATGCTGCCGATAAGCTCCCGCAACGCGGCGGATACCGGGCCGTCCCCGTCATAATCATAGCCCCGCCGCTGCATCTCCTGCTGCACCGAAACAATTTCTTCCGCGTAGTGACGGATAGCAGCGGGGTGGATGTCGATGTTGCTTTCCGGCTCGCCCATGGATGCCAGTTCCAGCGTCAGGCGGTCGCGTTCCTCGCCCTTGGCCTTTGCACGGGTCAATAGCTCTGCATGATCGCCCAGCCCGTTCAGCGCCCATTCTGTCAGCCGCGTGACATCCTTGGCGGCGGCGTCTCGCTGGGCCTCGATTTCGGCCCGTCGATTTATGCGGCTGGCATTCAGCCTGCGGCGTTCCTCCAGATAGTTCTTCGCGTAGCTGTAGAGCAAATCCGGCGTATCCAGATGCTCGAACAGGCTGTCCAGAAAGAGCTTTTCGACTTCATCAAGGTAGAAGGTCTTGGGGTTCGGGCAAGCGCCGCTGTTGGAATGTGCGGAGCAACAGAGACGGACGCGCCCGGAGCGATCTTTGCCCTTTGTGGACATCCCGGAGCCGCAAGAACCGCACTTCAGCAGGTGAGACAGCAGCCGCTTCGGGCGTTTCTGATTAACGATGCCACTACGCTTTCCAGTGGACCGGGCTGCAAGCTGGGCTTGCACGGTGTCAAATAGCTCATCCGTGACGATACGAAGTTCCGGGGCTTCGGCGGTGTGCCATTTTTCGGGCGGGTTCGGGCGAGAAATACGCTTGCCGGTGTCGGGGTGTTTGTCCATGCGAACCTTGTTCCAGACAAGCCGTCCCGCATAGATGGCGTTCCTTAAAATGCCGGTGCCCCGCGCCTCATAGCCGATCAGGGCGGGCGGTGCCCACAGATTGCCACGCGGGGGCAACACGCCTTCGGTATTCAACTCGCGGCAGATCGCCTTCGGGGATTTCCCATCGCGATATTCTTGGAAGATGCGAGCTACTATGCGGGCTTCAGCGGGGACAATGCGGGGTTTGCCCGGATTGGCGGGGTCAGGAGTGTAGGCATAGGCGCGGCCCCCAGCGGTCTTACCCGCTGCCAGCAGTCCTTCCATGCCGCGCCGAACCTTCAGGATATTATCCTCCCGATACATTTCAGCGACAATCGCCTTCATGCCCACGGTCATGGTGTTGGCCTCGCCGCCATGCACTTCCAGCAGCTTCACGCCATGATGCTTCAGGCGCTTATAGACATGCGCCGTATCTTCCTGATCGCGCGAAAGCCGGTCCTGATGCTCCACAATGACGGCATCACACTGCCCCGAATAGGCAACGGCCAGCAGGTCTTGCAGCCCGTCCCGGCCCATGATGGACGCGCCGGACTTCGCGGCGTCGTGATATTCGCCCGCGACGCTATAGCCTTCCCGCGCCGCATAAGCGCGGCAAAGGGCAAGCTGGTCCGCAATCGACTTTTCGTTTTGCAGGTCCGTCGAATAGCGGGCGTAAAGGACGGCGCGGCGCATTATGCGGCCTCCCCGTTGATCGTTGCCATGAAGTAGCGGAACGCCCGCGCATACTCCGGGCTGATGTCTCCGGTGCCGTCGCGGGCGACGATTGCCATAGCGCGAATGTCGCAAGCATTGCGGAAGCCCAAGGTGTTGGCAATGCGGTCACGCTCGGCTTCCATGAACCAGTCAAGATTGCGTATCCGTCCGCGCCGCACCTTGCCGGTATCGGCATCAATGACGCGGTAGCAGCCATCTTCCCGCCGCTCGATCTCCAGCCCCATGGCCGCCGCTTCTGCGATGGTGTTGGCTTCCATCGCAGCCACCAGCTTGGAGCATTCGGACACGAGGCTGGACAGGCGGCGTTCGTGAAAGTCGATTATCTGGGCCATCATGCGGCCTCCCGCTCGCTGGTAAGGGCGCGCTCCAGAATGGCGACAAGTTCCCCCGTCGCGGTGCGGTGATTGGCGGCGGCCCGGTCCTTCAGCATGGCTTTCAGGTCGGTAGGCAGCCGGACTAGCATTTGGGTCTTGGTGGTCATGGGTTCTCCATTCCGTTTGCCGGGGCGGCGTTATCACGTATATATCAGGTGGATATGAGGATCAATATCCAGATGATATATTTTGGATAAGGCGCGCATATGGCGAAGGAACAGCCCAAGCGGGAAGGGAAACAGCTACTTTTAAGGTTCCCCGAACGGTCGGATTTGCGGGAACGGCTAAGCGCCGTTGCCGATCAGAATAACCGCTCGCTATCGGCGGAAATCATCTTTCGGCTGGAAGCGAGCCTTCAGGACGATGTGGGGGTGCCCGACTTCATCACGGGCAACCGGATAGATACACTGGAAAAGGAACTCGAAGCCCTCCGTGCGGAGGTTAGAGCATTGTCAATGCGTATGAAATAGAATGTGGCAGATAGAGGGGGTGGGCGCAATGGAGTTTGAATTAACATTTGATGGCGGCATGGCCGAAAAGGGCCTTATAGAATTTTACGATGCGGCTAAGGCTTTGTCTGGATTTCAGCGATCCTTAGCGTTGACTACTCACCTTGTTTTACATGGCGAAGTTATAGTCCAGGCCCCTTCTGCAAGCGGGTTTGAGATATTTATACCGCCATTCATCGAAGGTAGCTGGAAAAGCCGAGCAAAAATTGTGCTTGGAGCGACATTCGCTGTTGGTGCCGTTGGAATGGACTCCCCTATCGGTCACATGGTTACATCAATTTATGATGCAGTGCTGTCCAACACGATGGGCTTTCACGTAGATTACAATAAAACCCTTCAAGAACTTTATAGTGAAAGTCAAAAAGATAAACCCATTACTCCTGAAAAAATTGATAGTTTATGTGAGAAACTGGAAGCCAGTATAGCCGATATGCACAGGCCAATAGTAATTTCTCAAAGCGCAAATCGTGCACAATTATCAAGATGCGGACCTTTCAAGGGCGATATCGGGCCATTGATGAGCCCTTTGACATATGAATACGTTAAACAAACAACGAGAGACAAGGACATTTCCACGATAGTTGGCCATGTATCAAGTTACAACATTAACACATACAAAGGAAGAATTTTTAGTTTAGAAGAAAATAGACCTATTCCATTTGAGTTGGATGAAGGTGCTAGAACTAAAAAAATAGTGGGGATACTCACAAATAGTCAACATCTTAACGGACAAGAAGAATTTTGTGCAAATTCGCTTGTTGAACTAACATGCAATAAAATGATTAGTGCTAACGGCAAGGTGAAGCGATATATGGTGCAGAACGCTGAGGCTTTCATATAACTCAAGGCGACTTCAGTTATTTCGCGTCCCGGCCCGGCTGATGGCGGACTGCGCCTTGGCAAGCTGCTGGGCTTCCGAACGGCGGAAGGTGTCCGGGCGGCGGCTATCAAGGGCCTGCCCCACGGCATCAGCGATTTGACGGGCAACGCGGGCGTCCTGCCCGCCCGACACGTTCACATTGACGCTGGGGGCGTAGGTGTTGGACAGGCTCGCGCCGATGCGTCCGCCCGTGGCGAAGGCCGGGGCCTTGCCGCTGTTGATCGCCTCCAGCAGGGGCAGATGCTTCCGGGCCTGCTTGGCGTTGATGATATATTCCCCGTTGCTGGCCATGATGGGAATGCTGTCACTGGTGGACGTGCCTGGCCCCCGAATGTGGCCGCCCTCGGCAAAGCCGAATATCTTGCCGATGCCCCCAAGGATCGCGCCGAAGCCGCCCCCGCCGCCGATGGACAGCCCGGCCATCGGGCCGCTGTTCAGGATCATGGCTTGCAGGGCCATCTTGATGAGCGCGCTGGTCATATCGAGAATGGATTGCCGTGCGCTCTTGGTGCCCGTGATGACGCCATGCAGGGCGTCCACGGCGCTGTCCCCGAAGAACCGCGATAGCTCGGCGGCGTTGCGCTGGGCTTGGGCGAAGGCGGTGGTGGCGGCCTCGGCGGCGGCCATGCCTTGGGCAAGTTCGGCAATCTCGGCGCGCTGGCCCGCCGTCAATTCGATGCCCTGCTGCTGGGCCTGATTGAGCATGTCCTGCTCATGGCGGAAGGCGGCTGCGGCATCCGGGTCCATGCCCATCGCCTGCAACTCGTTGCCCTGATCGCGGATGAAGTTCCGTCCATCCCCGACAATATCAGCATAGCGTTCCTGCCGGTCCTGTTCCTCCTGCGCCAGCCGGTGGGCTTCCGCTTTGTCCACGGCGGCGATGGCCAGCCCCTCCATCAGGGCAAGCTGTTCCCGCAAGGCCGCGTTTTCGGTGTTCACCAGTTCGGGGAACTGCCCCCGGATATTGGCGATGGCCTGTTCCTTATCGGCCTGAACGTCCAGCCCTTCGGCGCGTAGATCGGCAAGGCGAAGCTGAAGCCGCAAGTCGTCGGTCGCCTCCCTGATGCGGTCCTGAAGCCGCTTTTCGGCTTCCGCTGCCCGCTCGGCATCGCTCCTGCCGGTGCGGGTGCGCCCGCTGCCCGTGGATCGTCCGCCCGACGCGGCTGGGGTGCGGGGATTGGTGGCGAACCGCTCCAGATTGCGAGAGGCGTCGGCAATGGCGGCGTCATAGTTCGCCATCGCTTCGCGAAGCTGGCTCATGCCTTCCTGAAGTTCGCCTTCCGGGTTTTCCAGCACGCCGATGGAACGGCCCAGCCGGGTGAAGTCGGCAATCCATCCGTCAAGGCTCAAGATCGCATGGCGGATAGAACCGTCGCCTTCCACGCGGGCATCTAGGCCGCGCCGGGTCTGCCTCCAAAGGTCGCTATATTGGACGCTGGCCTGCTGCCGCTTGGCCTCCAGATCGGAAATCAAGGCGGCCTGCCGTGCCCGCGCCAGATTATATAGTTCCTGCGCCGCTTCGCCCACGGCCCCCGCGAAGGAGCGCACCTTGGTTTCCGATACGGCGGCTTCGGTGCCCACGCCCCGGACGCCCGACGCTGCGCTATCGGCCTTGCCCCGTGCATCGTTCAGGGCACGGGCGGCATCGCTGGTGATGGCCTCCACGCCATCAAGGGCGGCCCGCGTCTTGGCGGTTTCGGACGTCAGCCCGACAAGGGCGACGGTGATGCCGGTGATGGCGATGCCCACGGGGCCGCCGAATGCCCCCAGCAGCGCGCCGCCCACGCCACGGGCGGCCATGGCGGCACGGGCCGCGTTGGTGACGAAGCCGATGCCCAGCGCGGCGGACAGGGTGGCGATGGCCGGGATAACGATGTCCAGATTATCGGCCAGCATCTTGATGGCTTCGGCAAGGGCGGCGGTCGCGCCGTTGGATTGGTCCGCCTCCCCGAAATACTGGACCATGGCATTGCGAAGGGTCTGGAACGCGGCGCTGGTGGTCAGGACGGATTTGGCGGCCCGTTCCTCCAGCATGGGCGCGCCCGCTTGGAACGCCTCGAAGAACTCCCGGCTGGACACGGTGCCCGCCATGACTTCGGCGCGCAGCTTGGCGACGGAACCGCCGAACCGGGCATTGCCCGCCGCGACGGCCTGAAGGACCGGGAACAGCCCTTCATTGATCGAATTGAACTCTTCGGCCCGAACCGTCCCGCTTTGCAGGGCTTGCGACAGTTGCAGCAGCGCGCCCGATGCCTGCTGGACGGAACCGCCTTGCACCTTCACCGCCGCCGATATGTTGTTGGTGAACTTCAGCAGGTCGGATTGACTGGCCCCCAGCGCGACGGCAGCTTGCGAGGCACGGCCATAAAGCTGGCCCAGCGTTTCCAGTTCCACGCCATACCGCTGCGCGGATGCGAATAGCTGATCCTGCACCAGCTTCAGGTTCGCGCCCTCCACGCCCGCCACGCGAAGGCTGTTCTGGAACCGGGTGTAGCTGTCCGTCAGGGAAATCAGTTCACGGGCGGAGAAGGCAGCGGCCAGCGAACCGGCCAGCCCCTTCAGGCGGTTGCCCATCCCGGTGGCGGCGTCTGCCATGGACCGTTCCAGCCGCTTGGCGGACACACGGGCGCGGTTCTCGATCTTGCCGAAATTGTCATTCGCCGCCCGGTTGGCGCGCTGGAAATTGCGCTCGAAGTCCCGGATGCGGGCTTCAAGGGAAACGACAAGCTGTTCAGTTTCCTTGGCCATGATGGTTCCCCTAGAAAATCAACAGGCCATCGGCCCGGTCATCGGTTTCGTAGATTGACCGGGTATCTTCCCCGGTCGCGGCACGGGCGACGGCCATGGCGGCGGCAACGGCCCCGTCTATGCGGTCCCGGCTCTTGCCCTTGTGGAAGGACTTGTTCCCGGCCTTGTCCGTCTCGACAGCGATATTGTCGAAGTTCCAGCGCAGGACGGGATGCCCGCCGTGGAGGAACTTGCCCGCGATGATGGCGCGTTCCAGTTCCTTGATGGCCGGGGCCATCGTTATCCAGCCCTGCCGCATCTCCACGGCGGGAAAGCCGTCCTCCAGCAGATTGTTCAGCATGTTGCGGGCAAGGTGCGGGTCAAAGGCGATTTCCCGCACGTCGAACCGCTCGCACAGGTCGCGGATGGTGTCTTCCACATGCCGGAAGTCCACGACATTGCCCGGCGTCGGTTCGATGAAGCCCTGTTCGGCCCAATAGGGATAGGGGACACCATCCCGGTCGGCACGGCGCTGAAGATTGTCTTCGGGGCAGAAGAACCAAGGGTGGACGATATAGCCGCCGTTGCCATCCCGCCACGCGGCGACAATCACGGTCAGGTCCGAATTGCTCGACAGGTCCACGCCCAGCCAGCAGGGTTCGCCCTCCAGCTCGGCCAGATCGAAGGGGCTGGCCCCGATGTCATAGATGGGCATGTCCACGAAGGGCGTGGAGCTATGCCCCAGCCAGACATTCAGGTGCAGTTGCCGGAAGGCGTCCCGGTCGGCTGGGCTGTTCGCTGCGGCACGGGCGATGCGGCGCAGGCCCGACAGGCTGGGATAGCCGTGTGCAAGGCCGGGGTTGGCAAGGTGCCACAGCGTTTCGTCCTGCCAGTCCGCATCGGCGGGCGTCTCATACAGGACGGCCAAGGTGCTGGGGTCGTCGATCTCTCCCCGCGCCACGCGGCGGGCATAGTCGATCACTTGGAAGGCGACGTTTTCCTGCCCCCGGCCCGCCGTGGTGATGGTGACGCGCAGGCTGTTGTCCACCTTGGCCAGCCCGGTGTCGATCACGTCCCACAGGTCGCGCTTCGGCCATGCGTGGATTTCATCGCACAGGGCGAAGACGGGGGTGCGCCCGTGCTGGGTTCCCGCCTCGTTTGAAAGGGCCTCCAGCCATGAACCGTTCGGGAAGCTGATGCGGTTCTTGTATTCCTGGAGCTTGATTTGGTGGGCGGCGTCGAAGCGGACATTGCCCTGTCCCTTCCGCCATAGCTGGGTATCCCCGGCCTCAATCAGGCCGATGGCCTCCCGCAAGGCAATCTTCGCCTGTTTCTGATCGGCGGCGGCCAGCAGGACTTCACCGCCCGGCACGGCTTCCGGTCCCGTGGTGTGCAACAGGGTGAACGCGGCGGCCAGACTGGTCTTCCGGTTGCCACGGGGCACCATGATGACAACGGACTGGACGATGCGATTGCCGAACGCATCGCATGGGCCATAAATCTGCCGGACTATCTTTTCCTGCCACGGGTCCAACTGGAACGCGCCGCCCGAAAGCCGGGACTTCGGATGCTTCAGGCCGCGCAGGAAATCGACAGCCCGCTGCCCATAGCCGAACGGGTCCGGGATTTCCGGGAACGGATTGACGGGCGCGCAATCAATGTCACGGGTGCAATCACTTGGCCGCCGTTTGCGGATAGTGATGCGCCCACTGCGGCGTGGCCGGGAGACAAGCGGTTCAGGCGGGGGAGCCTTGGCCTTTTTGCGGATGACGATGGCCACGGCTCATCCCCCCGTCGCCATGCAGCGCAGTTCCAGCCCTTCGCGGCGGCCAAGTTCCTTGATCTCCTTCACGTCAAAGATGGCGGAACCTTCCTTCACGCGATCGGCAAGGGTCAGGCCGTCCATGTGCCGGATGCGGAATATCACGGCGGTTTCGCTGCTCGCCCCGAAGGCACGCATGAACTCTTCCACGGTGGACTGGATGCGCTGCGCCCGAACCGTGGCGACGGTGGCCCAGCCCGAAACAGGGGTGCCGAAGTCGTCCACGGTCGTCGTGACGCGCTCGATGGTGATGCTGCGGTCCAGCTTGCCCGCTCTCATGGCACAAGCTCCACAAGCTGGGCTTCCACGCTGATGATGCCATGCGAATGCAGGCCATCGGGGTCGCGGATGAAGCGGCTGGAGGTGATATGCAGGTCCGCGACATGGTGCCCGTCTATCGTGTAGAAGGGCGTCCGAAACGCGCCCCACAGCGCGCCCGCCACGCCCTTCACGAAGGCCAGCCCCGGTTCGGTCTGCCATAGGTGAAGGTCGGCAAAGACAGTGTAACGGGTGCGCGCAAGGCCGTCGCCCGGCACGGTCTGGGCCTCCCCGATGATGATGGACGGGAAGACTTCCGGGCGGCTGTTCTTGTCCAGCACGTTGGCGGCGGGCACCAAGGCCGTGACGGCGGGGGTGCCGATCAGCCGGGCGCGAACAGCTTTCTGAAGGGCAAGGCTGGGTTCCATCATCGCGCCTCCCGCACGGCCTTGCGGATGGCCCGCTTCACGCGGTTGGCGATGCGCTTCCGGGTGAGACGGTAGGCAGGCCAGAAATAGGGCTGCGCCGGGGCATCCGCCGTGCCGTATTCAACAAGGTGCGGATAGCGCACGTCGCTGTTGCCCGCCGTCACCAATACCTGATTGTCCCGCGCAACGGTGGAGCCGCCCGGCTGGCTATAGGGCGGGGTGGCCTGTCCGGGCGGGGTGACGGCGATGCTGTCCTTCAGCGCCCCGGTGTCTTCGGGGGCAAGGTGACGCATCCGCTGGGCCAGTTCCTCCCCCGACTGGATCAGGGACGGATGCACGGCGGAACGCACGGCCTTCGGGATGGCCGCAAGGCGTTTGGACAGGCGGGATAGCTGGGCACTCATCAGAACGCCCAATCCCGATAGGGGGCCATCAGGGCGAACAGGCCGGGCGACACGTCCACCATGTTCAGCCCGACAAGGGTGGCTTCCCGGTTCTCATACAGGTGGGCGACAAGCTGCCGGGTGGCTTCCTTCAGCGGTTCGGGGGTGCCGTCCGGGAAGGCTTCGGCATCGTCCAGCGGTTTCCCGATGAACTGGCCAATCCACGCTTCGGCGGCCCCGATCTTCGCCGTTATCAGGGCATCGTCGGCATCGCTGCTGATGTTCATGTGGGCCTTGGCATCGGCCACGGTGATGATGGTCATGCCGTTTCCCCCGATTGCAGATGATGAACGTGCCTCCCCACGCCGGTCCCCAAGGGATTGGCGAAAGTTCCGGCATACCCCCCGGTCATGGTGGTGCTCGGCCTGAAGGTGGAGGCGATGCGGCGGATGATGCGAAGGTTCCGCACCTTGATGGTCCGCATGGCATAGCGGGCATCTGGGGGCGTGGTGATTGCCCGCGAAGGCGTCCACCCGTGCGCTATGCGGGAATAGATTGTCTCTTTGCTGATCCCCATGCGCCTTGCCCACTCTGCTGCGGACAGGGTTTCGCCGTCATGGGTTATCAGCAGGGCGGTGCTGGGGGCGTCCTGAAAGCTGGTGTAGGAGTCGGGTGTCTCCCCGATGTCCAGCACGCGGTTGCCCACGACGCGGCGATATACGGTGTCGCGGTGCCTGCCGATCATGGTGGCGATGGTCTTGGCGTCCAGCATCTGGCCCCGGAACTCATAGAGACGGGGTTGCCTGCCTTCGGGGTTCAGCCGATGCTTGGGGGTGATCGGCATGGCGATGGCGTCCGCAACGGACATGCCTTTCACGCACAGCCGGAAATGCAGGGTGCTGGGCTTCATGCCCACGATGCGTGCTATCTCCCGGATGGACCGGCCTGCGCCTTGATAGGTGAACAGGCGGCGGTTCATGTCCGCGCCTCCTGCGATTGCTTCCGGGATGAATGGCAGGGGGTGCATAGGGCCTGCCAGCTGGACCGCTGCCAGAACAGCTTGTGGTCGCCACGATGCGGGGTGACATGATCCACGACACGGCTGGGGTTGCCGCACATGGCGCAACAGGGATGCGCCTTCAGGAAGTCGGCACGGGCCTGCTGCCACTTGCCATCATAGCCGCGCTGCCGTGCGCTGGGGCGCTGCTGGTCGTGCCGGGTCTTCCGCTCCCGGTCGCGGGCAATCATATGCTGGCAACGCTGGCCGGATGCGACGACGCAGCCGCAAGCGCGGATGGAGGGAGCGCGCACGGGCATCATTCAGTCCCCCGGCGAACGCTATGGCCATCCTCGCGCCTGATGGCGTCCAGTTCATAGCCCAGATATGCCAGCAGGGTTTCCAGCGTGGTGATGGGCATATGGCTGGAACCAAGGTTCAGCCAGCGGCGCAGCGTGGCGCGGTGAACGCCCGTGGCCCGTGAAAGCTCGCGATAGGATACGCCCTTTTCAGCGATAAGTTCGCGGACAAGAGCCGCCCAATACTCCCGGCCCTGCGCCATCATGCCGCCTCCCGGTTCACGACGATGGTGCCGAAGGAACCGAAAGCGGCCCGGAACTTGGCATCAAGGTCGCGGGTGTCGGGCTGGGGCTGGGTATCGTCGGCACTGCCGAAGATCGCCTTCAGCATGTCCATGCGGCCCCGATAGGCTTCCATGATTTCGGCGGGGGTGCTGGCCAGCGTGGTGTCCGGGGTCCAGCCCAGCCAGCCGGTGCCGATGCGGTAAAGGTGCTGGAGGTGTTTCGCGAAGGATACGCTGGGGCCTTCGGGCGCAGCCTTGGGGGCGTCCGGGTCGATCCCCGCGCATTGCAGCACATAGTCCATCAGGGCCGGGCGCAGGGCATCCAGCCTCGCGTCCATGATCCTGCTGGCAAGCATGGGGTGGGAATGATGGGGCGCGATGATCGCGCTGGCGGCGGACAGGCTGTCATCCGCGATTTCGTCCAGCAGCCCCTTGAAGGAACCGGGGCGGCGTTCAAGCTGCATGGCGCAGGCCAATGACGGGCGAAGCGTCACAGCCTCGCCCGCCAAGATAATGATGATGGGCGCAGCCAGCCGCATCATCAGGCCCTTATGCCGCGACGTTCAGCGTGTAGGCGGCGGACGCGGTGCCCGCCCCGTCGAAGGTCGCTGTCACGGTAAAGCTGGAACTGCCGGTGGCGGTGGGCGTCCCGGAAATTTCGCCGGTCGTGGCGTTGAGCGACAGCCCAGCCGGAAGCGCGCCCGCCGTGATGGCATAGGACGCGGTGCCTACGCCGCCCGTCGCCGCGATGGTGACAGTGTAGGGCGTGGCCTCTTCGCCAGCGGTGAGCGCGCCAGCAGCCGGGGACATGGTGATGGCCGGGGCAGCGGGCAGTTCCAGAATGGCCCCGTCGATGGACAGCGCGAAGGTCGTCTTCACGATGTTGTCCGCATTGCCATAGTTCGACTTGGCGGACATGACCGGCGCACGGAAATAATAGACGGTGTTGGTGCCGGTGGGCGTCGGCTTGTCGTTCAGTTCCACCTTGAACGGATATTTGAACCAATCGCCAGCAGCGGCACGGGCGCGGTTCTGGCCGGGGTCCGAAGGATCACGCCCGGCGATCACTTCAAGGGTGCCGGAATTGAGCGAGCCTTTCAGCTTGCGGACATAGCCATCAGCCAGCGAAAGGAAGGTCTGTTCCGAACCTTCCACGCCAAATTCGCCGATGTCTTCGATTTCCTTGATCTCCAACCAGCTTTCGGCCTCGAAGTCGGCCAGTTCGCTGATGGTGTTGTTCGCCGCGCCGATGAACAGGCGGGACTTTGCATTGGTATGGACGGTCATCGCATGAGCCTTTCAGATGGGGGCAGCAGGCTGGGGGTGACGAAAGCCGCCACCCCCGGTTCGGGTCAGGTCGCGGCGACTTTCACCGCCTTGAAGGCTTCGGACTTCACGACAGCCCCGCCGACGCGACGACGCCAATGGAAGCGGGTCTGGCTGGAGACGGCGGCGCTGTAGGGGTCGCGCAGGGCGGACAGCGCGATGCGGTCCACGATGCGATAACCCTGCGCGAAGTCGCCAAGGATGATCGGGAACTTGCCAGCCCCCACGTCGTCCATGTCGGGAAGCTCCAGCACGGGACGGCCCAGCAGGGTGTCGGGCTGGCCCGCCTGAAGGCTCGGCTGCCACAGGAATTGCCCGGTGGTGTCCTTCAGCTTGCGGACGGCGGCCAGCGTCGTGCCGTTCATGGCCCAAGTGGCGGACGTGCGGTAAAAGGGCTTCAGCGAATAGAACAGGTCAATCAGCAGTTCGGCGGGGGCGCTGCCCAGCGTGGTGGCGTTGCCGCTGATCTTCGCGCCCGTGGTGATGGCGGTGTCCGCGAGGATGCCGGATGGCTGGCCCGTGCCGGTGCCCTTCAGGAAGGCCGCGCCCTCCAGCCGCCCGAACTCTTCGGCGGCGTCGAAGGCCAGTTCCGCCGACAGGTCCAGCCCGCTGTCCTCCAGAAGCTGGTTGCTGATGTCGGTGAAGCAACGCGCCTCATAGGCGGGGACAGTCACCTGCGCGAAGGTCGGGCTGGTTTCGTCGCTATCGTCGCCTTCATCCACCCATGCGGCTGTCATGGTGCCGGTGCGCTTGGGCAGCTTCACGCTTGCGCTGCCGATGGACATGACACGGGCGACGGAACGGACAGGCGAGAACTGGACGATGTTGCGGAGAAGTTCAGCGACGAAGTTTTCCGGGACGGTATAGCCGCCCGTCGCGCCGCTGCTGGTGCCGCTGTCCAGTGCCCGCTGTTCATGGCCCTGCGGAAGGACGCCACGGCGGGCATAGTCCAGGAACGCCCGGATTTCGGCATCAGGGCCGTTGTCCTGCTGCTGCTGGCCGGTGCCCGGACGATTGAGCCGGGTTTCCAGCGCGGCGATGCGGTCCCCGATGGTGCGGACTTCATTGCCCAGCCGCTCATCAAGCTGGGTGCGGTGCTGTTCGGCGGCGGAGCGCAGTTCTTCCACGCCCGCGACGACAGCGGCCAGCGGGTCGTCCTGCTGCTGTTCGCGGGTTTCGATGGGCTGCGCGCTGCGGATTTCGATGGGGTTATGCGGGGTCACGGGTCAGGCTCCTTTCAGGGCGGCAATGGCGTTGGTGATGGATCGGTGGAGGGTGGACAGGTCCGGGACGGCCCGGATGCTGGTGACATGCGAGCCGGGGACGCTGGGGACCGCGACGAATGAGACTTCCACAAGCCGGGCTTGCGTGATGTGGCGGACGCCCCCGGCGCGGCTTTCGTCCTTCAGGCGGCGGAAGCCGATGGACAGGCCGTTGATGTCGCCCGCGATCAGCATGGCCCGGATTTCACGGGCGCGCTGGACTTCCAGATTGAGCTTGCCCCGAACCTTCAGGCCGTCCGCCTCCACGGACACGCTGCGGACGCTGCCCACGACTTCGCTGGGGTCGTGGCTCCACAGCAGGGGTAGGCTCTTCCCGTCCCACGCGAAGGCGCGGCGGTCGAAGGTGGTGCGGTAGCTGTCCAGCACGTCGAACCGGACGGCGATGCCCTCAATCGTGCCGTCATCGGCTGGGGGCGCGAACCGGACTTCGCAATCCAGCGTGTCGGGTGCAATCAGTGTCACGGGTGCCATCATTTGCGCCCCCAGACATGACGCCAGCCGAAGCGGCCCGGCGCGGAAACGCGGCTGCGGAACAGGCCCAGCGTCGGGGCAAGCTGGCGCAGAACGCGGTTGATGTTGTTGGTGTCGCTGCGCGTGATTTCCTTGCCCGGATAGACACGGGCAGCGACTTCCTTGACGGTCAGCCGGGCGCCCGGTTCATCCTCGAATATGCCCGCGACGGCGCGCTGGGCCGTGCCCCATCCGCTACCCATTGGCCTGTTCCTCCGATTGCCCGAACCAAGCGGTTTCAAGGATTGCCACGGCCAGCGGATAGGTTTCGGCCAGCGGGCGGGCGGCGGCATAGGCAGCGATCAGCGCGGCGGCGGGTTCGGGGTTTTCGCCCCCGCCGATCAGGCCCAGCCGGATGGTTTCGATGATTTCTCGGTGGTGGAAGTCTCCGGCGAACAGGCGACGGCACAGGCCGCCGATGCCCGCGCCCGTGATGCGTTCAAGTTCCGCGATCAGTTCCGGGGGCAGGCTGAAGGCCCGTTCCCGGTCCCCGAAGAACTGGCGATGGCTGGGGGCTTCAGGCTGCATTGGCCGCGCCTCCCGCCGTGGTGTTGGGGTTCTGGAACTTGTCCCCGCCCGCATAGGGCGCGCGGTTCTCCATCGCCCGGACTTCATTCGGGTTCAGGATGCGGGCCGCTATCAGCTTGCCATAGGCATCGGCACGGGCGGCAAGGTCGCTGCGAAGCAAATCATCAACAAGGAACTCGGCATAGAAGCGGGCGCGGTCGTCCGGGGCGATCAGCTTCAGCCGGATTTCCCCCTGCCACGCCTTCAGCCAGCGGTCCAAGGTGAAGCGCAGGAAGGTCGCGCCCATCTCGGCAGCGTTGCCCCACGTCGCCCGGCCAAGCTCGAACAGCATGTGCGGGGGGACGCGGAAGATGCGGGCGATTTCCAGAATGCTATGCTGCCATAGCTCAAGGAACTGCGCGTCCACGCTGGAGAGGGTCAGGGCTTGGAACTGCCCGTCTTCCTCCAGCACGGCGGTCCCGCCGCTATTCTCCCCGGCATGGGCCGCCTGCCAGCTTGCCTTGATGCGCTTGGCGGTTTCGGCCCCCAGCTTGCCGGGGAAGCGCAGGATGCCGCTGGGCCGCGCTCCACGCCCGAACAGGCGGGCGGCGTGGCGTTCCATCACGATGTTGAGGGCGATGGCCTCCCGGCACTGCTGGACCGGGCTGGCCCCTTTCACCCCGTCCACGCTGGGGGCGGCGATGTGCAGCACGTCGCGCCGGTCAAGGTAACGCTGGCCGCTGCCATCGTTCAGGCGGTAACGGGGTTCGCTGGTGAGGGTGTCCAGCTCGACAGTCACGGCATCGGGGCGAAGCCGGATCAGTTCGCGGGGCAGGCCATCCCGGTCGCGGTTGATGAAGGCATAGCCGTTGCCGTGCAGCAGGGCGTCACGGGTAAGCTGTTCGCGGAAGCTGCTGGCTGGGGTCCAGTCGTTCGCGTCGTCGTGCAGCAGGGCATAGGCGGGATGATCGGTTGCCCGGTCCCGCGCCCCGTCTTCACCGCGCTGATAGACGTGGAGAGGAAGCCCGCCGATGGCTTCGGCAATCGCTTCCACGGCGGCCCGGACGGCGGTGGAGCGCATCGCGGTGGCGGGGGTGACGGAGACGCCAGCCTGCGCCGGGACCGCGCCGAACAGGTCCAGCAGCCAGTCTTCGGGGCTGGCGAGCGAACGGACTTCATCCGCGACAGGCGCGGGCGCTTCAGGCTGCTGGCGTGAGAAGAGACGGAACAATGCGCGGGCTTTCGGATGATGGACATGGGTTTCATGTCATCCGAAAGCCGGTTGGCTTCCCCCGCTGAAACTGCGGGTCCGATGCGCTGCGGTTCTTGTGCCCTAAAGGTGGCCTGCCGTCAATAATTCTCGGCGCGGCGTGGAACCTAGGGGCTTTGGGGTGAGGAGGCTTCGGGAGAGGAGACATGCGAAGCATGGCTACCGCTCCCCAGCGGGATACTGGCGTTAGCCAGTGTCCCATGTCCTTCCACCTTCCCGAATAGGGGAACGGCCCCAAGGGATATTTCGGATCGCTCTTTGACCGAAGGGAAAAGGGCTGGATAGGTGTATTGGATACGAACGAAGAGAGTATCTAATATACCTGTATATGGACTGGGCCACAGACTAGGCCGTTGACTAGGCCACAGACTGGGCCATCCCGCCCCGAAAATGGCCTAGTCTATGGCCTAATCAGAAACCCTCCAGTTCCTTCATGGAGGGTGGTTTGCCCAGCCCGTTTTTGAGAGGTGGGGCCGGGGCGTCGTCGTCCTCGGCTAGGATCGCCATCATCTCTTCATAGGTCATGGGCTTTTCCTCGTCGGGCACGGGCTTCGGGGCCGCTTTCAGGGGGCCGGGTTTTGGCACCTTAGGCATGGTGGGCGGCGGTGGGGTTTCCGGTTCATCCGGGCTGGCCCCAAGATGATCCCAATCGGCTGGCCGGGTCGTGGACAGCTTCAGGGCAAGAGCCGTGGGCCGGATGAATGCCAGCACGCGCTTGCCCTGATGGTGGCCCCGGACGCGCTCGATAAGTCCATGCCCTTCCAACAGGTCCAGATGCCGCTTCAGCGTCCGTTCTGGCATCTTGGCCTGCTGGCTCCACCACGGGTAAGGATAGGCGGCCCAGCAGCCGGGAAGGCTGGGGCGGCGGGATGATGATCCCCGCCATGTTGTGAAGATCACCCCCAGCAGATGGAACGCCTTGGGGTATTGCGCGGCGAAGCCCTTCATGTCCGCCCGGCTCTTCAGCAGTGATTGATCCTGAAGGGCCTTCGCCTGCTGATCCTTGGCGATAGTGGCTTTCATGATGGCCTTGGCCTTCAGGCTCGGTTTCAGCGGAATGATGATAGCCATCGTGGGAACTTTCTGAGGCGATGCTGATGCGGGGGTAAGGGTGGGCAACTGATTGCGCCCGTGCAACGAATTGCTGAAAGGCCGGGACGGTCTTTATCCCGGCCCCGGAAATCAGGCCCTTGCGAGGTATGCGAAGGTCGGGCGGGGGCCGGTGGCGGTAAGTCTGCTTCGGTCCTCCGCTACCAACATCCTGTTTGCCGACACCTTCTCCTCCAAAGGACTTGGGCGCTTTTGCCAGTCGTCCGGCTCTGCCAGCTAAAATGTCCGGCCTTAAATGCCCGTCTCCTGCTTCACCAGTCGGGTCAGATGCCGCCGCGCCAGGATCGCACCTTTGTCGGAGGGCAGGATCACTGGCTCCATCTCCATGAGCCCGCGCCCGGCCATATGTTCGGCCACGCGCATCATGGCGACATCGTCCTCGGCGCCGAAGACATTGTGAGTCAGCATGATGCGCATCCGGTCCTCGAAATCATCCGGTTCGAACGCCGGATCATAGGCCTCGATGGTGAAATAATGCGCTTCCCCTTCCGTCGCCGGGGTCAGCAGGTGGAGGCCGTCCAACCGGCGGATGCGCGGCGGGATACGCCGGTCGAAGCCCTGCGAAATGACGATGCGCGCGGGGGCTTCCCATACCGATTCGATCCAGCGATGCGGCTGGAAGCTGCCATCCTCCTCCAGAAACTCCCAGCGCGAGACGACCTTCCCGTCCTCGGTGCGGGCGCTGTAGCGTGCCCGGCGATAGCGATCGACGATTGCGTCCGTCCCTTGCGCGAGGCTGGACCGGTGGAGGAAGGCGGCATGGCTCAGGTCCATCAGATTGTCGACGCCCAGCAGGAAGCTGGAGTGCTGGCGCATGTACATCATCAGGAAGCGATAGCCCTCATGCTGCTTCAAATGGCTGTAGTCGGGCGCGGAAACGCCCTCCGCCCGGTCGAGATCGCCGGGCCAGAACCAGATGAAGCCGTCCCGTTCAACCACCGGAAAGCTCCGCACGGCGGTATGGGGCGGCGCCTGGGTCAGCGGGCTGTCGACGCAGCGCCCGTCGCGGCCGAAGCGCAGGCCATGATAGGGACATTCGATGCCGCCCGCTACTACCCGCCCATCGCTGAGCGCGGCGAAGCGGTGGGGACAGATGTCCAGCAGCACCGCGATCCGTTCCTCCTGGTCGCGAAACAGCACCGTGGGCACGCCGAAATAATGGCGGCGCAGCGGGCGATCTCCAACCTCATGCGACCATGCCGCGAGATACCAGTGGTTTCTGGGCGCATCCTGCATCCTGCTCTCCTGTGTTTTATGCCTTCAAAAATCCTGAAGGACGAAATCTTCCTTCGTCACCCCGCATTCGGGGCAGATCCAGCCGTCGGGAATGGCGTCGAACCGGGTGAAGGGCGGGATGCCGCCATCGGGATCGCCCAGCGCCTCGTCATAGACATAACCGCAATAATAGCAGAGATATCGGCGCCACGGCCCCGCGCTCATGGCCGCCACACCAGCGGCAGCCGCTCTATGGTGACGACGCCGCGGGCGCTGACGTGGATGTCCTCCCGCGCGTTCACCTCGAAATCGGGGATGCGTTTCAGCCATTCCTCGACGAAGATGCGCAATTCCACGCGGGCCAGCATCGCTCCCATGCAGCGATGCACATGGCCGCCGAAGGTGGAGTGCATCACATTGCCGCGTCGTTCGAAATCGACGCTGGCGGCATCGTGGAACTGGCGTTCGTCCAGCCCGTCCAGATAGGTCGGCATGATGACCATGTCGCCCGCGCGGAAGTCCACGCCCTTGTAGCTGCGGTCGGCGATCACCTCGCGGCCCAGATTGATGACGCCGAAGCGGCGCAGCAATTCCTCCACCGCGCCGGGGATCAGCTTCGGATTGCCGATCAACTGGCGGCGGTGTGCCGGGTTCATTGCCAGAAAGCGCGCGGAAAAGCCCATATTGGACGCCACCGTATCCAGCCCGCCCAGCAGCAGCAGCGTCACCATGCCGGTCAGCGCGATATCGTCCATATAAGCGCCGTTGAATTTCGCATTGGCGACGGCGGATATCATGTCGGCGCCATCGCCACCGCGCCGTTCCAGCGCGCGGGCGAGTGCATAGGCGCCGAGCTTGCGCCGCCCCTCCATCCGGATCGCATCGCTCACGCCCCGGATCGTCTCCTCGCAACAGTGCAGCAGATAGGGGCGGTCCTCCTCCGGCAGTCCGGCGATCTTCATGAAGATCGCGACCGGCAAATGGGTCGCGAAATCGCCGATGAATTCGCAGCGCCCTTCGGGCCTGAAGCCCTCGATCAGATGGATGGCGAGCCGGCGCACATCTTCGGTCAGCGCATTAACCGCCTGGGGTGAGAGGAAGGGCTTCACCAGATCGCGATATTGCGTGTGGTGTGGCGGATCGGCTTGCAGCGGCAGCATCTTGGGCTGCGTCTCCGGCGGTTTGGGCACGGTGATCGAACGCGACGAGAAATGCTCATGATCCTTGATGATCGCGCGAATATCCTCGGCGCGTGTCACCACCCAATGGCCGCCATGGCGCGGAGTCCAGAAAATATCCGGCACGCTATCCTGATGCAGCTGGCGGCGGGCGTTGAGCTGATAATCGGCATCCAGCCCGCTGCCGCCATAAATATCATAATCGAATAGCAGATCGGCCCGCATGGCATGGGTGTGGCCTGCGGCGTGAGCCTCGCTCATAAATTTCTCCGTTCAGCAAAGAATGGCTTCGAGGATGCCGGTGAGGATGGCGCCCGGCGTCTTGTCGGGCTGCACATTGCCCCGGTGGCATTCCAACATCAGCCCGAGCACCAGCGTGCGGAAGGTTATGCCGAGCGTGTCCGCCGATAGCTTGTGGGGGTTGGGCGATTTGGAGATGAGTTCGAGGATCAGCGGTTGAATGGCCTCGACTATCCGCGTCGAATGCTGGCGATAAATAGCGCCGAAGGTCGGGTCGGCCTCTGCCTCGACCAGCAACTGCACACTCAGCAGGCGGCGCTCCCGCTGGGCAATGAAGCGGTTGAAGCTCTCCTCCATCAGGGGCAGAAAGGTACGCAGATCGGATGCCTGGCTGAGCAGGCCCTGGAGCATCGCGACCTCTGCCTCGACGCTTTCCTCCAGCAATTCGATCAGCAACTCCTGCTTGCTGCGATAATTGGCGTAGAAGGCGCCGCGTGAAAAACCGGCGGCTTCCGCGATGCGATCGATGGATACGCCATTGACGCCGCGCGTCGCTACTTCCTCGCTGGCTGCCAGCCGTATGCGCTGGCGTGTAATCTCCCGGCTTTCCGCTCGACTCAGGCGCTTCATCCTGTCCTCTCACATTCATTATAGAATCCAGATACATTTATGTATGTATTCTGTCAAACGGAACCATGTTTTAATTTATTGGGGTGTTTCCACTTGTTGGTTGACGCGAAGAGGGATGGAGCTGTTGTCGCGGCTCTCGTGGTGAGAGCCGTCGCTTGATGAATGTTGCGGCGTATTGGATGACCAACTGGCCACGCCGCCGATCATCCCGGAGCCGTGGGGCATCGCGATATGCTGCAAATCAGGAGCGACCCTGACCCCTTCTACCGGCGGCGGATCGAAATCCGCCGTGCTCAGCCATAGGCTCGCGCGGCGGCTTGCCGGCCATGCGCTTCCGCATCATGCGCGCGCCGCGCGGCCATGATGTCGCCGACATGGGCTTCGGCCCAGCGCGTGATGTCGTCCAGCAGGCCGATCAGCCCGTCCGCCAGCGGCGTCAGCGCATATTCGACCGTCACCGGCACGGTGGGAAAGGCCGCGCGGCTGACCAGTCCGTCGCGCTCCAGGCTTTTCAGCGTTTGCGACAGCATCTTCTGCGATATGGCGCCGATCCGGCGGCGCAGCAGGTTGAAGCGCACCGGCCCGTCCTTCAGCGTCAGCAGCACCAGAACCGCCCATTTGTCACCGATCCGGTCGAGGATGTGGCGGGTCGGGCAATCGGGATTATAGGCGTCGCCGGGCTGCAATTGCGGGAGCGGGGCGGGCATGGCGGTATCCTTTGCGTAACCAGGTGAAGGCAAGGTGCCTTCTTGTTCCGTTGATATCCTGTTCGCTATCTGGTTTCCATTGGAAACTGTCAAAGGAAACAGGCATGAAGGTAGCAATCATCGGCGGCACCGGCCGCGCCGGGCGGGAAATCAGCGCCGAACTGGCGCGCCGGGGGCATCAGGTGACGGCGATCGCGCGGCATCCCGAACAGGCGTTGGCCGATCCCGCGGTCATAGCGATCAAGGGCGACGTCAACGATCCCGCCGCCCTGACCGAAGCGATTCGCGGCCATGACGCGGTGGTGAGCGCAGTGATGTTTTCCGATACCGACCCGGCGTCGCTGGTCGGCGCGGTGCGCGCTTCGGGCGTGCCGCGCTATCTGGTGGTCGGCGGCGCGGGCAGCCTGGAGGTGGCGCCGGGCGTGCGGTTGATCGACACGCCGGAATTTCCCGAAGCCTATAAGGCGGAAGCGGGCCGGGGCGCGGCCTTTCTCGATTATCTGCGCGGGGTAACGGATATCGACTGGACCTTCCTGTCGCCCTCCGCGCTGTTCTTCGTCGGCGAGCGCAAGGGCGCCTTCCGGCTCGGCACGGATCAACTGCTGGTCGATGCCGATGGTAACAGCAGCATTTCCTATGCCGATTATGCCATCGCCCTTGTCGACGAGATCGAAACGCCGCAGCACAGCCGCACGCGCTTTACCGTAGGATATTGATCTCCCGATATTCGGTCGGTGCCTAAGGGCGGTTCCCGATTGCCACTCTGAAGAAGGAGCCTCGGCCAAGGCCGGCCGGGGCTCCTTCTTCATATCCCGCCACGGCCAGCCAATTGTTGCCGGTCACGCATCTTAACGGTCACGCGACCCCTTGATCTGCATCAACGCGGGCAGGGCGGAGGAAAGGCGACAGTCCGGGCATCAGGACCAACAGGCAGTCTCCCCGGAAAGGCAGGATCGTGAGCAACAGGCCCCATTCCCTTCACCATGTCAATTTCCCCACGTCCGACCCGGAACGCACGAAGCAATGGTATCGGAAGGTTTTCGGGATGCGGCATGTCGATCCCAGGAGCAACAGCAAGATATTGCTGATGACGACCGGCCATTTCGACCTCCATTTCACGCCCTTTCCGAAGGAGCGGTTCAAGCGCCTGAAGCCGCTGCATTTTGCGATAGAAGTCGAGGATTTCGACGGCTTCCTCGATCATCTGGAGGCGATCGGCGTGCGCCACACGCGGCCCGTCGCCCGTCCGCAGAACGACTCCCGCTTCTGCTACATCCACGACCCGGACGGCAACATGGTCGAACTGACCTGGCACGGGAAGCTGCACGTCGACACCTCGCCGCTGCTCGACTGAGCGGCGCGCATCCCCTCCATTCCTCTCATTTTCAGGACGGATAGCATGGCCGTTTCCAAACGTTTTCCGACAGACCATCATGGCGCGCTACTGCCGCCGCCCGCCTTCCTCGCCGCCGCGCCCGGCCTTTCCGGCACGGCGCTGGAGGAGGCGATTGACAGGGCGGTGGAGGAATTGCTGATCCTCCAGCAGGATGCGTGGATCAGCCTCGCGACCGACGGCGAACTGCGCCGCCGCTATCGGGCGGGCGGAGAGAGCGCGCGGGCCTGCGATCCGGCGGCTGAGGCGGCCTTTATTTTCGCCCACGGCCCGATGACGCCCAAGCTGTGCCTGCCGCGCCGCGAGGGAGCGTCCGGAACAGCCGATGGCGAGACGATCCGGCGTCTGCTGGAAATGGGCGTGCGCTATATCCAGATCGACGGCTCGGCTTATACGCCGCTGGTCCACAAGGCCGGGCGCGAGGCGATCCGCGCGGCCGGGGGCGATCCCGATGCGCGGCTGGCGGAGCATATCGCCGCCGATGCGGCCGTGCTCGGCGCGCTGCGGCCGGAGGAGGGGGTGAAGCTGGTGCTGTGCCTGCACGACCGGCATGATGCGGCGACCGCGCCGCTCGCGAAGGATCTGGACCCGGCCGCCGCCGAGCGGCTGTTCCATGGCGTTGGCGCCAACCGCTTCCTGTTCGATTGCGGCGGCGCGGGCGCGCACGATTTTGCGTTCCTGTCGCTGCTGCCCGCCGAAGCCGATGCGGTGCTGGGGCTGTTCGACGCGCATGCCGCGCAATTGCCCGATCCCGACGATCTGGTCGCGCTGATCGACGGGGCGGCGGCGGTGATCGATACCGACCGGCTGTCGCTCAGCCCCCGGCACGCGCTGACCGTCGGAGCAGGCGGATCGCCGGAGGCCGCGTGGGACCGGCAGAAGGAGGTGCTCGACTATCTGCTGGACGTGGCGACGCGCGCCTGGGGCATCGATTTCTGATCCGGCCGGGGGGAGGGCGCCATGACCATATATCGCATCGAAGAACTGGTCTTCGGGGTCGAGGACCGTGCCGCCTGCGCCCGGTTCCACGCCGATGCCGGGCTGGACCCGGTCGTGCTGGACGGGGAGGGGCCGGACGGGGAGGGGGACGCGGATGTCTTCACCACCCCCGAAGGCCAGAGGATCATCCTCAAATCCATTGGCGATCCGTCGCTGCCGCCCCCGGCGGAGGCAGGGTCCGGCCTGCGCGAGATCGTCTGGGGCGTGGGCGATCGCGCCGGGCTGGACCGGATCGCCGGGGATCTGGCGCGGGACCGGGCGGTGCAGGTGGATGGGGAAGGCGTCGTCCACAGCCGGGACGAAACCGGTTTCGGCATCGCCTTCCGGCTGCGGCGGGAGCGGCAGGTCGCGACAGAGCCTTTGCCGCGCGTCAACTCCGTCCGGCAGGTCCAGCGCTGGAACGACCCGCCGCTGCTGCCCGGCACGCGGCCGCGCCCGGTGCGGATCGTCCATCTGGCGCTCAACATCCCGAAGGCGGGGCATCGCGAGGCGATCGATTTCTACCTCCGCCGCCTGCGCTTCCGCGCGACCGACGATATCGCGGACACCGGCACCTTCATGCAGTGCGAGGGGGATGTGGAGCATCATAATTTCTTCCTCTGCCACCGGCCGGACAGCGCGGGCATCAACCATTTCGCGCTGGAAATGCGTCATTTCGACCAGCTTATCGAGCGCGGCAACCATATGGTGAGCCGCGGCTGGAGGGAATCGCGCGTGCTGGGGCGGCATCTGCTGGGGTCGAACCTCTACCGCTTCTTCGCCTCGCCAGCGGGCGGGCGGCTGGAATTCGCCTGCGACATGGACCGCATGGACAAGGACTTCCCGACCCGCCGCTGGGATCGCAACCCCGGCCACCATATCTGGACGCTGAAAGGCTCCGGCATCGGCGCGGAGGGGCGGAACGGCTGAGTGCGCGTCCCATCGGCGCGGGCGTCAACATAATGTTCACCGCACGGCCTCTTCCTTCGCCCCCGCGTGCGCGACATAGTCGCTTCCGATAAGAACGAGGGAGAGAGACATGACCACATTCGTCCGCAACAGCTGGTATGCCGCCGCCTGGGTGAACGAGGTGGGCGACGCGATGGTGGCGCGGCGCATATTGGGGGAACCGCTGGTCCTCTTCCGCAGCGCCGACGAGGGCATCGTCGCCCTGCTCGACCAGTGTCCGCATCGCCTGCTGCCCTTGTCGATGGGCGTGGTGGCCGAAGGGCGCATCCAGTGCGGCTATCATGGGATAGAGTTCAACGGCGCCGGACGCTGCGTGCGCGTGCCGGGTCAGGACATGATCCCTCCCACCGCGAAGGTGCGGACATTCCCGGTGGCCGAACGCTTCGGCCTCGTCTGGGTGTGGATGGGCGACGAGGAGGCCGCCGATCCGGCGCTGCTGCCCGTGGTGGAGCGCTATGGCGCGCCGGGCTGGGCGCTGCTCGACGGCGGCTATCAGCATCATGCGTCCAACTATCGCAACATCATCGAAAATCTGATGGACCCGGCGCACACCACCTTCGTGCACAAGGGCACGATCGGCAATCCCGCCGCGACCGACGAGCCGGTGAAGGTCGGCAAGCTGGACGGCGGGCTGGTCGCCTATCGCTGGGTCGAGAATTCGCCGCCTTCGCCGTTCGACCGGCTGGTGATGGAGGTGACGGGCAGTGTCGATCGCGGGCAGTTCTTCTATTATTATCTGCCGGGCACCTCCTGCGTCGATATCATCTCCATCCCCGCCGGGACGGAGCGGGAGGACGAGGTGATGGACGCGAAGGGCATGCGGGCGTTCAGCTACAAGTTTCTGACGCCGGAGGATGAGCGCAACACCCATTTCTTCTGGCTGCATCTGCGCAATTACCGACTTGAGGACGAGGAATGGGCGGCGGGGTTGCGCGCCAATCTCGACAAGACCTTTCTGGAGGACGCGGTCATCGTCAAGGCGATCCAGGACGAGCAGGACCGCACCGGCCTGCACCAGCGCACCGCGCTGGCGATCGACCGCGCGCCGGTGATGGCGCTGGCGATGCTCGACAAGATGGTGCGGGAGGAAGGCGCCGCCGTTGCGGCCGAATAATCTCGCCGGGTGAGGAAGAGGGGGAGGCGCCGCGGCGTTCTCCTCCGTCAGCCTTCAATGCGGTTACGGGCCGGGCCGCTTTACCTTGCGGATGCGGCGGATGCCCGCCCACACCCCGGCCATGATGACCGGGATCAGCACGATGTCGAGCCAACCGGGCAGATGCGCGCCCTGATGCTCCGCAGCCTCGCGCAGATGGTGCCAGATGCCCAGCGCATAATAGCTGACCGCGACCACCGACAGCCCCTCGACCGTATGCTGGAGCCGCAGTTGCAGGCCGGTGCGGCGGTCCATCGAGGCGAGCAGGTCGCGGTTGCGGCGGGCCAGTGCGGTGTCGATGCGGGTGCGCAGCAGGTCGCTGGTCCAGGCGGCGCGGCGGGAAAGGTCCTCCAGCCGCCGGGTGAAGGCGTCGCAGGTGCGCATCGCGGGCAGCAGCCGCCGTTCGGTGAAATCGTCGAGCGAGCGATAGCCGCGCACCGGCGCCACCGACAGCCGCCGGATGCGGTCGAGGCACAGCTCCGCATAGGCCTGCGTCGCAGCCATGCGATAGCGGGTGCGCGCGACGATCTGCGCCAGTTCCGCGCTCAGCGCCGACAGGTCGTCCAGCACCGCGTCGTCGTCGCTGTCGCGCGCGGCGATATGGGCGGTGATGCCGGTCAGCCGCTGTTCGAGCGCGGTCAGCAGCGGCGTCGCCTGCTGCGCTTCGGGCAGGCCCAGCAGCGTCATCTTCCGATAATTGCCCAGTTCCTGAAGGCGCTGGACCAGCTGTGCCATCTCCGCTCCTTCCAGCCCCCGGTCCTCGATCAGCAGGCGGCCGAAGCCGTCGCCGTGCAGGCGGAAATCGCTCCAGATGCGGGCATGCCCCTGCGCTACGTCGGAGATGATGAGGTCGTCGGTCGCGAAATGCGCGGCGATCTCCGCGTCGGAGGGCGGCCCGGCCACCAGGCTGATCTGGGTGGAGCGGATGATCCGGCCGGGCAGGCGCGCCATCCATCGCGGCACCTCGCCGAAGGGGGAGAGGTCGAACAGCCCGCCCCCGCCCGCCCGCTCGTTATCGGCGGGCTGGCTGGCGATGAAGCTGTAGGTCATGAATTCGGTATGGCGCTCGCAGGCAAAGCCGAGCGCGCCGATGGCGCAGGCGAAGAAGCGCTCGCCGCGGTCGGGCGCGACGCCATGGGGCGCGAGCAGTTCCGCCAGCGCCGCATGGCTCGCCCGCGCTTCCTCCTCGTCCACCAGCAGCACGAATTGCAGCAGGCGGGCCGGGGCGGCAAAGCGCGGTATCGGCCGGGCATGCATTTCCCGCGACAGCGAGGCGCGGAGCGGATGGCTGCGATCCTGCAACCGTGCGAAGGCGTCGTCCATGCTCGCGTCCTCCCTGTTCCGATGGCTCCGGCGTGAAAGGACCGGACGCACGGGCGCCCGGTCGCTCTGATGTTATTTACTCGGAGTAATTGTGTGGCGCAACCGGCGTTTCAGACCGCGTCGGCCTTTTGCCGGTAGGCGGTGCGCGCATGCTCGTTATAGGGCGAGGGCGCGACCGTGGCGCGGATGCGGGGGAAGCCCAGATCGGCGTCGGCCGGGGTGCCGGGGCCGGGATGCTCGCCCCACAGCACCTCGACCTGCGTGCCCGGCTCGGCATAACGCTCGTCCACCAGCGACAGCGCCAGCACGGTGCCGACCGGGTCGATGAAGCCGGTGTAGAAGGTCATGCCCGCCAGCGCGCCGCCCGAGCCCTCGATCCGGTAGCGGGCATAGCTCAGCACATAGCCGGGATCCTCGCCCATCACCCGCTTCACGTCGTCGAGGTCGAACACCAGCGTCACCTTCCTGCGGTGGACGCCCTCGCGCGCCTTTTCCAGCGCGTCGCGGCCGATGAAGTCATGGTTGAACGCGATCGACTTGCCATAGCCCAGTTCGAAGGGGGAGGTGTAGTAATCCTCGATATTCTCGGAAAAATAGCTGCCGTGCAGCGGCTTTTGCCCTTCGAAGGAAAAGAGGCTGATCGACCGGCGATACGCCTCCAACTCCGGCGCGGAATAGATGGCCGGGGTCGGCGTCGGTATCCAACCGCTTTCGATGCCGTTGGTGAAATAGGCCTTGCCGCCGACATGGACGAGGCCGAACGCCTCGCCCGCCTTCATCAGCGCGTCCTTGACCGCCGCGCCGTCTTCCCAGTCGCCGATGAACTCATAGCCTGCCTGTCCCGCCATGCCGTGGCGGAAGGCGCGGAACGACCGGCCCGCCAGCGTCACCGGCGTCGAGTGGAAGAATTTGGTCTGCGGCAGTGGCCCGCCAAAGGCGCGGGCGACCAGGTCAAGCGCCTGCGGCCCCTGTATCTGGTAGCGGAACAGCTTCGGCCCGCCTTCCTTGCGGACGCCCGAATCCGGGTCGAAGCTCCAGCTGACGTCATAGCCGCCCTTCTTCGCATGATAGGCGACCCAGTTCTGCGCGGCGGGAACGCCGGAAAGCACATAGCTTTCCTCCCCGCTGCGCATCAGCACGCCGTCGGTGATCAGCAGGCCCTGCTGCGTCACCGGCACGAACTGCTTTGCCTGGCCGACGACGAAATTCTCGTAATTATTGGCGCTGACCTCCATCAGCAGGCGGCGGGCATCGGGCCCTTCGATGAAAAGGTCGGACATATGGTGGGAGAGGTCGGAAATGGCGACCGACGCCCGCCACGCCATCTGCTCCTCGCGCCAGCCGACATATTCCGGTTCCACCACGGGGACGGTCCAGTGCCGGGCATTGGGTTTCCAGAGCAGCCCGATCGGCGAGCCCGCCTTGTCGATACCGTCCTGTAGGCTGGGGGGATTCATCTCTTCTCTCTCCTCATGTCGAATGCTGCCCGGCATTCTTACGCCGAAAGGACGGGGCGCATAGAGGGACGGCGCCCGACCTTATGTTGCAGATTCCGCAATAGCGCCCCGCGTGCGACCCTCGCGCCTTTTCCCGGCATTTGCGTGCCCGGTCGAAGCTGCATCTTAGTGTTGACCGAAATGCGCCTTCCGGGCCGCGCCGCTCCGGCGTAGCAGGAAGGGGCCGGACGGAAGGGCGCAAGGCCGCCCCGCCGCCGGTTCGCCGAACCGAGGAAACAGAGAACGCCGAAGGCTGCGCTTCCGGCGGAGGGAGAGCTTGCATCATGGGGAAGGCCGTTGCCCGCCTGCTGGACGACTATTCGCTGGAAGCGACCGCGAAGGATATCGATGCGCTGGAACAGGCGGCGCCCGCGCTGCGGCCGGGAACGCTCGTTTCCGTGCCCTGGCTGCCCGCCGAAACCATGGCGGCGCGGTGCGCGGCGGCGGTCGCCATCCGCCGCCTGGGCTTCACGCCGGTGCCGCACATCGCCGCGCGCCGGGTGAAGTCGCGGCAGGCGTTGCAGGACTTTCTTGCCCGCTGCACCGGCGAGGCGCGGGTCGATCATCTGCTCGTCATCGCCGGGGACAGCGCCGAGCCGGAGGGCCCCTATCGCGATGCGCTCGCGGTGATCGAAAGCGGGCTGCTGGCCGATCATGGCATCGCCGCCGTGACCGTTTCGGGCCATCCCGAAGGGCATCCCGCCATCGGCCGCGACGCGCTGATGCGCGCGCTTCAGGGCAAGAGCGCGGCGCTTGGCGCGCAGGGCATGGACTGCCGGATCGCCACCCAGTTCGCCTTCGACGCCGACGCGATCCTGCGCTGGCTGGCGGAGATACGCGCGGCGGGCATCGGCCATCCGGTCAGGATCGGCGTGCCGGGCCCCGCCTCGATCAAGGCGCTGCTGCGCTTCGCCGCGCTGTGCGGGGTGGAGGCGTCGACCAAGGTGCTCGCCAAATATGGGCTATCGCTGACGCGCCTGATCGGCACGGCGGGCCCCGACCGGCTGGTTGATGCGCTGGAGGCGCGGCTGGACGGCGATGTGCATGGCCGCGTGCAGGCCCATTTCTATCCCTTCGGCGGCATAGGACACACCGTGCAGTGGGCCGGGCAATGGGCCGCCGCCCGGCAGTCAGCCGCCGAGACCGCCGCTTGAGCCGCGCTGGCTGACCTTTCTCATTTTCGCTGTTTTCAGGATCATCGTCATGCCCCAATCCCATATTCTCACCTTGTCCTGCGAAGACCGGCCCGGCATCGTCGCCGAGGTCAGCGGCCTCATCTTCCGCCATGGCGGCAATATCCTGGACGCGCGGCAATTCGACGATCACCAGACCGGCCTGTTCTTCATGCGGGTGCTGTTCGAAAGCGAGGAAACCGGCATCATGCTGCACTCCGCCATCGCCGACATGGCGTGGCGGCGGGAGATGAACTGGCGGCTGTCCCCGGAAAAGAGGCGGCAGAAGGTGATGCTGATGGTCAGCAAATTCGACCATTGCCTCGGCGACCTGCTCTATCGCCACCGCATCGGCGAGCTGGACATGGAGGTCGTCGGCATCCTTTCCAACCATCCGCTGTCGGCGCTGCGCATCACCGATATCGGCGATATTCCCTTTCACCACCTGCCGGTGACGAAGGAAACAAAGCCGCAGCAGGAGGCGCGGATCAAGGCGCTGGTCGAGGAAAGCGGCGCGGACCTCGTCGTGCTGGCGCGCTATATGCAGATATTGTCGGATGACCTGTCCGCCTTCCTCGCCGGGCGCTGCATCAACATCCATCACAGCTTCCTGCCCAGCTTCAAGGGCGCGAAACCCTATCATCAGGCGCATGCGCGCGGGGTGAAGATGATCGGCGCGACCGCCCATTATGTGACCGAGGACCTCGATGAAGGGCCGATCATCCATCAGGATGTCGAGGCGGTCACCCATGCGGATTCGCCGGAGGATCTGGTGCGCAAGGGCCGCAACATCGAACAGCGCGTGCTCGCGCAGGCGGTGCGCCTGCACTTGCAGCAGCGGGTGCTGCTCAACGGCCGCAAGACGGTGGTGTTCAGCGACTGAAGCCGTGGCGTCGCCGGTCCGGCTGTTCTATCGTTGCAGGACAGGCGACGATGGAGTGCATTGAACCGGATTCGGCAACGCCGCGCGGCGCCCCGGCAGAGGAGGAAGGACAAGGATGGACAGGCTGGCGACCATGGCGACCTTCGTCCGGGTGGTGCGCAACGGCAGCTTTGCCGGAGCGGGCGGCGAAACCGGCATTTCGCGCGCGCTGGTATCGCGCCATATTTCCGATCTGGAGGCGCATCTGGGCGTCCGGCTGCTCAACCGCACCACGCGATCGGTGACGCTGACCGAGGCGGGCAAGCACTATTATGAAAGCTGCCTGCGCGTGCTCGACGAGGTGCGCGTCGGCGAGGAAGCGGTGCAGACCATGCAGTCGGCGGTGGAGGGGAACATCTCCATCATCGCGCCCAAATGGGTCGGCTATCTGGAGGTCAGCGCCGCGCTGGCGCAGTTCTGCAACCGTTTCCCCAAGGTCAATGTGCATCTGACGCTGGGCGGCCTGTCGACCAAGATGCACGATTTCCTCGATCGCGGCTTCGATGTCGCCTTCCAGACGAAGAAGCTGCCGGATTCGGGCATCCGCGTGAAGAAGATCGCGGACATATCCTACGCCACCTATGCGTCCCCCGGCTATCTGGAGAAGAACGGGGTGCCCGCCAGCCCGCAGGATCTGGAGCATCATGCCTGCCTGATGCAGGCGATGGACGCGATCTGGCGCTTCACCCGCGACAGCGAGGTGTTCACGGTGCGCACCCCGCCGCGCTTTTCGTCGAACAGCTATGCGGTGCTGTGCATGACCGCGCTCAACGATCTGGGCGTGACGGTGGTGCCGCAGCGGGTCGCCGACAGCTTTTCCGGCGGCGGCGAGCTGGTGCGCATCATGCAGGACTATGAACTGGAGGACCGCCCGCTCTACGCCGCCTATGCGCCGGGCGGCACCCCGCCGCGCAAGGTACGGGAACTGCTCGGCTTTCTGGGCGAATGGTTTCGCGAGCATCCGCTGAAATAGGGCGGGGATCAGGAGGCGGTTTTCCGACATCAGCCCCTCCCCTTCAGGGGAGGGTTTGGGGTAGGGTTCGGCCTCGAAATCCGGCATTTGTGCCCTGCGTCACACCCCACCCCTCGGCCTCCTCCCCTGAAGGGGAGGGAAGGATTAATGTCCACAGATATCACCACACAAAAAAAGAGAGGCGGGCGGTCCGTCAAAGACCGCCCGCCCCTATCGCTTCATCAGAACCGGATGCCCGCCGTCACGCCATAGGTGCGGGGCGCGGCCTGGACGCCGTTGTCGCTGAAATTGCTGGCGCCCAGCTGCTGGAAATAGAAGGCGTTGGTCAGGTTCTTGCCCCAGACGCTGAGCGTCAGGCCGCTCTGGGCCCGCCAGCTCAATGAGGCGTCGAGCAGGTCGTAGGAACCTTGCGCGACCCGGTTGTCGGGGTCGGCCGCCCAGCCGTCATTATGATAATAGTTGGCGCCGATGGTGAAATCGCCGATCGAGGTCGGGATGTCGTAGGTCGCGCCGAGGCTGAGCGTCCAGTCGGGCACGTTCTGCAACCGCTTGCCGCTGGCGTCGCCGATGGTCAGCGTGTTGCCGCCCGCCGCATTGGGGATGGAGATCACCGCCGTATCGAAATTCTTGTAGCGGGCATGGGTGACGTTGACGCCGCCGGTCAGGGTCAGCCCGCCGAACGGGCGGATCTGAAAATCGGCGTCGACGCCGTAAATCTCTGCCCCGTCGGCATTGTAGACCGTCTGGATGCCGTTCTGGATCTGCATGACCTGAACGTTCTTCTGGTCGTAATAATAGCCGGCGACGTTGAAGCGCAGGCGCCGGTCGAACAGGTCGGTCTTCAGACCGACTTCATAGGCGTCGACGATTTCCGGCTTCAGCACCTTGTTTTCCAGCGGGGTGTTGAGCCCGATGTTCTGCGCGACGAAGGCGGCGCTGCGGAAGCCCCGGTTGTAGCTGGCATAGGCCATCATCTCCGGCGAGAAGCGATGGTCGATCGACAGCCGCCACGTCGCGCGAGGGAAGGTCTTGCGGTAGGATTCGATGACCCCCTGCGGGAAGGTCTGCACCGGCAGCGGCTGGCCGGTGGTCGCGCTGTAGGTGATGCGGGAGCCGACCGCGCGGCGCTGGTCGCGGGTATAGCGGATGCCCGCGGTGACGTTGGTGGCCTCACCGAGGCGATAGGTGCCCTGCGCGAACGCCGCCATGGATTGCAGCGTCTGCTTCACCTCCAGATCGGTGTAGGAGCGCTGGACGTTGGTCTGGAACGCGTTGACGTTCCGCGACGGCTCGTAGCGGCCTTCGCCCCACATGTAGAAGCCGCCGAGTACCCACTGGAAGCGGCTGTCATTGTCGGACAGCAACTGCACCTCATGGGTCAGCTGCGTGTCGATCTGGTTGTTGTCGATGATGAAGCCGTGGGAAAAGCCGAGCGGCGGCGCGTTGGCGGCGGGAACGGCCGCCCAGTCGCCCTCGGTCGTGCCGTCCGGGTCGAAGCTGACGCGCAGCTTCATCTTGCGATAACCGGTCAGGCTCATGAAATCGACGGTGCCGAAATCATGGCGCAGCTCCACGCTGCCGCCATATTGGCGCGAGCGCAGCGTGGGATCGATGTCGGAATCGATGTCGCGGCGCCCGCCGTCGGCGAACTGCCCGCGCACATTGCGGGTGAGCGGACGGAAGGCCGGGCTCGCGGCGTTGACGCGGGAGAAATCGGCCGAGAGTGTCAGCGAACTGGCGTCGTCTATCTCCCACAGCAGCTTGGCGCGACCCGCATAGGACTTTTCGGTCATTATATCGTTGCCGGTGTTGACGTTCACGCCATAGCCGTCGCGGCGATTGTCATATTTGAACGCGACGCTGGCGGCCAGATTGCCGGCAAGGCCGCCGGAAAGATAGGCGCTGCCGCCGATGGTGTCGTAATTGCCGTAGCTGGCCTTGAAATCGCCGGTCAGGTCGTAGGACGGCTTCTTCGTCGTGATCTGGATGAGGCCGCCGGTCGCGTTGCGGCCGAACAGCGTGCCCTGCGGCCCCTTCAGCACCGCGACCTGCTCGATATCGTTGAGCGTCATCATCGCGCCGGTGGCCGAGCCGATATAGATGCCGTCGATATAGGTCGCGACCGGGTTCTCGATGCCCGGCCCGGTGCCGGTCGAGCCGACGCCGCGGATG